>Ga0105239_10003772_pt1 | contig 18440 bp, 22 predicted proteins | sample KBSC44metaG_FD_92761 | JGI IMG/M metagenome (GOLD analysis project Ga0105239, IMG submission 92761) | Corn rhizosphere microbial communities from Kellogg Biological Station, Michigan, USA - KBS C4-4 metaG | ecosystem: Host-associated > Plants > Roots > Rhizosphere > Soil | place: Michigan, USA...
GACGACATGCGGTTCGACGACGACCGTTACATGCCGCACCTGAAGCGGACGCTGCGCGACCAGTCGGTCGTATTCGACCGGCATTTCGTGCCGCGTCCGGGCTGTGCGCCGTCGCGTGCGGGAATGCTGACGGGATTGCAGCCGCACAATCACGGCGTCCTGGGGAACAAGCGCAAGAAAGGCGGTTACAACGTCTATCGCACGCTTGAGGACAACGCGCTTCCCGTGTGGCTGGCGGCTAGCGGATATTATGTCGGCCATGTGGGGAAATTCATCAACGGCTATGCGCATTATGCGCCGGGTCACACACCGCCCGGCTATTCGGATTGGCGCGTGATCGCCGATCAGGGCGAGTCCTATACGGATTTCAAACTCGATGAAAACGGGACCATGGTGTCCTATGGCGATGGTGCGTACATCACCGATGTCCTCGTGGAGAAAGCATTACGTTTCCTCGCGACGGCGCCGCAGCCATTCGCGCTGTTCTTCTGGCCCAACTGCCCGCATGCACCCGCGATCCCCGATGCGCGCGACGCGGGCACCTTCGGCAATGTCGACATGCCGTTGCGGCCGGATTTCAACGAAGCGGATGTGAGTGACAAGCCGCGCGCCATCCAAAAGCTCCCCCTTCTGACACCGGAGGAGATTGCGGGCATTCAGGACTATTGGCGCCAGCGCCAGGAGACGCTCCAGTCGCTGGATCGCGGCATCGGCCGGCTGATGCGCGAACTCGAACTGCGCGGCCTTGACGGCAACACGCATGTGATTTTCACGAGCGACAACGGCTATCTTGCCGGCGAGCATCGTGTGCCCAAGGGAAAGAACCTGCTTTACGAGGAAGCGATCCGTGTTCCTCTTTATTGGCGCGCGCCTGGGGTACCCGGCGGAAGTACATTTCACGGACCGGTTTCCAACCTCGACGCCACGGCGGCAATCGTGGAGCTGGCGGGCGCAACGGCCAGCCGAATCCTGGATGGACGCTCTCTTGCGCCACTGCTGCAGAATCCGGATACGCCCTGGAACAGCGCGACGTTGACCGGTTGCACGTCCGCCAATGGCGTCATCACCCGCGACTATCGCTACATGGAATGGTCGGGTAACGGCGACTTAGAACTCTATGACATGTCGGCCGATCCGTTTCAGCTCAACAACGTCGCCAATACTGCGCCATATGCAGAGATACAAAAGGCGTTGACAGATACGCTGCACACGCTGGAAGGATGCGCGGGTCCTACCTGCTCATGGACCGGAAAATTCCCTCCGCCGCCGGGCTAACGGCCGAACCGCCCGGCCCTTTCGAGCCGGGCAACATGTTCGGAGTAATTCGACCGTGCCGCCTCTAAGCCGCCTGAGGCATCGTGGCCATTTTGAGAGTCTGCTGCCACGCGGGAAGTGCGGAGAGGTTCGCGTACCAGCGGGTGATCTCACCGTAGGCCTCGAGCGGCAAGGAGGCCGGCTGCGCCATGATCAGCGGGGCGCCGACGGCGAAGTCCGCCACGCTGAGCTTGTCGCCGCAGAGATAGTTGCGGCCCTTGAGATGCGCGTTAAGCGCCGTAGCCACGCGATTGAACTGCGTGAGCCCCTTCTCGACCTCCACCGGATCCGGCGCACCGCGTCCGAAGAGGCCTTTCACGAAGCGCTCGAAGATCAAGATGGCGCAAGCTTGGTCCCAATGCGCGCTTTCCCAGAACATCCACTTGTTCACATCGGCGCGCGCACGCTCGTCGAGCGGCAGGAGACCGAGTTCGGGCTTCTTCGTCGCGAGGTACTGGACGATCGCGTTCGATTCCCACAGCGACCAGCCGTCTTCCTCGAGCACCGGCATGCGCTGGTTGATGTTGAGCGCGGTGAATTCCGGCGACCGCTGCGCGCCTTTGGTTAGATCGCATAGCACGAATTCGTACGGAATGCCGATGTGATTGGCGAAGCTCAGCACCTTGAACGCTCGCGGGCTGGCGGGGAACGCGTGAATCTTCAGGCTCATGGCTGTTCTCCTTTGGGGCGCGGCGTGGAGGCCGAGCCGGTTTCGATAAGCTGTTTCAGGCGATAGAACTGAAGGCCGAACACGCCGTCAGCTGTTTTCGGAAGCGACTGGTAGCCGCCCCAGACGTAGCCGCCGAGATTGTAGGCGACCACAAGATTGGTGCCCGAGCCTTTCGGCTCGAACACGATGTTCATCGTTCCTTCCATCCCCGTGCTCTGGAACGGGCCGAGCGCGCCACGCAACCGAAGCACTTTTCCAGGATCGGCGAGGATGACGGTCATGTGTTGCACACTGCCGCCATTCTTCAGTGTCTCGCACCAGCATCCGCCAGCGCGCGCATCGAAGGTCATGTTTTTTGCATCGCCGGAGAAGGTGTGCGCGGAGTCCCACCATTTCGACGGATCGATCAGCGCCGCGTAGACCTTATCCGGCGGCGCATTGATCGTCTCGGTGTGCTGCAGGCTGAAGCCGTTTGCCTGCTGGTCCACGACCTCGCAACGCGCGCCCGCCACCAACAGCGTCGCAATCGCGGCGCCTCCCAATATCGCTCTCAACATCTCATACTCCCTTTTCAACGGCATCGCGGAACGCCTCGAGCAAGCCGCTCCAGCCACCAGGCGAGTCGACGGCGGCGCGCGCGGTTTCGGCGGTCTTGCCCATGCGTTCGATGTAACGGTGCTCGAGTTGCACCAGCGTACCTTCGCCCTCGGGCGTGAAGTTCAGTTCGACTTCGGTATCGAGATCCTTGTCGTATTGCCACTCGGCATTGAGTTGCCACACCAGCACCAAACGATGCGGCGGCTCCCACACGCGTACCAGTCCGGTTTCGCAGGTCGAGCCATCCTCACCCAGATGATACCAGCGTCCGCCGGCACGCGGCTCGACCACCGCTTCTTTGAATGGCGACTTCAGGATCGTATGGGTTGGAGGCCACCACGCCGACATCTTGGCGGTGAAGACGTCGAAGGCGCGCGCGGGTGGCGCCTTCACCAGCATCGAATTGCGCACGGGCGCGATGGTGATCATCTGCGTCATTGGTTTTCCTTCTTCGGATGGACTTCGCTATCGCGCTCGACTTCTGCTGCAAAAGCATCAAGCGCGTTTTCCCAGAACTGGTCGAAATAGCGCCGGACTGCGGCAAGACCATGGGGGTCTATGCTGTAGACGCGGCGCGTACCTTCGGCGCGATCCGTCACGAGACCGGCCTCCTTGAGAACCTTGAGGTGTTGCGAAACCGCCGGCCGGCTGACCGGAAGGCCCTCCGCGATCTGTCCCACGGACCGCGAACCGCGCCTGAGCCGCTCGAACACGCGGCGGCGCGTGGGATCTGCGAGGGCGATCAGGGCCGTTTCATAAGCCATGACTTACCGTAAGTTATAACTTACAGATAGTCAAGCTGGTGGGTGGAGAGGCTGCTGACGGCTGCCAAATCAAACGTTCAAAAGCAGATGCTGGCGCTCCCAGGGCGAGATCACCTGCTGATAGGCATCGTGTTCGGAAGCCTTCACATCGCTGAACAGCGAAACGAATTCGTCGCCCAGCACTTCGCGCAGATCGGACGAACTGCGGAAGCGCGCGACCGCATCGAGGATGTGGCGCGGCAACTGATAGCGCGAGGATTCATACGCGTTGCCTTCCATCGCCCGCGTCGGCGTCAGGTTCTCCACCATGCCGAGATAGCCGCAGGCGAGCGACGCCGCGATGGCGAGATAGGGATTGGCGTCTGCGCCCGGCACGCGGTTCTCGACGCGGCGGTTCTTGATATCGGAGACCGGCACGCGCAGGCCCACCGTGCGGTTCTCGTGACCCCAATGCGTGTTGATCGGCGCAGACAGGAAGCGAACCAACCTGCGATAGGAGTTCACGAACGGCGCAATCATCGGCATCGCCGCCGGCAGATATTTCTGCAGGCCCGCGATGTGCGCGAGGAAGAGACGCGTGTCCTTGCCGTTCTTGCCCGCGAACAAGCTCTTACCCTTCTCGTTCACCACGCTCTGGTGGATGTGCATCGCCGAGCCCGGCTCCTGCTCGTAGGGCTTTGCCATGAAGGTCGCGTAGATGTCGTGACGTAGCGCTGCCTGACGCACCGTGCGCTTGAACAGGAAGGTCTGGTCGGCGAGCGCGAGCGGATCGCCATGGTTGAAGTTCATCTCGACCTGCGCCACGCCCTCTTCGTGGATCAGGCTGTCGATGCCGATGTCCTGCGCGTCGCAGAAATCGTAGACGTCTTCGAACAGCGGATCGAATTCGTTGACCGCGTCGATGCCGTAAGCCTGGCGGCCCGATTGCGGGCGGCCGTTCTTACCCGCCGGCGGCTGCAGCGGATAGTCGGGGTCGATGTTCTTCGCCGCGAGGAAGAATTCGAGTTCCGGCGCCACGACCGGCCGCCAGCCCTTCTGCTCATAGAGCGCAAGCACACGCTGCAACACCGCCCGCGGCGCGTAGCCGACCATATCGCCGTTCTGCTTCCTGCAGTCGCAGACCACCTGCGCTGTCGGCTCCTTGTACCAGGGCACGATTCGCAGGGTGTCGAAATCGGGCTCGAGCGCCATGTCGGGCGCCTGATAGGTCAGCGTCTCGGTCTCGGCATCGGCACCCGTCACCATCTGCCCGAAGATCGATTCCGGAAGACGCAACGTGGCGCCGCGAACGCCGCTCAGGAATTTCGCCGTCGGCAGGATCTTGCCACGCGCAATGCCGCCCATGTCGGGGACGAGGCATTCCACCTCGCCGATACGGCGTTCCTTCAGCCATTCTGCGATATCGTCATAGGTCTGGCGGTTCATGACCGTTGCTCCCGGAGCGCCTCGCCGAACGACGAGAAAATCGCGCGCGACAATTCGCTTTCTTCCCAGCGCCACTCCGGGTGCCATTGCACGCCGAGCACAAACCCTTTCGCGCTCGGCATGGACACCGCTTCGATCTGGCCGTCGGGCGCGGTCGCATCGGCGTACAGCGATGGTGCGAGCCGGTCGATGCCCTGCGAATGGAGCGAGTTCACCTGGAAGACCCCGGCACCGACGATATCGGCAAGCAGGCACCCAGGGGCAATCGAAATGGAATGTACCGGCGCATATTGCTGTTCGAGATCCGCGTCCTTGTCCTCGCGGTGATCGGAGCGGCCTGGGACTTCCTCAACATGCTGGTGCAGCGTTCCGCCGAACGCGACGTTCAATTCCTGGAAGCCTCGGCAGACGCACAGCGTGGGTTTTCCTGCCGCGATCGCAGCCTTGAGCAGCGGCAATGTCGTGTCGTCACGGCGCTCGTCCTGCAGCACGCCTTCGCGTGGCGCGCGCCCCGCATAGTGCTTCGGCGCGACATTGGACGGCGAGCCGGTGAACAGAAAACCGTCGACGCTCGCGATCAGATCGGCCGCTGCGACGGGCGGTGACAGGACCGGGATAAGCATAGGCACGGCGCCCGCCCCGTCCCGCACGGCGGTGATGTATTTCTCGCCGACCATGTGGAAGGGGTGCTTGCCGACCATGCGATGGTCGCAAGGGATGCCGATAATGGGGGGACGGGAACGCATGAGTGGGCCTTCAATGCGGGTGGCCTAGCATGGCCTTTCGCGGGGCGGCAAGCCGGGCAATTTTATGCCGCTTTGCAGCCCCACTTGACTTTATTTTCCATAGAAAATCGGGGGGCCGTTTCTTAAGAACGGTGAAGCGGATTCAACCTATCGCGCGCCCAACCCAAGCGTTCGATATACGCCTTTCTGCCAATCGTAGGCGAGGATCGTTCTTGGGGGATGCGTGAGTCGTATTCGCATCGCTTTTCCGAGATCAATATCGCCACTGCTCAGATGCCTATCGCCTCCAGGAGGATTCGGAAACTGATACATTCCGACACCGGGTCGCAACAAACTGCCCATCAATGCCTTCGACTGAATGTCCAGCGGCACACCCGCAAGGACATAGTAGGCACAGGATGGAATTTCGACCGACAGGGACTGGGATGAAAGATCGTAGCGGCCATCATTACGCCCGGCGCTCTGACAACCAGGAGCCTGGTCGAGGAAGGTGATGTTGAGGTTGAGATCCCAGGCCCAAGCGATGAAAACCGGTGCCGACAGCATGCCGGGCGCATTGACGACAAAGACACTTCGGCCGTCCTGAGGCAAAGACCTCAATCCGGCGAAAAGCGCTTTCTCGCGGCTGCTCTGTGCTGAATAGGTGGCGATGGCGTGCCACAGAAAATCGCCGGCCCTGAGCAATGTTACAAACGACAGGATCAGGACTGGCACCAGCCCCGCATATTTCGGCCAAGGGCGCGTGAACAGAAAGTGGGCAAAAAACAGGAGCAGGAACGCATAGAAACTCGCCCCAAAACGGAATTGCGGTCGAATGAGCAAACACAAGGAAAGCGCACCAAAGACCCAGATCAGGAGAATCGCCTGCAGTTTTGAATCCGCATGCTCCGGCATCCGCTTTAGCGCGCGAACGGCCCGCCAGCCGGCATAAATCAGGATCGCCCAGAGCGCAGCGTTCACAAGCAGCAACGCGATCATTGCGATGCCGTGCGCACCGGTCAGTCGAAGGGGAAAATTCGGCGGGATCGCACCGCTTGGCCAGACGAGCAGGCCCCTGCCGAAATTGATGAGGATATCGCCAATCCTGGAGGGCGATTCAAATGTTCCTCCGATCACGGCATGAAACGCGAGCCATCTGGCGGCGCCCCAGGCCGCAAGCGGTGTGAGCATGGCCAACGACCACTTCGCGTCGCGCTTCTGGATGAAAACGGTGATGGCCGCAGCGATGGGCGCGAATATCGCGGTCTCTTTCATGAAAACGGCCACGGCCACGAGCGCGAGTGCAGATCCATACCGGTATTCGAGCAACAGGCAGAAGGCGGCAAGCAGCAGCAGGCTCGCGAAAACATCGAACTGGAATCCCGGGTAGAGGAAACCGAAATTCAGGAAAGCGGGATTGAACAGGAACGGGATCGCGAACAGCAGAGCGGGCCGCGACCGCACTCCCAGCAATTGCACAACCCGCAGGAACAGAAGCGTGCCCAGATACTGAACCGCGCAAAAGGCCAGGAACCAAGCCCAGTAATGCTGTCCGAAGACGGTCTGCTCGACATAGATGATCAGATTCCAGACCGGCCGGTAGAAGTTCGAAAAGGCCGGCTGCGGCCATTCGGGATAGACGTGGTAGTAGCCGGCCATTCCGCGGGTGAGCCAGCCGCGAAGTCCCGCTGCCATCGTCCCGCCGATATTGCCGGGATCGTCCCGGATAAGCAGGTAGCCATTGTAAAGTCGGATCCAGAAATACGAATAGACCCCAAGAAGAACCAGCAAGCTGGCTAGCATTGCAGCCGCGGTTTCGCGGCGCGCATGCGGGGTGTCGCCAGGCCGGAGAAATACTTCCGATGTCGACAAGGTTGGTACGCCCTGGTCCGTGAGACAATGGGATACGCACGAATACTGACGAGCAGGATGAGTCGACCGCTCGACAAGCATATTTCCCCGGAAACCAGGCCGTTCTCAACTGTCGAAAAAAAACGGCTAATCGCTCTGTTTGCGCAAGCTCACGGTCTTTTGCGGCAGCGCGAAGGAGACATTCGAGACGTCGGCCCCGATTTGCACATTCTGGAGCGCCACCGTCGTCGAAAGACCCTGATTGTCGACCACCGTCCATTGCCGCAATTCGAGCCCCGGCTCGGCGAACACCAGGGAGATATTTCCCTGTGTCTTGCCACCGCGCGAACGGGCCTTGACCACGAACTGGTCCTTCTGGCGATCGACACCGACGATGGAGTGGTTGTGGAGAAGATCGATCTTGTCCCCGAGGATGAGGTCGAGCGGGGTCTGCGACAGCGGGTATTTGTCGATGGTCTTGAGCTTAGGATTCTGAATGGCGACGGTCTCGCCGTCGGACACGATCAGCGTCGATGCCGGCGGCTTATATTCGAACCGCATGCGACCCGGCTTCGACAGCGCGAAGGTGCCCTGATCCACCTGGCCATCCGGATCAATCTGGACGAAGTTGCCCTTTAGGGTGCGGATCGAATTCAGATAGGCGTTGACGCGCTCGATCTCGGCGCGGTTCTCCGGCGTGAACTGAACGAGTTGCGCTGCCGCAGGCAACGCGCCCGTTAAAACCAGCAAAGCAGTCAGAACAAGTCGGCGCATTGGCCTTTCCTAGACAGGCTTTGCGGCGGAATGAAGGGCCTTAGGCGGCCTGTTCCTGCCGGCCCTGCATCTTCGGGCATACGCCATTGATCAAAAGCTTGAGCACACCTTCGAGTTCACGCTCGAGCTTGGGCAGGGTCAGCTTCGACCACAGCTGCGGATAGCGGAACTTCATGGTCGCCGCCTGGATCATCTCGGCGGTGAATTCCTTGTCCTCGGGCACGAACTCGTTGCGGCGCTCGGCCTCCTCCATCAGTTCGACGAGGATCTTGCGTTCCTCGGCCAGCATCCAGTTTGCGTATTCGGGGCGCTCGCGCGAAATCACCAGCGCCATCTCATAGGCGCGTGGATCCTTTTCGAGTTTGTGATAGGTGCGGCGCAGTTCCTCGAACAAAAGATCGTGCAGGCGCTGCGGCGCGGATTTGCCCGGCGTGACCGCGAGCTTGCGCAGATGATCGAGATGCTTGGTGTAATCCTCGGTCGCAATCGCCTCGGCGATGTCGAGCTTGCCGGGATAGAAACGATAGAGATTGCCCGGCGACATGCAGCAATCGGTGGCGACTTCCGCCATGGTGGTCTTCGCGTAGCCGAAATGCGAAAAACGCTTCTTCGCAGCTTGAACGATCTGTTCGCGGATGTTGTCTTTTTCGGCCATTTATTCTTCCCGTGAAGCCGCGTTCGCGCGGTCTTTGTCTCGATTCCACCCACGAATATAATGGACTTTTCTGAATAATCAATGATCCGTTCAATCTTCTGCACCGCACCATTTGGAGCCAGATGAAGAAAACGTCAGACGTATCAGATAGTTATCGTAAAATCGGCGTAATCGGGGCCGGTGCCTGGGGAACCGCGCTGGCGCTGGCGGCCGCGCAGGCGGGCCGGTCTGTGACCCTTTGGGCTCGAGAAACCGCAGTCGTCGAGCAGATAGCCGGGCAATGCGAGAACGCGACCTTCCTTCCGGGTGTGAAACTCCCACCCACGATCCGCGCCACCGGCGATCTGGCGAACGCGGCTGAGACCGATGCGATCCTCCTTGTTGTTCCCGCGCAGCATCTGCGTGCGAGCCTCAGGGCGTTGGCGGCAAGACTCCAAGAGGCCACGCCGGTTATCCTCTGCGCCAAGGGCATCGAGCGCGGCAGCGGCAAGCTGATGACGGAAATCCTCGTCGAGGAAATTCCGGGCTGCGAACCGGCCATCCTATCCGGCCCATCCTTCGCGCGCGATGTGGCGCGCGGACTGCCCACGGCGGTGACGATCGCAGCTCGCATGGACATCGCTCTGAAGCTTCAGGCGGCGCTGGGGCACACGACGTTTCGTCCCTATGCCAGCGACGACGTAACCGGTGCGGCGCTGGGTGGTGCTGCGAAGAACGTCTACGCCATCGCCTGCGGGATCGTAGATGGCATGGGTTTGGGCGAGAGCGCGCGCGCAGCCCTGCTCGCGCGCAGCTTCGCGGAATTGACACGATTGGGCAGCGCGCTTGGCGCGAAGCCCGAAACGCTGATGGGGCTTTCGGGCCTCGGCGATCTCGTGCTGACGGCGACCAGCACGACGTCGCGCAATTTCAGCTTCGGTCAGGCGCTCGGAGAGGGGCAGACGCTTTCCGACCTCGCACGCCCCGGCCATCCTTTGGCGGAGGGTGTCGAAACCGCGCCCGCGCTTGCGGCCCGCGCGCGGGCCGAGGGTGTCGAGCTTCCCATCGCCGAAGCGGTCGCGGCCGTGCTCGATGGCAGCTTGCCGCTCGGCGAGGCGGTGCTACGGTTGATGAGCCGGCCGTTGAAACCCGAATAGGCCCGAATAGGAGAGCCCATGCTGTTCGTCGTCACCGCCATCGACAAGGAGAATTCGTTGGCCCTGCGCATGGCCACGCGCGACGCCCATTTCGCTTACGCGCGCGAGACCGGCGTGATCCGGCTGGGCGGACCGTTTCTCGACGCGAAGGGCGACATGGCGGGCAGCCTCATCGTCTTCGAGTCCACCGATCTTGAGGCGGCGAAGGTCTGGCACGCGAACGATCCCTATGTGAAGGCGGGGCTGTTCGCCCACTCCGAAGTGCGGCCATGGAAGGCAACATTCAACGAATGCGGAGCGCAGCTATGAACCACTGGCTGTTCAAGACAGAGCCCGAGACCTTCTCCTGGGAGATGCAGAAACAGCGCGGCGCCAAGGGCGAGCCTTGGACCGGCGTGCGCAATTTCGCTGCCGCGAAAAACATGAAGGCGATGAAGAAGGGCGATCTCGGCTTCTTTTATCACACGGGCGATGAGAAGCAGATCGTCGGCATCGTCGAGGTCATCGCCGAATACAAGCCAGATCCGACCGATGAAACCCGCAGGTTCGGCCTGGTCGATGTGAAGGCAGTGAAAGATGTGCCCAAGCCGGTGACGCTCGCGGATGTGAAAGCCGACCCCAAGCTCAAAGGCATGGTACTCGCGCGCGAGCCACGCCTCTCCGTCCAGCCCGTGACCGAGGAGGAGTGGAAGCATATCTGCAAGCTTGGCGGGGTGAGATAGCTCACGCGGCGAGGACGCGCACACCAGGATAACGCGCGAAGATCGTCTCGGTCGTTATCACCGTGAGATCGTTCTGGATGGCCTGCGCGATCATCAGGCGGTCGAATGGATCGCGATGGTATTGTGGCAAATTCGCTGCAGCCAAAGCGTGTTCGATTTCGATGCCGAGCAACGTGAAATTCGTTTCTCGCAGACCTGCGATCAACGTTGCTGGACCCTTCGCGGTCATCTCGGAATAGAATGGCAATTTTCCGTTTGCTGCCTTGATCGCCATCTCCCACAGCGAGGCAAGGCTAATAAAGATCGTGTTGTCACGATCTACCATCACTTCGCGCGCTTCCGGACGGATTTCCGAGGAGCCTTTTTGCGCGCGGATGAACGTGCTTGAGTCGAGGAGATAGCGTCCCATCGGAAATCCCGTGCAGTTTCTTCCAGAGGTTTATTGATACTCTCCTCGAAATCGCGCTCGATTTCGGCGTCCATTGCCTTCCAATCGCGAAGGAATTGATCGGAATCGTAATAGGCACGCTCTTCCGGCGTCATCAGCTTGGCCCACTGTCCTAGTACTCGCTTCTTGGGCGCTTCCGCCGGGGTCACGACGGTAAGTTTCGCAAGCGGCTTGCCATTCTTGGCGATGATGATTTCTTCACCCCGCGCGGCATCCTCGACGAGCTGCGAGAGCTTTGTCTTGGCTTCGTAGAGGTTGACCTGACGTGTCATGGCCGAATGCTATTCGGGTTGGTCAAGTTGGTCAAGCCAGTTGGTCAAGCTCGAGATTCAGATGAACGGCTCGACCAATATGCTGACGCCAAGCAGGAACACCGACAGGAATGTGAGATAAAGCGCGACGTTGAAGCGTGCGGCCCGCGACGCCATCACTCTTCCGAATTGAAAGATATCTTCAAACGCGAAGGCGCTCTCGTCGTCAACACGCGGCGAGGGCAGATAGATCGAACGCAACAGCGTCAGCACGATCAATGCGGCAACGACGAGAGACGCGATTGACACGAGCACTGCGGCGCGCGGCCAGTTGTGATCCAGGCCCCAGGTGTCGACCACGAGGAAGATCGCCTGGGCAGCCAGCAACGCACCTGCCTTTTGGGTCAGGTGCGCGAGCTGATCGGAGATCTCGGCGCGCAGATCAGCAGCGTTGCGAAATTTCAGCGTCGCCGCAATTTCCGCGCGCAGTTCCGCCTCGTTCATGCCGCCGCTGGAGAAGAGCGCGTGCCGCAAGAACACGTCACTTCATCGTCGGAATGTTGAAGTCCGCCTTCTCGCGCACCCCACCCTTGGGCCAGCGTTGGGTGACGGTTTTGATCCGCGTCCAGAACCGCACGCCTTCGGTGCCGTGCTGGTTGACGTCGCCGAACGCAGACCGCTTCCAGCCGCCGAAGGTGTGGTAGGCGAGCGGCACTGGGATCGGAATGTTGATGCCAACCATGCCCACCTGAACCTTCGCCGCGAAGTCGCGTGCCGCATCGCCGTCGCGCGTAAAGATGGCGACGCCGTTGCCATATTGGTGCTTCGACGGCAGCGAGATCGCTTCGTCGTAATCCCTCGCGCGCGCGAGCTGCAGCACCGGTCCGAAAATCTCGTCCTGATAGGTCTGCATGTTCGGCGTCACGCGGTCGAACAGCGAACCGCCGAGATAGAAGCCGTTCTCGTAGCCCTGCATCTTGTAGCCGCGGCCATCGACGACAAGCTCAGCACCTTCCTTCACGCCCTGATCGATGTAGCCCATCACCTTGGCGCGGTGTTCCTTCGTCACCATCGGGCCGTAATCGACGTCCGGATCAGTGGCGAGGCCGACGCGCAGCGCCTCCACGCGCGGCTTCAGACGCTCCACCAATGCGTCGCCGATCTTGTCGGTGATCGGCACCGCGACCGAGATCGCCATGCAGCGCTCGCCGGCGGAGCCATAGCCTGCACCGATCAATTCGTTCGTCACCTGGTCGAGATCGGCGTCCGGCATGATGATGGCGTGGTTCTTGGCACCACCCATCGCCTGCACGCGCTTGTTGTTCGCGGTGCCGCGCGAATAGACGTAATGCGCGATCGCCGAAGAGCCGACAAAGCTCACCGCCTGGATATCGGGATCGTCGAGGATCGCATCGACCGCTTCCTTGTCGCCGTTGACGACCTGCAGCACGCCCGCCGGCGCACCCGCTTCCATCATCAGTTCCGCCAGACGCAGCGGAACGGACGGGTCCTTCTCGCTCGGCTTGTTGATGAAGCAATTGCCGCAGGCAATCGCCACGCCGAACATCCACATCGGGATCATCGCCGGAAAATTGAATGGCGTAATGCCGGCCACGACGCCCAGGGGCTGGCGCATCGAATAGATGTCTATCCCGGGGCCCGCACCTTCGGTGTATTCGCCTTTCTGCAAATGCGGGATGCCGCACGCGAACTCGATCACCTCAAGGCCGCGTTGCACGTCGCCGCGCGAATCCGCCAGCACCTTGCCGTGCTCGCTCGACAACATATGCGCAAGCTCGTCCATGTGCTTTTCGACGAGACCCTTGAAGTTGAACATCACGCGCGCCCGGCGCTGCGGATTCACCCCGGACCACTCCGGAAAAACCTTGAGCGCCGCTTCGACCGCCTGCCGCATCTCGCCCTTGCCGGCGAACGGCGCACGGGCCTGGACCTCACCGGTGGAGGGATTGAACACGTCGCCGAACCGGCCGGACATGCCGTTCACATGTTTCCCAGCGATGAAATGGGTGAGTTCCTTCATGACGGTCCCGCGAATGGCTTCGCCTGTGTCCTAGACCCTCAGCGGCAGGGCTTCAAGCATGCACGTCGGCACAATCTCTATGCTCAAAACCCGCGGATTTCAGAACTTTTCTTCGCCCTCGTGCCGGAATTCATCCGGAAAATCGCGATAGAGACCGATCTTCAGATTCTGCACATGGGCATTGATGCCAAAATGCACGCTCTCCACCGGTTCGCGGCGGGTGGCGACGTGCTGGAACGCGGCATCGAGCTGGGCGAGATCCCGCGTCTCCATCACAATATGGAATTCGCCGAGGTCGGGCGGGCCGAAACCAAGCTTGCGGCGCGTCAGCCGCCAGCCTTCGATCAGGCCGTTCTCTTTCAGATGATCCATGTAGCGCGCCATGTTGCGCGCGAACTCGGTATCCTTCGTGCCAGGCTTCAGGTCGAACCAGGTGTGGTAATGATTCATGCGGCGCCTCCCAGAGCGCGCGTCATATCATGCAAGCATCTGCCACAGTGCTTATGTGCATGCGCAGCCGCTGCGCGCGCTACGCATGACGCTGCTTACGGCGGCGGCGGCTCGGCCGTTGCCGCCACAGGCGGACGATAACGAAGCCAGACATACAGCGTGGTGAGCGCGATCATCGGATACATGAGCCAGCTCGCCTCCGTCCCCAACACGCCTCCGGTGAGCCAGACAGGACCGTTGAAGGTCACGGCCAGCATGCGGCCTTCGGGAATATGGGAACCGTTCGGCGTGCCGATAACGAAAAGCTGCATGAAATCGAATGCGATATGGAAGCCAACAGCAAACCAGAGCGTGCCGGTCCTCAACACACTGATGCAAAGCAGAAGGCTGATCGAGACCAGAGTGATGACGTCCCAGATATTTTCCCCCGGCTTGAAAAAATAGTGATCGGCGGCGAATAGGAGCGCGATAATGATCGAAGCGGGCCAGAAGCCGATCGCACGCCACAGCGCCTGAAGGAAATAGCCGCGAAAGAAATATTCCTCCCCCAGGCCGACCAGAACGTTCGCGCCGGCCCATGCAAGAGCAGAAAAAAGTAGCGCCCCGCCCGTTAGCGCAAGACCATGCACCTGCATACCGCCTAGGGCGATCATTCCAATCGCGATGGCGCCCGCCATCACAACGCCGGCGCCCGCGCCTTCCCACAATGGATGCTTCAAGGCCTGCGAGATCATGAGGCCATAACTGTCGATGCGACGGTGCTCGTAAAGCGCAAAGGGCAAAGTGCAGAGAACCGCGATCAGCAGGTTCTCGAATTCATTGAGTGCGATCGCGGCAGCGCTGAGGCTTGGCTCTATGTTGAATGCGCGCGCGACCGGCGCGATCAGCCAATCGAGAAGCATTTGCGCCGGCCAGATGGCAAGAGCGGCGAAAATCGCCGCGCGCCAGATGTAGCGAAGCTTGCCGTCTTCGCCCAGGAACAGTCGTTTCATGTTGTCCCTCGCCGACCCCCTTATAGCACACCACGTGGCTGATGCCTCAGCGAAGATATTTGCGGAGCTGGATTCCGTAATCCGCATAGCCCTGACGGCGATAGATATCGTGGGCGCGGACGTTCCCGGGCAACACGCCGATTTGCATGACGCTGAGTCCGCGCGCGGCACCAGTCCTCGCAGGCTGCGATCAGAGCGCGCCCGATGCCGCTCCCGCGCAGGGGCTCCTCGACGAACAGCTCGGCAATATAGGCGTAGCGCCGTTCCTCGGCGACGACGTAGATGTCGTCTTCCTGCTCGACGACGATACCCCAGCCGATTGCCTGGTCCGTATCGTCTGCGGCGACGAAGACTTGGCCGGGGCGTTCGCCCAGCAGCGAAAGCATCTTCCCAAGATGGTCTTCCGCCACCCGCGAATCGAGGCGGCGGTTGGGCTCGATGGCATGCTCGAAGTGCTGCGATCCCACGATGAAGGCGAGGAGCGCCGTCCGATCGCGGGCAAGATCGGCCTCGCGGATGCGCATGTCAGCCCAGCGACTTAACGATTTCTTCCGTCATCTTCTTGGCGTCGCCGAAGAGCATCATGGTGTTGTCGCGGAAGAAGAGTTCGTTCTCGACACCGGCATAGCCCGAGCCCATGCCGCGCTTCACGAACAACACGGTCTTGGCCTTTTCGACATCGAGGATCGGCATACCGAAGATCGGCGATTTGGGATCGGTCTTGGCGGCGGGATTGGTGACGTCGTTCGCGCCGATGACGTAGGCGACGTCGGTCTGCGCAAACTCGGAATTGATGTCTTCGAGCTCGAACACCTCGTCATAGGGCACATTCGCTTCGGCGAGCAGCACGTTCATGTGGCCGGGCATGCGGCCGGCCACCGGATGGATGGCGTAAGAAACCTTCACGCCCTCTTTCTTGAGGATGTCAGCCATTTCGCGCACGGCGTGCTGCGCTTGTGCCACCGCCATTCCGTAGCCCGGCACGATAATCACGCTGCCGGCATTCTTCATGATGAAGGCAGCGTCCTCGGCCGAGCCCTGCTTCACCGGACGCGCCTCGACCTTGCCGCCGGCTGCCGCGACCTCGCCACCGAAACCACCCATGATCACGGAGACGAAGCTCCGGTTCATGCCCTTGCACATGATGTAGGACAGGATCGCGCCCGACGAGCCGACCAGCGCGCCTGTAATGATCAGTGCGGTGTTCTCGAGCGTGAAGCCCATCGCCGCCGCCGCCCATCCCGAATAGGAGTTGAGCATCGACACCACGACCGGCATGTCCGCGCCGCCGATGGGGATGATGAGCGTGATGCCGAACACGAAGGAGAGAACCGTTATCGCCCAGAACGTCCAGGCCTGCTGCGTCATAGCAAAATAGACGATCAGCACTACGATGGCGGCGGCGATCAGGAGGTTGAGCAGGTGGCGTGCGGGCAGAAGGATCGGCGCGCCGCTCATATTGCCGTTGAGCTTCGCGAACGCGATGATCGAGCCCGCGAATGTGATAGCGCCGATGGCGACGCCGAGCGACATTTCGATCAGGCTCTGGGTGCGGATCGCACCCTCGCTGCCGATGCCGAAGGCTTCCGGCGAATAGAACGCTGCACCCGCGACGAGCACGGCGGCGAGACCGACAAGCGAGTGGAACGCGGCAACGAGCTGCGGCATGGCCGTCATCGCAATGCGGCGTGCGAGTACCGCACCAATGCCGCCGCCGATGGCGATGCCGCCGACGATCAAGCCCCAGGTCAGCGGATCGGTGACGCCGGACACCCATAAGGTCGTCACCACCGCAATCGCCATGCCGATCATGCCGTTGCGGTTGCCCGCGCGGCTCGACACCGGCGACGACAGCCCGCGCAGCGCCATGATGAAGAGGACGCCCGAAACTAGGTAGAGGATGGCGGCAAGATCGGCCTGAAGCGCGGGGCTCATTACTTATGCCCCGCCTTGGCCGGAGCGCCTTCCTTCTTCTTGTACATCGCGAGCATGCGCGCGGTGACAAGGAAGCCGCCGAAGATGTTCACCGATGCTAGGACGAGCGCGACGAAGCCGAGCAGTTTGGATGTCCAGCTCGCGGCACCGATATTCGCGACCGAGACCGCGATCAACGCGCCCACCACGATCACCGAGGAAATCGCGTTGGTTACGCTCATCAGCGGCGTGTGCAGCGCGGGCGTGACGCTCCAGACCACGAAGTAGCCCACGAAGATCGCCAGTACGAAGATCGAAAGCCGAAAGACGAAGGGATCGATGGCTTCCATGGCTTATCCCTTGAGGCTCGGATGCACGATTTCGCCGTCGCGCGTGAGACCTGCGCCCTTCACGATCTCATCGTCCCAATTGAGTGCAAGCTGGCCGGTCTTCTTGTCCACGATCAGCGCAACGAAATTGAAGAGGTTGCGCGCGTAGAGCGACGAGGTATCGACCGCCAGCCGCGCGGGAAGATTGGTGTGGCCCATGATGGTCACGCCGTTCGTCTCATAGACCTCGTTCGCTCTGGTGAGCGGGGTGTTGCCGCCCTGCTCCGCCGCGAGATCGACGATCACCGAGCCCGGCTTCATCGTCTCGATCATCTCGGCGGTCACGAGCACCGGCGCCTTGCGGCCCGGGATCAGCGCCGTGGTGATGACGATGTCCTGCTTCTTGATGTGTTCGGCGACGAGGGCCGCCTGTTTCGCCTGATATTCCGCCGACATGGGCTTCGCATAACCCGCAGCGGTCTCGGCCTGCTTGAACTCGTCATCGATCACCGCGACGAAAGCCGCGCCGAGAGATTCCACCTGTTCTTTGGTCGCCGGACGCACGTCGGTCGCCGACACGATGGCGCCGAGGCGTCGCGCGGTCGCGATGGCCTGAAGACCGGCAACACCGACACCCATGATGAACACGCGTGCCGGCGCGATGGTGCCTGCCGCCGTCATCATCATCGGCATGGCGCGGCCGAACGTGGCCGCCGCGTCGAGCACCGCTTTGTAGCCCGCGAGGTTCGCCTGGCTCGACAGCACGTCCATCGATTGCGCGCGGGAGATGCGGGGGATGAATTCCATCGCAAACGCCACGACGCCCTGCGCCGCGAGCTTCGCCGCCGTGTCCTTTTCCGTGTACGGAGAAAGAAGCGCCGCCAGCACGGCGCCCTTCTTCATCGCAGCGATCTCGTCCGCCTCAGGCCCGCGCACCTTGAGCACGATGTCCGCCCCCGCGAGTGCCGATGCCATGTCGGGTGCGATGGTCGCGCCCGCCGCCAGGTAATCCGCGTCGCTCACCCGGGCCCGCGCACCCGCGCCGGTCTCGACCGTCACCTCAAGGCCGAGGCCTTTGAGCTTCTTGACCGTTTCGGCGGTCGCAGCGACGCGCGTTTCGCCGTCGCGGCGCTCCTTCAGGATGGCGAGTTTCATCTGTACCCGTGGAAAGGGATCAGTTGTGCGTGCGGAAAAGCATCAAAAAGAACATCAGGAGGCCGATCCCGCCGAGCGACCATTCGATGAACTTGACGAACCCAGCCCAGGTCTTTTTGTGCTGAGAGATGTCCATGTGTCCCGACTCGTAGTGCTCGCCCGCCATTGATTCCCCTTGAGACTCCCGAAAGCGGGCGGGACTATAGCAAAGGCCCGTATTGGGGCAA
>Ga0105239_10003773_pt1 | contig 18433 bp, 16 predicted proteins | sample KBSC44metaG_FD_92761 | JGI IMG/M metagenome (GOLD analysis project Ga0105239, IMG submission 92761) | Corn rhizosphere microbial communities from Kellogg Biological Station, Michigan, USA - KBS C4-4 metaG | ecosystem: Host-associated > Plants > Roots > Rhizosphere > Soil | place: Michigan, USA...
AACAGCTCGGGACGACCAACGTTCTGAAGCTGCGCGACGCCGGAATGAAGATCATTCTCGGAAGCGATACCGGCCAGACGCGCTTCTTCATCGGCTGGATGGGGCAGCTCGAGTTCGAGAGCTGGGTCTACCTGGGCCTGACGCCCATGCAGGCGATCGTCGCGGCGACGCGCGATTCGGCCGAAGCGGCGCACATCAACACGGGAATGATCGCTGCGGGCAAGCTGGCGGACTTCATCGTGCTGGATGCGAATCCGCTGGACAATATCGCCAATTCGCGGCGGATCAATAAAGTCTATCTGCGGGGCGCGGAAGTGGATCGCGCGGCCATGCGGGCCAAGTGGCAGAAGCGGTGGCCCAGCGCAGCGAAATAGGTGTTTACTTCTTCGACGCGCTGAGCAGACTGGAGTCGATCAATCCGGTCAGTGCGGCTTTTGGCCGGGGCTGCCGAAACTGAACCGCTGCCACGAAGATCTCGACGTTGCCGAGAACGGCCGGTAGATCACCGGGAAGATTCGCGGGAAAGCTGAAGCGGTTCCAGACGTGTTCAATGGTCCCCGCTGGCGTATTGATAAAGGGTGCAAGCAACATCCGCGCCTGGACCGGCTGGCGGCGGGCAACATCGGAAGCACGTTGTACAGCGCGGAGGAACTCCACCAGCGCGCGCCGCTTGTCGGGATCACGCAAAACCTTGGTGGTGGTGTTCAAGTTGAAACGCTCTCGGTAAACGGACGGATCCTGAAGATCAATGGCGTCGCTGCCGAGCGCCTCTAGCGAGTTCTGTGCGTGCGGCTCCCAAATCGCCACTGCGTCCACATCGCCTCGCTTGAGTGCAGCAGGCATGTCAGGACCCTCCAGATTCACGAAGCGAATGTCGGTTTCGAGCAGCATTCCTGCCTTGCGCAACATTTCGCGCAAGTAGTACTGAGACGAAGTATTGACGGTAGCGGCGACTTTCTTGCCGCGAAGATCCTGGATGCGGCGGATGCCGGAGGACTGGCGCGCGATGATACGGTAACGCGCCTCCGCCAGCGTCATAACGATGCGGATTCCCGGCTCGGCGACGGAGTTGAGAAGCATCTGGGTTTCAGACCCCGTGGCCGCGTCCACGTCGCCGTGCAGCAGCTGTGCCATAGCCAAACGACCGTTGGGCACGGGTACAAGCTGGACCCCGGACGGTCGCTCTGCCAGGAAGATCGGCGCAGACTCGATGGTGGTGGCGTTTACGGCGATCTTGATTTGTGCGTTTGCTGCAGCGGCCAGCATTAAAAGAATTGCGAGCGCGTTTTTCATCTAGTTGGGCACCTTCGCGGAATCGAAAACGCGCAGCCAGTTCTCTCCCAGGATCTCGGGCGTCGCCAGATTACGTTTCCGGAGAGCTTCGAGCAGTTCAGGATAGTGACCGGCGTCGAAGTTCTTGAGCGTGCTGCGCGCGTGGGTCAGATCCAATCCGATTGCGACGCTTCGCGGGCCGCCGACAGCAGCGGCATGCGCCACGTGCGCCACCCAATCGTCGATGGAAGGAACCATCGCCTCGCCCTCCGGCGATTCATGCCAGGGTTGCGCGTAGAAACGCCGCCAGCGTCCGCCCTGTTGTGCGTCGAGCGCATCGATGTACTCGCCATAATCCTGATTCTTGGAGCGCACCATCGGCAGTTCGCCAAACAGGATTTCCTCGCGAGTAACTCCATTCACTGGAATCGATGGCTTACCGCGCGACCAATCGTAATACCGCTGTCCGATCTGTTCAGCCGCACTGTGGATTCCGACCATGCCACCTTTCGCGGTAAGCGCGCGCAAGACATCATCGGACATGTTGGCAGGATTGGAACATATCGCCCGAAGAGCGATGTGACTGGCGACTACCGGAGCACGGCTGGCCGCGATGATCTGACGCTGCGCGGCCTCGGTGGCATGCGAGATATCGATCAGCATGCCCAGGCGATTCATTTCCGCGATCAGACGCCGGCCTTTTTCGTTGATGCCGGACCACTTGGCGCCGCCGCGAACGGAGGAGTCCGCGTAGGCCGTGGTCACCTGGCTCGAAAACTGAATCACGCGCACGCCCAGGCGGTACCAGAGCCGCAGAATGTCGATATCGCCTTCCTGATCGAATCCGGCTTCGATGCTGAGCATCACGGCGAGCTTGCCGCTGGCCACAACGCGCCGGACGTCGGCCGAGGTCAGCGCAAGCTCCATCTGGTCGCGATGCGCCTCGACCGCCCGGTGGAAAGTTTCAATCAGACGGCCGGCTTGCTTCACCGTCGTGTTGTAGGTGTTGTATCCGTACGGCGCGATGTTTTCGATCACGAAGTTGACGCCGCCGGCGCGGGCGCGAGCGTAATCGAACTGGCCAACCGGCTGCGGCTTCCAGGGATCGATGCCTTCCCAGTAGACGCGGTTGGTCATGTGGACGTGCCCGTCCGCCAGAATCTGTCCGTGGGCGATCGCACCGAAAGTAAGCAGCAGAACTGTTCTTAGGCTTGCACGCACGTTTAACCCCGGTTATTGTAGCAAGCATGCTCTTGCGTATCATTGCTTTGGGTTTATTTCTTGCGCTGGTGCTCTTCGGACAGTCTTCTCATACCGTCACGAAAGCCGACTTCGATAAGTGGATGACACAACTTTCCAACTGGGGACGCTGGGGTAAGGACGATCAGCGCGGCACGGTGAATCTGATCACGCCTGCTAAGGTGAAGCAGGCGGCGACGCTCGCCAAGCAGGGCATCACAGTTTCACTGGAGCATCCCCTCATGACGGAGAGCGCCGCGGACAACGGGAATCCGTTGACCCACACGATGACGGCGACGGGTGAAAATCCGGTGGCCGGCGCGTACGCCATGGACAGCTACTCGATCGCCTTTCACGGCTACGGGCATACGCACATGGATGCGCTCGGCCACGCTTTCCAGAACGGCAAGATGTACAACGGCTATCCGCAGTCATCGGTGACCAAGAATGGTGCGATGAAGAACGACATCACCGCTTATCAGAACGGCATTGTCACGCGCGGCATCCTGGTCGACATTCCGCGGCTCAAGGGGATTCCGTATATGGAGCCGGGGGCTGCGATCTATGTCGAAGACATCGAGGCGTGGGAGAAGAAAGCCGGCGTGAAGATCGGAAGCGGCGATGCTGTATTCGTACGCACCGGCCGCTGGGCTCGCCGCGCCGCCAAGGGGCCGTGGAACGCGGGGGAGATCCTTGCGGGGCTGCATGTTTCCGTGGTGCCGTGGCTGAAGCAGCGCGACGTCGCGATCCTTGCGGGTGATGGCGCCAGCGACGTGATGCCTTCGCAGGTGCAGGGCGTAAGCCAGCCGGTGCATTTCCTGATGCTGGTGGCGCTAGGATCGCCCCTGTTCGACAATTGCGATCTGGAGCAGCTCGCCGAGACGGCCAATCGTCTGGGGCGGTGGGAGTTCATGTTCACGGCGGCTCCGTTGGCGGTGCCGCGCGGCACTGGATCGCCTTTAAATCCGATCGCCATCTTCTGATCGCGCAAAACGGAGCGCGGCGCGATTGTTTTCTTGTACACTCGATGGCGCGCGCTGCGCCCTTTGCGCTTCGGACCTAGCGCGACGACATCAACTGGCGTAGTAGCGCCGCGGTGCTTTCCCGAACGGTGGATTCGCCTCCGATGCGAGCGCGCACGCCAACTCCCATTGCGACGTCGAGCGCCGTGCGGCCCTGCTTGTCCTTGGCGTCGAGATTTGCGCCGTGTTCCGACAGGTACTTGACGATACCGTCGGATGCCTGTGCTGCGATGTGTAAGGCGGTCTGACCGGCTTCGCTTGTTGCGTTGACGTCCACTCCAGATTCAACTAGAAACTTGACCGCGTTGAACAACTCCGCCTCGGTCGCGTAGTCTTTCGCAAAGACCCCTGTGCCGCGGCCGAGGCCTGATGCAAGCATGAGCGCCGTGGTCCCGTTCTTCTGTCGGAGAGATGCGTCCGCGCCGTGAGCCATCAGTACGCGAATCGCTGCGGTGTCGCCATTCTTGGCCGCGCGCATCAGAGGGGTGGTTCCCTCACCCAAGCTCGGCTCGCCCGGAGTGTGAGCACGAGTCAACGTGGGCGATTTCAGCGTGGCGTTAGGATTCGCTCCATGCGCCAGCAGAATCGGCAGGAGATCCAGCGCGGTCAGCTTATCGGTGGAGGGACGACCCGGGCGGCCATAGATCTCGCCCAGCGTGTTCATGTCCACGGCAGTGTAGAGCGCCGCCATGCCGGTGGTATCGGCGATGTTCGGATCGGCGCCCTTCTCCGCGAGCATGGCCGCTGTGTCGAAGTGCCCGTTCAAGATCGCGAGAACCAGCGCGGTCGTACCGTCAGGATCAGTCAGCTTCAGATCGGCGCCTGCATCCGCCAGCGCCCGCGCGGCTTCGAGGGAACCCTGGCGAGCCGCGTACATCAGCGCGGTCCAGCTTCCGCGAGGCAGGATGGTGGTCACGCCTTCCAAACCGAACCGGTCCTTCGCATACGCCAATTTGTCGGATCGTGCATTGGGGTCCGCGCCGTGTTCGATCAGTGCGCGTACGGCTTCCGGATGATTCTCGGCGGCGGCCCACATGAGCGCGGTTTCGCCCAGGGAGCTTTCGCGCGCACTCGCGTCAGCGCCGCGGGCGATGAGCATACGAACCACTTCGGCGTTACCTGTGCGCGCCGCCGTCATCAGGATCGAATTCGTGGGATGTGCGCCCGCTTGTAGCAGCGCCTGAATGAGCGGTGCGCTCGCATTGGTCGCGGCCAACGAAAGGGGAGTGACGCCGTAGCGATTGGCAGCATCTGGATTGGCGCCGGAGCGCAGCAGACGTTGGACGGCGTCCACATCGTTTGCGCGAACAGCCCAGTGCAGGGGAGTAGTGCCGTCAGGGTCGTCCGCCGCAGTGAGCGTGAACGGCAGAGCAGCTAGTAGCAGCCACCTAAAGCAACCCATCACGTTAGAGAAGATCCTCGACCATACCCGTGCTGTCGCCAAAGTGTTCGATGGGAGTTTCATACTTCGCCGACACTGTCCGCCACAGATTGCCGACGGGTGTGCGCTTCGGAAGTTCGATATGCCGATGGCCTTTGAGACTACCGCTGATTGCGACCACCGGCAGCGGATCCGTCGCATGACCATTCGAATCGCCCATGCCCGCGCCGTAGAAGATCAGAGACCGGTCCAGCAGCGATCCAGGGCCATCTTCGGTCTTGCGCAGCGTTTCCAGGAATTTCGCGAACAATCCCACGTGATACGTGTTGATCTTCACCACCTGGGCCATTTTGTCGGCGTTGTTCTGGTGGTGCGAGACCGAATGATGCTGCTCGCTGACGCCCAGCTGCGGATACGTCCGCTGGCTGAGCTCGCGTGACAGCATGAAAGTGAACACGCGCGTCACGTTGGCCTGATACGCGGCAGCGATCAAATCGAACATCAGCCCGACGTGCTCTTCGAAGGAATCGGGCACCCCTACGGGCGCCTCCAGAACAGTCTCCGCAGCTTTCTGCGATTCCATCCGCTGGATGCGGCGCTCGATCTCGCGGAGGTTGTCCAGATAATCGCCGACCCGCGCGCGATCACGGCCGCCCAAAGTACGTTGCAGATCGCTCGCGTCTTCGGCGATCGAATCCAGAATGCTGCGCTGGGTAGCGAGCCTTGCCCGGCGCTCGACGGCGCTGCCCGATCCACCGAAGAGGCGCTCGAATACTGTGCGCGGGTTGGTCTCCATCGGCAGCGGCGTCGTCGGCGTCTTCCACGAAATCGTGTTCATGTAAGAGCAGCTAAATCCAGGCGAGCACGCTCCCACATAGCCGGTGAAATCTTCCGTGGCGAGCTCCAGCGACGGCAGCGGCGTATCCTGACCGATTTTCTGCGCCACAACCTGATCGATGGTGGTGTTGGCCAGCACGTCTTCGGCTTCGGTACGCTTGGGCCATACGCCCGTAAGGAATCCAGCGCAACTCACCGCGTGATCGCCAATCACGCTGCCGGGACGTGAGCGCGTCAGGTTGGTAACGATCGCCAATGAATCCTTGAACGGTTCCAGCGGTTTCAGGATAGGAGTGAATTCGAATCCCGCGCCAACGGTCTTGGGAGTCCACTGCTGCATGATGGCGCCATTGGGAAAGTACACCACGCCGAATCGCATGGACGGAATCGCAGCCGCTCTAGCTTGGGGAGTAAATGCCGGAACCATCGCATCCAAGAACGGCAGGGCGATGGCTGCGCCTGCGGCGCGTAAGACAGTTCGCCGCGAGATAGACTTCATGGATTGTTCTCCCGCTCCTTCTGGAACGACGTTCGCATTTGAAAAGGCGAGCTGCGGATCACGCCCAGTATCACTGAAGACATTTTATAGTTGTTGTGCGCCGCCTCGCGGACGATTTCCCGTACTGCGGGCATGTCGCGATAATCCAGGCCACGCCCCAGCGCATAGATCAAAAGCTTCTCCGTCAGCGTTCCCGCAAACATCTCGGGCCGGCTCACGATCGTCTTTCTCAGATCCAGCACGCCGTTGACCTTAGTTCCGTCCGCTAACTCTCCTGAGACATCCAACGGACCTCCCGCATCGCGTGTACGCCAGGCTCCCACGGCGTCGAAATTCTCGAGAGCGAGCCCGATCGGATCCATCGTCTTATGACAACTGGCGCATACCGCGTTGGCGCGATGTTCTATCATCTGTTCGCGCATGGTGAGAGGCTTCTCTCTATCTTTATTCTCCTTGAGCAGTGGAACATCGGGCGGAGGCGGAGGTACCGGCATCCCCAGGATGTTTTCCAGAATCCACTTGCCGCGAACCACCGGCGACGTGCGCTCGGCATGCGAGGTCACCGCCAAAATGCTTCCTTGCCCCAGCAATCCCCGTCGAAAGTCGTCTTTGAGGACAACGCGCCGGAACTGGCTGCCGTAGATTTCTGCGATTCCGTAATGCCGCGCCAGACGTTCGTTGAGGAACGTGTAGTCCGCTGTGAGTAGATCGAGCGCACTGCGATCTTCCGTGAGGATGCTTTCGAAAAATAGCTCGGTCTCGCGCTGGAACGACTGACGGAGATTGTCGTCGAAATCGGGGAACTGGTCCGAGTTGGGCTGCACGTTGCGGACGTTCCGCAGCTGCAACCACTGTCCGGCGAAATTACTCACCAGGGCATGCGCCTTCGGATCACCTAACATTCGCAGTGTTTGCTTTCGCAACACTGCTGGTTCGTGGAGTTTACCGTCGGCGGCCACGGTGAGCAGTTCGTCATCGGGAATGCTGCTCCATAGGAAGAACGACAGACGCGAGGCCAACTCCAAATCGTTGACGCGATAGACCGTCCCGGGAGCCGCATTCGCTGGATCTTTTTCGACGCGCAGCACGAACTTCGGACTCGCGAGAATCCGCTCAAGCGCGAGCTCGATCCCGGCTTCGAAACCGCCGTCACGCCGCGCGGCATCGTAGAAGCTCAGAATCCGCGCAAGATCCGCGTCATGCACGGGCTGGCGGTACGCCTTGCGAGCGATAGCCGCAAGAATTTTCCGCGCGCAAGCCGATTCTTCAGACTCCTTCGTGGGCCGGCACGTGAATACTCGTCGCCTGCTAGGCGTATCGCCCGGACCCGTTGGATTAAACGGACCGGTAATCGAAAGCGTCTGGATGTGCGGCCATCCGCTCCAGTCGAAGTTGTCCGTGGAACTGCGCTGGAACGGTTGCAGCCGCTCGGGACGTTCTACCTGTGGACCTTCGAGAAACGCCGCGGTCACATCGCGCGGCCCGGCGCCGATTTTCACGCGCACGCGTAATCGCGCATCCACCGCATCGCCTGTCTCAGTCGGTTTTTCAAACAGCGATGCCAGGTCGGCCGGCCCACCGATGTTGGCGAGATGAATCCGCTGGCCGCCAGCCGCGAATTCTACCTGGTGCGCGAATTCGAGCCCGCGCATGATGTTCAGGTTGGTCCGGTACAGCTTGGCTTGAAACTCGTATTCGCCGTCCAGCGGAAAGTTAAAATGCACCAAAATTCCGCCGATGGTTCCCAGCGGCAGCCCCTCGATATGCTCGTTCTGCGACAAGTCTTGCCGGATGCGGAAGGTGGCCGCGGCGGGCTTCACGTGCGGATCGCCGACCGCCAGCGCGCTGATGCTGGCAGCAGCGGACAGGTAACGTTCCTGAAGCGATGGCGATAAGCCCAGGGCGTCGGAGATGTTATCGAAGCCATACGCCGCGTCGTCGGGAGGAAGCAGCGCAGCCGCGTCCACTTCCAGCGCCAGCAAATCGCGAATCGCGTTGGCGTACTCGGCGCGATTCATACGGTGAAGCAATGGACGGCCAGCGTAGGGCTTGGCCCGCGCCGCGTTGTCGATCTGGTTCTCCACCGAAGAGACGAATTTCGATAAGGAAGCTGGATCCGGCCGAGGCAGCCCCGGGGGAGGCATAGCGCCGGTGCGTAGCTTCCGGAGAACTTTTTCCCACGTCTCAGCGTCCGCCGGAGCCTTCGCCAAATCCAATGTTTCGAGTGTAAGTCCCGCGGTTTTAAGGCGCTGGCTATGGCAGGTGAGGCAGTATTGTCCGATCAGCTGCGGATTCTGGGCCCAGCATGCTCCACCCACCAACAAAACACCAATCCACAGACTCTTCAGCACTGTTTCCCTAGGGTGAATGCTAACGTAGGCAGCCTCGCGAGGCAACCCTGCACAAATAGTGAATAATAGGAGCGACCCCACGTCCGGGGAGATCATCCAATGACCATTGCTTATGACGCCATTGTTATCGGTACGGGGCAGTCCGGTCCGTTTTTGGCCCGGCGACTCAGCGCGGCTGGGATGAAAATTGCCATCGTCGAGCGCGGCCTATTCGGCGGAACGTGTGTCAATACCGGGTGCGTCCCTACGAAGGCTCTGGTCGCGAGCGCTTATGCGGCGCATCTGGCCAGCCGTGCGGCGGAATTCGGGGTGACTATCGGCGGGCCCGTCGGCATCGATATGAAGCGAGTGAAAGCCCGCAAGGACGAGATCTCCGGAGCGTCCAACCATAGCGTCGAATCGGGTCTGCGAAAGTTACAGAACTGCACCGTGTATCATGGACACGCGCGATTCGAGTCTCCGCACGAAGTGAGCGTGGGTGATGTGCGGCTCACTGCCGGTAGAATCTTCCTCAACGTGGGCGGACGCGCGGTGATTCCTTCCATCCCGGGACTGGACCAGGTTCCTTATCTGACCAACAGTTCGATGATGCAGGTCGATTTTCTCCCCAAACATCTAATCATCCTGGGAGGCAGTTACATCGGTCTGGAGTTTGGCCAGATGTATCGGCGCTTCGGCAGCGAAGTGACGATCATCGAAAATGGGCCGAGGCTGATCGCGCGAGAAGATGAGGATGTTTCCGCCGCGATTCTGGACATTCTGCAGCGTGAAGGCGTCCAGGTCCGACTGAGTTCCAAGTGCCGAAGCGTCGCCAAGCAGGGTAACGACATCGTCGCCAGCTTGGACGGACCTGAAGCGGTCCCCGAAGTCCGCGGTTCACACTTGTTGTTAGCCGTCGGCCGGCGTCCGAATACAGATGATCTGGGACTCGAAAAGGCTGGAGTAGCCGTCGATGCCCACGGTTACATCCAGGTCGATGATCAGCTTCGCACCAACGTTCCGGGCATCTGGGGAATGGGAGATTGTAACGGTAAGGGTGCGTTTACCCACACATCCTATAACGATTTTGAGATCGTGGCCGCGAATATTCTGGACAACGACCTGCGCAAAGTAAGCGACCGTATTCGCACCTACGGGTTATTCATCGATCCCCCGCTCGGGCGGGCCGGCATGAACGAAGCTGAGGCTCGCAACAGCGGCCGGAAGGTATTGATCGGGAAGCGTTTGATGACAAAAGTGGGGCGCGCCGTCGAAAAGAGCGAAACGCTGGGCTTCATGAAGGTTCTCATAGATGCGGGCTCAATGCGGATTTTGGGAGCGGCCATTCTGGGAACCGGCGGCGATGAGGCCATTCACTGCATCCTGGATGTGATGTATGCTGACAAGCCGTACACGGTGATTCAGCGGGCGGTGCATATCCACCCCACCGTGTCCGAGTTGATTCCGACCATGCTGGGTGAACTACAACCCCTTGAAGGAGCCTCATGATCGCGGCCCATCGCCATATCGATTCCTATAAGGCGTTGCTCGCTCGGGTGGATCGGGCGCGTGTCGAGACCGACAGGCTATTCGATTTGGTCCGACCGGACTCTCTCTATGACCGTCCCATCCCGGAGCGGCATCGGATTGTGTTCTACATCGGTCATCTGGAAGCGTTCGATTGGAACCTGCTGCGGCCCGCGGCTTCAAATCTGCCTCCGTTCGATGCCGATCTGGACCGGCTTTTTGCGTTTGGTATCGATCCGGTGGATGGCGGCTTGCCAACAGATCAACCTTCCGACTGGCCCTCGCTCGATCAAGTGCGACTGTATAGCGCCAGGACTCGTGAAGCTGTGGACGCCATCTTAGACGAGGGCGGCGTTTCGGAAGTATTGCTGAACACGGCAATTGAGCATCGCCTCATGCATGCCGAAACGCTGGCGTACATGCTGCACCAGTTGCCCCTGGAAAAGAAGATTCCGCAGCCGCAAGTGGATGTTCCCGAACGCGGCCAGACGGTTCCTGAAGTAGTCGAAATCCCGGAAGGGTCGGTTACGTTGGGACTGTCTCGGAATGACGCGACTTTCGGTTGGGATAACGAATACGACGCCCATACGGTGAACGTACCTGCGTTCACCATCGATCGCTATAAGGTCACTAATGGCCAGTATTTAGAGTTCGTCCGTGCCGGCGGTTACCAGGATCGAAGTCTGTGGAAGGCCGAAGACTGGAATTGGAAGACCGCGCACAATATCTCGCATCCGGTTTTTTGGAAACGGGCGGGCGAGGCCTGGCATCTGCGCACTATGTTCGACGAAATTCCCCTGCCGGCCTCGTGGCCGGTTTATGTGAGCCAGGGCGAGGCCTCGGCCTACGCTTGCTGGTCCGGTAAACGATTGCCCACAGAGGCCGAGTGGCAGCGCGCGGCCGAGGGAATTCCGCGAGAGAGCAAATTGGGCCCGGAACATGGATATTTCGATTTTGCCCGCTGGGATCCCGCTCCTGTGAATGCCTTCCCGCGGGCAAGCAGCACCTTCGGAGTCGATGGACTACTCGCGAATGGTTGGGAGTGGACCGCGAGTCCCTTCGAACCTTTCTCGGGATTCAAAGCCTTTCCGTTTTACGAAGGCTACTCCGCGAATTTCTTCGATGGCAAACATTATGTGATGAAGGGCGGCTCAACTCGCACCGACCGCAGCATGTTGCGGCCGTCTTTCCGAAATTGGTTCCAGCCCCACTATCAATACGTGTATGCGGGATTCCGCTGCGCCGGCAAGTAAGGACGGTAATCATGCGAACAAGCACGATTGTAGAAAGAGCGGCAGGCGAATTCGCCACCGATATTCGAAACGGCTTGACCAAGCCGGGTCAGAAGGAGCTGCCATCCAAGTATCTGTATGACACCCTCGGATCGAAACTTTTCGAGGTGATCGCCGAACTCCCTGAGTACGGCGTGACGCGCGCTGACGAACGCCTGATTCGCGGGCATGCCCGCGAAATTGTGGAACGCATCGAGGGCGATGTGATCCTGTGCGAGCTGGGAAGCGGCAGCGGCGCCAAGACCCGCTGGATTCTGGAAGCGCTCTCCCGCCGTCGCCACACTTACTATTTCCCGATCGAGATTTCTTCCGCCGCCCTGGCTGTTTGCCGGCGCGAACTGTCGGATATCGATTCGGTCGGCATCGTCGGCCTGGAACGCGAATATCTGGACGGACTCCTGGAAGTGGCAGCTCGCCGTCGCGAGGGCCAGCGGATCCTGGTGCTGTTCCTGGGCAGCACCATTGGGAACTTCAGCCATCCCGCCGATGTGAGCTTTCTCCGCAATGTCCGCCTGATGCTGCAGCCCGGCGACGCTCTGCTGCTGGGAACAGATCTGGAAAAATCGATTCCCCAGTTGCTTCAGGCCTACGACGATCCGCTGGGCGTAACAGCCGCATTCAATCTCAACCTATTGGCTCGCATCAACCGCGAGCTGGATGCGGATTTCGCACTCGATCAATTCAGGCACCTGGCGCGATTCAATTCCGATACCGGAAGCGTTGAGATGCATCTTCAGTCGAAGGTTCCGCAAAGGGTGAATATCCACGCAGCGGACCTATCGGTCGCATTCGAATGCGGCGAGACAATATGGACCGAGAACAGCCACAAGTATTCGCATGAGGAGATCGCACGCCTGGCTGAGCTGGGCGGATTCCAATGCGAAGCGCAGTGGATCGACCATAAGTGGCCGTTCGCGGAGAGCCTCTTCGTGGTAGTTTGAGACTCGATGGCTCTGGTCGAGTTTCGAGGCGTTTCCTACGAAATCGCGGGGAAGCCGATCCTCTTGGACCTGAGCCTTCGCATTGAGGCCGGCGAAACCCTGGTGCTTCTTGGACGCAGCGGTTCCGGCAAAACCACTGCGCTCAAAATGATCAATGGCATGCTGGTCCCCACGCGGGGACAGGTTCTGGTGGACGGCAAATCGACCACCGAGTGGGATCCGATCCGGCTGCGGCGCCGCATGGGCTATGTGATCCAGGAAGTTGGCCTGTTTCCGCATTTCACCGTGCGCGATAACATCGGCCTGGTGCCCAAGCTGGAAGGCTGGACCCCAGCCGACATCGATAGCCGCGTGGACCTGCTGCTGGAAAAGGTCGGGATGCCGCCTTCGGAGTTCCGAACACGCTATCCACGGCAGCTTTCCGGCGGGCAGCGCCAGCGTGTCGGCGTAGCGCGTGCGCTCGCGGCCGATCCACCCGTGCTCTTATTCGACGAACCGTTCGGTGCGCTGGATCCAGTCACGCGACTGGAACTACAGCAGCAGTTTCTGGCATTGCAACGCGATTTTAAGAAGACTTCCATTTTCGTCACGCACGATGTTCGGGAAGCCATGCACCTGGGAAGTAACATCGCGTTGCTGGACCGTGGACGGCTGGATTTCGTCGCACCGCCGCGAGAGTTCCGGAGCGCGGTGAGCCCGGAAGCGCGCGCATTTCTGGCGTGTCTCGAGAACTGAAAATGCGATCCGATCTACTGGAGGAGATCTCTCGCCTGACTGCGGATCACCTGTTGCTAGTGGTGAACGCGATGGTGGTGGCCATCGCTATCGGCGTGCCGTTGGGGATTTTGCTCACGCGCCGCCCGAAGGCCCGGCCCTGGCTGCTCGGCTTCGCGAATATCATGCAGACCATCCCCAGTCTGGCGCTGCTGGGCTTTCTGATTCCGATTCCGTTCATCGGGGGAATCGGGAAACGCACCGCGATTGTGGCCCTGGTGCTGTACGCGCTGCTGCCGATCCTGCGCAACACCTTTGTCGGAATCCTCGGCGTGGAGGCGGCGGTGTGCGAATCCGCGGTGGCCATGGGAATGACCGACAGCCAATTGCTGCGCCAGGTCCAGCTACCGCTGGCCGCGCCGACGATCATGGCCGGCATACGCGTCGCGACGGTGACGACAATTGGAACCGCGACGATTGCCGCGATCATTGGCGGCGGCGGACTGGGCGTTTTCATCTTCCGGGGAGTAGCCTCGTTGGATACAGTGCAGATTCTGGCCGGAGCGGTGCCTGCCGCATTGATCGCGCTGGCGGCAGACGGAGGATTGGGATGGGTAGAACGAAGATTATCGCCGGTCTGACGCTGCTACTCGGTCTCGTTGGCTGTTCAGCCAGCTGTGCATCCACGAGCCCGAGTATCCGTGTCGGATCGAAAAACTTCACCGAGCAGGTGGTGCTGGGCGAGATCATCGCGCAGCACCTGGAGCACCGCCTGAACCAGAAAGTCGAACGCAGCCTGAACCTGGGCGGGACGCTGCTGGCGCACGGGGCGCTGCTCAATCACGAGATTGACCTTTATCCCGAATACACAGGAACGGCCCTGACGGCGATCTTGAAAGACCCTCCCGATAACGATCCGGCCCGCGTGCTGGCTCGTGTTCGCTCCGAGTATCAGACGAAGTTCGACGTCGAGTGGCTGAATCCACTGGGTATCGACAACAGCTTTGCGATGGTCGTCAGCGGAGCCGACGCACGGTCGAAGAACTTGCGAAATCTGAGCGACGCGGCCAAGGTGACATCCGGCTGGAAGCTTGGCGTCGGATACGAGTTTCAGCAGCGACCCGACGGGCTGGCTGCGTTGGATCGTACGTATCATTTGCATTGGATCGGCTCGCCGCAAAGCATGGATCTCGGCCTGCTGTACAAGGCACTCGAAGGGGGCCAAGTCGGCATGATCGCCGCGAATGCGACGGATGGGTTGTTATCGAAGCTGGACGTGAAGATTCTCGAAGACGACCAGCATGCGTTTCCGCCGTACCAAGTGGCCATCGCCGCCGGCCAGCAGCGATTGAAGGATACCCCCGGCATGCGCGAGGCGCTGTTGGAACTCTCAGGCAAGTTCACCAACCAAAGCATGCAGCAACTCAACTATCAGGTGGATGGCGAGCATCGTCCGGTGGCTCAAGTGGCCGCAGAATTCCTAAAGGGGGTGTATGGGCAACGATAAATCTCTACGCGAACATCTCGTCAAGCTATTAGAGGGTGGACACGCGCACGTGACCTTTGACGCCGCGATTAAGAATCTTCCGGTGTCGCTGCGCGGCAAGCGTCCCAAAGGCGCGGAGCACTCTGCCTGGGAAATCGTCGAACACATGCGCATCGCGCAGTGGGACATCCTGGAATTCAGCCGTGATGCGAAGCATGTTTCGCCCGAGTGGCCCAGCGGTTATTGGCCGGAGACCAAGGCTCCTCCGAATGCGCAGGCCTGGAACAAGACCATTCGGGCGTTTAACGCCGACCTCGAAGCCATGCGAAAGCTGGTAGCGGCGAAATCGACCGATTTGCACGCTCCCATTCCCCATGGCCAAGGCCAGACGATTCTGCGCGAGGCTCTTCTGATCGCGGATCACAACGCGTATCACTTGGGGGAACTGCTTCTCGTCCGGCGATTACTTGGCGCGTGGAAGTAGCCGGAACTCTGCGCGGGGCGCGATCACAGCCAGCAACGATTTGGTAGCGCTCAATTGGCTGATGGAATTGTTACCGGCCTCGGCCAGGACAACCTCTGCAATGTCGCTGAAATCCTCATTCGCCATCGCCATTCCGACCAGCGCCACTTGCAGGGGCGGCAGGCTGGGATTAAACGCGGCGTTTTCGATGTACGATCCGGAATAAACGCTTCCGCGGCGCGAGCGAATCGCGACTCCCGACGGGGAGTGGGAATATGGGGCGTAAGCCTTCGCGGCGGCGTAGCGAGCGGCCTGCACAGCGTCACTCGCGACGTTTTGGCCCACGATATTCGTTCGGGCCAGCGGGCTCTCGGTCACATTTAGATCTCGCGGGCCAAACGGATGCGGCAGCAGCTCCAACAAGCCCATGGCGGGCTTATCCGGAAGCAATATCTGGATATCGCGGCCCTCCGCGAATTCGTACAGGAACTGGCGGCAATGCCCGCAAGGAGGCGCGCTCACGGCGATTGCTTCGATGCCGGGCTCGTCATGCATGAATGCGTTCGACAAGGCTGCTTGTTCCGCGTGCACGGTTTGATTCAGACTCTGCCCAGGAAATTCGAGATTCGCGCCTATATAGAGCTTGCCGGACGTTCCCCGAACCACCGCGCCTACGCGGAACTTTGTTAGCACCGGACGCGCGTAAGATTGCGCCTGCGGCAGAAGCTCAAGCATATTTCGGAAGCTGCCGCGAAATGTACGGAGCAAGACTCGGGTCTTTGGTCAGACTGACAAGCGCGTCCAGCGCGATTTCGGCAGACAGTTCCTCGCCCGCCATGCCCCATTCGTTGGTGTGTCGATTGGCGAAAACTGCATTGATCGCGCCCGCGGGCAATCCGCCGCCTTCGGTCGCGCACCACACCAACAAATCGGCAGCTTCCATCGAGTAACAGACTGCGCCTAAACGAAGAACTTCCTGGTGCCGGGCCTGCATGCGCTCTGGAACCTGCCCGAACAGGTTCGGCCGGCCCTGGCCGGTGTAGAAGTCACTGGTGGTGCACTCCACGCCGAGATGAAATCGGCCCGCAGCCTTCTCCTGCGCCGCGCGCTGCAAAGCGCCAACCACTCGCCAGTCGGCGACCGCCGGGTACTCGCGCGGCGCCCAATCGTCGGCGGTGCGGTCGAATCGAATGGCCGCGGTGGGAATGATGACATCGCCGACTTTAGATTCACGAACCAAGCTTCCGCACGATCCGACTCGAATGAAAATGCGAGCTCCGCTGCGGGCTGCTTCCGGCAATACGATGCCCATCGAAGGTCCGCCCATTCCGGAAGTGGTCACGGAAATATCGCAATCGCGGTACTTTCCGGTGTGCGAAACCAGCCCGCGGGCATCGTTCGAAAATCGTCGCGAGCTCTTTAGATAACTCTCGGCGATCATGTCCGCCCGGCCCGGAGCACCCACGATCAAACACAATGGCGCCAGATCATTCGCGCCTGTATGGATGTGATATTCAACGCCGCCTGCGGCTTGGGGTTTGTCTGCTTTGGCCACGATTGTCACAAGAATAGCAAGAGCCAGCAAACCGAGACCGTATACTGGAAAGTCGAGATCACCATGCCTATTGCGAGCGTCAATCCTGCAACCGGGGAACTGCTGCGAACTTTCGAGCCTCTTTCCGATTCTCAGATCGAAGCCAAGATACAAACCGCCGCGGCCACGTTTCTTAAATTTCGCAAGCTGACGTTCGCCGATCGCGGCCGGATGATGACCCACGCTGCAAATATTCTCGAAGATGAAAAAGAAGCTCTCGGCAGGCTGATGACCACGGAGATGGGCAAGACGCTTTCGTCCGCGATCGCCGAGGCGGCGAAGTGTGCGACTGCTTGCCGCTACTACGCCGATAACGCCGAGCAGTTTCTCGCGGATGAGTTGGTTGAAACCTCCGCGAGTCGTAGCTATATTCACTACCAGCCTCTCGGCGTCATCCTAGCTGTGATGCCGTGGAACTTTCCGTTCTGGCAAGTATTTCGCTTCATCGCGCCGGGGCTGATGGCGGGAAATGTCGGTTTGCTCAAGCACGCCTCTAACGTTCCCCAGTGCGCACTCAAGATCGAAGACATTCTGCGGCGCGCGGGGTTTCCTGAAGGAGCGTTTCAGACGCTGCTCATCGGTGCGAAACAAGTGGATCGGGTTCTCACCGATCCGCGCATCGCCGCTGCGACGCTCACCGGAAGTGAGGGAGCCGGCATCCAAGTGGGCGTCTCCGCCGCGAAGAACATCAAGAAAGTCGTCCTCGAACTGGGCGGGAGCGACCCGTTCATTGTCATGCCAAGCGCGAATCTAGCAGACGCCGTATCTACCGCGGTCAAAGCGCGCGTCGTGAACAACGGGCAGTCCTGCATCGCCGCCAAGCGGTTCATCGTCGCGGAACAGATCGCCGACGATTTCGAGCGCAACTTCGTGAAAGCGATGGAGGCTCTGAATATCGGTGATCCCATGGATCCTGCTACCGAGCTCGGCCCGCTGGCATCGGCCGAAGCGGTCGCGGGGCTCGACGCGGATGTTCAGAAAACGGTTGCTGCAGGCGCACGCGTTCTGACAGGCGGCAAGCCCGTTGACCGGGCCGGAAGTTTCTATGCGCCCACCGTGCTGGCGAACATCCCAAAAGATTCTCCCGCCTATCGCGAGGAATTATTTGGTCCGGTGGCCAGCGTGTTTCGCGTGAAGGATATCGACCAGGCGATTCAGGTCGCCAACGACACACGGTTCGGCCTGGGGGCCAGCGCCTGGACCAACGATCCGGTAGAACGTGAGCGCTTCGCAAACGAACTCGAAGCCGGTATGGTGTTCATTAACCAGATGGTGGCTTCGGATACCCGGATGCCCTTCGGTGGCGTGAAGGCCTCTGGACACGGCCGCGAGTTGGGGGTTCACGGGATTCGCGAGTTCGTGAACGCCAAGACCGTCTGGATCAAGTAACCTTAGCGCACAGACCAGGATTCGCAGGTCGGAGCCGGACCTTTCACCTGCGGGATCGGTGCGAGCTTCTCCGTGGGCGGAGCGATCTGCTTGAGTTTGAAATCGACACCTTTAGGAATCAGAGCCTCCATCAAAGGAATCGAGCACCGCGAGATAGTTGGTTGCGCCGGCCGAAACGCCCCAGGCAGGATAGGGAGTACGGGTTTGGGTACGCTTGGTGGCGGAGTCTGCGCCGGTGCCGCTGGCTCCTGCGCCAGCATGCCTCCTGCCGTTGCCAGTGCCACGAAGACGATGCGGAACGTTCGCACGCCCAGAGTCTACTACGCAGAAAGAGCCGCAGCAACGGTCAAGCCGCGTCCTTCGCGAGACCGATTATATTGGAGTTATGAACACACGAGTCGCTCTCGCTTTGGCCGGAGGACTCGTGGCCTGGGTCACCTGGGGCGT
>Ga0105239_10003777_pt1 | contig 18426 bp, 16 predicted proteins | sample KBSC44metaG_FD_92761 | JGI IMG/M metagenome (GOLD analysis project Ga0105239, IMG submission 92761) | Corn rhizosphere microbial communities from Kellogg Biological Station, Michigan, USA - KBS C4-4 metaG | ecosystem: Host-associated > Plants > Roots > Rhizosphere > Soil | place: Michigan, USA...
GCCGATGCGCCGGTCGTCGACGATCCGATTCCGGTGTCGATCCGTCCGCAGCCGGTTCGCATGCAGCCCGCGCCGCAGCCCGAGCCCGAACGCCGCGGCTGGGGACTTTTCGGCCGTAAGAAGGAAGAACCGCGCGCCGAACCGGTGACCCAGCTCCAGCAGCGTCAGGTCGTTCAGCCGCGCGCGGCTGCACAACCGCTCGCGCGTCCGCAACCCGAACAGCAGCGCGCCCAGCCGCAGAACGGCGCGCAGGATCTGTTCGGCGATCAGAAGCAGGATGAGCAGTTCGAAATCCCGGCCTTCCTGCGCCGCCAGATGAACTGATCCGGCGCCGACATCGGCAACAAAGACCCGCCCGGGATAACCGGGCGGGTCTTTTGTTTTGGGGCGTTAGAGGGGCTTTGGGTTATTGGACCCCCCCAATCCGTCATGGCCGCCCTCCGAGGCGGCCATCCAACCAAGCACGATATGCACGCGGAGAAGCGGAGTTCGCGGAGCAACACCCATCCTCTGCGTTCTCCGCGTAGATTTTGATTGGCCGGTCACGCGTTCAGTCCGGACACATCACCGACAGGTTTTTGGAGATATAGCCGACATAGCAGACTTGGCATGATCTGCTTCGCGGTGACCATTCATCTTGCGCGCGAGTCTCGATGGAAGTTGGATGGCCGCCTCAAGGGCGGCCATGACGGTATAAAGACGCATCTAAACTGAAGCCGTTCTAGTAGACCTTGAGGACCGTGATATCGGCCGACCGTGCGGCCGTCGGATAGGTTTTCAGATAGGCATCGGGCAGGGCATCGGCGGCGGGCCAGTTGAAGAGTCCGTCGCGCGCACGTTCCAGCACGATGTACTTCACATGGGCGCGGACGAGCTGATCGCGCTGCTTGCCGAGATCGCTGGTGTCCAGATCGTCGATCAGACTCTGGCGCATGATGCGCGAGACGTTCCCCTGCACGATCGGTTTGCCGTGGCAGGTTTGCTCCGACATATAGAAATTTCCCTCGATATACCCCGAAGGCAGGTTCAACACGCCGAAACCCGCCGACCTGTCGTGGGCGATCGCATCGAGCGCGGGTGCGCAGGGAATTTCGGTCATCGCCAGGTTCGCGGGCCAGAAATCGGCAAGGATAAGCAGCGCTAATCCGGCCAGCACGCGCGGCGGCACCGAGGAAAGCGCACGTCCCACGGCAATGCTGAGGAACAGGAAAACGATGACGACCGCGCGCTCCGGCGTACGCACATTGGCGACGAATGGGATCTTTGACAGCACGATGTCGGGCAGATGCACGGCGGTGAAATCGTGGCCAAAGACATGCAGGGTTTCACCGGCCGCGAAGACGCAGAACGTCGCCATGCCGCAAAGCGCGTAGACCAGCACGGGTTCGCCCTTGCGCCAGGTGACGGCCCTGTACCAGACGACCAAAGCGAGATTGATAACACCGAGATAGATCGCCGATTCCCAGGGATTGCCGCTCAGCCGCGCAAAAGCGTCGTGCGCCCAGGAACCAAGGAGATGCGTCGGCGGAAAGATGACGTAGCCGAAAAGATCGGCGCCGAAGTCGTTGCTTCCGTTGTAATAAGCGCGGGGTGCCGATTGCAGCGCCATCGGTACGAGCAGCGGCGACAACAGAAGCATGGTTCCCGCCACGCAGGCGAGTGGTGCGGCGAGCGTCCATCCTTTGGGAAGCGCGTTGTCGCGCAGACTCAAATAGACCGCGTGGAACAGGATGAAGAAGCCAAGATAGAACAGATAGTACCAGCAGCTCAGCGCCGAGAGCGCGTAGAAGACGATCGACACGCAGAGCCATATCCAGCTCTTACGCTCCAGTGCGAGCAGATAGGCGAGCACGAAGAACGGGATAAATCCGATCCATGAGACATGCGCATGATGCATCACCTGCGCGACATGCCAGGGATTGAAGGCGAACACGAAGCTACCAGCCAACGATGCAGCGGCGTTGTGTGTGAAATGTCGTACCAGATAGTAAGCACCCGTTCCGGCCGCCGGGAACGACAGAAGCACGGTCAGGTTCTGCAGAAGGATCAGTGTCTCGCGGCCGGTGCCGAACAGTTTGGTCAGCGCCACAAGCAGGAACACCTGCGGATAGGCAAACGAGTGATAGGTGAGCGGCGTCCCCTCCGGGAAGCGGATGAGGTCGGTGGTGAAGAACTGCCCCGGCTTGCTCCCGACAGCGGCGTACCAGCTGTTCCAGAAATCCTGCAGATTGTCTTCGGCCGGACCGATCAGGGCCGTCGAGAGATGCGCCATCCATGGCGCGAACAGAACCGCTGTGGCCAGAATCATGATTCCGGCGACGGCCGCGGCCTCGATCAGGGTCTGTCGGGGTGCGGTGGCCAGCATCGGCGCCATTTCGCACACATTCCTTGAAAGGGGGGTTAAGCTGGCCCCATGACACGCCGGACAATCGCCAGGGAAATCAAGGTTTGCGGGACCGCGCTGCACGCGGGCACCTCCGTCAACATGACACTTTCCCCGGGCGATGCCGGCTCCGGAATCGTGTTTCGCCGCAGCGATCTGGGTGTCGATATTCCGGCGCGGTACGACGCCGTGTCCGAGACCAATCTCGGCACGGTCATCGCCAGAGGCGGCGCGAGCGTCGGTGTCGTCGAGCATCTGATGGCGGCGGTGGCCGGCGCGGAGATCGACGATCTGCTGGTGACTCTCGACGGACCCGAACCGCCGATCCTGGACGGCGATGCGCTATCCTATCTCGAACTCCTGGAGCAGGCCGGATTTGCAGATCGGCCGGGCACGCGAACCGCGATCAAGGTTCTGAAGCGCCTCGACTATGCGCACAAGGACACGCGGGCGTCCCTGTTGCCGTCGGACCGCCTTGAATTCGATTTCGAGATCGACTTTCCAACTCCCGCCATCGGCCGGCAGACATTTTCGTTTGTGTTTTCCCGCGACGCCTTTCGCAGCGAGATCGCGCCGGCGCGGACGTTCGGCTTCGTCCATGAGCTGGATGCCCTGAAAAAGATGAACCGCGGCCATGGCGCCTCGCTCGCCAACACGCTCGCCATCGACCAGGATCGCATCGTCAATGCCGGGCTAATGCGGTTTCCGGAAAGCGAATTCGTGCGCCACAAGATTCTCGACGCCATCGGCGATATGGCGCTTGCGGGCGCTCCGCTGATCGCGCGCTTCGAAGGGCGCCGTTCGGGCCACACCCAGAACAACGCGCTGCTGCGTGCCCTGTTCACCGAGCCGTCGAATTACGCCCTCGTTAACCTGCCGTAATGGCTTGGTTTTCGGTCAATCCGGCCATTTACGCTGCGGCGCGGGCCGGGCTGGACCCGGGTTCGTTTAGGATGGCATAAGAGCCGGTCTTTTTTGGAAAATCCCGGAAAACCGATGCTCCCAGCGCGCTTTGTACGCCCGGTCCTGTTGTCTCTGGTCTTCGGCGCCAGCCTCGCGCTTGCCGGCTGCGACACGCTCGATTCCCTGTTCGGCGGCGGCAAGCCGAAGGACGAACGAGACGCCGAGTATGTCGAGCGTCCGATCGACGTCATCCACAACGAAGCCTGGAAGAAGATCCGCAACGGCGAATGGGAAGACGCGGCCAAGCAGTTCGACGAAGTCGAACGCCAGCATCCCTATTCGGTCTGGGCGCGCCGCGCGATGCTGATGTCGGCCTATTGCTATTACCAGGCCAACAAATACGGCGACGCCATCTCGGCCGCCGACAACTACATCGCACTGCATCCCGGCAGCCACGAGGTTGCTTACGCCTTCTATCTGAAGGCCATCTCGCTCTACGAGCAGATCGTCGATATCGGCCGTGACCAGACCAACACGGCTGCGGCGCTGGTGGCGCTGCAGGACGTGGTCCAGCGCTTTCCTGATACCGAATACGCCCGCGATGCGACGCTGAAGATCGACCTGACCATCGATCACATCGCCGGCAAGGAAATGGCGGTCGGCCGTTATTATTTGGTGCGCGGCGACTACATTGGCGGCATCAACCGCTTCCGCGTCGTGGTCGAGCAGTATCAGCGCACCTCGCAGATCGCCGAAGCGCTGGAACGCCTGACCGAGGCCTATTATGCGCTCGGCATCTACAACGAGGCCAAGACCGCGGCCGCCGTGCTCGGCGCCAACTATCCCGGCAGTCCATGGTACAGGGACGCCTATGAACTTCTGCAGGGCCACAATATGAAGCCCGAGGAAGACAAAGGCTCCTGGATCAGCAAAGCTTTCTCGAAGATTCTCTGAACGGAGTGATTCGCCGATGCTGGCCGCGCTGACGGTCCGCGATATCGTGCTGATCGAAAGTGCGGCGCTGGAGTTCGCGCCGGGTCTCAACGTGCTGACCGGCGAGACGGGCGCGGGCAAATCCATTCTTCTCGATGCGCTCGGTCTGGCCGCGGGCGGACGCGGTGGCGGGCGGGCTTCTGTCCGGCCCGGTGCGGCGCAGGGATCGGCGACCGCGGTGTTCGAGCCCGGCACGGATCATCGCGCCTACGCGCTGCTGCGCGAACAGGACATGCCGGCCGAGAACGAGATCGTCCTGCGGCGTACGTTGGCAAGTGACGGCCGTACCCGCGCTTTCGTGAACGACGATCCGGTCGGCGTGGGGCTGCTGAAGGATCTGGGCGCGATGCTGCTCGAGATCCACGGCCAGACCGATGATCGCGGCCTGTTCGATGTTGCCACACATCGCATCCTGCTCGACGCCTTCGGTGGCAATGACGTGCTGGCAACCGAGACGGCTGCGCGGTTCGCGGATCTCGACCGCGCACGAACCGCTGAGACAGAGCTGCGCCGCGCCGCCGCCGAAGCTGCCGCCGATGCGGACTATATCAAGAGCGTGGTGGATGAGCTTTCGGCCTTGGCCCCTGAGGAAGGCGAAGAAGCCTCGCTCGCGACCGAGCGCGCGGTTTTGATGAACGCCTCGCGCATCGCCGAAGACGTTTCCGCGGCATCCGAAGCGTTGAGCGGCGAACGCGGCGCGGAAGCGACACTGGCCGTCGCTCTCAAGCGTCTGTCGCGGATGAACGAAGCGGCACGGCCGCAGATCGCTGCGGCGGAATCTGCGCTCGAACAGGCGTTCGCGCACACCGAAGAAGCGAGGCGCGTCATGGACGCGTTTCTATCCAGCCTCGACGCCGATCCCCTGGTGCTGGAACGCAAGGAAGAGCGGCTGTTCGCACTACGCGCCGCCGCCCGCAAATATGGCGTACAGCCTGATGCCCTGCCGGGTTTGCTGGCCGAATTCCAGGCAAAGCAGGAGGCTATCAGCGGCGGCGATGCGGGCTTGAAGAAGGCCGGAGAGGCGGTCGCGGCTGCGCGCAAAATCTATCTCGACGCGGCGCGCAAGCTTTCGAAAGCCCGCGAGGCGGCGGCGCGTGCGCTGGAGGCGTCCGTTGCGGGCGAACTTGCGCCGCTGAAACTCGGTCACGCGAAATTCCGGGTGGCGTTGACGGCGCAGGGCGAAGATGAGGCCGGTGCTCAGGGCCTTGAGCGCGTGGCGTTCGAAATCGCGACCGTGGAAGGTGCTGCGTTCGGGCCACTGACGCGCATCGCATCGGGCGGCGAGCTCGCGCGGTTTTCCCTGGCTTTGAAGGTTGCTCTGTCGGAAGCCACTCCGCCCGCGGCCTTGGTGTTCGACGAGGTCGATCGCGGCGTCGGCGGTGCCGTGGCCGATGCGGTGGGGGAACGGCTACAGCGCCTTGCGCGCACCACGCAGGTGCTCCTCGTCACCCATTCGCCGCAGGTCGCCGCGCGGGCCGAGCGTCATTTCCGCATCACCCGCAAGGGCGACAAGACCCGCGTCGAGCTTCTGGATGAAGACGCCCGCACCGAGGAAGTTGCGCGCATGCTGTCAGGCGCCATCGTCACCGAAGAAGCGCGCGCCGCTGCCCGCCGTCTGATCGCCGAAGCCCGGACGCCGCCCAAGAAGATGCGCAAACGCGCATGAGTGCCGCTGCAAAAAAATCCCCCGACAAGCTCACCGCCGCAGAAGCGGCGAAAGAACTCGAGCGTCTCGCCAGCGAGATAGCGGAACACGACCGGCGTTATCACGGCGAGGATGCGCCAACGATCAGTGACGCGGCATATGACGCGCTGAAGAGGCGCAACGACGAGATCGAGAAGCGCTTCCCGAAGCTCGTCCGGGCCGACAGCCCGTCGCAGCGCGTGGGTTCCCGGCCGTCGGAGAAATTCGCCAAGGTCGCGCATGCGAAGCCCATGCTCTCGCTCGACAACGCGTTCAGCGACGAGGACATCGCCGATTTCGTCGCGCGTGTGCGCCGCTTCCTAGGCATGAAAGAGGATGACGATCTCGTCTTCACGGCAGAACCCAAGATCGACGGGCTATCCGCATCGCTGCGCTATGAGGACGGTGTCCTGGTGCAAGGCGCGACGCGCGGCGACGGCGCGGAGGGGGAGGACATCACCGCCAATCTGCGGACGATCAAGGAAATCCCGCTCCGGCTTCACGGCAAGGTGCCGAAAGTGTTCGAGGTGCGCGGCGAAGTCTACATGACGCACAAGGATTTCGAGGCGCTCAACAAGCGGCTGGAGAAGGAGGGAAAGCCCCTCTACGTCAATCCGCGCAACACCGCCGCGGGTTCGGTGCGCCAGCTCGATCCCGCGATCACGGCCGCGCGCACGCTGCACTTCTTTGCCTATGCCTGGGGCGACGCGAGCGCGATGCCAGCGGACACGCAGTGGAAGATGCTTGAGACGTTCAAGGCCTGGGGCTTCCGGGTCAATCCGCTGGTGCGCCGTTGCGACACGACCGAGAAGATCCTGAAGTTCTATCGCGACATCGAAACCAGGCGTGCCAGCCTCGGCTACGACATCGACGGCGTGGTGTACAAGGTCGACCGCCTCGATCTGCAGGAACGGCTCGGCTTTGTCTCGCGCAGCCCACGCTGGGCGATCGCGCACAAATTCCCTGCGGAGCAGGCCGAGACGGTCCTGCAGAAGATCGACATCCAGGTCGGCCGCACCGGCAAGCTCACGCCGGTGGCGCGGCTGAAGCCGGTGGCAGTCGGCGGTGTCGTGGTCGAGAACGCGACCCTGCACAACGAAGACGAGATCGCGCGGCTCGACGCGCGCGAGGGCGACACCGTCGTCATCCAGCGCGCCGGCGATGTCATTCCGCAAGTGGTGCGGGTGATCGAAGAGCGGCGGCCGCGCGGCGCGAAGCCCTATCAGTTCCCGCACAAATGCCCGGCCTGCAATAGCCACGCCGTGCGCGAGGTCGACGAGAAGACTGGCAAGGAAGACGTCGATCGCCGCTGCACCGGCGGCCTCATCTGTCCGGCGCAAGCTGTGGAACGCTTGCGCCATTTCGTGTCGCGGCTGGCCTTCGACATCGAAGGCTTCGGCGGCGTCTATATCGAAACGCTGCACGAAAAAGGTCTTCTGAAGGAGCCCGCCGATATCTTCCGCCTCGCCAAGAAGCCGGATGCGCTGAACAAGGCGCTGGCCGAACGCCGCGCCGAACTCAGCGCCGAGCGCCGCGCCAAGGAAGGCAAAAGCGAGGTCAAGAAATCGAAGAAGGACGACGAAGAGGACAGCAAGCTCGTCGCCAATCTCATCGGCTCTATCGTTGCGCGGCGCAAAATCGCGATGGACCGCTTCATCAATGCGCTCGGCATCCGCCACGTCGGCGAGACCAATGCGCGGCTGATCGCGCGCCACTATCGGGGCATCGACGAATTCATCGATGCGATGGAGAGCAAGAACGCCGTCGAGGACCTGCAGGAGATCGGCGGCATCGGCGATGTCGTGGCTGAGGCGATCAAGGATTTCTTCGACGAGCCGCACAACCGCAAGCTCGTCGCCAATCTGCTCAAGGAGGTCGAGGTCGTTCCGCTGGCGGCGCCGAAGACCTCCGGCTCGCCGGTCGTGGGAAAGACGGTCGTCTTCACCGGCACGCTGGAGAAGATGACGCGCCAGGAAGCCAAGGCGCGCGCGGAGCAGCTGGGCGCGAAGGTTTCGGGCTCGGTGTCGAAGAAAACCGATCTCGTCGTCGCCGGTCCGGGCGCCGGTTCGAAGCTCACCGATGCTCAGAAATTCGGAGTCGAAGTGATCGACGAGGATTCGTGGCTGAAGCTGATCGGCGGATGATCTGAACACAGTTAGAGCGGTTTTGGGCTTACGGGAATGACCCTCAATCCGTCATGGCCGCCCTCCGAGGCGGCCATCCATCTGGCGCGCGTCTGCGCGCCACGAAATCTAGATGAGCATGTAAAAATATGGAGATACCCTTCTTTCGGCAGTCGCGATGGAAGTTGGATGGCCGCCTCGGAGGGCGGCCATGACGGATTAGAACTTGATTCCGGTAACTCCAAGCGGATTGGATGAGGAAGATTTAATCCTCCAGCTGGGCACGTCGAAGCAGTTCTGGGTAACCTTTTGCTGCCAGGGTCGGGCGGTCGAGGGAGTTGGTCATGCGTAAAATCCTGTGTTCCGCCGTGTTGGTGCTCGCCAGCGCCGGTCTCTCCGGTTGAGTGGTTGCCAGCGTTGCCGGTGCGGCGGTCGATGGGGCTGTCACTGTCACTTCCGCGGCTGTCCACGTCACCGGCGATGTCGTAAAGGGCGCGGCCGATGTCGCGACCGGTCAGTCGGATGACGACAAGAAGAAGTCGGACAACTAGCCTGCTTTCATCCCGATGATGCAGAAGCCGTGGCCGAACGGGTCGCTGCAGAAGGCGACGGGCGGGCGCGTGCCGCCTTCGAATTTGTTTTCGCAGATCGCGCCTGCGCTCAGCGCCTTGGCGAGGACGCCTTCGAAATCTTCGACATGAAAGTCGATATGGACCGGCGTCCAATGCCGCTCATAGCGGCGAACGTCATCCGATCCCTTCGCCGGTTTGCTGCCCGCCTGCTTCTCCATCAGGCCGATCGTAGCCACCCCACACTTGAGGATGACATAGCTCGGAAAAGGCCGTGCGACTTCGGATAGCCCAAGCGCATCGCGATAGAATTTCAGGCCTTCGTCCATCTGCGGCACGTCGATCGTCACGGCGTAGTTCATCTTAGGTCCCGCCAATTGTCATGCATCTTGTAGCACGGCCCGGCTTCACGCGAACTTGAACGCCGCGCCTCCGCGAAGCTCCGGAAAATCTCGATAGGATGGCTCTCCTGGGTGGGAGGCGCGCATGGAAGCGAACGATAACAGGTCGATGGAATTCGGCTGGCGGGTGTTCGGACTCGGCATCGTCGCGGTGGGTATCGTCGGCTTCGTATGGGGCGATTTGGTGCCGAAATGGTTTCCCGAGCGCCAGGTGCTCGGCCCCGCAGCCGCGATCTTCATGCTGGTCACGGGTCTCGGCATCGAATGGCGGCGAACCACGGTGTGGGCCGCGGCAGCGCTCGCCGTCTATTACGGTCTCATCGTGCTCCTCCTCGAAAACGGCAGCGCGATCGTCAAGAACTACGCGGTGTACGGCACGTATTTCGGTGTGGCGGAACCGCTCGCGATCGCGTCCGGCGCGCTGATCATCTACGCCGCGACTGCGGACATGGATGCAGCACGCGCCGCGCGGCTCACACGGTTCGCGCAACTCGCGTTCGGCGCCTGCGCGGTGTTTTTCGGCGGTGCGCACTTCGTCTACATGAGCGCAACCGCGCCGCTGATCCCGAAATGGCTACCGCCGTCCCAGGAATTCTGGGGCTATGCCACCGGCGTCTTCCACATCCTGGGTGGCCTCGCGATCATCGCCGGCATACAGGCGCGTCTCGCCGCGATCCTCTTGACCGTGATGTACGCATCCTTCATTCCGCTGGTGTTCGTGCCGGTGTTGATGACGGAGCCCAGCGCGTTCCGTTGGACCGAGCTGGCCACGACGATCGTGCTGGTCGGCGTCACCTGGGTGATCGCGGACTCGCTGGCACGGCGCCAGCCCTGATCGTGCATTACTTTTGATCGGGCAACATGTACGAGGGATCGAATCTCACTGTCTGATTCCGCCACCGTTCGTATAGATCGGCCGGCAATTTGTACGGAGCACAATGCTCGACGGCGCGCATGGCCGAGGCGGTCGCTTCCGCCGATGGCAGAGTCGCGTCGGCTCCTGTGAGGTCGAGTTGCGGTGGCTGTGCGAGCGTGCCGTCGCGATTGAGGTGAACCGTAAGCACAACGATATCGTGGCTCTTTCCAGGCGGGCTCCAACACATCACCATTTGCGAGGCAATCGCCCCAGCAAGAGACATCGTGGCGCCCTGCGAAACTTGTGCGGGCGCCGCTGCAGCGGCCGATATCGTCAGCGCTACCGCTATCAAAAACAGTCCCGATGAGCGCAACGAATTCACGATGACAATGCCTTCACCAGAAACGGTAGGCTGATGTCCAACCGGTAGTCGACGGATGAGTGGTTGTCCGGGAATTCCTCATAGGTGTGCGGGACGCCGAGGCGGTCGAGGGCGCGGTGCATGCGGCGTGCGCCGTAGACAAGGTTGTACTGGTCGATGTCGCCGCAATCGATGTAGAGGCCCTTTAGCGACTTAAGGCCCGGACCGCGCGTCTCCACCATTGTCAGCGGATCCCATTTCAGCCAGTTGGCCCAGCGGTCTTCAATGAACTCGCAGGTATCGAGTGTCACCGGCAGCCGCACACCGTAGCGCGCGGACGGATCGGGATCGAAGCTCGCCGCCTGCGCCAGCATCATGATGATGTGGACGTCGGAGTCCTTGGTCTTCGGCGCCGCCCAGAAATCGTCGATCCATTTCCCGATATCGCCCCCGTTCTTGGCGAGCGCACGCAGGACCGGCACGAATTCGTGGCCATACATCAGCGGGAAACCCATGTCGCCGGAATGCACCGCTGCTCCGCTCCAGAAATCGGGATGCATCAGCGCATGGACCATCGCGCCATAGCCGCCGGAGCTTTTGCCGAACACGCCGCGACGGCCCGGGCCGCCGCAGCCGAACTGCCGCTCCACGAACGGCACGGCCTCCTTGAGCAGGAAGTCGTCCCAGTTCCCCATCGCGGACGAGTTCACATACTGGTTGCCGCCGAGCTTGGTGAAGCAATCGGGGAATGCGACGACACACGGCTTCATCGCGCCGGTGCCGATCAGCCGGTCGAGCCGTTCCGGCAAATTCTCGGAGAAGTTCTTCCAGTTGGTGTGCACCGGCCCGCCTGCGGTGAAGCCGACAAGATCGACCAGCAGCGGCAGGCCCTTTCCGTCATGACCCGCCGGGACATAGACGTCGATCAACCGCGCCGTCGGATCGCCGAGTAGGTTGCCTTTCAGAACAGTGCTGTCGAGTGTTAGGCGATGGATGGTGCCATGTGCCGTGGCCTGTTCTCTACGCATCGCTTTTTCCTATTGTCATCCCCGGCGAGCATCGCGCGCCGCGCGATGCGAGGGACCCAACTTCGAGCCGTCCGCTGCGATTTACCAAGTTCGGTTCCCTTCCCCTCACGCCGCTTCGCGGCGTTCGGCCGGGAATGACAAGTTTGGTATTTCCGGTATCGGCGTCTCAATGCGTCGTTGCCTGCTCTCGCGCCTCGGTGAAGCGCAGCTCACCCCAATCGTAGTCCCATTGATCGTGGCGAAAGCCACTGAGTGTCATGGCCAGTTCGACAGGGATATCGAAGATATAGTCGACCTTGGCATTGACGCCGCCTTCGCGATCCTGTTCGCCGCTCAGCCGCGCGCAAATTTCCGCGAACGCCTCGGGCAGGGCGCCCTCGGTCTGGAGGTCGTACATGCCTTCCTGCGCATTGTGGGTCACCGACCACACCGGTCCGCCGTCGCGATATAACTCCACGCCGCTGAACATGATGCCCTCGTGCACATGCACGGCGACCACCGCGCAGCCCTGCGAGAACAATCGCAGCGAGGCGTCTTCCGCGAAGGGATGATCGAACTGGTTGAACCAGACGATCGTCCAGCCGTTCGGAATGTTCGTCACCGAGATGGGGCTTTCCGGCACCTCCTTCACGGTCCCGGTATAGGTCAGATGCAGTGCAGCGAAGACCTCATCCTGGCTCTTCCCGGAAAAGCCGAGCCAGGAGATCTTGAAGCCCACTTTCCTAGATCGCGCGTGTGACGGTCGCGAGCCACGTGCGCGTTTCGTCGTCGACCAGCGGGGACAGCGTTTCGCGCACGCGCTTGTGATAGGCGTTGAGCCAGTCGCGCTCGTCCTCGGTCAGTAGGCCGGGCTCGACCAGATCGACGTCGATCGGCGCCAGCGTGATGGTCTCGAACTCCATGAATCTGCGTTCGGGATCGCCGCCGGGAATGGGCCCCACATCCGTCACCACGATCAAATTCTCGATGCGGATGCCGTATTCGCCTTCCTTGTAATAGCCCGGCTCGTTGGAGCAGATCATGCCGGGCTTGAGCGGTTGCAGGATCGGCCGCTTGGAAATGTTCTGCGGCCCCTCATGCACCGAGAGGTACGAGCCCACACCATGGCCTGTGCCGTGGTCGTAGTCGCAACCCACATCCCACAGGAATTTGCGCGCATGGGCGTCAAGCGCGGCACCGGTCGTGCCTTCGGGAAAGCGCATGGTGGCGAGCGCGATATGGCCCTTCAGCACGCGGGTGAAGCGGTCCTTCATCTCGGGCGTCGGCGTGCCCACGATCATCGTGCGCGTCACGTCGGTCGTGCCGTCGGGATACTGGCCGCCGGAATCGATCAGATAGATTTCGTTGTTGTTGATCTTGCGGTTGCTCGACGTCGTGACGCGATAATGCGGCAGCGCTGCGTGCGGCGCCGCGCCCGAAATGGAATCGAAGGAGAGATCGGTCAGCGACCCTTCCTTGCGACGATAGCCCTCGAGCGCCTGCGACGCCTCGATCTCGGTCAGATGCCCGTTCGGCGCCTCGCGTGCCATCCAAGAAAGAAATCGCGTCAGCGCGGCGCCGTCACGGACATGCGCCTTGCGCGCGCCCTCGATCTCGACCGGGTTTTTGCAGGCCTTGGGCAACTGGCAGGGATCGACGCCGCGCCGGACGGTGGCGCCGGCATCGTTCAACCGCGCGAAGGCCGCGGCCGCCGTCCAGTTCGCATCGGCGACGACGGTCTTGCCTTTCAGCGCATCGAGGGCGGCGTTGAACTCCTCCGGCGCACGCACACGCACGGCATTGCCGAGATGCTTCACGAGTTCGGGCGAGGATTTCTCCGGATCGACGAACCAGTCGACCGAGCCGTCGGAATTCAGGATCGCGTAGGACAGCACGAACGGCGTGTGCGGCGTGTCAGAGCCCCGCACATTCAGAAGCCAGCAGATCGAATCCGCGAGGCTGACGATAGCCGCGTCCGCGCCGGATTTCTTGATCTCCTCGGCGATGCGTGTGCGCTTGGACTCCGCGCTCTCGCCCGCGAGATTGAACGCATGCGGCACGGCCTTGTCGCTAGGCGCCGCGGGCCGTCCCTGCCACCGCGTCGACCGGATTGCCGTCGGTCGGCACCAGCGTGGCGCCGGCCTTCTCGACCGAGGCGCGCAACGCATCGGCGCTGGCGGCGGAATGCACCCACGGATCGAATCCAATCTTGGCACCTTTGGGCGCGTTCTCTTCCAGCCATGCGTTCGGACCCTCGGCGACGAGATCGCGCGGCTCGAACAGTTTGGTGTCGGTCTGCTGGCGGACCTGCAGCGTGTAGCGCCCGTCGACGAACACGGCGGCCTTGTCCTTCAGGACGACGGCGCCGCCCGCGGAACCCGTGAACGCCGTCAGCCACGCCAGCCGCTCGTTGCACTCCGGCAAATATTCGCTCTGATATTCGTCGGAATGCGGCACCACGAAGCCGTCCAACCCGCGCTTCGCCAGTTCGGCACGCAGCGCGGCCAGACGCGGCGCACAGGTCGCCGCATCGGAGCGGTCGTCATAGGTCTGAAAAGGGGCGTTCTTGTCCATAACGGGCTCGCGGAAGATTGGGCCGCGACCCTACCGTCCGGAGCGCCCCTTTCCAAGCGTTTCAGGCTTCGGCGGGCCTCAACAGATAGAGCACCACCGCCACTGCGATCAGGCCGGGAACATCGCCATAGAGATGGCCCATATGCTCGGGCATCTGGAACGACTGCACCGCCATGATGGCGGCGTGGACGAGGCTCGAGACGATGGTGAACTGGATCAGGCTGCGGTTCGCAGCCGGATCGCGCGCGGCGAGGATGAGGAACACGCCGAGCGTCGCATAGACGCCGACGATCATCATGAAATAGTCGGACTCGTACGGCGCGCCAGCGTGCCATGCCCAGCCCGACGGCCAGACGATGGCGAGCGGATAGACGAGGAGGAAAATGACGCCGAACACAATCAACGCATATTTGAGCAAATCTGCGCGTGACATGATTGTCGCCCCTTAAAATGCGGGGCGAGTTTAGGACCGCGCCAGAGGCCTCTCAAGCGTGAGCGCCGACCATACACCCTCGCGACGCGCATCGCGGAATTGCAACCCGTGCGGGCGGTAGAAACTGAGGACGAGGTTTTCCTGCCACTGGAGCAGGCCGGAGAGCACCACCATGCCGCCGGGCGCAAGCGCGCGCGCGATGGCGGGCGCAAGTTTTGTCAGCGGACCGGCCAGGATGTTCGCGATGATGAGATCGTAAGGCGCCTGCCCCGCGAGCGCGGGATGGTCGAGCCCGTCGGCGGTCAGCGCGCGGATCAGGGGTGCCTCGCCGTTGGCACGCGCGTTCTCCCGCGTGACTTCGACGGCGACCGGATCGATGTCGGAAGCGAGCACGGATCTGCGCCAGAGCTTGGCGGCACCGATCGCGAGCAACCCCGTGCCGCACCCGAGATCGAGCACATTCGCGAAGCGGCGGCGTTTGGAAAGACCGCTCAGGACGTGCAGGCACAGCGCCGTCGTCTCGTGATGGCCGGTGCCGAACGCAAGGCCCGCTTCGATCTTGATGGGGATCATGCCATGCGGAACCGTGCCCGCGTCATGCGCGCCGTAGACGAAGAAGCGTCCGGCCCGCACCGGCGGAAGGCCCTCCTGACTGAGCTTGATCCAATCGACATCGGGCAGCAGCGCGAGATGCACTGGCTTGCCCGCGAGGTTGGTCAGCAACTCGCCGTCCGGCATCGCGACATACAGCGCCTCGACCACAGCACAATCCTCGAATGGCTCTTCGTTGATGAGGATTGCCTGCGGCTCGGTGCCGAGCTCGAACGCGGCAGCAATGTCCTGCGCTTCGGCTTTGGTCGACGAGACGGAGGCCTTCCAGAGAGGCGGATTGAGGCTCAAGCGGAGTTACCCGGGTTTTCCGCGCCCGTTTAAACGTCCGGTGTTACCGCGCGCAAGCCGTCACATCCTGTCTGCGTCGATGACCGCCTTGGCGAAGGCTGCGGGCGCTTCCTGCGGCAGATTGTGGCCGATGCCGCCGGCAATGACGCGGCTCTCGTAGCGGCCGAGGAATTTCCCACGATAGGCGGCCGGTTCCGGATGGGGCGCCCCGTTGGCATCGCCCTCCATCGTGATCGTTGGAATATTGATGGACGGACCGTCGGCAAGGCGTTTCTCGAACGCGTCGTATTTCGGCTCGCCTTCTGCCAGACCCAGCCGCCAGCGGTAATTGTGGATCACGATGGCGACGTGGTCGGGATTGTCGAAGGATGCGGCCGAGCGGTTGAAGGTGGCATCGTCGAAATTCCATTTCGGCGACGCGAGCTGCCAGATCAGTTTCGCGAAGTCGTGACGGTATTTGTCGTAGCCCGCGCGCCCGCGTTCTGTGGCGAAATAGAACTGATACCACCATTGCAGCTCGGCCTTGGGCGGCAACGGCACCTTGCCCGCGGCCTGGCTGCCGATGAGATAACCGCTCACCGACACCATGGCTTTGCAGCGTTCCGGCCAGAGCGCGGCCATGATGTTCGCCGTGCGCGCGCCCCAGTCGAAGCCGCCGAGCACGGCCTTCTCGATTTTCAACGCATCCATCAACGCAATGGCATCGAGGGCAATCGCCGAAGGCTGGCCGTTACGGACCGTGTCGTTCGAACGGAAACGCGTCGTGCCGTAACCACGCAGATAGGGCACGATCACGCGATAGCCGGCCTTTGCCAAGACCGGCGCGACCTCGGCAAAGCTGTAGATGTCGTAGGGCCAGCCATGCAGCAGGATCACCACCGGTCCATTCGCGGGACCCGCTTCGGCATAACCGATATTCAGCACACCGGCGTCGATCTGCTTCAGCGGTCCGAAGGCGGCAACAGCACTGTTTTTGTCTGCAGCGCTTGCAGCCTGTGCCACCGCGATATCGGCGGCTCCGAGCATTGTTGCCGCTGCGCCGAAGAACCGGCGGCGCGGAAGATCGCGGAAAGAACCTGTCATGTAACGCTCCGAATATCCGTCATTTCGCCGGCACGACCAGAGGCTTGCCCTTTTCGACGACATAGGTCGCAAGCTCGCTTGCCGTTTCGCTGCCGGTATTCCGCGCGCTGTGGACCGTCCCATACGGAATGAACAGCACCTCACCCGCCTTCAACGTTTGCAGCGCCTTGCCCGCGACCGTGTATTCAAGCGTGCCCTTGAGCACATAGATGATCTCCTCGCCCGGATGCTTGTGCGGCGGCGCGACAGCGCCGGGCGCAAAGTCCACCCGTGTCTGGACGGTTTCCCATCCGGCGATGGAAAGATCGTGGCGCTGCAGATCGTTGCGCACCGGAGCCGGCTGCTGCGCACAGGCCGGTCCCGCCAACAACGCTGCGAGACCGGCGACCAGCATAGTTCTCACGCCGCGCTCCTAGCGCAGCGACTTGAACGTGGCGCGCACATCGGACACGAAAAGCGCGGGCTGTTCCCAGGCCGCGAAATGCGTGCCTTTGGGATGATTGCCGTAATAGGCGAGTTTCACATACGCCTTCTCGGACCAGCTCTTTGGCGCCTGATAGATTTCTTCCGCGAAAGCGCTGACCCCGACGGGAAGTTTGACGCCGCGCACATCGAAGAAGCCCCCCGGCGGCAGATTATGCGCCGTGTCCCAATAGAGCCGCGCGGAAGAGACCGCAGTGTTTGTCAGCAAATAGAGCGTGATGTTGTCCAGAATGTCGTCGCGGGTGAGCCCTTCGGGTTTGCCGTCGAACACGCGCACGATCATGCGATAGCTGCGGATGTCGTGATCGAGAATCCAGCCCGCCAGACCGACAGGCGAATCCGCGAGTCCGTAGAGCGTCTGCGGCCGCAGCGACATCTCGTTCGCATAGCCCAGCCCGTTTTTATAGAAATCGTCGAGCTGATCCCATGCGTGCTTTTCCTCCGGCGAAAGCCCGGTGGGTGGCGGGCCGCCTGCGGAGAGCGCTTTCGAAACATCAGGCGGCACCGTCGCCGCCATGTTGGTGTGAATGCCGAGCAAACCGGGCGGCTGCTGCAACGCCATCACTTCCGAAATCGCGTTGCCCCAATCGCCGCCCTGCGCGACATACTTCGTATAACCGAGGCGCTGCATCAGCGTCGCCCATGCTTTCGCGATGGTAACGGGATTCCATCCCGGCTTCGTGGGCTTGCCGGAGAAGCCGTAGCCCGGGAGTGACGGGATCACGACATGGAACGCGTCCGCTTCGCTTCCGCCATGCGCCGTTGGATTGGTCAGCGGCTCGATGACCTTCATCTGCTCGATGATCGAGCCCGGCCAGCCATGTGTGATGATGATCGGCAGCGCATGCTCGTGCTTGGAGCGAACATGGATGAAATGGATGTCCAGTCCGTCAATCTCGGTGATGAAATTCGGCAGGGCGTTTATCTTCGCCTCGCATTTGCGCCAGTCATGTTCCGTCGACCAATACTGCGCGAGCTTCTGCATCGTCGCGAGTTGCACGCCTTGTGTGTCGTCCGGAACCTGCTCGCGGTCCGGCCACTTGGTTGCCTTCACGCGCTGGCGCAGATCGGAAAGCTCGGCATCGGAGAAATTCACATGAAAGGGGCGAACGGCGGCTTTATCTGTCACAGCATTCTCCTTGCGGGTTGGATTGCTTCGGGCGAAATCCACGGGAAGAAGACCGAGAGCGCCTGCACTGGCCGTGGTGGTAAGCACGGTGCGCCGGTCGGGACGATCGGGTGGTTCGGACATGATGGCTCCCTGAGAAATACGTGGCGGGGACGCATGCGAATACGATCAGACAGGACAAATATGTCTGCTATGATACAGACGAAACGGACGCTTGCCAGACGGAATTCGCGCGACACCGCGTTGCGGAAATCACAAATGGTTTTGCCCAACAGACCGCTGCCCACGCGCGTGTGAATTCAAGCACTTGATGCGACGATTGGCTTGGTTAGCCGCGCTTAACCGAACTTGCTTTCCAGAAGGGGTGGATTGGGTGTCAGAGAGCGGCTTCGTGAGGGAGTGCGGAACATGACAGCGCGGGTCGTTCTGCTCAATGGCGCGGGCAGCGTGGGCAAAAGCTCGGTTGCGCGCGCGATCCAGGCGCAGGCGCGCGACATCTATCTCCACGTCCAGATGGACACGTTCCTGGAGATGATGCCGGCAC
>Ga0105239_10003778_pt1 | contig 18423 bp, 19 predicted proteins | sample KBSC44metaG_FD_92761 | JGI IMG/M metagenome (GOLD analysis project Ga0105239, IMG submission 92761) | Corn rhizosphere microbial communities from Kellogg Biological Station, Michigan, USA - KBS C4-4 metaG | ecosystem: Host-associated > Plants > Roots > Rhizosphere > Soil | place: Michigan, USA...
AGAGAAGTGCTAAAATCGGGTGGCTTGCCAAGATACGGCAACCACCCGATATCCGCCACGTGCGCACGACGATTCCAACCCTGGATGCCCATGCCCGACGCCCTCGAACTCTTAAAACTCCGCCGCTCGGTCAAGCCGCGCGAGATGAGCGGTCCTGGCCCCACGGCTGATGAACTCGACACCATTCTGACCATCGGCGCGCGGGTGCCCGATCACGGCAAGCTGACGCCCTGGCGCTTCATCGTGTTCGAAGGTGAGGCCCGTGCGCGGGCTGGCGACGTCATCGCGCAGGTGTTCGCGCGGAAAAATCCGGACGCGCCGGCGGCCGATATCGAAGTCGAAAAGCGCCGTCTGATGGATGCGCCGCTGGTGATTGCGGTGGTGAGCTTTACGAAACCGCATCCCAAGGTGCCGGCATGGGAACAGCAATTGTCCGCAGGCGCCAGCGCCATGAACATCGTCACCGCGGCCACGGCGCTGGGCTACGGCGCCAACTGGCTGACCGGATGGTTTGCGTTCGACCGCGACGTGCTCGACGGGCTCGGCGTCAAGGCGGACGAAAAACTCGCCGGCTTCATCCATATCGGCACGCCGGGCAAGCCTGTCGAGGACCGCCCGCGGCCGGCGCTGTCGGATATCGTGACGCGGTTCTGAGGGGCCGTTCAGCTAAAACGCGGCCAACGTCTTGTCTTCGCGGACTTCGAAGAAATACGGCGACAACGTCTCACTGGCTTTGCCCGCCTCCTCGCCAGGTTTGTCGGCCAGGATACAACCGACATAGTCGGGACGCTTCACGCCCGGCCGCGACATCATCGAATCGATCCATGACGACGACAGTGTTCGGCATGTGCGCCGGGAGAACAACCTTATCCAGGAATTCCCATACACAACCGCGTAACCGACCACGAAGGTGCCGGAACCTTCGGCATTCAATCGAACCAAACAAACATCCGTCGGGCCCATCCGGGCGAACGATCCAACCAAGGGAATGCCGAAGCCGGACGATCCCGGAGAATGACAGTGAGCTAGCCGCCAATCGCCGGGTCCGAACTCGAGCGCACGAGATGGAATCGTTCCCGAGAACCTGGCCTTGATCGCGTCCGTGGTGGACTCCAGGTCGGTGATGTGTTGCGGGTCGACCGACAATTCGAACGGGAATCGATCCTTCCGGGAAGCCAGGAACACACCATAGGCGCGGGCGTTTGACGATCCTACCGCTCTGGTTTCGACGATCTTATCGCCAACATAGGCTTCCCAGTTTTGACCTCTGATGGCGGTCGACGCGCCAGGTCCATACTTGTCCGCTGCCGCCTGATTCCATTCATCGATATGGGAAAGGTTCAGCTCGCTTGACGTCGCAACAGCAAAATACCCAGCGAGGAGGGTACGTGGAACAAACCAATCCTTGACCAGGCTAAAATATGCCAGCGCGCTCAGCGCGACCAGGCCTGCGATCGCCGCAACGAATCTTTTTGACATTGCTCTCGCTCATCCCTTTTGGCCGGAACCTACGTGCCAACGATGAGTTTTGGGTAAATCCTGTCGCTACCTTCGGGCGAACCGTCGGATGCCGCGTTCGGTGAAGCTGGAAAACCAATTCGCTGCATTTTAGAGGCCCGGTTAAATCGGCATTCAACCTGTCGCAACACGCTCTGATGTCGTAACCGTTGAGATACAACTCGCCGGCCATGCTCCGTGAATCCAATCGGAGAGCCCATGAAAAAATCACACCGTACAATCACGGCAGCCGGTTACGCCGCCCTGCTCATTTCCGCCCACGCCGCCGCGCAGGCACCCGAGCGGCAGCTCTCTCCGGATCAGGTCCTGCGGGGACGAATTCAGGCAGGCGCGACACTCGAGCGATATTTGCAGGGATTGCGCACCGAATTCCTGCGCCTCGACGCCAATCATGATGGCGTCATCGATTCCGCGGACGCAGATCTTCACGACGCCATCACGACCGCCGGGTTTCGCACCAACGCCTCGATGCGGTTCATGAACGCCGATCTCGACGGTGACGGCGCGGTAACCGAAGCCGAGTTGCGAGTGAGACTCGAATACGATCGGAGGATGGCCGCCGCAGGACAGAATGCGCGTCGGTCCGGACCGGATCCTGACGAGTGGATTGCGCAGGAGCTTCGCAACCTGATGGCGGCGGACACCGATAAGGACGGCCGTATCACCTGGAACGAGATGATCGAGCACATCAAGAAACAGCCCGGCTACCCGCAGAGCGCCGCCTCGGGTCCGGGCCGGCAGGCGCGCCAGTTGTTATCGCTGGCCGGCGACGGCAAGCCGTCGGTTTCGCTGGTGGAAATCGAAGCGACTGCCACAACGGCTTTCAGCGCGGTCGATAGCGACGGCAACGGCACGATTTCCCAGGACGAACTTGCGGCTTCGCGATCGCAGGTCAAAAGCCAGCGCGACGAGGAGCAAACGGGCCTGAACTGCTCCCTTCCGGCGGCATCGGAGAAATCCAAGGTCGTGCTGCTCGGAGCCAGCGAAACCGACGCGCTGTCCAGCGTCACCGTCGCTACGCAAGACGACATTACCGGGGTTGGCAACATCAGGGTTGAGCCGGGCGACGAGCCGATCTACCTGGTGGTCGTGTCCTTTCAGCCGACCATTTGGCGCTTCGACGGTGCGGTGGAGAGGATCGAGCGCGCTGTCGTGACGACGGCGCGAACCGGATTGAACGAGGGCAATCCGAAGTCGCCGCCTCTCGCTGGTGTGACCGGTCTTCCTGCAGACCGTGTGACGTTCGCCCGTCACTCCGGATGCATCAGCTTCTTCACCGAAGCGCCCTCGATCGATGCGGCGAAAGCGGCCAGTGCCGTGAAGCAGCAAACCGGCAAGGCCGTTGCCTTGACCGCGGGAGCGCTCACGGTTGAAGGTTTCCACGTTTCGTCGGGAAAGGTCGATGTAATCGAGAGTAAACGCCCCGGAGCGATGGTCTTGATGGCACAGAGCAGCAGCCCGCCGAAGGCCGGAGGCGATACGAACAATGCGCGGGTGGCCGAGACCGGCAATCTCGAACGCATGTTCCGCTGGATGACTCCCCGCGGATTGATCGAGGTCGAGGCCAAGTCCGTGGTCGCCAGCGCCAGGGCGGAGCCTTATGAGGTCGTACCTCAGGAAGCCGGCTTGATCCAGTTGATGAAGAGCGGCGCGCTGACGCAAAATCAGCGCGGGGAATTCCTCATCCATCGCAAGATTCGGTTCCCCGCGGCCTTGTCAGGCCGTCATGCCGCCAAGTTTCTGTTGATGCGCGGTGTGCCAACCCCCGATGGCGATCCCGGCAATTCCGCGGTCATCTCCGAAGAGACCGGCGAACCAATCGGAAAGCGGAGCTGATTTATTGCTACCGCGCCGGTCGTTGTTGACAGCGGGGCCGAATGAAAGTCTCGATGGGAATTGGGACGCGGTTCTGACCGGCAGGCTTGGCCGGCTTGATGACGATAGATCAGTGCGCCACGACCTCGACCTCGCCGTCGACGCCGTTGACGACGTTGAACGGCCGCTCGAACACCTTGCCCTCGTTCTTGGCGATGGCGCGGTATTCGCCTTCGGACAACACCACGCGCGGGAACGCGCCGATCGATTCCTTGATGACGTCGCCGCCCGGCGTAATGACCGACCATGCGGTGTTGGCAAGCGCCTCGCCGCCCTTGTCGCTGACCAGCTTCAGCGTGATGACCGCGGCGCGGTGGGTGACGATCACATCCGTCAGCTTGCTGGCCTGCACTCGGATGTCCGAGCGCACCACCGAATTGGCGTCGCCGTAATTGGAGATGATGTAGTAGGTCCCCTCCGGCAGCAGCGCGACATCGCCGGCGGCGACGTTGGGGACCAGCGAGGTGCGTTCCGATCCGTCGAACTGGCTGCCCTTGTAGATCGCGAATGAGATCTGGTTCGGCGGAATCTTGCTGCTGCCGACCCGGCCTTCGATGCGCAGGCCGCCGGCCGGAAGCACGAAGGACTCGCGATCGGTCTCCGACTTCAGGCTCACGGTCCGCACCGCGCTGACGAGGCCAAGCGCGACATGGACGACGTAATTTCCCGGCGGCAGCACGATGTTCGGGGTAGCCCCCCGCTCCTCGCGGATCAGCTTGAAGGTGCCGTTGTCGTCGGGCTTGTCGGCGAACACCCGCCACACCAGCCCGCTATTGATGACCGGCAGGTCCTTGCCATAGCGCGCGGTCAGCGACAACACCGCTTGTCCCGCGGTGGAAGCGCCCGGCGGCGGCGCCACCGGCGGCACGGTGGCGATCGACGGCGGCACGATGGTCGGCTGCGTCAGGGTTGGCGGCAGGGTCGGAAGCGAGCCAGGGCCGGAGGGCGGCGCCAGGTTCAGCGCAGGCCCGCCAGGGGCGTCCGGAATAGATGAGGGCGGCACAGGCGGCGGGCGGTCGGAGAACATCTGGGCCGAAACCGGGACCGGACCGAGCAACGCCAGCGCAAGCAAAAGCGGCGGGAGAAGCCGCAATGCACTCCCGCACCCACAAAAGCCGTTAGCCCGTGAAGTCATGGGCATGCTTTTCACTGAAAACGCGGCAAATTCAAGCCTGCGAAGCGGGCCGAGAGCTCCCTTTTGTAGTTGGAACCGGCCTGACGGCCCAATGTTATCCAGCGGTCGTGGTCCGGTCATATTGCCTGCCTAGGCCGATTTTGCCGGGCATAAACCAAGCTTAAGGGAATTCATGGCGACAGTTCTGGCAGGACCACGCCGCGGCGAATATCCTTGAAGCCGCAGGAGAGTTTTGGTGTTGGATAATTGGATGGGCCGCGGCCAAAAGGGCTCCGACGGCCACGACAAGGTGGGTTTAGGCACGGTCCGGCGACCCGTGATCGGGCTGGCGCTCGGCGGTGGCGCGGCGCGCGGCCTCGCCCATATCGGCATCCTCAGGACTTTGACCGCGCACGGCATCACGCCCAACGTCGTGGTCGGGACCTCGATGGGTGCGGTGGTCGGCGGGGCCTATGCTTCCGGACAACTCGATGGCCTAGAGCAATGGGCGCGCGGCCTGCAGCCCCGCAATATCCTCGGCTATCTCGACATTCGCCTCAACGGCTCCGGCCTGATCGGCGGTGCCAAGCTCGCCGCCGAGCTCGAATCGACGATGGGCCTTGGCCTGATCGAGGACCTGCCGGTGAAGTTCGCGACCGTCGCGACCGAGGTGCGCACCGGCCATGAAATCTGGCTGACCCATGGCCGCATGATCGATGCGATGCGTGCTTCCTACGCGCTGCCCGGAATATTCGCACCGGTGCTGATCGGCGACCGCTGGCTGGTCGACGGCGCCCTGGTCAACCCGGTGCCGGTGTCGGCGGCGCGCGCCCTGGGCGCCGAGATCGTCATCGCCGCCAATCTCTCCAGCGACGTCTTCACCCATTCGACGACGATCTATTCCCACGGTCCGTCCGCGGACACTTCGCTGGCGGCAGGGCCTGAGCTTGCGACGGAGCCCGCGCCGCCCAAGCGCGGCCTCGGCAAGTTCTTCTCCGCCGAGCGCACCATGAAGCGCGAGTTCTTCGGTGGCGGTGGACGGCCCGGCATCTCCACCGTGATGGTCGACGCCTTCAACATCATGCAGGACCGCATCACCCGCGCCCGTCTTGCCGGCGATCCGCCGGACCTCCTGATCTCGCCTCGCGTCGGCAAGATCGGCTGGTTCGATTTTCACCGCGCCGACGACCTGATCGCCCACGGCGCGCGCGCGGCCGAACGCGCGATCGACTCCATTCAGGAGGCGATCCACATTCTGGCGCCGCAGGCAAGCGAAGCGGGGGCTGCCGCCGAGAAGGCCGCCAAGGACGGGGAATAGCGATCAGGCGGTCTTGATGTAGTCGCGTAGCGCTTCCTGCTCGGTCTCGTATTCCCGAACCCGCCATTTGACGATGTCGCCGATCGAAATCAGGCCGACCACCTTGCCGTCCTCGACCACGGGCAAATGCCGGAACTTGCCGAGCGTCATCATTTCCATGATGCCGGCCACGGTGTCGGACTGCCGGCAACTGACGACCTTGCGCGTCATCACGGCCGAGACCGGCTCATCGAGCACCTTCGCACCGCGCTCGCCGAGCACGCGCACGATGTCACGCTCCGACAGGATGCCCTCGAGGCGCCCCTGGCTCATGACCAGCACGGCGCCGATCTTGCGCTCGCCGAGGATCTTGACCGCGGCCGCGAGCCTGGCGTCCGGCTCGACGCTCAGGATCTGATGGCCTTTGGTATCGAGAATTGCACGTACCGTCATTGTCGCCTCCTGAATCGGTTCGCGCCCCAACGGGCTCGACTTGTTCGCGAGTCTTCAATCAACAGTTCCGCGCCAACTTCGTTTCACGAGCCTTCGTTTCAGGCGCGGCAAACAGGCGGCTGTCAATGCATGGCAGCAGGCTTTGCCTTGTTTCACAACATTCGAAGATGATGAATGAAATCGCCCTCCGCCGCAAGCGGCGATCAGACGCGGTCAACCTCGTCAGGCGATGACGCAGCTGCAGCATGCAATGCCGCCCGCGGCACCGGGTCGAACAGCGAAAACAGCATCAGGCCGGCGAGAAATCCGCCGATATGCGCCTGCCAGGCGACGCTGCCGCCGTCGGCGCCGATCGCAATCGATCCGACGCCGAAGATGATGTTGACGCCGAACCAGACGCCGAGGAATCCGAGCACGCGGGTGTCGCGCAATGCATGGCCAAGCGACAGCGCCGGAACCTTCGCCGCTTCATCGGCATCGCCCCGGCTGAAGGAGAGGAAGCTTCCCTTCACGAAGGCAAAGCGAATGGCGGCCGCCATGGTGCCGGACACCGATGCCGAGGCGCCGATCATCGGCGCGATCGCGTGTTCATGGGTGAGCAGATGCGCCAGCGCGCCGGCCGCGGCCGTCACCGCCATGAACACGAAAAACCTGAACGCGCCGAACCGGCGCGCCAGCGCGCTGCCGAACGGCAGCAGCCACAGCACGTTGAAGCCGATATGGCTGAGATTGGCGTGCAGCAGCGAATAGGTGACGAAGCTCCAGACCTTGGCGCCGTCTCCGCCGGGAAAGGTGATGTTGAGCAGCGTCGAATCGTAGCGCTTCGGAATGAAACCGAAGACGTCGATGGTCCAGTTCTCGAGTTCCGGCGGCAGCAGCACCCGCAAGTGGATGAGCGCGATCAGCGCGACATAGGCCGTCAACGCTCCCGGCAGGGTCAGGATCGGCTCGCGCGGGCCTTCCGGCGGCGGATGATGCGGGGATTCAGGTTGGGATTCCAAGGGGATCAGGACCTCAGAGGGCGGCTTTGCGGAGTATTCGGCCCAGATAGGCGGCTTTGGCCACATTGTGCAAGCGCACAAATTTAAGGATGGGTCCCGGCTCTGCGGTGCACCGCCAAGAGGCGCTGCACCGCGTCCGGGACACGCGCTTCCCGGAGGCCATCTCTCGTGTCCCGGACGCTGCGCGGCACGCAGTGACGCGCTGCAGAGCCGGGACCCACCGGCTTTGGCAGAACCCATTGTTCTTGTAAGACTGCGTCCACCTATCCCCGCACCGGATCGAGCCGCATGGAAACGGGATTTTTCGTCTACATCCTCGCAAGCAAGCGAGACGGAACGCTTTACATTGGCGTCACCAATAACCTCGCCCGCCGCGTTGCCGAGCATAAAGGGAAACTCGTGCCCGGTTTCACCCGCAAATACGGGGTCGATCTGCTCGTCTATTTCGAAGCCTTCGAATCCATTCAAGAAGCCCGCGCGCGAGAACATGCGATGAAGCGCTGGCGGCGGGCCTGGAAGGTCGAACTGATCGAGAAACTCAATCCGGATTGGCGTGATCTGGCGGATCAGCTTAATTCATGACCCGAACCGGCGCCGCCTTTCGTTCCCCGGATGCTGCGCAGCACGAAGTGGTGCGCTGCTGATCCGGGGTCCATCCCGAAGTCGAGATAGGTCCCGGCTCTGCGGTGCACCGCGAAGAGGCGCTGCACCGCGTCCGGGACACGAGAATGCCCACAAGGAAAAAGGGAGGACGCTGAGAACGTCCTCCCTCATTGGTGCCGATCTTTCGCGCCGCGGGAATTGAGGATAAATCCCCACCCCTCCCCGCGCGACGACCAAACTGTTTCACGCCGCCTGTGTACAAACCGCGCTGGTAACCTGGAGATAACCCGGCGCGGTCCGATCCGTTCCACCCTAAGCCGGCCGCGCCGAGATCACCAATCTCATAGTTAATTTAACGTTAATAACGCAAAGTTGGCTCGCCGGCCGTCAAACCGCGTCCGCGGCATGGACGCTGCAATGCCTGTCCTGCACAACAAACAAGGGAATGCGCGTGCGCAAAATCGGGACAGATGTGTCCCGCCGAGCCACGGGCAGGCAAGGCCTAAGATGAAACATCCATCGAGCCGTGAGTTTTTCGCCTATTGGGACGCACAACGCGGCGATGCGCGCGCCCCCGACCGCAGTGAGATCGAGCCCAGCGCCGTACGCGGGCTGCTCGGCGACATCTTCGTCCTGTCTTACGATCATGAGGCGGGCTACCCGTTTCGTGTCGCCGGCACCCGCCTCTCGGCTCTGCTCGGCCGCGATCTGAAAGACCTGAGCTTCTCCGCGCTGTTTGCGCCGGAAAGCCGCCGCGAGATCGAGGACGTCATCACCTATGTCGCCGAGGAATCGCTGGCGGCGATTGCCGGCATCACCGCGACATCGGAAGACGGCCGGACCGCGCATCTGGAATTGCTGCTGCTGCCGTTCAGCAACCGCGCCCATGCGCCGGTCAGCATGACCGGCCTGCTGGCGCCGTTCGAGAGCGATCTCGGCACGCTCTGCGATTTCACGCTGACATCGTGGCGCTATCTGCACCGGCCGGAGAAACTGGTTCCCCGCGCCTTGCGCAAGCTCGCGATCGCGCGCGGCTTCATGGTCTACGAAGGCCTGCGTTAAGGCTTTTTGTCTTGACGCGTTTTGTCAACGCGAACCGTTATCCTCAGGGTTTCGCTTGTAAACACCTTAGGCCGTGAACCCAAAATTCAGAGTGGTCGGCGCACGTCCGCTTTGGTACGCATTTCGGACTCAAGTCGGACATCTCGGCACTTCCGAAAAGTGCCATAACCGGAAGTCAGCCGAACCGCTTGATCTATCCTATTGGCGGCATTGCTTTACGAGGTCGTCAACCTATCCGTGCTACATAACCCTGTGAGGGGATTTTTGGTCATGGACTTTTGGAAGACACTAATACCCGACGAACCATTTATTTCAGACGGCAGACAAGATCGGAGCCGACCTTCGAATAAAATTCCGCGAGCCGTGAAGAATTGGTGCCTAGTTTCGCTAGTAGCCATCGGCTTGGTGGTTGCCGTTGCTAGTGTAATATTCCAGAACGCTGGACCGTTGCTAGTAGGGACGATCTTTGCGCTCTTAATATTGTACATGCTGTTTTTCTGGAACGACCTCGCTTCGAGCGCAAACTCTTCGAAACAGAAGATTTTCGAACGGATGCCGGTTGCCTCTCGGATAAATCTAAGTGTGCAATGGTCCGCGATATCGATTTGTGTGGCTGCGCCTGTGATGGTGTTCGGTATTTGCCTTGTGCTGTGGTTCACTTACATCAATCATTAGGCTTTGTGGACCAGTTCGCTCGAATGGCCATTTTGGAAAGCAGACTTCCGGTTTGGGTCAATCGCGTCGATTTTGACATGTCGGCGGCATGTCCGGTTAGCGGTTAATCTCGGAAGTGCGACGGTGCAGATGATCGATACTTCCATGGTACGCGGGCATCAGCAGGCCCGAACAAAAGCCGCGGCCGGCCCCGGTGAGAACCAGCGCCCGGACGTCGGGGTCGTCGGTCATTTCACCAATGGCTTTGGCGAGATCGCCCAACAGATCCGGCGTCATCGCGTTCAGCGTCGCCGGCTCGTCCAGCACGCTAGCGTCGCGCTCCCGCTTCACTCCCGGCATCGTGTCCTCCGTTCGATGGTATTTCCGGCCGCCAAGGTGCGGTAATCGATCACGATGGTACCGAAACAACGCAACGACAAACAATCGCTTTCGGCGGCCTTGACCAAAAACGGCGTTTGCCGGGATACTGCACGGATTGGACGAGAGCGATGTTTGAAATCGGTATTTTCTGCGTCATTTTGCTGGCGATATCCTACTGGGCGGTCCTCTGGCTGATGGGCCGCCGCGATGACGTTTTGCACGGCGAGTTCGTCCAGACGCGCGCCGAGGCCAACGACCCTGCCCGGCCGATCTTTCCGGAGCCGCCGGCACGAAGCGTTTTTCCCGAAAAGCCCGTCATCGCCGAAAAGCCCGTTCGAGCCGACATCACGAAACCGGCGCGCACGGCTGTCCCCGAGCAGCCGGCGTTCCGGCCCGAGCGGCTGCAGTCGCTGCTCAATTCGATCAAGCAGGATCTCAATCAATTGGTGCAGAAGTAGCGACCGCCACACGGCGCCACCGCCAACCTCCGGACCCGTTCCCGTCAAGATAAGTGCGACAATTCTTGGCTAGAATTCCTGGCGACAATTCTTGGGGAGTGAAGCGTTGCACAATCGCTGGGGGATTCTTTCCGTCCTGTTCGTGGCTCGCGCCGCCATGGCTTTCCAGTTTCAGAGCGTGGCTGCCGTCGCACCCCTGCTCGGCAGCGAATTCGGCGCCAGCCTTGCCGACATCGGTGTCCTGATCGGACTTTATTTTGCGCCGGGTGTCGCCCTCGCGTTGCCGGGCGGCGCCATCGGCCAGAAATTCGGCGACAAGACTGCGGTACTGGGCGCGCTGCTGTCGATGCTGATCGGGAGCCTGGCGATGGCCATGGCCACGTCCTGGAGCGTTCAAATCACCGGGAGACTGGTAGCCGGCGCCGGCGGCGTGGTTCTCAGCGTTCAATTGACGAAGATGCTGACCGACTGGTTCGCCGGCCGCGAGATCGCAACCGCGATGGCGATCCTGGTAAATTCATGGCCGGCGGGCATCGCCGTGTCATTGCTGACGCTGCCCGTAATCGGGTCGCGCTGGGGCGTCAGCGCGGTGTACCTGGCCGTTGCCGCCTTCGTCGTCTGCAGCATCGCGCTGATCGCGCTGCTCTACCGTCCGCCGGCGCAAGCCGCAGCTGTATCGGCAGCCGCGGCCGGTCTCGATCGCCTCACGGGGCTTGCCGTGATCGCGGCGGGATTGATCTGGGGCCTGTTCAATATCGGCTTTGCGGTCATCTTCAGTTTCGGACCGACGATGCTGGTCGAACGCGGCTGGTCGATTGCAGCGGCGGGATCGGCGATCAGCATCGTGTTGTGGGTCGCCGTGTTCTCCGTCCCCTTCGGCGGGTACCTGGCCGATCGGACCGGGCGCCCGCAAACCATCCTTGTCGTCGCATCCGTTGTTTTCGCTGGCCTGATGATCCTGCTCCCGCGCACCGGCGCGGTGATTTTGACCGTTGCAGCACTTGGGCTGATCAGCGGGCAGCCGGCCGGTCCGATCATGACCCTGCCGGCAAAAGTCCTTCAACCAGCCACAAGGGCGATCGGCATGGGCCTGTTCTTCACGATGTTCTATGGCGCCATGATGCTGGGTCCGATCGTCGCCGGGGCGCTGGCGAAATGGACCGGAAACACCGCCACGGCGTTCGACTTCGGCGCAGCGGCGATATTGCTGTGCCCGGCGCTGCTGTGGGTCTTCAACCGGATCGTTGCGGCGCGACCACGTGCCGCCGCGGGTGCTGTCCGTATTTGAGGGCCGGTCTCGTAGTTTGTGGTCAGCGTCCTAAATGGGCTGCTGGACCTACGCCGGTCGCGAATGACCCGTTGCCGACATCGCTTGTTCGCCCATCAAATCGCTCGCCGGCCCGAGCCTATTTTGAATGCGATAGGCAGGTTCAGCCCGTCACCCGATCGGTAGACGCTGGCGCGACGTTCGAACGCCGTTCGGATCAGTTCTTGAGTTGCCCGATCTTGATCCCTGATGACAGCGCCGGTCAGAACCAGACTGCCCAACCCGCCTCGCCAAAGGGTCTCCGTATCGGGGACGAAGTAGGTTGCAGCGTGCTCCGTGACCTTCACCTCCCTGAGGCCGGCTTCGTCCAGCAAACGTAGGAATTCGCCGGAGTTGGAAAAACGAAACACATTGTGGCCCCGTGGCACGTCCAGCGGTGCCGATACGCCAATCTCTGCGATAGCATCACGGAAGATGCCTTGGATACGCTGGCGCGACGGATCATCCCACCACGAAAATGCAATGCGTCCGCCGGGCGACAAGGTTCGTACGCACTCTGCGACCGCAAGTTCCGGCCGGGGAAAATGTCCAAGCCCGAAAGCGCAGACGACCGCGTCAAACGTATGATCGGGAAATGGGAGATGTTCTACGTCCGCCTCGAGATACTCGATCGTGGGGTACAGTCGCTGCGCCAGTTCTATCATCCGCGGCGACAAATCAACGCCGACCGGGCGTGCGCCGCGATCTGCGGCTTCGGCTGCAAGAGCACCCGGCCCGCTCGCGACATCCAGCAGACGTGTACCGGGGTGCAAATGCACGTCGTCGAAAAGAGGATCGGTAGCCAGAGCCGTCACACCTGCAAAAAATGCGTGATAGCTGTTTGCCAAGGCATCATGACCCTGGCGTTCGAAGGCCCGTAGTCGTTCCGCTTCGCTGCTCGACAGTTCTGCTGGAGACACGATCATCATCCCCTGGACGCAAGACCGCCCGACAATAACAGCTCTCGGGGAGTGGTAACATTCTGGATGGCCGGACATGGCCGATCGCGTCATTTGGCTGCGCTGCAGAATTGGGTCGCTATCATGAGCAAGCCGCCTGCCCGGCTGATTCATGGGTTACGGTCTAACCCCCCGCAGCCTGTGTCCTGATTACAGCGCCAGGCGGCCGCGGGTCTTCAACCCGGATTGCCGCGGCGCGACCACGCGCCGCCGTCCGTGCCCACCCTTGATGCAACCGCTGATAACACATCGTTAACCCTGTCGGCCTTAGGGTCTACGCGACACCTATGGGCGGGTTGTCGGGTGGCGAAGATGGCGTTTGCGCAAAAGAAATCCACGGTCCCTGCCGCCGAAGAGCGGCGGCGCTTCCAGCGCGTCAAGGTTCACCTGCTCGGCCGCTATATGCTTCCGGACCGGCGCGAATTTCCCTGCCAGATCATCAATATGTCGCCGGGCGGTTTGGCGCTGCTGGCGCCCGGCATCGGCAATGTCGGCGACCGCGTGATCGCCTATCTCGACCATATCGGCCGGGTCGAGGGCAAGATCACCCGCATCATCGACAACGGCTTTGCCATGACGGTGGGTGCGACCGCGCGCAAGCGCGACAAGCTTGCCGCCCAGCTCACCTGGCTTGCCAACCGCGACATCCTCAATCTGCCGGAAGACCGCCGCCACGACCGTATCGTGCCGCGCAACCCGATCGCGCTGCTCACGCTCGAGGACGGCAGCAAGATGACTTGCCGGATCATCGACCTCTCCGCGTCGGGTGCTGCGATCGCCGCGGAAAACCGCCCGCCGTTGAAATCCCTGGTCATGCTGGGCAAGGTCCAGTCCCGGGTGGTGCGAAACCTCGAAGAAGGCTTTGCGCTCGAGTTCGTCCACGAGCAGATTGCCGAGCACCTCGAAGAAGCGGTTACCGCGCGGTAAAGCGCCAACCCTCCAAAACCACCAATTTTCCGCGCCTGAAAGGCGGCCTCCGCGCAGACCGATGCCGGCTTTGGCTTGTCTGGCGCCTGCCGAAGCCGGTTAACGGCGGGAACTTTTGCAGCGATTTGTTCCAGTGCGGCAACGCCCGGCGCGTTAATGCATAAAATTTGAATCAATTGCAGTCATTTCAAATTTTAGTCGAACTTGATTCAAGTATAGATCAAATTCGCCGCGGTTTTTACTTGTATTCGCGTCAAATGTACTTGGCATACTTAGCGGCGGCGCAAAACCTTTGTGCGAAACGTGGTCCCAACAAGAAACGGGGGCCACAATGTTGTTCAGGGGACAGGGGAAGGGATTGGCGGTTGCCGCGATCCTGCTCGGGATGATCGGTTCGGCGAAAGCCGGCGAGACGCTCTATGCCAGCCTTGGCGAGACCACGCGCTCGCCGATCGGCTGGGTCGAATTCTGCGCCGAGAATCCCGGCGAGTGCCGCGGCGGCACGTCACAGCCGCGCGACATCGTGATGTCGCAGACGGCGTGGCGGGATTTGCTGCGGGTGAACAAGTGGGTCAACGAGACCATCAAGCCGATCACCGACATGGATCATTGGGGTGTGATCGAGAAATGGTCCCTGCCGACCGACGGTTACGGCGACTGCGAGGACTATGTGCTGTTGAAGCGCAAGATGCTGGTCGACGCCGGCTGGCCGCGCGAGGCACTGCTGATCACGGTGGTGCGCGACAAGAAGGGCGAAGGCCACGCGGTACTGACCGTCAAGACCGACAAGGGCGAGTTCGTGCTCGACAACCAGAACGAGAACGTCGTCGCCTGGACTGAGACTGGCTACCGCTTCGTCAAGCGGCAATCGCAGAGCGATCCCAATGTGTGGGTCTCGCTCGGTGACAACCGCCCCGCGCTCGCTACCGCAAGTTCTCGCGATCGATAACGAACAAGGAATTTGGAACCCGCGACCCGGTCACATCCCCACCCCTCCCCGTCCCAGACCGGTTCGCGCGCGGCCAGCCATCCCCCAATGGCTGGCCGCAACTTTTTGTGGGGGGCCGGCGCTGGATCTGACCGGCCTTCCAAATCGCAATTCCGTGAAGCTGCTTCGTGCCGGGTCAGGCGACGAAACGATAAGGCCGCTTTGATGAAGCCATTTTTCCGGGAATCCGCAATCTTCCCGAAACCAAGATGCGATCTTATCAGCTGCATCCAATCGTACCGATGGAGCGGGACATGAACACAGCAGTTGCAAGGTTTTTGGAGCGATCGACCGAAAGGACCACATCCAGTTTCGATGGCTTGATCTCCGTCGTGATTTTCAGCGGAATGGGTTTGCTGATCTCTCTCTCGGTCCTGCTTTTGGACCGCTACATTCCGGGTGAGTGGTTTTAGCCGCTTTTGACCGGACAGCGCCGATTTCCGGAATCGGATTCGATCCGATCGGCGCGGTCAGGACCACCCGGATTTGATTCCAGCTACACGTTCACGTTCAATCCGCGTGAAGCAGCGTGTAGACCGGCTTGAATCGAAAGCTTCGCTTGCCGGCCAGTGCCGTGGCCGTTGCCACCTATACAAAACCATCAGGCTCGCCGTCCGGCAACATTAATCCCACTATGTGGCTGGAACAGAGGATGGATGAATCGCTCTTCAAAAAACCAACGATCAGCAAATGTATTCTGCGCTTAGGAGAAAAATCGTTGGATCGATCTCGAAGCTCTCCCAAAGATTGCTTTGGTGCAGGCGCAACCATTTTTCTTGTGCCGAAAAGGCGAGCCTCTCGCGTTCCCAAGAACATTCGTAGGTGAGTCCGGTGAGATTCTGGACGTGAAAGACCATTTGGTGAACGAGGATGGATGTCTCTGCGGGCGTTTTTCCACGCCACCCCTCGGGCAGGTAGATCGTAGTAACCGCGTCGTCATAAGCCCCCATTTGCAGCCGCTTCGAATGAGTATTCCTGGATCGCAAAACGGTGATCAGGCCCGGTGACCCGTGTTCGATGCAAGGTGGATCAAGTTGCTTCGTGATGCGGAGATAGTCGACCACCCAATCCAATATCACGCTTTGAAGCGATTTCCTGCGGGAAGTGCCTTTTGGATAAATGTCGACGCCGACGGGGGAAACACCCTGATCAATCACGCGCCCTGTCGCGTGGAGCCGGCCCGAGCATTCAGAGTTGATCGAGGCGCCTCGTTCGTCGAAATTGATGAATGAGACCTTGCCGAACGGGCTTCCACGAGCGCTATCCGTAACCAGCAGGGGCCCCGGAATGGTAGCATGGCTGAAGGCCGGAAACAGCGCCTGCAACAGAATGGCCGCTACAAGAAACAGCGAACCGGCCAATACGCAAGAGAACCGAATGAGTTGCATTGCCATCACCTTGCGCGGTTGCGGAAAGCGAGACATGCCTGCGACGGTCAGCTCAGGAAAGGGTTTCCCCGGCCAAAAACATTTCGCCTGAAGAACCTATCGAAGGGTCCGGCAGCACGTAGCGCATTCGTGGTGTATAGTGAGCCCTGAGCCGAGGGTCTGCGTCATGAGACTTCCCTTGAATTTGGCTGAGATTTCCCTCAAAAATTCGCCCGCTCCGGGATTTCTCTCCAGGTTACGATGATGACGCGCAATGCGTTCCGTTTTGAATCATTCACTCTCGATCTCGAGCGGATGTGTTTGCACGGCCCCACCGGTCAAGTGGATCTGCGGCCCAAAAGTTTTGATGTGTTGCACTTTTTGCTCCAGCATTCGGACCGCGTCGTACCGAAGGAGGAGCTAATTCGAACTATTTGGCCTGACGTAACGGTCGGCGACGAATCGTTGACGCAGTGCATCAGTGAGATTCGTCGGGCGCTGGACGACGAGAAGCAACGGATCATAAGGACCATTCCGAGGCGCGGCTATCTATTCGATGTGCCGATTTCAGTGCGTGACGCCTCGTCGTCGGCAACTCCAATTGATGGCAACGCGTCACGCGAATTTTCATCCTTGGCTTCGTCACTCCTCGACCGACCGTCCATCGCCGTTCTGCCATTTGCCAATATGAGCGACGATCCGGGGCAGGAATATTTCGCCGACGGCATGGTAGAAGATATCATCACGGGACTGTCTCGTTCAAAACTTCTGTTCGTCATCGCACGCACTTCGAGCTTTACCTACAAAGGCACTGCTGCCGACGTCAAACGAGTCGGCCGCGAACTTGGCGTTCGCTATGTGCTGGAGGGTAGCGTCCGCAAGGCAGGCAACCGCGTTCGCATTACCGGGCAGTTGATTGACGCAGCGACGGAAGCAAATCTTTGGGCAGAGCGATTTGACAGCCAACTCGAAGATGTTTTCGACCTGCAGGATCAGGTGACAAGCAGCGTGATCGACGCGATCACTCATCGCGTGGAACGCGCCGAAATCGAGCGCGCTCAACGCAAACCGCCCGGAAGTCTTCAGGCTTACGACTACTATCTTCGTGCGCTCTCCAGCTTTTATAAACTCACCAGAGAAGCGCACCTTGAAGCCCTCAAGCTGACGGAAATAGCGAGCGGTATCGATCCCGAGTTCGCCGCGGCATACGCGCTCGGCGCTCGTTGCTATATACAAAGGAAGGCTTTCGGCTGGAGCGCCGACGTCGCTCAGGAACGAACTGAAGCCCGACGGCTTGCGAGGCGAGCGATCGAACTCGATGGGGACGATCCGTCGGTGCTTGCAATGGCGGGACACGCGCTCGCTTATGTGGCGAGTGAGGTCGAAGAAGGCGCAGCCCTGCTCACGCGGGCGACAAACCTAAACCCAAATCTGGTTATCGCACGACATTGGAGCGGATTCACCCAGCTTTGGCTCGGAAACGTGGAGACCGCAATCGAGCAATTCAAGATTGCGCTGCGTTTGAGTCCGCTGGATCCATTGATCTTCAATACTTATGCCGGACTGGCCTTTGCTTATTTTCTCGCCGGCCGCAACGAGGATGGCTCATCGTGGGCGACGGCTGCTGTCAGACAACAACCCAAGTTCGTGGCCGGACACCGCATCCTGGCGGCATGTCGGGCGAAGTCCGGACGGATCGATGAAGCACGACAGGCCTGGGCGCGAGCAATTCAACTAGACCCAACCCTCGGCATTTCCGGAATCAAGGACTTATACCGTCGACCTGAAGATATCGAAAAATTGACGCAGGCTTTCCGAATTGCTGGCATGCTGGAATGAGGGAATGTTGGAGCTACGCCACGTCCACCGTTCGCGCTCAATCCGCGTGAAGCAGCGTGTAGACCGACTTGAATCGAAAGCTTCGCTTGCCGGCCAATGCCGTGGCGTCGAACTCGGCACCGTCATCGGTGTAGGTCCCGGTAAATCCTATGCTGATTTCCTTGCGCGCCCATGGATAGGTGCCGGAAATGGGTGAATGCTCCCGGCTGGTCATTTCACCTTTCCACTTTCCGTCAGCGCACGTGTAGCTTCCGACCGTATAATAAAATCCACCGCCGCCACGCATGGTGCCCTCACGCAGCACCATGACGTGCCTGTTGTAGGCTTCCACGCCGTCCAGAAACCTCGTCGTCGCCAGATAGATTCCGTTCCTGATCATGATGGATGCCGCGCGATCAAGTGGAGTGCGGGCAAGACTGCGCGTCATTCCGTGGCTTTACAAGCCGGCAAAAGCCCGCCGGCTCATGCCTTCCGGCTAGCTATCGCCGCGCCTGCGCGCTCCTGATTTGACCGAGGCAGACAAACCAGCGCCGTCTGCACGGCAGGGAAACCGCCGGGCAGGCCCCGCCACCGCTATCCGCCTCTCGCCTGATGCCGGCTTATCTCAAGCATATGTGGAGG
>Ga0105239_10003779_pt1 | contig 18423 bp, 10 predicted proteins | sample KBSC44metaG_FD_92761 | JGI IMG/M metagenome (GOLD analysis project Ga0105239, IMG submission 92761) | Corn rhizosphere microbial communities from Kellogg Biological Station, Michigan, USA - KBS C4-4 metaG | ecosystem: Host-associated > Plants > Roots > Rhizosphere > Soil | place: Michigan, USA...
ATAAGCCCATCATATACTATCCGCTCGATGCGTGGTTCATACGTACCACCGCTGTTAAGGACAGGATGATAGAGCTCAACAAGACCATCAACTGGAAACCAAAAGCCACCGGCGAAGGCCGTTTTGGCAACTGGCTCGAGAATATGGTCGACTGGAACCTTAGTCGTAGTCGCTTCTGGGGCACCCCGCTGCCTGTTTGGGTAAGTGAAGATGGTACGGAGATGAAGTGCATCGGTAGTATCGAGGAACTGGTAAGCGAAGCGCAGAAGGCCAACAAAAAACTTGGTCTTAATCAATTACTCGAGCAGGAAACAGAAACTACAGATGACGATGATACAGTAGGCACGCTTACATTTAAGCCTACCCGAAAAGAAGACCTCGACCTGCATAAGCCATTCGTCGATCAGATAATACTGGTCAGCGACACAGGTAAGCCTATGCACCGCGAACCCGATCTTATAGATGTGTGGTTCGATAGTGGTGCTATGCCTTATGCACAGTTGCATTATCCTTTTGAGCCGCATCATCAGAAAGATCTGAAACAAAACTTCCCGGCAGACTTTATTGCAGAAGGTGTCGATCAGACGCGTGGCTGGTTCTATACCCTGCATGCGCTCAGCGTTATGCTGTTCGATAGCGTAGCATACAAAACCGTTGTCAGCAATGGTCTTGTGCTCGATAAGAATGGCAATAAGATGAGTAAGCGTGTTGGCAATGTAGTTGACCCATTTGAAACTATAGAAAAATACAGTGCTGATGCCACCCGTTGGTACCTGATAACAAATGCTTCTCCATGGGATAGTCTTCGTTTTGATACGGATGGCATCAAGGAGATACAGCGCAAATATTTTGGTACACTCTACAATACTTATCAGTTCTTTGCTTTGTATGCCAATGTAGACGGCTTTACGTTCAAGGAAAAATATATACCTGTCGAAGATCGTCCCGAGATCGACCGTTGGATACTTTCATCACTTCACTCCTTGGTGCGGGATGTTACAAAGTGTCTTAACGATTACGAGCCTACCCAGGCAGGCCGTGCTATGGAGTACTTCCTTGATGAGCATCTGAGCAACTGGTATGTTCGTCTTTGCCGCCGCCGTTTCTGGAAGGGCGAGTACGAGCATGATAAAATATGTGCATACCAAACGCTATATGAGTGCCTCGAAACATTGTCATTATTAATGGCGCCAATCGCTCCTTTCTTTGCTGATTGGCTGTTCCTTAATCTGAATAGTGTTACGAACCGTGAAAAGGTCGCTTCCGTACATCTCGCAGATTTCCCCCAGGTCGATGTTGATTGTATCGATGAAGAGTTGGAAGAGCGTATGCAGTTGGCGCAGGACATTTGTTCGCTTGTTTTATCCATCCGTAAAAAGATGAATATAAAAGTGCGTCAGCCATTACAGCGTATCCTTATCCCGGTACTCGATAAGCACATGCAGGTACAGATACAGCAGATAGAAGATTTAATAAAGAATGAGGTTAACATAAAAAAAATAGAATATTTAACTGATACAGAAGGGTTTATAAAAAAGAAGTTAAAGGCAAACTTTAAGACATTGGGTGCCCGCATGGGACCTAAAATGAAGACAGTTGCTGCGGCCATCAACCAGATGAGCCAGCACGATATTAGCACTTTAGAGAAAAATAGGAGTTTTGCTTTGCAGGTAAATGATGAGCAGGTTGAGATAGGGATCGAAGACGTGGATATCATTGCTGAAGACATTCCGGGATGGTCGGTTGCTAATAAAGACAACCTGACCGTTGCGCTCGATATTACTATTTCTTCCGAATTGGAGGAAGAAGGTAATGCCCGCGAACTGGTAAATCGTATTCAGAAAATTCGTAAAGACTCCGGTTTAGAGCTTACGGATCGCATAGTGGTTGATATACAGGAGTATGAACCATTAAAAAACGCTATAATTAAATTTAGTGATTATATTTGCGCCGAAATATTGGCAAATAATATAAATATCGTTTCTGATGTTCCCGGTGGAACTGATATAGAAGTTAACGATGTTACCATTAAAGTCTTAATATCAAAAACCGCTTAACGGATATGGCCACAAAACCGCAAAAAGGCGCAAAGCCAACAAAAACAGTTAAACCTGCTCCTGTAGCAAAGAAATCTGCGCCCGTAAAAAAAGCGGTGGCTAATAAAGTTGTGAAAAAAACGCCTGCGAAGGCAGTGCCTAAAAAAGCTGCGCCTGTTAAGAAGGCTGCGGCTCCCGTAAAGAAAGCGGCACCGAAACCTGTTGCTAAGAAAGCCGCTCCCGTTAAAAAAGTAGTGCCTGCTAAAAAAGCAGCTTCATCCAAAAAAGTCGAAACTAAACATAATCCAAAGACTGTGAATAAGAAAGATAGCAAAACGACGGCTAAGAAGGCCGTAGCACCAGCAAAAAAGACGCCGGCACCCCCGGCAAAGAAAGTGGTTGCACCTGCTAAAAAAGCAGTAGCCGCTTCAAAACCAGCTACCAAGAAAGCACCTGAAACAAAGAAACCTGCCCCAGCTGCTAAAACAGCAAAGAAGCCTGAACCTGCTAAAAAAGCAGCACCTGCAAAACCTGTTGCCCCGGTTAAGAAAGCGGCGCCCGCGCCTGTTGCAAAACCGGTAGCAAAGGCAAAAGTTGAGCCTGTAAAAGCAGCGCCTGCACCACCACCTGCTGCACCTAAAAAAGCAAAGGTTGGCGGTAAGACACCATCTAAAAAAATTGTTACTACGGCAAAAGGTGTTACATTTAAAGTGCCTTCAAGTAACGCGGTAAGGCCTACAGCTACACCTGCGGTACGCACCATAGAAAAGAAGCCTAATGTTATCATTGCACATCGCCGTCTTGCAGATAAAGCCACCAAGCCTACTGAAGCCGGTAAAACAATGGTTACTTACCAGCCCGATACATACCGTTCTATACTCGATGAGCCTAAAGATCAGACAGGTCCTGTATATCGTTATAGCGATGAAGAACTGACAGAATTTAGGGAGATAATTGTACAGCGCCTCGATGCAGCCCGCAAGGAGCTCAACTATCTTCAGGGCCTCATCACCCGCAAGGATGAAGCCGGTACTGAAGACACTGAGAACCGCTATATGAATATGGAAGATGGTAGCGGTGCAATGGAGCGTGAGCAACTTGCGCAGCTTGCAAGCCGCCAGATACAGTTCATGGGCAATCTCGAAAAAGCAATGGTGCGTATTGAGAACAAAACGTATGGCATCTGTCGTGTTACAGGCAAGCTAATAGACAAAGCACGCCTTCGCGCAGTACCACATGCTACCCTCAGCATCGAAGCCAAAAAACAAATGGCCGGCAAACCACAACAGCAATAATAGCACATCTGTGCTTAAATAAATAGTAGTTAGATGTGCCACACCTTCTTCAGGTGTGGCACATCTATTTTAACCAATACTGATTTCAGCCACGTTATAACTTTTAACCATCCACAGGCTTAAAATAATTTTAACATAATAGAATATTCATTGTCAAAAAATTATATCACTATATTTGTGTCTGCTATCTTTTTATGAAAAACACAGTTGCACGATATTCTTTAACAGCACGCACAGCATGGTTATGCCTTGCAGTGATGCTGGTAATATTCTGTGGCCCTGTTAAGAAGCTTATAGAGCAACGTTTTTCGCCTGCAATTGCTAATTCATCTTCTATCTCTTTCGATAAGAAACTCCATACATGGTATAGGGAGAAAAAAGAGATTACACCCCTTGTTCACGTTATCGCGCAACATACCACCGATGTTGAGTTCTTGTTTTTTGTAACAGCATCATTTATTGTTCTGTCTCTGTTTATCAGGAACAATAAGCTTCAAAAAACATATGCGCCTTTATTGCTCACCGGTCAGGGTGTGCCATTGTATCTGTATCTCAGGAAGCTACAGGTCTGATTTTTCCATTCTATTAGTTATTGATTAGTTATATATATAGTATATAATAACTGTTGGTATAATTATCGTTTAGCTCTGTTAGCAAACACAGCATGCAAATGCTACAAACTATACAATTGAAAACAAATAACTTAGTTCGCCGTTTACAACAAACGCCTGCGAAAAATAGATGCGCGATACGATTATGTTTCGCGTTTATTTTCCTTGCAGTATCTTTTTGCGCCAATGCGCAGCCATATAATCCTGCAGACTCTGCTCATGCCGATCCGTCTATTCCTTCGCTTACGTTGGAGCAGTGTATCTCATATGCAGTGCAGCACCAACCTGGTCTTAACCAGTCGCGTATTGGCCTGTCCATTGCCAAAACAACAAATGCCATCAACTTATCGGGTTGGCTACCCCAGGTCAATCTTTCCGGCAACCTGGTACATTATAATGAGCTGCCTTCTACACTTATCACAGACTCAGCCGGTTATGTTGGCCCGCCACGGTCTCAGCACACCGGTGTGGTTAATACTTTTATACCGGAGTTGTCTGCTTCGCAAACTATATTCAACCCGCAACTATTATATGCGGCCCGTAGTGCTCCTTTATATATCACACAAGCAAAGCAAATAGTAGATAGTGCTGCAATAAGCCTTGTTTCAAACGTTAGTAAATCTTTCTACAACTTGCTGCTCACACTCGAGCAGATAAATATACTGAAAGAAGATACGGCTCGTCTTGATAGAAACGTAATGGACACTTACCATCAATTTGTAGGCGGCATTGTTGATGAAACAGATTACGATGAGGCAATTATTACTCTCAACAACTCCAAGGCACAGTTAAAACAACAGATAGAGAATGTAGTACCGCAATATGCACAGCTAAAACAATTTATGGGTTATCCACCCGATAGGGAGTTTAATGTCGATTTTGATACTACGCAAATGATACAGGAAATAGCCTTCGACACCACTGAGCAATTGCAATACGATAAGCGCATAGAATACCGCCAGATACAGAACACAAAGAAAATACAGCACGCACTTACAGGGTATTACGGCCTCGCCTTTCTGCCAACTGTTGGCGCGGTCTACAACTACTTCTATGAATACGAGAACAACAACTCATCCGATCTTTTTGCAAACTCATATCCATACTCTTACTTTGGCCTCACATTTAATTTTCCTTTGTTCACAGGTTTCTCCCGTATAGAGAATGTACACAAAGCACGCCTGCAGGAGGATGTTGTGAATTGGGCTGAAGTGAACCTTAAGTCACAGATATACCTCGAATACACTACCGCGCTTGCGAACTATAAAGGCAACCTGTATAACTGGAAGTTGCTGCAGGATAATATGGTACGTGCAAAAAATGTTTACCGCATAGTATCGCTTCAATATAAGCAGGGTATAGTGGCTTACCTCAATATGATAGTTGCCGAGTCAAATCTTATTTCAGCGGAAACAGGGGAAGTAAACGCTCTCTTCCAACTCTTGTCAAGCAAGATAGACCTTCAAAAAGCAATGGGCGATATCCCATCAAATTATTAATAGAATGAAAACGAACCTATTTATGATAAAAGCAGCTTTAAGTATCACACTCGCCGGTTGCCTGCTACTTTTTTCATGTACCGAAAAAAAGACGCCACCTGCACCGCCTACACCTGTAAACTTATATACGGTCAAATCGGCGCCTGTGGTCTATTACGACAGATATCCAGCAACTACGGTTGCATTGAGCCAGGTAAATTTATTGGCACAGGTGCAGGGGTATATAACCGGTATCTTCTTTAAAGAGGGTAGCCACGTTAAGAAAGGGCAGAAGCTCTATGATATCGATAGCCGCATTTATCAGAACAACTATGATGCTGCGGTTGCAAATCTGAAAGTATCGCAAGGTACACTCAAGCAATCGCAGGAAGATGCGGATCGTTATACATACCTGAACAAAGAAAAAGCGGTGGCTACACAGTTGTACGACCATGCCATAATAACGCTGCAAAACTCAAAGAACACAGTAGCCGCATCTGAGCAGGCGGTAAAGACGGCTAAACAGAACCTTAACTATTCAGTTATCGTTGCTCCCTTTGATGGTACTATAGGTTTTAGCCAGGTAAAAATGGGCGACCTGATGAACGTAGGACAAACGGTACTTAATACTGTTTCAACCGACGACCCAATGGCCGTAGATTTCGTGATAAATGAAAAGCAGCTTCCTTATTTCGAAGAGTTAGCGGGGGGCAAGTTCAGTAATGTTGATTCACTCTTTAGCCTTGTACTCCCCAATAACTCCTTCTATCCCGCTGCCGGCAAAATATCTGTTATAGATCGCGCTGTAGATCCGCAGACCGGTTCTATAAGAGTAAGGCTTGTATTTTCTAATTCTGCCGATTACCTGCGTGCTGGTATGAGCTGTGTAGTACGTGTACGCAACCAAAACGAGCAGCCGCAAATGACCATTCCTAACAAGGCAGTTGTAGAGCAGATGGGCGAATACTTTGTCTTTATTGCTAAAGACACAGCTATAGCGAGTGCTAGCAATGCTGACACATCCAAAGAGCATAAACATGCAGAACCAAAACAAGGACTCTATGCCATACAGAAAAAAGTACAGGTTGGTGAAACAATTGGCGGTAATGTGATAATAAAGAGCGGTATAGAGGTTGGTGACAAGATCGTCATGGACGGTGTACAGACCCTCCACGACGGCTCGCCTATAACCACAGCCAATAAGATGGGCCCATCAACCGGCAAGGGCAAATAAATTGATTCGTAAAAAAGAAACAGTAACCACGTAATACAATGCCAAATGCATTTTCTGGTTTTTGACTTTTAACTTTTGACTTTTGACTTAGACAATGATCGCTAATACATTTATTAAAAGGCCGGTAACTGCTATCGTTATATCCATCGTGCTGGTTATTACGGGTACCATTTGTATCCTTAACCTCCCCATCGATCAGTATCCCGATATCACACCGCCCGTAGTGCAGGTCAACGGCCAGTTTACTGGTGCGGATGCACAGACGGTAGAGCAGACGGTTGCCACGCCCATAGAACAGCAGGTAAATGGTACGCCCGGCATGGAATACATGCAGAGCAACAATACGAATAATGGTTTGATGACGATGAACGTTACCTTTAAAATAGGTACCGATATAGACATTGCAACGCTTGATGTACAGAACCGTGTAAGTATTGCGTCACCGTTGTTGCCTGCGGTTGTAAGTCGTCTTGGCCTCACCGTGCGTGCGGTAAACCCCAGCATGCTGATGATGGTAGCTATATATGCACCTAAAAGCTCTCACGATATTACCTTCCTTGATAACTACACGAACATATTTGTACAGGATGCCTTATTGCGCGTGCCTGGTGTAGGCAGCATCAACAGGTTCACCGACGACTTCAGTATGCGTATCTGGATGAACCCGGAAAAAATGGCTACATATAGCCTTACACCAGCCGATGTTATTGCCGCTCTCAATGCGCAGAACGTACAGGTGGCTGCAGGTTCTGCCGGTGTACCGCCTCAGCCAAGGGATCAGACATTCGAGTTGGGTATATTGGTAAATGGGCGATTGAGCAAGGTAAAGGATTTTGAGAGCGTTATTGTAAAAGCAAATCCTGCAACAGGTGAGTTGGTCTATCTTAGAGATGTGGCCAGGGTAGAGCTTGGTAAGTTTACCTTCTCCAGCAACTCATTTGTTGATGGTAAGCGTGCATCATATTTGCAGATATACCAGGCTCCCGGCAGCAATGCCCTCGAAACAGCCAATGGTATTTACAAAGCCCTGGCCACCCTCAAAAAATCTTTCCCCGCAGATGTGGATTACAGTGTGCCGTTTGAATCGGTTACTGTGGTAAAGGTATCTATGGACGATGTGGTAGGCACCTTGCTAAAAACACTCGGTCTTGTTGCGGTTGTCGTTTTCCTGTTCCTGCAAAACTGGCGCTCAACACTTATACCTGTACTTGCCATCCCTGTTTCCATACTCGGTACATTCATATTCTTTATACCGCTTGGCTTCACTATCAATACGCTTACTATGTTCGGCTTTGTGCTGGCCATAGGTATAGTGGTCGATGATGCTATTATAGTGGTAGAGGCCGTACAACATTATATAGACCACGAGCACATGTCGGCCAAAGAGGCTACTTACCAGGCCATGAAAGATATCTCTGCACCGGTTGTTGCTATTGCCCTTATCCTTGCTGCAGTGTTTGTGCCGGTAGGCTTTATACCGGGTATCGTAGGCCGTTTGTATCAGCAGTTCGCTATCACCATTGCCATATCGGTAATGCTGTCGGCATTCATCGCCTTGTCGCTTACCCCTGCGCTTTGTACCTTACTTCTTAGGCCGACACCTGATGTTAAAAAAGCAAACTGGCTCGACAGGCAATTTGCTAAATTCAACAAATGGTTTGATAAGGTAACAGACAAGTACTCCGAAGGTGTAAAGAAAAGTATCAAGGCGTCGAGGCTCGTTGTTATCATACTCATATGTATTTGTGTAGGTACGGTATTCTTATTCCGCAGCAAGCCTACAGGCTTCATCCCGTCTGAAGATGATGGTAATCTGTATGTAACTTTTCAGTTGCCGCCGGCATCATCTACCGCACAGTCGGTAGGTGTAATGACGCAACTAATGAAGGTGGTGAGCACCACCCCGGGTGTAGCACACTATGCCGCACTTTCAGGTCTTAATGTTATTACTAATGCAACCAACTCTAACTGTGGTACTATTTATTGTCAGCTTAGTCCGTGGGAGGACCGCAACAAGTCGAGTGAGCAGGTGCCGGGTATCGTATCTGTATTGCAGAAGCGTATTGCTGATGCGGGCATAAGGGGTGCCAGTGTACAGGTCATACAGCCATCGCCAATACCGGGTGTGGGTTCTACGGTCGGCTTTAGTTTCCAGATAGAACAGCGCAATACCAATGATGACTTGCATGCTTTTGAAAGCGTGGTACAGAAATTCATCAAAGAAGCCAACAACGACCCGGCAATCACAAAGGCGTTCACCTATTATACCGCCCGTACCCCAAATTTCAACCTCACCGTAGATCGTGATAAGTGTGAGAAACTGGGTGTAAATATTGCTGATGTATTCACAACCATACAGGCGTATATGGGTAGCTTGTATATCAATGACTTTACCACCTACAACCGTACCTTTCACGTAGTGATACAGGCCGATACTATGTACCGCGGGCTGATCACCGACATGAATAAGTATTACGTGCGCAACTCTGCTTCGCAAATGGTGCCGCTGGGTACGCTCATAAGTTATTCGCCCACTGAAACAGCACCGCTTATATCGCACTTTAATATCTTCCGTTCTGCCGAGGTTGATGGTTCTTCGGCTCCGGGTTATAGTAGTACACAAACATTGGCCGCATTGCAAAAGGTAGCCAGCCGTGTATTGCCGGAAGGTTATGCAGTAGAGTTCTCAGGTCTGAGCTATGAAGAAGAGAAGGCAGGCTCCACTACTATATACATCTTCATATTCTCCATCACCTTTGTATTCCTGTTCCTTGCAGCACTATACGAAAGTTGGTCTGTGCCTTTCTCTGTACTGCTCGCGGTGCCTATCGGTGCTTTCGGTGCCATACTTACACTAATATTTTTACCGGGCATCTCCAATAACGTTTATGCACAGATAGGTCTTATTACACTTATAGGGCTTGCTGCCAAGAACGCTATTCTTATTGTCGAGTTTGCCAAGGTACGCGTGGATAGGGGAGAGGAACTTGTTAAATCGACCATTGAAGCGGTGAAGCTGCGTCTTCGCCCAATTGTTATGACGTCGCTTGCCTTTATACTAGGTGTGCTGCCGCTTGTATTTGCTACTGGTGCCGGCGCGGTTGCCCGACAAACGATTGGCTTTACGGTATTAGGCGGTATGTTGGCTGCATCTACATTGGCCATATTCATAGTGCCCGTGTTATATGTTATCATCACTCGTGTATCTTATGGTAAGGCTAAGCTCGAATATCTCATCGCCCATCACGATACGCTGATGGAAAAGGCAAAGAAAGTGGAAGAGCAGAACATAGATCCGGAATTGGAGTACGAGATACAAAAGGCGCGCGAAAAGCATAAGCCAAGTGATGAGAATAACGGACAGACAGAACAAGAACAGGATAAGAAATAACTTTTGACTTAACCAATGATCGCCAATACATTTATCAAACGGCCGGTAACTGCAATAGTTATATCCCTCGTATTAATAATAGCGGGTACCATTTGTATTTTTAACCTTGCTGTAGACCAATACCCGGATATCACTCCGCCTGCTGTATCTGTGGCAGGACAGTATACCGGTGCCGATGCGCAGACTGCCGAACAGACGGTAGCTACTCCTGTAGAGGAGCAGATAAATGGTACGCCGGGTATGGAGTACATGACCAGCACTAATACCAATACAGGATCGGTGCGTATCAACGTTACTTTCAAGGTGGGCACCAATGTGCACATTGCCGCGCTCAACGTGCAGAACCGTGTGGGTATTGCTACGCCACTGTTACCTTCCGTTGTGAGCAGGCTGGGACTTACTGTACGTGCCCGTAACCCCGATATGCTGATGATGGTGGCCATCTACGCACCAAAGGGTTCACACAACATTACCTTCCTCGATAACTATACCAATGTATTTATAGAGGATGCCATACTACGTGTGCCGGGCGTTGGTGACGTTACCACCCGTACCGATCCATTCAGTATGCGTGTGTGGATGGATCCGGAAAAAATGGCTGCCCATAGCCTTACCCCGGCTGATGTTATTGCCGCGCTGAATGCGCAGAATGTCCAGGTGGCCGCGGGCTCCGCCGGTGCTCCCCCTCAGAAAAGTGATCAGTCGCAGGAGTTAGGTATACTTGTTAATGGCCAGCTTAAAAATACTGATGACTTTGAAAAAGTTGTAGTGAAGACCGTGCCTGCTACGGGTGAGCTCGTATATCTTAAAGATGTTGCGAGGATAGAGCTTGGCAAGTTCACTTTCTCTAGCAACTCTTATGTCGATGGCAGGCGGGCCTCATATCTTCAGATATACCAAGCCCCGGGCAGTAATGCATTGCAGACAGCGGATAATGTGTATGCAGCCCTTGCACAACTCAAAAAATCTTTTCCTGCTGATGTTGATTATTCGGTTCCCTTTGAATCAATAACCATCATCAAAGTATCTATGCACGAGGTAATAGATACTTTGCTCAAAGCTTTGGCGCTTGTAGCAATAGTGGTATTCCTCTTCCTGCAGAATCTGCGCTCTACGCTTATTCCTATATTGGCCATTCCTGTTTCTATTCTCGGCACCTTTATCTTCTTTATACCGCTTGGCTTTACGATTAATACGCTTACCATGTTTGGCTTTGTATTGGCAATAGGTATAGTGGTCGATGATGCTATTATAGTTGTAGAGGCCGTGCAGCATTATATCGATGAGCATGGCATGTCTGCAAAGGAGGCTACGTACAATGCGATGAAAGATATCTCCGGCCCGGTTGTAGCTATCGCGCTCATTCTTGCATCTGTCTTTGTGCCCGTTGGTTTTATCCCGGGTATTGTTGGTCGTCTGTATCAGCAGTTTGCTATCACTATTGCCATATCGGTGATGCTCTCGGCATTTGTAGCGTTATCACTTACGCCGGCATTATGTACGCTCTTATTAAAACCATCTAATAAGAATAAAAAGCACAATATCGTTGAGCGTTTCTTTATTCGTTTTAATGCATGGTTCGATAGGTTTACTGAAAGCTATTCTCACGGTGTGAGGCGCAGTATCAAAGCTTCTAAGTTTGTGATAGTGGTACTCATCTGTATTTGTGTTGGTACTGTATTCTTATTTAAAAACAAACCATCCGGTTTCATCCCATCAGAAGATGAGGGCCGCTTGTATGTTACTTACCAGTTGCCCGATGCATCATCTGTTACCCGCTCGGTAGCTGTGATGGAGAGGTTGATGAAGATAATGGACAGCACGCCCGGCGTACTACACTATGCCGCTCTTTCGGGTCTTAATATCCTTAATGGCGGTGCAACGTCTAACTGCGGCACCCTTTTCGTTACGCTTAAGCCATGGGAGGAACGCAATACCCCCGAACAGCGCGTGCCCGGCCTTATGGACGTAATAAAGAAACGCATTGCCGCCGCCGGTATCAAAGACGCGAGTGTTGTGGTGATACCGCCGCCACCTATTCGTGGTATTGGCCAGTCGGCGGGCTTTAGTGTACAGGTAGAGCAGGGTAATACAAGCGATGATGTACATGCATTCGAGGGTGTGTTGAAAAAGTTTGTCGCTGAGGCCCATAAGCACCCCGCTACATCCACTGCCTTCTGTTACTTTACCGCACATACTCCCAGCTACGATGTTTCTCTCGACCGGGAAAAGTGCGAGAAACTCGGCGTAAATATATCATCTGTTTTTACAACTATGCAGGCATACATGGGTAGCTTGTTCGTAAATAACCTTACACTTTATAACCGTACCTTCCACGTGGTAGTACAGGCAGATACAGCCTTCCGCATGTTGATAAAGAACATGGACAAATACTATGTGCGGAATGATTCCGGGCAGATGTTGCCGTTAAGCACCGTCATCAGCTATAAACTTACGGAGGCTCCGCCGCTCATCACACACTTTAATATCTTCCGCTCCGCCGAGGTCAATGGCTCTACCCCTGCCGGATATAGTACAGGTGAGGGTATAGAAGCGCTTAAAGAAACCGCGGCTAAAGTATTGCCACAAGGCTATACCTACGAGTTCTCGGGGCTAAGCCTCGAGGAGATAAAGGCAGGCTCTACCACGGTCTATATCTTTATTTTCTCTATCACCTTCGTATTCCTGTTCCTTGCAGCACTATACGAAAGTTGGTCGGTACCATTATCTGTAATGCTTGCCGTGCCTATAAGCGCGTTTGGTGCCATACTTATGCTCATTTGCATACCCAAGCTCACGAATAATGTGTATGCACAGATAGGCCTTATTACACTTATTGGTTTGTCGGCAAAGAACGCCATACTCATAGTAGAGTTTGCTAAGGTGCGTGTGGACCGTGGCGAAGAGCTTATCAAGTCTACCCTCGAGGCTGTAAAGCTTCGTCTTCGTCCCATCATCATGACGTCCCTTGCGTTCATTCTTGGTGTTATGCCGCTGGTGTTCGCGACTGGTGCCGGTGCCGTTGCCCGTAAGACCATTGGTTTTACCGTACTAGGCGGAATGATAGCTGCGTCCAGCCTTGCCATATTCATAGTTCCTGTGTTGTTTGTGGTTATCACAAAGCTTTCTTACGGTAAAAAAGAGCTCGCTTACTTACAAGATCATCACGAAGAGCTTATGGAGCGAAACAAACGTGCTGAAATGGAGAACATCGACCCTGAACTCGAATACGATATTTCTCAGGAGCATGAAGATCGCAAGAGCAAAGAGGGCGGAGAAGAAAAACACCCTGAACAGCAAGGATAAAATATAAATACTTACATACTCTCGCTTATGCGCCTTTGCAGTAAAACTTTTGCTGCAAAGGCGCATTTCTTTGTGCTCTTTTTTATCCGCCGTAGCTTTAGCAAAGGATGCGTGTTTAAACTTTTTAACCGATCAACTATTCAACCAATCAACCCTCCATGTACAGTTCCGTTTATTGCCTTATCTTGTATTGCTGATTAACAACCAAACAATGGGCAGAGAACGTCTAGTAGCATTCATTCAAAACATTGTTCCCGTTTCTGATACTGCCGCGCAAGGCATTGCTGCGCATTTTGATGAAAAGCATATTGCCAAGAACGATTTTCTGCTTAAAGAAGGGAAGGTCTGTAACGACTATATGTTCCTTGAGCAGGGCTTTATGCGCGCCTTTACACACGATACTGAAGGCAATGATGTAACAACCGGTTTTCATATACCAGATAGCATCGTGTTCGAAACGGCTTCTTATTTTAAACGTATCAATTCTCTGGAGAGTATACAAGCCCTTATAGATTGTACCGGCTGGTATCTCGATTGCCAGCGTTTAAACGAACTGTTTCATTCCATTCCTGAGTTTCGGGAGTTCGGACGAGGTGTGCTGGTTAATGGTTTTGTGACGTTGAAACAAAGAATGTTATCCATGATAAACGAAACCGCTGAAGAGCGCTATCAGGCATTGCTGACCACAAATCCCGAGATACTCCAGCACGCACAGCTCCGGCATATCGCTTCCTATCTTGGCATCACAGATAGCTCACTTAGCCGTATTCGTAAGGAAATTACTCACGGTTAGATATTTCTTGTCATTTGGCAAGCGGATAGTTTTGGCTAAGTATCACCTTTGCTAAAACGAAATTATAATGAACGATCTTCCTCTTTACGTAAGCCTGATATTTCTTGCAGCGACGGTGTATACCTTTTGCTTCCTGTTCGCGGCGCGTATTCCACCGTTTCTTATGCTTGTTATTTTTGGCTGGCTGGCACTTACCGGGCTACTGGCTCATACCGGTTATTATACTGTTACAGATACTACGCCTCCTCGTTTCCTGCTGCTGGTAGCTCCGCCCATGCTTTTTATTGTGCTGCTGTTTCTTACACGCAGGGGTAGGGCGTCAGTTGATGGTTTAAACCTTCGCATGCTTACACTGTTACATACAGTAAGGATAATTGTTGAGCTGGTATTGCTGCTCCTTTTTATTTACAAGAAAGTACCTGGCATCCTCACATTTGAAGGGCGCAACTTTGATATTATTTCCGGCATCACAGCACCTGTTATCTTCTATTTCGGTTTTGTAAAGAAGACGATATCGCCGCGCATTATCCTTATATGGAACTTCGCTTGCCTTGCATTACTCATTAATGTTGTTTGCAACGCTGTTCTTTCAGCGCCACTACCGTTTCAGCAATTCGCTTTCGATCAGCCCAATATTGCCATCCTCTATTTCCCCTTCGTATGGCTACCTGCGTTCATTGTTCCCGCAGTATTATTCGCTCATCTTACAGCTATTAGGCAGTTGATCAAACGGTCAACGTAGCCCTCGTGCCCCTAATGCCGCAACGCCTTTGTGCTCCCTTCGTGCCCTTAGTGGTTAAAAAAAAGCGTAAATTTGAATTTTACAACTATGCAGCACGATCCGATAACCATTGAGCAGTTCTATAAAGAGATATCTTCACCTGCAAATGATGCTCCCGGCTACCTATTACCCGATGGCATCACCCGCGAAATAGGACATTTCAATGTCTTTAACATCAATGAGCTGCACAGCCGTACACGGGTGAAGCCCGTTATGCCCTACAACCGCCGCGCATACTACAAGATAAGCCTGGTGCGTGGTCACAACATAGCCGAGTATGCCGATAAGGTAATAGAGATAAAGAAGAACGGCCTGCTGTTCTCTACGCCCAGAGTGCCTTACCATTACCTGCCACAGGATATGAACCAGGCCGGTCACTTCTGTGTGTTCACAGATGAGTTCCTTGTGCAGTCAAAAAGTGGCATTATCCTCGATGAGCTACCGTTGTTCCGCGCAGATGGTTATCCGGTATTCCAGGTATCGGATGAGGAAGCGGAGCAGATAGCCGCTATCTTCCAGAAGATGCATACAGAGCTATCTTCAGGTTACGCTTATAAGTACGATCTTATACGCAACTACGTTATGGAGCTCATACACTACGGGCAAAAACTGCAACCCGCTACAGCGCTCTATCCGCAGCATACAGCGTCGGCACGCGTATCATCATTGTTTGTTGAATTACTGGAGCGTCAGTTCCCTATTGAGTCGCCCAATCAGCGCCTTAAACTCCGTACCGCTAAAGACTATGCACAACGCCTATCCATACATGTGAACCACCTAAACAAGATACTCAAAGAGAACACTGGCAAAACCACTACCGACATCATCAGCACCCGTGTAGCGCAGGAGGCCAAAATACTCCTGAAGAAGACCGACTGGAATATCTCTGAGATAGCCTACAGCATGGGTTTTGAAGAGGTAGCCCATTTCTCTAACTTTTTTAAGAAGCAGACATCTGTTTCTCCCGTTGCCTTCAGGGCATAATGCGCTGATTTGAATTTTGCAAACAATGGATTGATGTTTGCAACAGCCATACCCATATTGTGTGCCACTTTTGTACCATCATTTAAAACAAAAAAACGATGGAACTCAGCAACAATACAATACTCATCACCGGCGGCACAAGCGGCCTGGGACTCGAATTTGAAAACGCCTTGTAGCCCTTGGCAATACAGTACTCATCACTGGTAGGGACAATGAAAAGCTGGCACAGGCAAAAGCCACTATTCCGCAACTGCACACTTTTCAAAGCGATGTGAGCGACCCTGAGGCTGTCACTGCGCTATATCAAAACGTTATCACACAATTCCCCGGTGTAAACATGCTCATTAACAATGCCGGCGAAATGAGAAAGATAAGCCTGCATGATACTTCCATAGACCTCCACGACATTACCCGCGAGATAGAGATCAACCTCATGGGGCCTGTGCGTATGGTGCAGCAATTTTTGCCACATCTCAAAACAAAAAGCAATGCAGCTATCCTCAACGTTACATCCGGCATTGCTCTTGTACCCTTTCCGCTGTCACCCATTTATGGAGCTACAAAAGCAGGACTGCGCTCCTATACAAAATCATTAAGAGTACAGTTAAAGCATACCGGCATTAAAGTATTTGAGCTAGTAGCCCCCGGCGCTAAAACATCTCTCAACGATAAATTCATCAACGAAGATGGCTTTGATCCCAAAATACTCATGGACCCAATAAAGCTTATTGACACAGCTATAAAAGGCCTGCAAAAAGACAAACCGGAAATATATCCTGGCCTCGCAAAAATGCTCTACCTTATGAGCCGCTTTGCCCCTGCATTTATATTGAAACAACTTAGTAAGGCCGGAGCAGAGAGGATGAAAGGATAGATGTTATGCAACTTTATTTTTGTTTTGATATAAGTTTTTGAAGTATAAATAGGGTGATGTGCATTGTGAATTGAATTTGTTGAGATGCTTGCGCATGGCACATAAAACATATTATCCCGTTATCTTTACACTCATGAGGCTACTACCTAAAATATTTCTTTACATAGCTATTATCTCCTGTGCTGTTATTGCGTTCGATAAGAGTGGTAAATACTATGGGCATGGCTTTAATCCATTCTATGTACCTGTTACGTTTTTTCTGTTGAGCATAGCCCTGCACATAATGCTGGGTAAGCGAAAAAGCGCGGAGTAGGGCATCCTTACAGTTTCAGTATCCTGTCTGCATTACCGTGCGCTATCTGTGCTATCTGTTGTTCAGGCAAGTTTATATGCCGCAGAAAATGTAACCCATGGTCGTTACTGCTAAAAGGATAGTCGACAGAGAACATAATATTATCGATACCGAAAGTGTCTATGGCCACAGTGAGCGGTGGTTGAGTGAATATACCGCTGGTAGTTATATATACCTGTTCGCGCAGGGTCTGTGATATAGAGCGGCGATTAGCACCTGCCTTATTTATCCCGAACACATTATCGCAGCGGTGCATCATCATTGGCAGCATTTCGCCCATGTGGCCTATTATAATTTTCAGCCGTGGGTATTTATCCAGTGTACCCGATACTATAAGACGTAGTATATGCAGGGCTGTCTCTGAGTGCCATCCCCATCCCGCTATCGATAGTGCCATGCCTGCGCCTTTTGGCAGATCACTGTAATAGGCTTTGTTTACCGCCTCTGGCGGCAGTGCGGGGTGCAGATATATGGGCACATCCAGTTGCTCGGCTCTTTGAAATATTGGATGAAATTTTTTGTCGTCAAGAAACTCTTCCTGCGTCAGCCCGTTTATCAGCGCCCCGCGAAAATTCAAATCTTTTACTGCGCGTTCCAGTTCATCGGCGGCGGCAAGAGGAGCGGTCATTGGTAGATGTGCGAATGCGGCAAACCTGTTGGTATGTCCGGCTATCTTTTGTGCTATGGCATTGTTGTATTGCTCTGCAAAGGCAGGCCCGTCTTTTGGTGATAAGAGTTCTGCACCAGCACCTGTCACAGATAGCACCTGCATGGTTATACCGTCATCGTCCATCGATTGCAGGCGTTCGCCCGTTACATCGGCCAGCTTATCCGCTACACCCTTCATTACAGGCGAATTGCTAAGGGCCGGTAGTAAATCCTTTGGGATAGTTTTGGTAAGTTCAGGGAATGATATATGTTCTTCAAGCGATACGATACGCATAGTATTTGTTTTTGCAGGAACACAAAATAATCACGCCAGAAAACTACAACGGAAGCAGTATTGCGGGAAATAAAAAAGGACCACTTTTTCAAGTGATCCTTAGTAGCATGTACGGGAGTCGAACCCGTCATTCCTCCGTGAAAGGGAGGCGTCTTAACCGATTGACCAACACGCCATTGTCAAATTCGGAGTGCAAAGATAACGTACGTTTTTGTTTGCGCCAAATTTCGCGTTCATTTTTTTTTAAGCATTCGCCATTGCATCAATAATACCCAGGAAATCTGCTGCTTTTAATGCCGCACCGCCTATCAGCCCGCCATCTACATCAGCACATGCGAAAAGCTC
>Ga0105239_10003780_pt1 | contig 18422 bp, 8 predicted proteins | sample KBSC44metaG_FD_92761 | JGI IMG/M metagenome (GOLD analysis project Ga0105239, IMG submission 92761) | Corn rhizosphere microbial communities from Kellogg Biological Station, Michigan, USA - KBS C4-4 metaG | ecosystem: Host-associated > Plants > Roots > Rhizosphere > Soil | place: Michigan, USA...
CGGCGAGATCGCCTTCCAGCGGCCCCATCAAGGCCGCATAGAGGGCGGCAGAGGATTTCAGGCTGAAATCGGGGAGGCGTCCGAGCTTGGGAACAAAGCTGCTGCGCAACGCGACCACTTCTTCGTGGAGGCGGTCGGTGCCGATGTCGAGTTTGCGGACGGTTAGGCCCTTCGCGGTCACCAGCAGGGCATAGCTCTGCTTCGCTCCGATGACGAAGGACACGAAGGCCTCGCCCGGCGCCAGCGCCGCACGCACAGCGGAAAGCTCGCCGGGTCCGGGATCGGCGAGCCTGGCGTAATCGGGATAGTCCTTGTGCAGTTTGGTCACCAGCTCGTCGGTGCGCAGCGAGGCGGTCTTCACATCGGCGTCGAGTTTCTGCGCACGCGCATTGCTGCGTTCGTCGTCGGGCTTGGCGAATTCGGCGGCAAGGTCCATGCGGGCGCGATCCCGGACACGGGCGGCGTCATCCGTCTGACGGATAAGGTCGGCGATCGCCGGCTGTCCCGCAGCGCGGCGCGCGGCGACGCGTGCGATCGTCTGGTCGGCCACATCGGAGCGGGCGAGCTGGCTGGCGCGGAAAATCTCGTCGTCGAGCCCGCCTGATGCGATCGCGGCCGCGATGAAGGGCGCAATCTGGTCGGGCGTGATATCGGCGCGCGCGACCGGGTCTTTGGCCAGGATCGCGAAGGCCGCGAGATAGGCATCGACGGCCGCAGGGTAGAGCTGCTGCTCGGTGTAAAAGGCGCCCAGCCGCATATCCGCGCGCGCCGTACGCCCAGTATCGCCGAACAGCTTCTGGTCGAGGTCTCGCGCATCGCGGAAATCGCGTTCCGCCGTCACGACCCGGCCGGCGCGGGCGTTGACCTCGCCCATCAGCGACACCGCATCGGGACGCCACCAGAGCGGCAGACCGGGCTCGTCGCTGATGATCCAGAGCGCTTCATCGGCAGAAGCCTGCGCGCTCGCCGTATCGCCCAGCCGTAACGCCATTTCCGCCTCGATACGAAGGCTGTGTGCGAGTTCGCCGCGCGCCTCGGGTGAGGGCGAGCCGCTGGCGGAGCTTTCTTCAACAGCGGCGCGGCGCGCAGCCGAGGCTTCGCGGGAGTATTTCAAAGCGTCTTCGAAATGGCGCTGGTTCGCCGCGTCGAGGGCGCGATAGGACGCGAGCCGCGCACGGGCGACGGCGCTTTGCGTGCCTTCGATGATCGGCGTCGCACGCTGAAACAGGGCTGCGGCTTCGTCGAAGCGGCCCTGGTTGCTGACCTGCAGCGCGAGTTCTGCGAGCGTGGTGCCCACAGCGGCCGAATCCGGCCCGAACAGCCGGGTCTCGATCGCGAGCGCTTCGCGATAGGAAGCCTCAGCCTGCGCATAATTGTCGGCGCCGCTGTAAAGCCGTCCCCGCTCGACGAGATGCTTGTAGCTTCCGAAATCGGCGGTACCCGCTTTGAGGACGCCGGGCTGGAACTTGGCCTGCAACGCCGTCATGCCGGCTTGCGAGGCCGTGCCGCCGGACATCCTCGCCACGGCGGCTTCCAGGACCGGATACATTGAGGGCAGGCCCTGCGCGCTATAGAGCGAACGGTCGGCTCCGGCGACGACCGCAATGCGCGGCCAGCCTGTGCTGCGGACGGTGCAGACAAAGAGCGCGTGGTTCTTGTCCAGCCACTGTGCATCGCCGCAATCGCTCGCACCGGACGCGAGCACGGATTTGACGTCGGCTATGATCGCAGCCTGACGCGCCGCATCGTCCGCGGGGAGCGCCTGCGGAAGCGGCACGACGACAGCCGTTCCCGCATCGGCGGTTGCGCCGCACCCAATATCCTGCGGCGCGTCCAAACCCGGCATGGCTGCAAGCGAGCAGCTTTCGCCGGCGAGGTTCTGGCCGAGCGATATGGCGGTGTCCGCGGCGCGTGCGCCGATGACGAGAAGCGTTGCGGCTCCCAGAGCCCAGGCGGTCCGTCGAGCGATCATTGCCAAAGCGCCTCGTTACCCCAACTTGAGAATTCCTGATCCGCGGAAGGAACGCCATGCGGACTGCGGTTGGTCGTGTTCGAGAATTCGCGCAGCGACCCGCCTAACAACACACGGCTTGTCGTCGGCTTCGATTTGCTGAGCGAGTTTGCAACGCTGAGCGTCAGCGAGTCGGACGGGGTGGTGCCTTCGACGTTCTCGCCGGCAAGTTCCGCAAGGGGTGCGGGCCCACTGGTATCCGCCGTCGCGACGAGAACGGGCGCCACCGGCTCTTCTTCGATGAGCACCGGTTGCTGATTGCCTGTGATCACGATGAGGTTGGATGGGTTGTTGTCGGCGATGGTTGTTGCCACGACACCGTTGATGACCGGGTCCTGCGGGTCGATGGGACCGGTCGTCTGATAGCCCGTCACTGTGCCGGTCACCGTGCCCGTGCCGATCGCATTGCCGATGAGGGCCTGCGAATTCTGGGCCTTGCCGCTGGTGACGACGATCGTGCCGTTGGCCGCGATCGTGATGTCGCCGCTGACATTGGCAAAGCCGGTGTTCGACGCATCGCCATTGCCGACCTGCGCGAAGGAATTCGCGCCGGTGTCGCCGCCGGTCAGCGTGAGGTCGCTGACGGAGATATTGCCGCCGATGGTGAAGCTGTCGATGCTCGATCCGTTCGAGCCGTTGATGTTGTAGCCGCCATTGCCGATCTGGGCATAGGCATTCGCGCCACTGCCGGCCGCCAGCGTCACACCGCCTTCGTCGCCCGCCACGACCGAGATGTTGCCGTTGATGCTGGCAGAACTGCCTGCGCCCGCTTTGCTGTTGACCTGGTCGCCGCCATTGCCGATCTGCGTATAGGCGTCGTTGCCATTGCCTGTGAGCAGGACTGCGCCGCTCGCCGTGACGCTGATGTTGCCGCCGATCGATGCCTCGCCGGCGAGGCTTGATCCCGACATGAAGCCGCCATGTCCGATCTGGGCAAAGCTTGCGCTTCCGGTTCCTGCAGCGAGCGTCACATTGGCCGCAACCAGCGTGATGTTGCCGTCGAGGGAATAGCCCTGCTGCTCTTCGTTGCTTTCCGCACCGCCATGACCGATCTGGGCATAGGCTTCGCTGCCGTCGCCGCCCGTCAGCACGATGTCGCCACCGGCGTTGATCGCGATATCGCCGCTCTCATTGCCATTGACGCCCTGGCCGCCGTTACCGATCTGTGCGTAGTGCTGGCCGTCGCCGCTGCCGCCTGTAAGCGTGACGGTGTCGGACGCGTCGATCGTGATGCTGCCGCTGCCGGCGCCGTGATAGCCGAGTTGGGCATAGCCATTGCTTGCAAGCAGGCTGATGTCAGCGGCCGCCAATGTCGTCATACCGCCGGCGGAGCCGACCGCGACGTTGCCGAACGCCTGCTCGCCGCCGATGACGATGCTGCCGCCGTTGTTCCCGAAAACCCCGGCCGATGTGAACTGCGCCGGATCGAGCGTCGTGCCGTTCCAGCCGGCGACCACGTTGATCGCACCGCTGCCGTCATTCTGGAGCGAACCGAGGAAGATGACGTTGCCGGCGGACAGGATGCTGAGCGTGTTGGCGCTCGCGTATTCGACGCCGCCGGCGACGATCGTATCGCTGCCGCCGGTGATGCCGACCGTCACGTTGCCGCCATTGCCGTCGCCGGTGCCGAGGTCGGACGTGAACATCGTATTCAGAAGATCAGACGAGGCGTCCAGGGTGCCGGTGACGATGGTCAGGTCGCCGGTTTCGCCGCCCTCGGCAACATTTCCGAGCCATGAAATCCCATCATTGGTGGCCGAAAGCGATGTCGAGCCACCCACGTCTATCGTGATGTTGCCCGCGACGGTTCCACCAAAACTGCCATCCGCCGCGCCGTTACCGATTTGCACGAAGGCGTTGGGAGAGCCGCTCGTCATCGTCAAGCCGCCGGCGACCGATACGGAAATATCGCCACTGGCGTTTCCATCCGAGCCCCGGCCGCCATTGCCAATGGCCGTATAATCGTCGAAGCCGGTCATGGTCAGCGCTCCGCCGGCGGTCAGCGAGATCATTCCCGAGTCGTTGCCGGAGCCGTTTTCGCCGCCATTTCCGATCTGGGCGTAACTGCTGGCACCGGCGCCCGCGATCAGCGTGATGTTGTTGCCGGCGCCGACATCGATATCGCCGCTGTTGTTGCCATCTGCTGACGCGCCGCCATTGCCGATCTGCACGTAACAGCTCTGGCAGTCCTGTGTCTGGCTCGCGGTCATGATGATGTTATGGCTCGCCGACACGTTTACGTTGCCGGTTCCACCGCCGCCTGCGTAGCCGATCTGGGCGTAGCCGTTTTCTGCGTCGAGGATGATGTCGGTGCCGGTGACCGTCGTCGTGCCGCCGAAACTGCCGACAGCCACGCCGCTTTGCGTATTGGCGCCACCGATGATGACGTTGCCGCCGGCATGGATGCTGAGATCGCCCGTGCCAGCGTTCTCAAGCGAACCCATGAACATGATATCGCCAGCGTTCGTGATACTGAGGGCGTGCGAACTGGAATAGTCGACGGCAACCGGCAGAATGAGCGGATTGCCGCCGGTGAGATCGAGCGAGAAATCGCCATAGGATAAATCGTTCAGGAGACTGGGGCCGATATCGCCGCCGAGGGAATTCGCGGTGATCGCCGTATTCCCGGACACTGTGCCGCCGGGATTCTGGTTACCAATCAAGATCTGTGAAGCATTGACGAGTTGGAGAGCGCCGCCGGCAGTTACCGAGACGTCGCCCGATACCGGATCGCCGATATTGCTATTTCCGATCTCGACCAGCGCACCTTGACCATTAGCGGCGAGCGATATGTTGCCGTTCGAAGCGGTGACTGTAACGTTGCCCCCGATTGAACCGGGCTGTCCGTCGCCGGCATTGCCAATTTGGGCCGTGCTGGAGTCGCTGGCATCAAGTTCGATTTTGCCGCCCTGCGATGTCACGGTGACATCGCCGCCTCCTGCCCCATAGGCGAGACTCCCTATGAATGCGATCGAGCCGCCGAAATCATCCGACGCGCCGCTGGCAGACAGCAAAATGTCCCCAGCTGCCGTTACCGAGACTATGCCATTTGTGAGTCCGCCCGTTTCGATCCGGGCTTCGCCGCCATCTTGGGCAGTAAGAGATATGGTTCCACCGGACTGAACAATGAGATCGCTGGTCGCACTCGCTTGAATGGAATTTCCATCGCCGTCGACGGGATCGGAAAGGTCGCCAATACTCGCAACTGTGTCGCCATTGGCAATGATGTTGATGTTGCCGGTTGTTGTGATGCCCACATTTCCGGTAACCGGCGCTTTGTCGAGATTGCCGATCCGCACTTCGCTGAAATTACTGCCGTCGATGCTGCCTTCTGCATCCATGACGAGAGATGCGGCATTTATCTGTATGTCACCGCTGGCACCGCCCAGGTTACTGCCGAAAAATTTGGTGCCATTACCGATAACGGCGAAATTTTCGCTGAACTCCATGTCCGCGCCGGCAAAAATATCGATGGCTCCGGCGTCTATGGTGATGTCACCGGATGCAGTTCCGCTGGACTGACCGCGATTCCAGTTGCCGATCTTGGCATATCCCAGGGCGCCCGTCGCAGACAGCAGCAATTCGCCGCCGTTCGTGCCAACGGTGATGTTTCCACTCTCTGAGGAATTGCCGCTCCCCAGATTGCCGATCGAGGCTATCTCCAGATCCTCATCGGTATCGCTTCCTGTGGCATCGAGCGCGATCTGGCCTCCCGATGTTGTAACGGAGATGTTGCCACCGATGTTACCGGAGACGTCCAAGCCACCGTTGCCGATCAGGGCGTAGCTCGCGATAGTCGATTTGACGAGGATGTTACCGGTTGCGGAGACGTTGATGTCGCCGCTGCTCGCGCCGTGATATCCGATCTGTGCGTAACCGTTGTCAGCTTCGACCGTAACATTGTCGCCGGTAATCGTTGTCGTTCCGCCGAAGCTGCCAACCGCGACATTGCCCAAGGCTTGCGCGCCACCGATGACGACATTGCCGCCCGAGGTGATCGTGACGTCGCCTGTGCCTGCGTTCTGCAGGGAGGCGTCGAACACAATGTCCCCTCCGTTCGAGATCGACAGGGCATGTGCGCTCGAATAATCGGCCTCAACGGGCAGCACCAGCGCGCTGGTTCCGGTGAGATTCAGGGCGAAATCGCCATAGGCGAGATCGCTAAAGAGGATTGCGCTGACATCGCCGCCTATTGACTGTGCCGTGATGGTCGTATTGCCGCTCAGCGGTTCGTCGAGGTTCAGATTGCCGATCAGGACTTGCGTTTCGCCGGCCAGCTGCAAGGTCTGGCCCGCGCGCACGGAGACATCGCCGGAAACGCTGCTGCCATTGTTGTTGCCGATCTGGGCAAAGGCGCCGTCACCGGTCGCCGAAACCTCGACGTTGCCGCGCGCTACAACCGTGACGTTGCCGCCGACAGGCGCGTTCTGCTGTATCTGATTGTTGCCGATCTGAACGGAACCACCATTCGAATCGGCGAGAAGTTCGACGCTTCCGTTCCTGGACGTGACGGTGACATCGCCACCGTTACCGAAATTGCCGATGAACGCGAGGCTATTCACGTCCGTATCGTTCTCGGTGGAAAGGACGATATTGCCCTGTGCGGTCACAACCATCGTGCCATCGATGCCGCCGGCCTCGATGCGGGCTTCGCCGCCGTCCTGCGCGGCGAGCGTGATGCCGCCGCCCGATATGATGGTGGTGTTGCCGCTTGTCGTCACACCTGTTCCCAGCGTCACGCTGCCGATATTCGCCAGCCCGCCGCCGCTGGCGAGAAGCTGTATGTCGCTCGCGGTGGTGATGTTGAGATTGCCGGATACATCGCCATCGCCGAGATTGCCGATGCGCGTCTGCGCGGACACGCTTCCATTGACGCCGAAGGCGTCCATGATGAGCGAGGCGGCATTGATGGCGACGTCTCCACTCACTGTGCCGGTGTCGGAACCCGCGTTGAAGCTGCCATTGCCGATCTCGGCATAGTCGGTGCCGAATTCCTGGTCGGCGAAGCCTGCGTCCATAACCAGCACGCCGGTATTGACCGTGATGTTGCCGGAGGACGTGCCGCTCGTGTTGCCTCTCGTCCAATTGCCGATACGCACGTACGATTTAGCGCCCACCGCGTTCAGTTCGACTGCGCCACCATTGGTGTTGATGGCGATGTTGCCGCTTTCGGACGCGCCGTTGCCGCCCAGATTCCCAATGGACGCGATGGAAAAGTTGCTTTGATCCTGGCTGTCGCTCTGCAGCCCGATGACGCCACCGAATGTGGTGACGGAGATGTCGCCCGTAATGGTGCCGCTGACGCCCGAGCCGCCATTGCCGATCAGGGCATAGGTCGCGATGCTGGAATCCGCCACCACGTTTGCCGTGGCCAGAACGTCGATGTCGCCACCACCAGCACCGTGATAACCGATCTGCGCGATGCCATTCGCGGCATTCACGACGATATTCGCACCGGCTATCGTGGTTGTACCGCCGAAGCTGCCGATGGAGACGTCGCCGCGCGCGGCGTCGGTGCCGATGATGACGCTTCCGCCATTGTTGCCATAGACGCCGGTGTTCGTGAGCGAGCCGAGGTCGGTTGTCCTTCCGTCCCAGCCTGCGATCAGATTGATCGCGCCTGTGCCTGCGTTCTGTACGCTCGCCTTGGCGTTGATATCGCCGCCGGCCAGAAGCGTGAACGCGTTCGCGCTCGAGTAAGCGACGACGCTGTCGATATTGATGACGTTGGTCGCTTCGAGTTCGACGTTGGTCGAGGCCAGCGCATCGGTGATGGTGGTGGGATCGATCTCGGAGCCGTCGAGTCCGTCCTGGCCGCCTGAGACGATGTCGATGTTCTCAGGATCGAGCAGCCACGTGCCCGTCTTTCCGTGCGACGAAAGCGTGTCGACCTTCGCGGTCTTGCCGACCTTCAGGTTGCCGCCGGAGGTTTCGACGTAGCCGCCGTTTCCGCTTTGGGCACCGCCTTTGGCGCTGATCGTGCCGTTGAAGACCGTCTGCTTGTTCGACCAGACGGCGATCTTGCCGCCATCGCCCTTTTGAAGCGCGTCGGCCTTGATGGTGGCATTGCCGATCGTGGTGGTGTCGGCGTTCTGCTCGCTGCCCTGGCCGTGGAAATTGCCGCCGATGAGGATCGAACCACCGCCATTCGCGCCGGTCGCATCGATCGTCGTTCCGTCCGCGACCTGAACGGTCTTGCCCAGAACTTTTACACTGCCGCCGGTCTCGCCGCTCGCCGTGCCGGACGCATCGATCGTGCCGCCCGCCTCGACCGTGCCGTCGCCGGCGTCGAGAACGATCTCGCCGTCCTTCGACGACACGCTCGTCGCCTGAATCATACCGGTGTTGTTGACGACATTGTCGACGACGTTGCTGGCCGCACGCGCGGTCATCAGCACGTGGCCGCCATTGGCGGAAATCGTGCCGCTGTTCGAAACCAGTGCCGCTTTCGCGCTGCCGTCCACATTTTTCGGCGTCTGCTTGACAGGATCCACGACCTCAAATCGCAGAAGGTTGTCGCCGGTGAAATCGACGCTGAACGTACTCGCACCCGCGAGCACGACGTTGCCCATATCGGCCTGAATCAGGCCCTGATTGTTGACGCTGGAGCCCGCGAGGATGGCGGTGCCGCCGCGCGCGGTCTTGATCGTACCCTGATTGACGACCGAGGCATTGGGATTGGGCGAGGCGATGCTGAAATTGTAGTTGCCCGAAATGAAATCGGAATTGCGCATGTCGGAGGTCGTGGCGATCAGTCCACCGACATTGATCTGGCTGCCTTTGCCGAACATCACGCCGTTGGAATTGATCAGCCAGACATTTCCGGTCGCAAACAGGCTGCCGTCGATGTTGGATGGCGAGGCGCCGAGCACGCGATTGAGAGTGATGGATGAGGCATTGGGCTGCAGGAAACTCACGCCAGAACCGGACGGGATCGAGAAGCTGTTCCAGTTGATCAGCGCCTTCTGCGTCGACTGCGAGATCGTGGTGTTGTTGCCGCCGTAATTGATCGACGCGCCGCCATAAACGACCTTGCCGCCGGATACCCCGCCGGCAAGAGCCTGACCCACGACGAGCGCACTGATGCCCGCGCCGGTGAGGAGCAATGTGCGTATGCGCCGCCCGGATGCGCGCTGCACGGAAGTTACCCGCGGGCTAGAAACGAACGGAGGCATCCATCAGCACCTTTGTCGCTTGCTTGCCATTGTCACTGCCGGGAACGGCGTTGAGCGTTCGCGCCGCCTCGACGTCGAGATACACATTCCAGGGGAAATAGAAGCGTAGGCCACCGCCGAGTGATGCCATGTTCGGAACCGGCGGCGGATTGATTGTGCCGTTGAGGTACCACGCCCACGCGCTTTCGAAGTACGCGTACGGCTCGATCGTGCGGAAAATGGAATTCTTGGTGTGCACATCGTAGCGAAGCTCGAACGCGCTGCCGAAGCCGTCGTCACCGGTAATCGCACCAGGATCGTAGCCACGGCCGATTTGCGCACCGCCAAAAGCGATCTGCTCGCCGGTGATCAGCGGCGCGGAGGAGATCTGGCCCTGAAGTGCCACGACGGCGCTCAAATCGCCGAAGAGCTGCTTCTGCACCCGGGCCACGCCCGTAATCTTGGTGAAGTCCATCAGACCGTCGGGCCGCGACAGGCCGGGCGTATGGGAATCGGTGCCACCGAGGAACGGAAGGCCTTGCGACAGATCGAGGTTTGCTGCCCAGTTGGCGCCCCACAATCCGTTCCGCAGCCAGCTCACGCCGATGTCGAAAACCTGCCACTGGTCGTGACTGAGCACGGTGTGAAATGCGTCGAGATTCTCGCGCGAGTCCTGAAAGGTCAGTCCGCCTTCCAGGGAGATCGTCTCCTCACGCGACCGTTCGATAGGATAACTAAAGCGGGGACCGACGGCCCAGCTGTCCGTCAGAAGGCCGAACTGGGCAAGGGTCGAGCCCGGCGCGCCGTGCGCGACGGTGACAATCACGCTGCCGATCAGTCCATCGTCTCCGATGGCGCGGCGATAGCGTGCCTGGCCGGAGATTTGATCGGTCTGATCCGGCGATGTCGTGATCGAGGCGCCGAACTGGTCCGGGCCAAAAATACCATTGAATTCTGCATCGCCCGTCAGCGTCCAGAAGCCCGAGAACTGGGAACCGCGATTGTCGACGGCCAGCCCGCCCTGCACGAAAGGCTGCTCCTCACTCACAACGAGATCGGATGCGCCCGGCGTCGTCGCGGAAGGACGAAGCACGCCCGTGGCGGTGACGCCCGGAAGATCGTTGGTGAGAAGAAGCGCGCGTTCGATCGTGGAAATTTCCAGTGGATGATCGGCCAGGACGGGCTGCAAATAGGCTTCGGTCTGCCTGCGCGTGCCGGGATTGCTCCCCTCGACGGATGCCGACGCGACATAGCCTTCCGAAACCTTGATCGTGAAAATGCCGTCCTTCACACGCTGCGGCGGAACATAGGCGCGCACCAGCACATAGCCCATCGCACGGTATTTCTGTTCGATGGCATCGGCGACATCGAGGATGTTGGTGAGGGTGACGTCCTTACCGAGAAGACCCGCATAGAGCGGACGGAAGTCCGCTGCCTTCAGGGCAACGGTCCCTTCAATGCGAACGTCGTTCAGCTTGAAATGGATCTCGTCGACCGAGCGCGGGACGGGCGAACGCTGCGGCGCTTCAAGCCGGAAATCGAAGTCCGGCTGTGCGGGTGTTTGCGGTTGGGGCCTTCCCGGTTGTACCGCCACAGGTGGTGTAACCTGGGCGAGCGCAGACGAGCCCGCCACCAGCACACACGTGGCGCTATATAGAAAGAGCGTGCGCCCCGTCTTCACCCCATCCCCCTATCCAATTGCCGAACGGCCGAGCGTCTTAGTTTCGGTTGTTCCGGTCGATTGCCACAATCCCGGGTCTTGTGCCCCGCCCGGTGATCCCCGCAACCGCTATCATCTGTCTCCTTGCCATATAAACCGCGGCGCGCCAACCGCTTGATTCGAGTTCCAGAAACGCGCACGACCCCAAGCGGCAAAAGCCGCAGTGGAAAGGCATCGAAACATGATCCCCCGGGCGAGATCAGCCCCCGCATCGCCCAAAACCTGTGTCGGGCAAATGCCCGGAATTGTTGTCATATCTCGCCGGTGTGCACGGCCAGCCGCTTGAAACGGCGGGCTTCCTGCGTATATTGCCCGCTTTTCCAGCCACCCGGAGGGTAAAGGCGTACTATGAAATTGAAAGAACTCAACGAAGCGATCGCCACGGCCTGTAATGTGCGCCCGCAGGTTGTTACCGCCGTGCAGGCTGAGACGTTCCGGCAGCTGCGTGCCTCCCTCGACAAAGGGGAAAAGATCATCATCCCGGAATTTGGGATTTTCCTGATGAAGGATGTCGAAGCCAAGGACGACAAACCGGCGAAGAGGATTATCCGGTTCAAAGTTAGGGCCTCGGGAAAAGGAAGAAAGGCAAAAGAGGGTGGCGGTGAAGGCAAGAAGCGGGAAGAGAAGGAAGTCGCCGAAGCCGAGTGAATTTAGCGCAGCTTCCATAGGAATTCTGGCAACACCGCGTTGTCTTGCCCGGCCCGTCCGGCTTTGGGCCGAACGCGCGGCCGCCAGCTTTGAGTTTCGCGACCGGGCTCCAGACCTCGTTGTGCGGAGAGAGAGACGCGCGTGGACCTGACTCTGCATATCGGCACCGAAAAGACCGGGAGCACCTCGATCCAGCGCTTCCTGGCGAAAAACCGCGCGCGCCTCCGGGAAGCCGGAGTCCTGTTTCCCCTGGCACCCGGTCTGGACAACCAGAAGGCCCTCACCGCGATCGCCGAGGAAAAGTCCGAGGACAGCGCCCTTCAGGAAATCTTCGATATCCGGACCAAGAGCGATCTCCAGCGGTTCCGGCAGGATCTGCGTGTGAACCTGAGGAAAGAGCTTGCCGCCGGCGGATATTCGCGGGTCGTGATGTCCAACGAGCACTGCTCGTCGCGATTGCGCGATTACGCGCAGGTGGAGTTTCTGCGCAAGTTCTTGAGCGAGTTCTTCGATCGCATACGAATCCTTGTCTACATACGCCGACAGGACGATTTCCTCGTTAGCACCTATTCCACGATGGTGAAGACGGGGCGGACGAATCCCATCCACGTGCCTTCGGCGAAGGGGCAGCTTCGGCGCTACGATCACTGGGACCTTCTATCGCGCTGGGCCGAGGTCTTCGGCCGCGAAAACATCATATGCCGCAAATACGACCGTTCGGAACTTGTCGAGGGCGACATCATCAAAGACTTCGGTGCGCAGGCCGGCGTTCCGACAACGCCGGAATACGAACGCCCGGTCATGACCAATGAAAGCCTCGATGCCGAGGCGCTGGAGTTCCTGCGCATCTTCAATCGTTACTACAACCGCACGGGACATCGCTCGCAGCTGGTGCAAGCGCTGGCGGCCATCTCGGACGGACCGCTGGTCACGCTGCCCGAAGACGAGCTTGTCAAGTTCATGGGGCTCTTCGAAGAGAGCAACGAAAAGGTCGCGACGGAGTATTTCGGCGGGCCGATAGAAGGCTCGGACAATCCGCTGTTTCCGGCCCGCACCGACAGGCGCGTACGCGATGTCTATAAGCCTCTCTCTATAGACAGGGCCGTCCAGATCGCGGCCCTGTTGTGGCAGCGCGATCTGCCGCCGATCGTGGAGGAGGGACCCAAGCACGAGATGCACAAACGACTGACCGAACTGCGCGCCAAGCGCGCGGAGCGCAGGGAGGATCGCTTGGAAAAAAGAAAGTCGCGCGAGGCCAAGGAGAAAGAGGCCAAGCTATCTGAGGAGAAGTCCTGACGCATTTCGACAAACGGTCGAACGCAACTTCTCTCCAGTTCCGGAACCCGAGGATGACCGAGTTGACAGGCCCAGATTTTATTTGTGCTGGCATGCCAAAGGCCGGGACGGGATGGCTCTTCCAGCAGATCTTCGCTCATCCGGATTTCTGGATGTCGCCGATCAAGGAATATCACTACTTCGACACCGATTTTCCCAAAGAGTCTATTCTCGACACGATCAGGGCTTCCCGCGAGAATCCCGACCTCTTCAACAGGGCACGTGGCCGCTTGGGCTTTCCCAAGCTGACCGAGCGCGATCAGCTTTTCTTTGACGATGTCTTGTCGTGTTCCAGTGGCGGCACGGATCTTGACGAATATGCCCGGCTGTTCCGTCATAAGAATGGACAACTCAGCGGTGACATGACCCCCGATTATTGCGGCCTCAACGAAACCCAGATTGCCAGAATCGCGAAGGCATTTCCCAACCTCAAAGTCATTTTTCTTGTCCGCGATCCCGTCGCCAGGTGTTGGTCGCGTCTGCAAATGCGCGAAAGGCGCGCCGGCTTTCTCGAGGACAAGCTCAATGACGCCGAGAGATTTAAGGCTTCGCTTCTCCGCGTGGGAGAAGGGATATCCGGATTTCAGACGGAAATTTTCGCACGCTGGAAAGCGCATTTTCCGGAAAGCAGCGTTCGTGCATTTTTCTTCGAAGAAATTGCGCGAAGCCCTAAGAAATTGCGCAGAAAAGTTTTGCATTTCTTGGGCGCCGATGCATCCAAGGAAAGCGGCGACGTTGATCCCAACTTCAATTCGAAATCAAAGCACAGCAAAGTTGCGATGCCGGACGAAATAAAGAAGATCCTGGTGGACTATTTCGCCGAGGATATCCGTGCATCGGTTCCTGTTTTCGGGGCGCGCGCTCGTCCGTGGTTGCGGCAATACAATCTGAAACTTGCAGATGGCTCGGAGGAGCCGGACGATGTGCCGCCTGGCGTTGAGCCCGATTCGGAAGAATCGTCTTGTGTTTGAGGATATGAAGAGAAACCTTCCGGTCACCCCGAGGCGGTCGCTGGGACTGGGCGCTTCATGATAATCTCACTGAAGTACAATTTTATTTATATACGCACCAGAAAGACGGCGAGCACGTCGATTCATCGGGCGCTGGAACAAATCCTGGGCCCCGACGACGTATGCATTCGACGCAAGTATAAAGATTTGTCATCCGTTTTAAGAAAAGGGGTTATCCCTCCGGAGGAGGGATTTGAGACTCATGTCCCTGCGGCGCAAATCAGGCAATATGTGCGGAGGGATATCTGGAGGCGCGCTTTCAAGTTCACGAGTGAACGCCACCCCTATGAAAAAGCCGTCTCATTGGCGTTCTACTTCGCAAGCAAAAAGGACAAAATTGAAGGAAGAGGACGTAAGGTACCTTCGGACGACTTCGATAGGGTGTTGGATTCGGTGGTAAAGGTGGGCCGATATGCCGGGTTTCCACTTTATTATATCGATGGTGTGCCCGTCGTCTCCGACTTCATCCGGTATGAAACACTTGAAGCTGATTTGAAGCGGATAACAGAGAAACTTGGCATCGATCTTCCTGCGCTGCCGGAAATGAAAACCGATTTGCGAAAGGACCGCCGTCCGGCGCGAGACATTCTCACCAAGGCGCAAAAAGAAACAATTTACAAGAAATGTCAGCCTGAGTTCGAGTTGCTCGGCTACGAGCCATAGCGCGCCCTGAGCCTCCAAAGAGGGGGCGCTCCGCATCGAGCTTCGAGCGACATGGCAGACTGGTATGGGGAAACTCATTCAGCCCTTGACAGAACACGTTGCGCCGGCTTGCAGCTGTTCACGAGGCCCGCCGTGTTGTTCAAAGGCCGTAGCGCGTGGCCCAGTCTCGGGCGTGGCCACCAAACATTTCTCCGCACGCTCTGATTTCGTCTGCGAAGAAATCGACCAGCACATCTTTCGCCTGGGCACTCATTTCGATTTTCTGGTTTTTTGATTTGCGGTTGTAGTTTGCCGGCAGATCGCTTTGCCGGCTTGGATCCGCACCCAGATATGTCCAGATCTCACGCCGGGTCCGTTCCGGGTCATGGGCGACACCATCGAAAAGGAACGTCCTGAGCTGCATGTTCGGAGCATATTTTCGCCAATGCTCGACGATCTTCGTCGGAAACGACTTGCCCTGAATAATTTGAGAAGTTTCGAGGAACTCACGCAAGCGCTTGGGGTCATCGAGCATTTCTTTGTCGAGCCTGCTGCCCCGATTGAACATGCACAGGCGCGACCAGGCGCGGGCGACCGGCTCACGGGCGATCATGATAAGCTTCGTCTCCGGCAGGCGGTCGACGAGTTTTTCGATCACCTCGCTGTCGAGTTCCGTGTACATCGGGGAAATATCACCCGAAAGCTGTTCACCCTTGAACCGGAACAGGGAGATGTACCGATCGAGGTCCATGGCTTTGCCATTGGCTTCCTGAGCGGCCTCCCGAAAACCGCGATCCCGTTCCGGATTTCGCGGCTGTTGATGAGGTTTGTTCTTTCGGCCGTGTCGTTCGAGCTGCTTTAGTCCATAACCGCCGCGGCTGCCGCCCAGCGGTATCACCGGAAATTCGCGGTGCAGGTAGAGCACCTCCTTCACCGGAGGCATCCAGAAGTCCGGATGTGTCTGGAGCTGGTCGTAGAGCCAGCCGGTACCCGCCTTCGGCATTCCCACGCAGATGAAGTCCGGTCCGTCGACGGTACTCATGGCTTTTCCGCTTGTTCCAGAATTCTTCGCGCGGCCCCGCTGCGCTTTGATATTGCAGCCAGATTTAGGAGCGGAAGCGAACTAACATGGTGCAAAAGCGCAATCAAGACGCTAGGGTGGGAATGTCCAAAACGCTCAAATACAGCGACTTCTCAGAGTTGGTCCGGAGAACGCGTTCATGATTGAAAACAAGGTCAAACTCGTCATCTGGGATCTGGACGAGACCTTCTGGCGTGGCACCCTGACAGAGGGTGGGATAGCGCACGTCGAAAGCAACGTAGAGATGGTTCGCGAATTGTCGAAGCGCGGCATCATCAATTCTATCTGCTCCAAGAACGATTATGAGCAGGCGAAGGAAAGTTTGTCCGAATGTGGCATTTGGGACTACTTCGTTTTTCCGCGCATCAGCTTCAATCCTAAGGGAAAAGCCGTCGCCGAGTTGATCGAGGAAGCCGCGCTGCGGCCGCAAAACGTGCTCTTCATCGACGACAACCGGTCCAATCTCGAAGAGGTGAAATTCTTCAATCCCGGTATCATGACGGGCCATCCCGACGAACTCCTGGACGGACTGCTGGCCCACCCGAATCTCAAAGGCAAACCCGATCCGGAGATGAGCCGTCTGAAGCAGTATCAATTCCTGCAGCGGAAGGTGGATGAGCGCAGCTCAAGCAGCCTTTCCAATGAGGAGTTCCTGCGCGCGAGCAATATTCGCGTGACGATCGATTACGATATCGAATCCAACATGGATCGCATTCTCGAACTCATAAACCGCACCAACCAGCTCAACTACACCAAGAAGCGGGTTGAGACGCCGGAAGAGATTGCCGAGTTCCAGAGTCATCTGAATGAGTTCGGGATTTATGCGGGATGCGTGAATGCGGTCGACAATTACGGCGAATATGGGTTGATCGGCTTCTTTCTCGGCCAGCAGCGACCGAAAAAAAAGAACCTGATTCATTTTGTGTTTTCGTGCCGCACGATGAACATGGGAATCGAACAGTACGTCTATGAGATGCTCAATCGCCCCGATATCGAGATCGTGGGCCGGGTCTCTTATGGTCTCGACACGCACGACAAGATCGATTGGATCAATACCGGCGAAAGCGGCGAAGGTGGCGCGGCTGCCCGCCCAAATCCCAAGCTGCTTCTGCTTGGCGGCTGCGATCTTTTACAGCTTGCCAGCTATTGCAGCACCGACCGCCTGGAATTCGTCAACTATGAAAAGGAGGGCCAACGGCTCCGCTTCGACGATCCGAATTTCGTCCTGACCGACCGCGCGCTTCTGCGCGACTGCAAGGTGATCCGGGAGTTTCCGTGGTGGTCGTACGAAGACGCGCTCAGGTTCGATGAGGGGGTGGCATCGTCGGACCTGATCATCCTGTCGATGTGGCCTGGGATGAACGACAACTATCTCAGAACGACCGATGGCGTAATGATCAAGATGAACAACAAGGCAGTTGAGCGCCTGATATGGAAAGGTGTGCCCTGGTTCGAGAGCAATTTTGAGCAGCTCGACGTTGATGACGACCGTCGCCTGGAAATGACGCTGGCGTCCTTCGACAGGATCGCCGCAATGGCGCACCCAGGCGCCCGCGTTTTCTGTCTGGGCAGCTATTCGATCTTGCCGAAGAAAGAAGCCCGTGTCGCCCGAAGGAGACGCTACAACACCGTCGTCCGCGAATACTGTTCGCGCCGTCCGGAACTGTTCACCTATGTGGATGTCGACGCCATCGTTCCACCCGACACGTTGATAGACGCCGAGCACTATTCGCGGCACGGAACACTTCTTCTCGGGCAGTACATTCTCGCGGTCTTTGAGGGCCGCGAGACGCCTCCGTCTGGGGGAGTTGGCCGGCCTAAGAAAGAGGATAGTGTTCGCCGCGAACGCCGGGTCGAAAGAGCCCTGCGTCGCCAGGAACGCAGTACGCGCGATGGAGGCAAGAAAGGGTCCGGCAACGACGAGGACCGCGCACAACGTCGCGAAGAACGGAAATTAGAGCGGGCCGCGCGGCGCAGCGAATCCACCACAGTCGAAGGCTAACGAAGCGGAAGGCTCCGCGATAGTGCGGACGTTCCGTGCAGGGATCCGCAAGGTATTGGCATCGGGCGAACCGGCATCCGACCAATCGTGAAAGCCAGCACATGCCGGAAACTCGTGCAGTTTCCGGCAAGAACCGCTAGACTGGCCTCTCAGCTATTCACAAGGCTTTATGGGAGAATGGAAATGCTCGAACGTCTGCAATTCTACATCGATGGCCAGTGGGTCGACCCCGTCACGCCCAAGACCGAGGACGTGATCAATCCTGCGACCGAGGAAGCCTTCGCGCGCATCTCGATGGGCTCCAAGGCCGATGTCGACAAGGCGGTCGCCGCCGCCAAGAAGGCGTTCCCGTCCTTCTCGCGCACGACCAAAAAGGACCGCATCGAACTCCTGCAGGCGATCATGGCCGCCTATCAGAAGCATCTCGACGAGATCGCGGAAGCGATCCACACCGAGATGGGCGCGCCGATGTGGCTCGCCAAGGCTGCGCAGGCCCCGGCCGCGCTCGGCCATATCGGTACGACGTTGCAGGCGCTGAGCGATTTCGAATTCGAGGTGGCGCGCGGCAAGAACCAGATCCGCTATGAGCCCGTGGGCGTCTGCGGCCTGATCACGCCGTGGAACTGGCCGATCAACCAGATCGCGGCGAAGGTTGCGCCCGCTTTGGCCGCGGGCTGCACGATGGTGCTCAAGCCATCGGAAGTGGCGCCGCTCAACGGCCTCCTGTTCGCGAAGGTGATGCACGAGGCTGGTGTCCCGGCCGGCGTGTTCAATCTCGTGAACGGCGACGGCCCGACGGTCGGCGAAGCGATGTCGAAG
>Ga0105239_10003781_pt1 | contig 18420 bp, 13 predicted proteins | sample KBSC44metaG_FD_92761 | JGI IMG/M metagenome (GOLD analysis project Ga0105239, IMG submission 92761) | Corn rhizosphere microbial communities from Kellogg Biological Station, Michigan, USA - KBS C4-4 metaG | ecosystem: Host-associated > Plants > Roots > Rhizosphere > Soil | place: Michigan, USA...
CAATGACCCCAACAACACCCAGGATTTGAAAGATTTGCCTAGGTCCGTGCTGTAGAACTGCAAACTGTAGCTCGTAAGGTATGAGATTTTCGGGATGTACACCTGAAGCCATTCCCCAGAATACCCAGCAGTCTTGGTAGGGGACACTCCAGACACATATTTTCCTACGGAAATCCATCTAAAAGTTGTGTCGCGCGTATCGAACACACGCCATCCTTCAAATCCTACAGTAGAAGATGAATCGCTTACGATAACGCCTTTATTACCTGCATTTAGATTGCCTGTGTATGACCCCATAGAAGGCTGTGAAAGCACCGGCTTCCAAAGTTGGAGAGCGCCGTTGCACACGTTCAGCGTGTCGAACACCGGATCTGGATTGACACTTAAGGTATTTCCGGATTTCACAATGTTGCTGCCGGCAGTGATCAGAGGCTGGAACAGCCCGGTTGCGTTACTCTGAGTGAGATAAGTACTGGATGCTGTAGCGGTTGTGAGGTACGTACTTGCGGCTGCGACTGTTGTTAGGTAAGGAGTGAGCGCCGATGATGTAATGTATCCAAGACCTGTAACGTAAGACTGCGTTGCATAGTTACCGGATGCCTGTTTCCCAGCCAATAAGGTATCGACTTCAGATTTCCTGTAAATGTTAGTGAGGTCAATGGAAACGGTGTTATTGGTGTTGCTCATAGGTAGAGTGAAGGAAAGCGTATTCTGTTTGGCTGCCAATGCTGAATTCGTCGCGTAGTCACCACTCGCTTGTTTGCCGTTGATGGCCGTTTGAAGCGTGGAAACATTGGTGTCAACATAACTCTTGCTCGCCAATGGTGTGATGGCGGTGTTGATATCTGCCGTGGTAGCGAGATTCAGTCCGTTCCAAGAGAACGTGTTACTCCGTGAATTGAGTTCTTCATAGTACCCTGTTATTTGCAATCTGTTCAGACTGACAATACTCTCAGTGGTACCTTGAAGTGAAGTGAAGACCACGCGAATGTATGCATACTTTACTGTATTGGTGATATTCCATGACTTGTACTGCAGAGTTGATTGCCAAGCGATACCTGACTTTGAATCGATAATGGTCCATAATGCGCCGTCATTGCTTCCCAAGACCGCCCAACTTTGGGGCGAACGACCTACAATGTAACTCGATGAACGAATCTGATAGAAATCCACGATCACCGGTCGAGAGTTCACTTGAATCCATTCGCCCTCCAATACGCCGCCATTGGAGAGATTTGTCACCGTCACGCCAGGTTTTGGCAACGCATTGAGGTAATTACCCGCAGAAAGCCATCTGTCCACTTGTCTGTCATCAAAGACGGCTTTCACGCCAAATTCTGCCGAATATTCACTGGAAGCGGAATATGTGTTGCCGTTCATATTTGTCAAGGTAGGTTGCACCCATGACTTCCGCGTAGCAGAGAACATCCCGGACCCAACATCAAGGGAACTGAGGACTGCATCGCCGACGAGCGAGATAGAATTGCCGGTTAGGTTTAGGCCTGCGCCCGCTGAGAGGGTCTTTTGATATGTCGACGAGGCCTGCCCAATCGTGAGATACGTTGAACTCGCTGTGGAAGCAAGGATGTAAGGAGTCAGCGCGGAACTGGTGATGTACCCGCGGGATGTCACAAAGGCTTCGGTAGCTAGTTTCTGGTTATTCGAGAAGACGCTACCGCCCGCAAATATGTTTTCAAGGACGCCGCATCCCCCGGCAACCGTGAGCATTCCGGTTGTGGCGGACGTGCTGCCGACCATGGGTAAGTCCGAACCCAACAGAGGGACCACTGTGCATGGCGAGAGTTGGGGATTAGGCCAGACGGTGGAATCATATGTTGTCCCTGCGGTGATTGAAAAACCGTACAAGTACCTATCTGGATCTTCGTCATTCTGTTTCTCCTCAATCATGCCGTTCGAAAAGTTGTTATTCGAAATATACGTCACGTTGCTGCCCTTTTTCGACAGCGCGGAGCCGAGAAGGCCGCCTGCCAATCCGAACAAGCCTGCAAACGCAGCCCCAACCCCGCCCATAGCCATTGCGCTCTTGCTCGTGAGCAGGTTCTGCAAAGCGCTTTTACTTGCGATTGCGAGTGCCGCACTTGAAATCCCTGTTGTTATGGCGGAAGTTAACATGCTGGTGCCCACGGAAATACCTATGGTTTTGCCCAAATCCCCTATGCCATCCACAACGGATGAGAGATCTCCGATCCTGTTGGCAAGGTCCCCCGCAGTTCTCGCCGCCTGGCTCGCGGTGTCTGCGGCCGCATCCGCCGCACCCTTTGCTTGGTTCGCTGCGTCCGTAGCTTGATCGACTTTCTCCTCCAATTCGGTGTTTGGCAGCGCACTGATAACCGTTCCTATCTTTTGTAACCCTTGCCCGGCCGTGATGTTGCATAGGATGAGACCAGCGGGTGTCACGGTGATGTCGCCATCCACATCCCCTCTCAGCCCGCACACCAGCCCTGTGAGTGATTTCTGAATAGTGACGCCGTCCACCGCTATATCTAACCCGAGAAGCTCCTTCCGCAATGGCGAGTCTGGGGAGACCATCACCTCCAGCCCCGTCGTCGTTTTGGCTAGGCATGCATCGTCAGGGCTGAGCTGGAGGTAGAGCCCATCCAACCCGCTCTTGATGGGGTCATGTGTTTGTGTGCGCACTCCCAGCCCGTCGGGCAATTGTTGCAAGCCCCTGTCCGTCTCAGATAAGTTGACCGTCAATCCCAGTGCCCCAACCTTCATTGCTGTTTCGTCGACCTGCAAGGAGATCTCGTTCAGCGCGCGCTGCAAAGGGTACATGACTTGATAGTTACCGTTCAACATCCCGTCCGCGCCGAGCTGCATAGTGACGTTGTCAACCAAAACACCGACACCAAGGCCTGGGGTCACTTTCAGCCCGCCCAACTCTGCCAGATTCAAGGCGAGACCGAGCGGTCCAACCTGCATGCTATTCTCATCAACTTGGAGCGAGATCTCGTTCAGCGCGCGCTGCAAAGGGTACATGGCTTGATAGTTTCCGTTCAACATCCCGTCACTACCGAGTTGCATGGTGACATTATCCACTTTCACCCGCACCTGCTTCTGATTCGGCCCAACGTCCTGTATGTCGATCCCGCCCAGAGGGTTGTCCAACAACCATTGGTCGAGGAAGCCCTTACTAACAGCATCTTGCTGCGACAGAAGGTAGCTGACACTGAGGAGGACACGCGGCACGGAGAGAGCGTTAGCCACGCTGTTATAATACAGGCTCTCGTCCCCAGCAAGACCAGAGAGACTGTAGTAAGGTATGCTGCCTACGATGCCTTTCGGTTGGACGTGCAACTTTCCGGTTGCCTGACTGAAATCATCCGAGGCCTGCAAGCGCACGATCTTCAACTTCGGGATGCTGAGGTCTTCGTCAGACAAGTCGTCAAAGATGCTGTCGAGCGCGTCGAAGTCCGATATGCCACCCACCGTCAGTGCCCCGAACCCTTTCCAGGTTTCACGGATGATCTTCAATCGGCCCTCTTTGATCTCAAGGTCGTCGTTGTCGTATTTCAACGAGACATGTCCGCCGACCTCATCGCTCTCGTCAAGTTCGAAGTGGAGCGGATCAGCGAACGAGAATTCTATGTTACTAGGACTCAAGATGCGCTCACGTACACCAAGCAAGCCTGCGGGGTCCAAAGTCAGGGTGTCGTTATAACGTAGGCGTGGCGTCACTATCCCTTTATCAGCAATCAAATCAATGACATCACCGCTGCTTACGTCATTGACCTTTAGTAAGCCTTGATCGTTGTATAGATGGCTGACGTAAGCAGACGCGAGGGGTCTCACTTCGCTCCCAAGGGTCACTTCTTGCCCACGGAAGGGCAGGATGCTGCCGCTGACCAACGGAGACATCAACCACGCATCAGGGAGTTCGCGCAGTCCGCTCACGTAGTGTGTCTGTTCCCACATTGAGGGATATCTGTTAGTTATAGGTTACCAAAAAATTACTTGTACTTGACCGGCTGCTTCGGGCGTGTGCTGCGGCGCGATGGGGCTCCTGTCCTCTTTACCGGCCCTGTCTGCTTCGCTTTAGGTTTCACAATGCCAGCTGCTACAGGTCTCCTTGGTATCTCAACATGCAGGAACGTGTTCGCACGCCTCCGTCCCGCTGGTCGTTGCGGGTGGGAGGGACCGGGAGTAAAGTCCACGTCCTCCAGCAGGGCAGATACGGGTGCTTGGGAAGGCCCGCCGAGGTTCAGCACAGGCGGCGGCGTTACCGCTCTCCCCTTCCCCTTCGGTGACCTTGGCGGCGGGAGGGGCGGCCCTATCAAGAGCTGCTGCCTGCCACCTTCGATGAGGCGGGTGCCTGGACCTTCGATGAGTCGCTGCGTCGGCGCACCTTCTATCATCGGGCGGGTGGGGAAGGTCACCCCGGCACCTGTGTTCCCCCTGTTCACGCTGCCCTGCTGCCCGTTCCCGCCCATCCAATTGATGAGTTGATCCGCTGGCGCTCCGTGCAGGTGGAGTATTCTTCTCTGATCATTGAGCATCTGGTTGAAATTGGTTTGCTGGAACTGCCGGTTGTCCGAGAGGAAGTTCTGCGACAGGTTATTGTTCAGCTGCTGCCACTGGTTGAAGGTATTCTGCGTGCGCGCGTCGACGTTTGTCAGGTTGATCTGCTCGAAGAGGTGGGTCAGATTGGTGACATGGTTCTGGGTGTTGTGCACGTTCTGAGTGTGCTGATTATAGTTGCTTACGTATGTATTCACTATGTTCTGTGTCGGCACGACGGGTGTTCTGTCCACATCCATCCTGTCGTCATCCGCCTGCGTACCCCTGCTGGTTGTCGCCGCCGAAGCTTGGCTGCCGGAATCACTAGTCAATCTCCTGCCCATGGTCTGGATTGCCTTTTCGGACGTCGTTGTGATCCTCCCCGTCACAGGGTTGATTTCCAGCGCATCTGGGGGTGGCCCCGGTTGTACCTTCAGGGAGGGAGGGAGAGGTGAATCTGGCGGGTTGATCTTCTTACCAACCCCGCCAATCCGCGCGGTCGGAGCGGCCTTGACGTCATCCGGATACCAGTTTGTGACTTCGACCTTATAAGTCGGAGTTGGGACGTACCCCGTCGGCTCCTTCAGTCCTAGATCGGCCCGCACCTTCTCTTGAAATGCGTCCTGCGCCTCCAGTTTTTTGTTTGTCTGGTACCACACCGTCGCCTCCCTCTCCGCCTTGGAGATGCGCTGCTGAGGGCCGAGGATCGGCTGCATGGGCTTCAGGGCCTTCGGTAAGAATTCCTTCGGCATTGCGCCGCCGGCTTTGTATGGTCGGATCCTCCCGACCCGGGGGGCGGGTATGTACCTCTTGTTGTCAATGACCGTGACTAATGCAGCCATTATTTACATCCTGATAAAAAGAAATTCTCGCAAAGTATATAAGACTAGCAAAGACAATGGCTTTTGGGCGCAGCATACAACAAGGCGCACAGCGAGTCAGTAGGTTCTTTTCCAGCCAGTTACCCTCCGCCGCACGGACAGGTTTACGACTATTCTCCACACATGTGGTCCCAGCAGCGAGGCAAGCGAACAGGTTGATATCGGCCGTCGGGGATGAGGTTCAAGCGGGCGCAAATGTGAGTGATAAGGTCAAATCAAAGGCCAAACAGGTCTCATCTCTCGCCAACATCGGCTTGAAGCGATTGGAAGACACGGAGAAAGCAAGCAACAGAGTGGCTCAAAGGATCGGTTTGACGTAAGTTTGGCAATCCCGTTGCTAGAGAATTGCTGTTTATTTTCTCTGCTTAGTTTCAGAACATGTCGAATATGCCAGAAGAACACGCAGAGGTCCTACCCGCAGAGGATGAGGGGATGGAGGAGGAGAAGGAAGACAATAAAGTCAAGAAGATGCCCGCCCGTGGGAAGATGAGCGACACAAAGCTAATGAATTTGAAGAAGGCCAGAGAAGCCAAGGCCGCCAAGCGCGTCAACCAGTATCCCAAAGGTGAGCGTCGGGATGCTGCGGAAGAGAGGTTCGAAGCAAAAGTACGCGAAGAAGCGGAGAAACGAGCGCAACTTCTAGCAAAAGAAATTCGCGAGAAGGAGATAATGGAAGCAGAACTCGCAGAATTCAAGGCCTGGAAGGCCGGCGGAAAGGAGAAGGTCGAGAAGACAAGGATACAAGAAGAAGAAGACGAGCCTGCGCCCACCAAGAAAAAAAAGGCCGCCCCTTCCTCTCCTGCAGCCAAAAAGAAAGTGCCTCCAGCCAAGCCAAAGCAGGAAAAGCAAACCAAGGCAAAAGCAAAAAGGAGAAGCCCGATCTCAGAAGCTTCCGAGGATGGGGACCCAGAACCGTCTTATTTGACTAGGTCTAGCTACAGTCAACCGAGGAACATAGTGGATTACTTGCTAGACTAGGATGCACTAATGCATTAATTTTCTCTCCGACGTCCGGAATTTTTTATTTTGTTATATGTAAGTCCCTGTGCTTTATCATGAGCCATGCTTTATTGTCGTATCGGTTCCCCCCCTTCGACGCCGACCTTGCGGCCAATTTCGAGAGGTTGGTCTTCACCCCCTCCAACCAGTTGACTTACAGGTCCGATTTGCCGAACAAGGCCACAATCAACTTGGCTGATTCCTCACAATGGATTCGTTCACATCAAGCTCTGCTCACCTTTGACCTCGTCCCGTACACGAACGACGCGAACGGCCTGGAAGTCGAGGCGAAGAACTGCGTGTCCAGCAGGCAGGGAGCCACCAGGGCCATCGCCGAGATGAACTTGATCATCGGTGGCGAGACGGTGGAATCGGTGAATCCTTATGATGATGTTTTGGCCCACGAACTATCCACCGTCCCGGACGACCAGGCAACCGGTCTCGGGATCATGCAGGGCTTCGAAAACCCTGACTACTGGAAGGACGGCCGGAGGAAGGTGTTTTTGCCCATCTGGAGCGGTTTGTTCCTTCGCGCGCAGGCGATTTGTTTGCCGATGTTATCCAATGGCGGAATCCAGCTAGAGGTTGTCTGGCGGCCTGCTGATAACCTCTTCCTAAACGGCACAGTTAAGCGGTTCCGCGTGGAGGGCTTAGGTATTTTCTGGCAGGCGATCACCCCGAATCCCTCGACCACTGGGTCTTTGGTTGCCTCAACCAAGGGTGGTCGGCCCGGGTACCTCACAACCCATAGGATCCACATTTTCCAATCCAGTGGAAATTCCTCGAACCATCAGCAACTTCTTGCAACTTTGGGTCCAAAACGTTCAATTATCAGCATCGACGCGTGGGCGTATGACGAGGCGGAATACGTGGATAACTCCAAGGACAAGTACCTCCGCTTCAAGCCGTTCGGGCTGAAGAAATGGAGGATTGAAAGCGGGCCCAACATTCGCGTGCCGGCGGTGGGAGACATCACTCACGGCGAGAGTGATCCCAGCACGGTGGTCAACATGCTCATGTCGCAGAGCAACTCCGTGCACAACATGTTTTCGGGTGTGAAGCTTCGCGACGATTGGATCCATCAGCACATGAGGATCTCGTATGATTTCCAGTCCCACAGGGAACTCTTTGGCAGTGGGTTGAACCTCCTTTCCGCCTCCCACCCGTACCTGACTCTGTACACCGAGCACGATGCCCCGGTGTCTCCTAACACGAGGTTGGTGCTCGTGGTGGTTACTGATGAACTCCTCACATTTTCGAACGATCAAGTCTTGGTGACTGAGACGGCGTTCTAGAAGGTTGGAGTGCGGATGGGTGCGCGAAAAATTATTAGTCCCATTAGAATAGAATAGCCAAGCAAGCGATGGCCAATTACTTCAAACCTCTTGACGCAAAAGCTGAGGGTCTCCTGAAGGATCTGTATTATGACAAAGCTATGTTCTTTGGAAGAGACAAGGTCTTCCAAATTTTTCGCAGTCGATTCCCAAACGTCCACGCAAGCAGGCGCGCGGTGAATGATTTCTTGGTTCATCAAGAGATACACCAGATCCACCAGAGACCCAATGTTCCTCGCTCTTCCATGAAACCGATCAGCGCCAGCGTTTCAAAATTGGGAAGTTGCCAGATGGATTCAATATCGCTACCTGCCTACAACGGGTACGAGAGGGCGGTGACTTGTGTAGATATCTTCTCCCGTCGCATGTATGTGCATCCCGTCAAGGATGCCACCCCGGAAAGCACGATCAAAGCGTTGACCGCATTCCTTAATCAGGGTATGAAAGGGAGTACGATTCAGAGCGACGCCGGGACCGAATTCAAAGGTGCATTCCCGGCTTTCTGCGAGGAGCGAGGTATCACCTTGCGGTATTCAAAAAGTCACAGCCCCTGGAGTGCAGGATCGATTGAGAAAAGAAACGGGGATTTCAAAAATTTGCTTTACCGCTACATGGAAGCTAAATCAGACCCTGACTGGCCCTCCGCCACCCCTATGCTCCTTGACAATCTGAACAACAGCCCAGTTGCGCCGATCAATAGGAGTCCGATGGAGATTGAGCGGGATCCTTCCCTCCACGCCCCGCTTTCGGAGAAGATGCTGGCCAACGCGAGCAAGAAGTACCGGCTACAAGGGAAGTCTGGTGTCCTCGAGAAGGGTCAGTACGTCCGTCTCATACTTCCGTACGATGCGAGTGGGATGAGAAAAGCGAGCAGAGAAGGGTTCTGGTCGAAATCTATCCACAGAATTAACGCCGTGGTTCAGATAAGGAAATACATGAATGCTGCGCCCGTTTACAAGATAGAAGACAGCAACGGGGAGGTCCTGAAGGGGAGTTATGCGAGATGGCAGTTGAATCCCATTCCCGATCCGAGCGTCATGGTCCCCATCCCGAAGCAAGTTGTGCGGCCCGGACCTGTTGCGCACGACGATGACGGTGCACCCCGCTATGAGGTGGAATCAATCGTCGATCGGAAGGTGGTGAGGGGCACGAGAAGGAAGCCAGCAACGGTGCTTTATAAGATCCGTTGGAAGGGGTGGAAGAAGCAGTTTACTTGGGAGCCGGCGGAGAATCTCGTGGGGAGCGAGGAATTAATCGAAGAGTACGACAGAGAGCATGGACCCGCGTGAAGCTAAGCCCCGATTACGTCATCCTCATCTGTCAGAATAGCCAGGGTTAGCGAGATTATCCCACCTTGGAGATCGAGTGGCTGGAGGTTCGAGGCGCGCAAAAGCGTTATATCCAGCTCCGAGATCTCGCGCCCGAAGCTAAGCCATCCTCCGTTCGGCTCGTAATACACGACGGCCCCATTATCGCCGCAAGGTATCTGAGCCAACACGCAGATGTTATCTTGGCCAGCAAATTTAGCCGCGGAAGTGTGTAGGTTGTTGGAGGAGAGGAGGATGGGTGTAGTACTGGCAAACTGACAAACGGACGTGCGCAGGACACCATCAGTCGCCCTCAACGGGAGGCCGAACCTCGGAAGGCCGAAAGTGACATAGGCGGTCGAACCCCCCGCCGCGGTCTGTAACTGGAAGTTGGGCGCCGTCGGGTTTCTCACCTCCAGATTTCGGCTTATGGGCAGGTAAGTCACGGCGTACCCTTTCTTCGGGCTGGCCGCATTCAGAGCCGTTTGCAGCGCAGCCGGCCCCGTCTCCGCCGCATTGTATGAACCGACAGGAATTTGGGCAGGGAAAGTCGCATCGTCCTCGGTGAAGACGACCGACCGGTTGGATTCATCCACATTGTCAAAAGTCATCGGAAAAGAGACGGAGACGATGCGGAACTTGTCAAACTTGGCGCCGTTGGGGAGAGGCCATGTGGGGCGTTTGGGGTCAAAGGCCGTAGCGCTAGAAAAGAAAAGTTCCTGATACATTGTCGGCCTTTTATATTGTTGTATATGCTAGAGAATATTCCGCATGGGACCAAAGTCCAAGAAACCCTTCAAGGTCGAGCCCATTCCGGAGAAGGTTAACGCAAGGTATCAATACCTCAGCAAGCACGTCAGCTACCCGCTGCCGGGTTGGAACGGTAAGCCATTCATCCTGACCATGGTCGCTCCAACCGGGGGGGGCAAGACAGTTGGCGGCGTGCGCTTACTGCAACATTATCACAAAACCTTTGATCTCATCGTCTGCTTCTCGCCGCATTTCACCTCGGATGAGAGCTTTCAGGAGCTGCGTGGGTTGAAAAAAATCGAGTACAGCCTGGAATGCAACAACGAAATCCTGGAGCGCATCATCAAAACGCAAAAGGAGCGCCAGGCCGCAGAGAAGGCGGGCTTTGGCAAATGTGGGAACCTGCTGTTGTATTTCGATGATTTTGGCCCTAATTTCCGAGGGACCGACTTGAAGAAATCCATGCAGTGGCTCTTCTCTCAAGGCAGGCACGCTGGCATACATGGCATCATCTGCTCGGTTCAATCACTACTCCAGTACGAAGGAATGCTCATTTCTCAATCCAATGGTTGGTTTATTTGGGCAGTCGAGGAGCGGAGTTGCGACAAAATTTGCAAAGAGCTTGGGACGAACTTGATGAGCAGAAAGCAGTTGAAAAAGTTCATCGACGAAGGGACGTCCCGTGAAGCCCACTCATTTTGTTATATCAACCGTAAAGGCGAACTCCCTGCGGACTCCTATTTTATACATACCAACAAAGATGGTTTCCAGAAGTACTTTGACTCAGATGGTGAACCAAAGGAAGGATGAGGTGATAATTTTTTCTTCTCAGTCTATCTCAGAAAAGCATGACCACGCCTTGTTTTTTCCTGAACGTTGACCTCCCCGACCTGAATATCACCACGAACGACGGTGTGATGGACACCCAACAGGTCGAAGAGCAGCTTCGGGGCAATCCCGCCTGGGCTGCCTTGCCGACGAACGTCAAGAACTCCGTCATCCAGTCCCTGCAACTGAAGGTCGCAAAGGCCCTCGTGCAAGCTGAAATCCAGCATCAGCAACCCTCCACACCGGCGCCCATCGAGTCCAGTGAGCGCTTGAGTGTGACTCAACCTAAGAGGTCCCGTCGGGGGAAGAAGAAGGAGGAGGAAAATAAAGCGACCGAACATGAGGAGGGTCAAGAGCAAGGGGCGAGCGGTTGAAGTGTATATATATTACATCGGTTTATGATACCAAATTATGTTACAACAAAACCGGTCAAGCTCTCTCCAACATGTTTTGCACCCATTGTCGCATGTGTTTTGAACCCTCCGTAGCCTCATTCAACAAGTCGGCCCTGTATCGCTCTACAATGGCATCCGTGATATCAAAGTTCGGAATCGTGTCATTGGTCAAATCCAGCACGATATGGCGGCATAATGTGCATGCGACTTGACCTTCCCCCAAGGGAGAACGGCAAGCTTGCAATGACATGCGTACGAAGCAAGTCAGGCAGGCATAGTAGTTTCTGCACTTAGGGCACATTTTCCGCACCAGGTCGTCGTTAGTGAGGCAGACTGCGCAGGGTTCAGGGTCGCCAGCAGAAAGAATGCTGGCGAGGGAACGGTAGAGGTTCTCCGGGGTGATGTTGCGCGGACGAAGGAAAGTGATGCGGCCCTGGTTGCTAAAGATGCAGTGAGTGTCGTCATCTGACAACAGGACCAGCTTGGGTTTGTTGGTAGCGCCACTGATGAGGCGGGTTGCACGATCTTTGACGACCTCCATCGGCACGTTTTCTGTGAGTTCGTTGAGCGAAACCAGAGTGTATCCATGAGCCAAGAGAGCAGCCCTCCAAGAAGCAAGCTCCTCGGTGCTGAATAGTTCAGTGGCCATTTTTCGGATATAAGAGGGGAAGGTGGGTTATGTGGAGAGAAGCAAAGAGCAGCGGGGCAACGGTCCTTTTAAGCAAATTGGATGGGCTCACTGTTCTTCAAATCACGTGAAAGGCTTAGGCAAAAGCATGGGCAAAGTCAGGTGACAGATTTACAAAGTGAATATTTCCACGAAAATACATTACAAAGAGGGACTACGCCACGGGCTGTTTGCCCTTTCCATAGAGCCTCTTGCGAATCTCGGCCAACGTGCCACTGCTGTCCAACCCTTGCTGCTCGCAGTAGGCCACGAGCGCTTCCTTCTTCGCATTGCGGGAGGGCCGACCGTCTGTCCTGGAGGGAGGAGCGGTTTTGGCACGTTTTGCCTTTGCGGAAGCATCGCGAGTGGGACTAGGCCTCTTCGTAGCCGAGGCGGTGGCAGCAGGTGCGTTGGATGGGCCGGCAACAGCTTCCTCTGATTCGAGAGTGCGACCGTCGTAACTCCTGCCGTGCGTAAAACCGGTGTGGTCGAGACGGCTGGGAAGTCGGTTGATGGGCATCGCCATGAGTTCAGCAAGGGTGGGGAGTTCGTACTCTTTGGCCAAGTGAGTTCCATACGAAAGCCGGAGAAGACGGTTGGAAATCCGCGTTCTGACGACGTCAATATCTTCATCCTTGTAGAAGAATCGACCGAAAGCTCCCGAAAAGGTGTTGCCGGCGGTGCTGCACGTCAGGAAGCGGCCGTCATTGTACTCCACCTCGCCCGACTCCGAATCGTCCTCAGAATCCGACACAGCCTGGCCCTTCTTCTTCACCGTCTTCGGGAAGTGTTTGGTGGTATGGAAGAGGAAATCCTGATCCAAGGCCTGGCGGCAGCGGACGAGAGGGAGGATGTAGTCATTCCAAAACCAGTCCGGGAAGCCGATGACCTCACCCTTCACATTCTTCTTGTTGGTCTCCCGAATGGTGATGGTGCGGTTGTGAAGGTTCAGAATGACCTCATCTGCGCGGGTGATGTTGCGATACCGGGCACGGAGATATTCGAGGCGAAAGACTTTGTCACCGAAAGCAACAATGCCAAACATGATCCACACCGAAGAGAACCACAGCTTCGGGCTGGAGTGTTTGGTGTGCGTCAGCAGAAGGTTGTCTTTGACCTCCTGTTTGACACTTTCCCACTTGTCAACGAACTGCTTCCAGTCCCTGTAGTTCTCGCGATGCCAATCGGTGAAAGCGGGGGCGTATTCCGACTCCTTCGACTTCTGGATCTCCTCTTTGAAGGTGGAGAGCTTCTCCCATGCCGACTGGACATGAATGCCAAAGTAGCGCGACTTTGACTCGGTCGATGGATTGGCCTCCAGGTAGAGCTGAATGCCGTCCCTCGTCTTCCCGTTGGCCTCGGAATGGAACTGGAGGAGGCGGGCCCGTTCCGCGTCCGTAGCGCACCCGCAGATCTTCTTCATGGTTTTGACGCAGCTGGCATACGAGCCTGGCTTCGGATAAGCCTTCCTGTACTCAGCAAAGACATGGTCCGATTCGCACAAGTACGGAAGCCGACCGAGACGGTCCAAATTCTTGATGGTGTTTTTGTGTTGATTCACCGTCGATTTGCTGGGGGGTGGGGAGCCTCTAGCCACAATGGCGTAGAGTTCCGGAACGGATAGAGCGGCGAGGGGAGCGGTTTGGGTTTGTGCGTTGTCGGACATGTCTGTCTGTGGTGATTCAGTTGGATTGTAGGTATCCTCCTCCATTGGTGTAGGTCAAGATTATATATTTTTTGCAAAGTAGGTGCGTTTGGTGCGGCCACCTAGGAAATAAACGATAAGCATATGGGGTGCAAGGAGCATTTCATTGACCCAGCACCCCAAATGGGTTCCGACATAAATGTGGTAACGTGACATGGAGAGCCAGCAAGACAACAAGGAAAAAGCACGACCAGAAAATATATTGAAGGAAATATAATATGATTACACAGATTCAGTAGAGACTACATAATCGTCGACCGAAACCCAAGTGTCGACCCAGTCAATGACGCAATCGACGCCCAAGACATGGGCATGGGTGGGCTCCCAAACAAGGAGGACCTCGCTGAGCTTGCAGTGAGTCTCCGAGACATCACTGAACCGGCCGTCCTTAATCCACATAACTTCGAAAGTGGCCGACGGCTGAGTCCACTGACCGGAAGTGAGGTAAGCCCTCACTTTGTTCGCATGACCGTAGGGTATACCGTCCACCCGACCCTTGTGCGAGTGCAAGGTACCGTCCGGCAGACGGAAGCGAATAGGCCTGCACCCGTCTTCGATGGGGCTGTTGTAGCGGCTTCTGTCCGGGCCGTCGTCGGCTGCAGACTCGAGATATGCCTCCCGCGAAACACGACAGATAAGCTCCAGGCGCCGCTGAGTATACTCTTTGCGGAAACCGTACGTCATCATCGCCCTCAAGGCATCGGCGATAGTATCTCCCATGGTGTTAGATGAAGTAGTAATATGTATCGTCGTCAGTTGTGTAATGTAGTGCTGCGAGAGCAAGAGTCGTAAAGAGGAAGATGAAAGGAGGGAAGAAGGGGCAAGGCAAACACCCAATGCTTTTGACTTCGTGTGGGCGGGGCTGGCGAGGTGCTTGCCGGGCGTGTTGGCTGGGCGGGTGGGCGAGCGCCTCTTGGACGCGTTGGTGGCACACTTGTGCGCAGGCGGGTCAGACAAATTAAATTGCAAGGGCAAAAACGCGTCCGTGCAGATTAGCCTGGGTCGCCACCCAGAGTTGTCTGGATCTCGACCCAGCCAGGCCTTGACCAAACTCAAAGCATCAAGGCGGGTCTGGGGCAAACCACAAAGTCTATAAGAGAAACTGACCACCTAGCGCCCTCGACATTTTGTTCAACGAACACCTCGCAAACTAGACACCCCCTCACCACCAGATCTCACTTTACACATAAGTCACAATGTCTGTCGAAGCTAGAATCAAAACTTTCGAAGATAGCACCACCTTGATGTCTCAGTGGATCGACTCTAAATCCACCGCTTTCCCATCCTCCGATATTTTCAGGGGCATAGATGCTGTCTGCAGCATGGGGCCGGAGTGGGGTAAAGATATGCATCCAGGGAAACACCTCCATGTTACCACTGGGTGGCAAACCACATTCGTAAGGTTTCGTATCAAACTGGACAACATGGTACGTTTATTAGCATCATATAATGAAGTATTCCACTTTCATAACACCTTTCTAGTTGCAGGAAATCACCAAAAAATTCCAATTGGATATGCTTTTCTACCCTCCGGTTCTTGATGATGCCACCGCCATTGAGATGGGGCCCGTGCTCGAAGATCACCTGCGGGCAAAGGCTCGCAAAGCCAAAATCTCCGCCGCCACCGCTTCCAGCTACTTCCTGGCCAGTCCCGACACGTTGTTGGACGAAGCTGACAGTACCGTCAGGGTTGAAGAGTTGCCTGATGTCGGTACTGACATGGTACTACACCATTCGCGTCGATCCGACACCCCGCTATTCTCCCGCCTCCGCGCTGCCATCCATCCCAAAACCCCCGTCCCCGACCCACCTAAGCCAGACCCCCCTAAATCCCCCGTCCCCGAACTCCCACCAACTGTGACTGATCAAACCTTGGTCGACGCTTCACTCACCGACGAACGGCCAGCAACCCCGTCACCTGCACACAGAACCCGCCCGGCTTCCGACAACACCGGTGAACTTTACGTAGTGGGTGATGAAGGCGCCGCCAGCGAGGGTGATTCCAAAGCCGCTGACAGCGAAAGTGACGATTCGGATGGTTCCGAAACCGACGACGACGACGACCAAAGCAGCGTTGCTTCCGACATGGACGTTGAGAAGGAAAACGACAACCAGACCCCTGATGCTGCTGTAGCGGGGGCTAGCGGTAGTGGAGGAGAGGTTGAAGCACCCGCAGACTCCGCCATCACCAACCCGAAGGGCAAAGCCAAACGTCGTGCGGCAGACGGCGCCCGGACATCGGCTAAGAAGCGGAGGACGATGTCGGGGACGGCGGTGTACAATCTGAAGGAGGATCCGTTTTATCTTCGGACGCAGGAAGCAATCGGCAACCAGCGGAGGAAGATGGAGGAAGCGAAGAAGAAGAACAAGCTCAGGTTGTCGGATAAGGATGAAGAGGATATTCTCACGCAAAATGGCACCCTCAACACCGAGTTGACTACAAAATGTGACACCACGGACGATGTTCTTGGCGTTTTTAGAAAGTTTGAGGTATTGAAGGCACACAAGAAAGCGTGCGAGATGGCTTGGAAAGTGGCGAACCCTTCCGTAGCTGGTCACAAGGCCACGAAGCGCAGCACCAAGAAGACTTCTCAGGTGAGTTTTGCTATTGCGTTTTCTTTCTCATACCCAGATCCCTAAACTTCTCCTTTCTATGTAGTAAGGCGGCGCGGGAAGTTTTGAGCGAACGCGTAGACCTCCTGCACACACATGTAGCAAGGCAGTCAGAGGTGGTAGTTAGGACTATGCTGGCGATGCAGGAGTTCATAGCTGGGGTGGCGGATGTACTAGGGCAGCAGCGCCATACTGAGGATAGGGGGTTGTTTTAAAATATACATTATTCATTTTTGTTTACGACTTGAGACTGTTGCACGGGATCATGTGACTTCCAAATGTGGCGTGCTTGGTGCTTAGCACATTATCGTTCCTCCACCGGTCCCTCGCGCACTTATGATATATGGACTGGTCCCTTTCCCTCCAAATTATTTTCTCCACTGTTTAGTAGGACTTTGCATGTGCTACCAAACAACTTCACATATAGCTAATACCGAGGACGCAACCATGACAGACGACAACACCAACTTGGTCACTCCTGACACGCTCGCTACTACTAGCGAACAAAAAAAATCTCTCCCTCTTGCGTTTGGCAAAAAACTCGTGCGAGGCCTGCCTCTTGACCAGCTCATGGAGGCCGCGCGCGAGTATCACGCCAGAGGTATCATTCCTATTGCGCTGAAGATGAAGAGCTACAATTGGGATGCCAAAGAGGGGAAGTGGAAGAAAGATTTCTTCTATTGCGCGGAATATCCGACGACCACTCTCGACAACTGTCTCGAACGGTTTCAAAACCCGTACACTCTTGTCAAAGACAAGGGGAAACCCACTGGTGCGCGGAAACCATTTATCCCGGATGGCATCGGTATTCTCTGCGGTGACCGATCTGGAATCTTCGGTTTTGATATTGACGACGTTCCAACCTTCAATCGATGGGTCGAGGGGAAGGGTCAGATGTTGGAAACAGCCGTTCAGCATACCGGAGGCAACGGTTTGCACTACGTGTTCCAATACCATCCCCGCCTTCATCCCTTCCACACCTCGCATACCAAACTCTCCATCGACGGGCAGGATATGGATGTTGACATACGCTCGGGCAACAAGTTTTGTTTAATTGCGGCGCCTACCCGCTACGTGGATTCCACGGGCGACTTCGTTCGTGAGTACCGGTGGGACCCACAGCGGAGCATCCACACGGACGGGATGTTGCGTCCCATGCCCGATTGGCTTTTTGAGCCTTTGATTGCTGGGTACAAAACGGGGAAGCAGAAGCCACAGCAAGCACCTATCCCGGCGGATGCGGAATCTGGTGCAGCCAACCCTGAACCGACGTATGATTTGGCGTGGCTGAACGAGCATTTCGGTTGGAAAGACCATGATTGGGTGGTCACAACGGAGAAGGATACCGTGAAGCTCGTGACGACGACAACCCGCTGCGTTGTCCAGACTGACGCAGAACACTCGATCAAAGGACACTCCTGCATCCTCATTTCGCCAAAGGCTGTCACTCTGAATTGCCTTTCTCATAACCAAAAGAGGGCGGTGAAGGAGTTGCTGCCTCTCAAGAAGCGGCTCATCGCCCAATTCTTCCCCACGGAAGAGTCAAGCATCTCCTCGGATCCTATCGCTGTGACGGACGACGAAGAAATCAACATACGGCTGTTGCAAAAACTCTACGATCAAGCGAACGGTCAAATGCACCTGATTGATGACATTGTCATGGATTACCTGAACAATTTCTGGGCCAAAGTGACCGAAATGAGTTCCGTGTACTTCTGTGATCGACGAACACCATCAGCACGTTACAAATGCCGGTCGAAGAAGGACATGTTTGAAGCCACGGAGCATCTTTCCTTGACTTGCGTGGTCGAAGGCGAAGTCAAGCATTGCAAACTTATCGCCTTCTGGTCTACCCACCCAAACATGCGAACCTTCCGGGAAATCGTCTTCGATCCTTCGTATGTGGGTTCACAGCATCGCGATCTCAACCTCTTTAACGGGTTTGCCGCCAAACGTCTTCCGTCGTACGATGCCAAACTCATCGAGCCCATCAACAACCATGTCCGTAAGGTTCTGTGCACAGACGTGCCAGAGCATTATGAGTACATGGAGAACTGGCTGGCGCACAAGGTGCAGAAACCGAACATCAAGACGAAGACGTGTGTGGTTACCATGGGAATGCAGGGGACGGGCAAAGGGTGGTTCTTCAATGATTTCTTTGGGAAGATGGTCATCGGCAATGATCACTACGTCTACGTCAACGACATGGATGATATCACCGGGCGCTTTAACGCACATCACGCTACTGCTATATTTGCCTACGGAGATGAGATCTCCTATGCGAAGGAGCACAAAAACAACAACAAGCTCAAATCCAACATCACGCAAGACCGCCAGAAAGTGGAAAAGAAAGGCAAGGATGCGTATCAGATCGACTACTTCGTCGATTTTGGTTTGTCGTCCAACGAAGAGATGCCTGTCCG
>Ga0105239_10003782_pt1 | contig 18420 bp, 13 predicted proteins | sample KBSC44metaG_FD_92761 | JGI IMG/M metagenome (GOLD analysis project Ga0105239, IMG submission 92761) | Corn rhizosphere microbial communities from Kellogg Biological Station, Michigan, USA - KBS C4-4 metaG | ecosystem: Host-associated > Plants > Roots > Rhizosphere > Soil | place: Michigan, USA...
CCCGCCGACCTGATGGCTCATGGCGTGCGCGGCACCCAGGATGGCGTTGGTGAACGCGAGGCCCGCCTCCAATGCGGCTTGGGCCATCAGCACCCGCGCCGGCATGTCCTGCGGACGCTCGATGGTGCTGACCAGGTTTTCAGTGACCATCACGACCGACCGCAGTGCGTGGTGGTCGGTCAGCTGGTTGTGCCCCAGCGACACGAACGCCTCGATGCCGTGCGTCAGTGCATCCAGACCTGTTGCCGCATTGAGCCATTCGGGCATGGTGGTGAGCAGGCGGGGGTCGATGACGGTGATGTCGGGAACCAGGGCACGGCCCAGGATGGTGATCTTGGTGTTGTGGGTGGTGTCGGTGACGATGCAGAACTGCGAGACATCGGCGCCGGTGCCCGAGGTGGACGGCAGCACCACCAGGGGCGGAATCGGCGCGGTCGCCTTGTCGACGCCGGCGTAGTCGAGGATGTGACCGCCGTTGGCCGCCAGGATCGCTACGCCTTTGGCCGCGTCGATCACCGAGCCGCCGCCCAAAGCAATGAGCACATCGCAGCCGTGCGACCGGTAGAACTCGTGGCCCGCGGTGACCTCGTGGTCTTTGGGGTTCGGCGTCAGCGCACTCCACACGTGCGCCTCGACGCACTGGGCACGTAGGTGCCCGACCAGTTCGGCTGCCCAGCCGGCCTCGATCAGGCCGGGGTCGGTGACCAGCATGGGCCGCAGCCCGCCCAGGCGGACCGCGGCGTGCGCGGCCTCCGCCATCGAGTCGATGCCGAACACGATCTCAGGGGCATGGAACTTCAGCAGCCGTGTCGGCGGGGCCGTCGCCGCCGTGGTCGCCGCGATCTGCGCGGGCGCCATCACACCGAGTCTCACCACGCCCATCCCTCATCCTGTGATTCAGGTAACACGCCCAGCCTACGGCGTGCCGCGGTCCGGACCAATGTGCGCGTGGGTAGGTCGTCACCTACCCGATCGGGTAGGTGGCGCTGGTCGCCGGACGCGGTGGTTGCTCCGACGGTTTGCCTGTTTGCCCGCCGGGTATCCCCATCGCAGCAGCTACGCCAGTTCGAAGAGGCCGGGATGATGCCGTATTCCGCGTTCGCAGTAGCGGCGGTTGCCGCGCATTTCGCCTTCCTCGGCTATCTCGCCGGCGGCGGGTTCCTGGCTTGGCGTTGGCCAGCCACGATCTGGGGGCACGTGCTCATCGTCGGCTGGACCCTGATCATCCTCACCGGCGTCGTCGAATGTCCACTGACGACCATCGAACGGTGGGCCCGTGATGCCGGCGGCATGGCACCGCTACCGCGTGCCGGGTTCATCGACGACCACGTCGCGGGCGTCTTGTATCCCCGCGGATGGGGGGCCGCCGCCGGAATCGCCGTGTGTGCGCTCATCTTGGTGTCATGGCTTGGACTGTGGCGCCGCCGCAATCGAATGCCGAGCCGTTCTCATGCTGCTTGAGCAAGAACGCCGTATTGCCGGGTGGACGTTGGTGACCGCCGCGGGGGCTCCTGCGGCGTTGGTGGCGGCAGCGATTGTCGCCAGGGATGTCCTCACGACGAGTTACGACCCGCTGTCGGAAACGTTGAGTGTGCTCGCGGGACGAGGCAGTGGCCAAGGGATCATGACTGCCGGGTTCGTGTTGAGTGCGGCCTGCCAGATCGCGACCGCGATGGGACTGCGCGTGATGCGACTGTCCGCCCTCATCGCATTGGCGCTGGTGCCGATCTTGAGTATGAGCAGCGCGTCGACAACACCGCTGGTGTGCCGTCCCCGTTGGGCGCTGACCGCGACGCTGGTGTTGTGTGCCCTGGTGTTGTGGGTCTACTACGAGGCCAACCACGGCGTCTTTCTCGGCTTGGCCGAACGGTTGACGGCGGTGGCGGAGCTGGCGTGGCCGCTGGTCGTTGTGGTGTTTGCGAGGCAGCGGCACACGTGTTCCGGCACGGCTGCGGGAAACGCCGTTACCCCAATCCCCTTCCGTGCGAACGTATTCGAACCGAGATCGCTAGCGTCAGCGGGGTCACGTACGGAGGCGGCGTAGCCGGCGCGCGATCCGGGACGGCGGCCGCGATGCGATCTCCGGCACCTGTATTTGGCCGCCGACCGTGCTGGTTACCGCACCGCGGTAGCCATGGATTCCGTACCAGAATCATCGACCTTATAGCCGATTCCGTAACGGGACAGGCGCTTTTCGATCCCTGTGAGACGCTCGTCAGCGACACCGGCGGGTAACCGGACCGTGGCGTACGCGCGCCCATCGACATCGGCAACGACAACCTGGCCGCTGAGCCTTGCTTCGTCCAATTCTTGCTGCACCGCCCGGCGTATCGAGTCGTGCCTCAGTGGGACCTTGTGCACTTTTCCAACCGCGGTCACGGGGATCGCATCGACGATGTGGAAAAACTTGGGAACCGATGCCGGCTCCGGGCAGTGGGTCGTGGCCCAGCGCCGCAACGTGTCTGCGTTCGAGGTCGCACCGGGGCGCAGAACCACGTACGCGACGGGGACCTCACCCGAATGCGCGTCGGGTCGTGGCACTGCGGCGACGGCGGCCACGTCGGGGTGGGAGAGCAGGGCCTCTTCGATAAGTCTCGGATCGATGTTGTGTCCGCCGCGGATTATCAGATCTTTGGCGCGGCCCGACAGGTAGACGAACCCATCGGCACCCACCCGGCCCAGATCGCCGGTCAGCAGCCAACCGTCCGCGATCACGCCGGTCGGCTCAGGCACCGGGCCATGGTGGCCATGCCTCAAATACCCTGGAAATACAGCAGGTCCGGAGATCGCGAGCACGCCGACCTCACCGACCGGGCAGTCACCGGCCGGGCGCCCTTGATCGTCAAGGCGAACTGCCTTGACAAGTTGGTAGGGCAGCGGCAGGCCCACACTTCCGCACCGAGTGTCGCCCATTGGCACGATTGTGCTGGCGCAGGTCGCTTCCGTCAGGCCGTACGCCTCGAGCATCGGCACGCCGGTTGTCGCCTCGAAATTTGTTCGCACAGCCGTCGGAAGTGATGCGGCCCCAACGATTCCCGCTCGCAGACTGGAGATGTCAATGCCGCGGGGGACCGGGGGTAGAGAGGCATACACCGTGGGCACTGCCGAGAGGGTGGTGACGCGATAGCGTTCGACGATCTGCCAGAAGGCGGCGACGGCCTCGCGATCGCGAAAACCCAATGTTCCCAACGCCACAGTGGTCCCGCCGGCGAGGAGAGGTGTCAGAGTGGTGACGATGACCGCGTTGACGTGGAACAGCGGTAGTCCCGACAATACCGACATCTCTCCGCCGAATGCGCCATGAGTGCCCAATGCCCATGCGAGGTAGATCTCGCTTGCGTGTGTGTGGGGAGCGACCTTTGGTGTTCCGGTTGTGCCGCCGGTGTGGAAGTAAGCGGCGAAATCGCTCGACGACCTGTGTTCGCTTATGCCTAGCCGCGCGGCGGAACGATCCATCGACAATTGCTCGAAGTCGCCGACCCAGCGGTCCGGAGGATCTGGCACCGGGCCGCCGCCCACAGTGATCAGTGCAGTGATATCGGGAAGTGCCGCAAGCACCTCACATGCCTTGCTCCAGCCGGCCGCGTCGAGGCTAGGCGCCGGAGCGACAAGGACTTTGGCGCCGGTGAGGCTGAATATGTCGATGACGTGTTCGGTCGCCAGCATAGGGTTGACAGGGTTGACGATGCCGACGGCCTGGGCCCCCAGCAGCGCCGGGTAGCTCGCGGCGGTGTTGGGCAGCAAGAGGCCAACGACTCCTCCTGCGGGAAGCCCGATGTCGAGATACATGTTGGCGGCTTGAGTGACACGGCCGAGCATGTCGTTGTACGTCCAGGTCGTAGGCGTACGCCAATTCGGGCCACCCGCGAGCAGGTGTAATGCCGGCTTGTCGCCGAAGCGGGCGGCCGACCGCACCAGGAGGTCGTACGTGGTTTCGGGAACATCCTGGTCAGATGGCGGCCATGCCTCGGACGTCACGCTGCGGACACCCGGTTGCGCAGCACTCCGATGCGTTCGATGGTGACCTCGACCTCGTCGCCGGGACGCAAGTAGCGTCCGCTGAAGAAGCCTGCCCCGCTCGGTGTGCCCGTGCAGATGACGTCACCGGGCTGAAGGGTCTGATGTTTCGAGAAGTGTGCGATCAGCTCCGCTATCGAATAGATGAAGCTGCTGGTTCGATCATCCTGTCGCACTTCACCGTTGACACGCGTCTGCAGTCTCAGATCCACGTCGTCCGAGAACTCGTCCGCGGTTACCAGACAGGGTCCGAGAGGCTTGAAGGTGTCGAAGCTCTTCGCCATCCCGATCGATGCGACGGGATCGCCTGTCATGGCGCGTCGCTGGATGTCTCGGGCGCCGAGGTCGTTGACGATTGTCAAGCCCGCTACGTGGTCCCACGCCCGGTCGGCTGGAATCGATGCCGCTGCCTTGCCTATGACGACGGCCAGCTCGCCTTCGTAGTCGACTTCGTGGGGTGCGACGGCGGGCAGCTTGATCTCGGCGGCCGGGCCGATGGTCGCCGAACCGGCTATGAGCTGCATGTTCGGCTCGGTGGGCATGGTGATGCCGCCGCGACCCATGGCCGCGAAGGCCGCCAATGCCTCTTCGGCATGACTCGGGTAGTTCAGGCCGACGATCAGAATTTTTCCCGGCCGGACGATCGGTGCCAGGAGTGTGGCTTCGGCCAGTTCGACCTCGTCCGTAACCGCCGCGGTTCGGGCAGCGTCGAGGCCGGGGCCGGACAGCAGTTCCCCGAGGCCGCGGTAGGGGAGGTCGAGCAGCATCAATGTGCCGGCGCGATCCTCTCTGCCGATGCCACCGTCAGTTGTGTACAGCCGCATGGGTTCTCCTCAAGTTGAACGTCTCTTATCTGTAAGTTAAGAGAATTCTTGGCGCATAGTCAAGAGGCCTGAGTGGATCGGTATCATTTCCGCATGCCAAGGAACCGTCAACAGATTCCGCGGGCCGAGCGCGAGGCGGCCATTCTCGAGCGGGCTGTGGAATTGTTTGCGGCCAATGGGTATCGGGGGACCAGCGTGGCCGCAGTGGGGCGCGCTGCCGGCGTCGCCCCTGCTGCGGTGCACTGGTACTACCCGACCAAGGACGACCTGTTTGCCGCGGCGGCCACTTCCATCTTCGACTCCGTCCGCGAACGGGTCGAGTCCGACCGGAAGATCAACGGTGACCCGTACGCGGAACTGGTGGCGTTGCTGTCGGATGCTCAGTCGTACCGCAGTCTGCATCGCGAGGCTTATGAGCGGATGGAAGAGTCGGAGACGATCCGGGCCGCCTATGAGCATGTCCAGTCGTGGCTCGACGAGCGGCTCCTTGCCGCGATCGCGGAGCGGAATCCTGACGGCATTGACGCCGAATTGATCGCCGACATGGCACATGTGTTGTTCGAAGGAATTTTGATCAGCAGTCGCCGACTGGACCGCCCTGTCGGCGAGTTGATTGGTCTCGTATTCGAGTCGTTGGCCGCCGTCGCCGCAACGAAGCGCGGGTCGTGAATCGCGGCTAGGCCGCTGCCCACCCCGGCTCTATGGGCCGGTCTCTTTGTGCTGCTTGGGAATTGCCAGCGCACGCGCTCTTGACTTTCGTTCATGAGAATGGCTAGCGTCTCTTGTGTCGCATTCAAGAGGGGTGTGCATTCCGCTACAGCCAGGAGCTTTGTCAATGCCCTCACCAGAGAAACTCGCCCACGTGGTGCTGCGTACCGCACGCGTCCAGGAGATGACCGATTGGTACGTACGGCTACTCGATGGCGAGGTCGCCTTCGCCACGCCCGCGATCGCGTTCATGACGTATGACGACGAGCACCATCGCCTCGCGTTCGTTGCGACGGGCGCCTCGGAACCGCCGGAGGACCGTCACACCGGCTTGCATCACGTTGCGTTCACCTTCGGTTCGATGCAGGCACTCTTCGATAACTACCGCAAGCTCAAGAGCGAAGGCGTGGAGCCGTTTTGGTGTGTGAACCACGGGCCGACCCTGTCGATGTACTACCGCGATCCTGACGGCAACCAGATCGAGTTGCAGATCGACAGCATGGCCAATGACGAGGTGCAGGACTTCATCTCATCGGAAGCCTTTGCTGCCAACCCGATTGGCATCACCTTCGTGCCCGAAGAGCTGATAGCGCGTTTCGAGGCCGGTGAATCGTTCGCGGAGCTCGTCAAATGGACCTGAAGGGAGTGTGTTCAATGACTTCTGTAGTCATCATCGGTGCCGGTCCGGCGGGATTGGCGGCGGCGTACGTGCTGGGTCGCCACGGCGTCCGCACGATTGTCTGCGACCAGCACGACGGCATCAACCCTCATCCCCGCGCGCATGTCATCAACGCCAGATCAATGGAGCTGCTTCGTAATTGGGGAATCGCTGATCACATCAGCATCGAAGCGATCCACCTGCACGACGGCATCAGCATCGTGTGGAAGCACACTATCGCCGGCGAGGAATTCGGTCGCATCGAGTTGACCGACGCGCCTGCTGAACATCTCGCGCGGCGGCGGAACGCTTCTCCGGTCGGGATGGCCTCTTGTGCGCAAGACCGCGTCCAGGAGCGTCTGCTCGATGCGGTGCGGAAGTCCGGGATGACTGAAGTCAGATATCGCTCAAAGGTTTTCAGCATCGAGGACCGCGGCAATGACGTCGCGATCGAGGTGGACACGGACGGTCGCCGGGAAACGTTGACTGCCGCATACCTCGTTGACGCCGAGGGTGCCGCTGGGCGACTGCGCGACAGCATCGGCATTGGCGTCGAAGGCGTCCCGGAGTTCGGGCAACAGCTCAACATCTACTTCCACGCTGACTTATCGGCGTGGACGCACAAGAAATCTGAATTGCTGTTCTGGGTACTGAACACCGAATCCCCCGGCGTGTTCATCAGGCTCGGCGACAACCGATGGACATTTCACACAGGGTTCGATCCCGCACAGGCTGCCGTCGGCGACTACACCCCCGACCGGTGCCGGGAGCTGATCCGCCTGGCGGTCGGCGTCTCCGATCTCGAGGTCGATGTGCGCTCCGTCGGCACGTGGGTTCTCGGTGCGAGCACGGCCCGCCAGTATCGAAAGGGCCGGATCTTTCTGGTCGGCGATGCCGCACATCAGTTTCCGCCCACGGGCGGCCTGGGCATGAACACCGGGCTCGTCGACGCCGACAACCTCGGCTGGAAGCTTGCGGCCGTCTTGCAGGGTTGGGCTCCCGAGGCCTTGCTCGACACCTACGAGTCGGAACGACGGCCGGTTGCGTTGGCGAATGCCGAAAACAGCATTGCCAACGCGATCAAGATGGCGGATGCGGGCATCGGCCCCAATACTCTCGCCGTCGCAGCGAGACTGGAGAGTGATGACCCCGAAGTCGCTGCCGGCGAACGTCTTCGGCTGGCCGAAGCGGTGCCGCAACAACGCCCACACTTCGACTATCTTGACCTTGAGCTCGGCTACGTCTATGGCGAATCCGGCTCCGTAGATTCCGACCCGATCAGCGAACCGGTCGTGGGCGGCCGCGTGCCGCATCGATGGGTGACTCTGGCCGGTGACCGGATATCCACACTGGACCTTGTCGGCGCCGGCTTTGTTCTTCTCGTCGGCCCTGACGGCGCGGCGTGGCTGGACGGACTGTGTCAGGATGACGTAGCAATTCCCTTGCAAACATTCGTCATTGGCCGTGAGCTGATCGTCGACGGTGGTGTGCTGCCGGGGTTCGAGCGGGATCGCGCGGTCCTGGTTCGGCCGGACGGCCACATCGCCTGGATCGGTACCGGCCTGACCGGGGACCACGCCAGGGAAATCAACTTCGCGTTAACACAGGCTTGTTGCGCAGCTGATCTCGAAACGCAATCGTAGTTTTTGAGGAGTTTTCGTGCTTGACCCCTTTCCCGCGCTGTTGGACCGGTACACCGCAGTCCGCGGCAAGGTTCATCTCACCGGCATCCAAGCCCTCGTGCGGCTGGTGCTGGACCAGCGGCGCGACGATATCGCCGCAGCCCGGTCGACTGCCGCGTTCATCTCTGGCTATGAAGGATCGCCGTTGGCCGGCTACGACACCGAGCTACTGCGGAATGCCGCGTTGCTGGACGAACACGAAATCGTATTCGTGCCTGCGGTCAACGAGGAGTTGGCGGCTACGGCAGTGCAGGGCACCCAGCTGGCTGCAGCCCAACCAGACAAGCGCGTGGGGGGAGTGGCCGCCATCTGGTACGGCAAATCACCGGGGCTCGACCGGGCCGCGGACGCCATCCGACACGCGAACCTCATGGGAACGCATCCCGAAGGAGGGGTGCTGGCACTGGTTGGCGACGACCCATCGGCGAAGTCGTCCAGTGTGCCGGGGGCGTCCGAACTGTTGTTGGCTGACCTTGGCCTCCCGATCCTCTACCCATCAGATCCTCAGCAGGCTTTGGATTTCGGACGCCACGGCATTGCGATGTCACGGTGTAGTGGGCTGTGGGTGGCGATGAAGATCGTCACCAATGTCGCGGACGGGTCGTGCACGGTAGAGATGGATCCGGAGCGCGTGCGGCCTGTGGTGCCGGACCTGACGGTCGATGGGGTGCCGTACCGGCACGAAGTGGCGGCACGGATGGCCCAACCGGCGCTCGGCGAGCTGGAGCGAAGCCGTGACGGCGCGCGGCTGGAAATCGCCCGCAGGTACGCGGTCGCCAACAGCCTGAACCAGATCACCCGGTGCTCGGCGGGCGATCGAATTGGCATTGTTGCGGCCGGAAAGACCTATCTCGATCTCGCTCAGGCGATGCGGATGATGGGGGTCGATAGTGGCGTGCGGGTCCTGCGGCTCGGCATGATTCACCCCATCGAGCCGAGCATCGCCACCGAGTTCGCCGCCGGCCTCGACCACATCATCGTGGTCGAGGAAAAGCGGCCACTGATCGAGCTGGGTCTGAAAGACATCCTGTACGGCGTGGCCGGTGCGCCGATGATCTATGGCAAGCGTAATCCAGACGGCGACAGCATGTTTCCCACTGACGGCGAACTGGATCCAGAGGCCGTTGCGGAGCAGTTGGCCCCGGTGCTCCAGCGCTTCGGTGTACTTGCGGCGCCAGCGGCACGACCGCGAAGCGGACGGCGTCGGGCACTGAACCTGCCGATCGTAAGCCGCACCCCGTACTTCTGCTCCGGGTGCCCGCATAACGTCTCGACGAAAATCCCCGACGGGTCAACGGTGGGGGCCGGAATCGGTTGCCACGCGCTCGTGACCTTGATGGATGAACGGCAAGTCGGTGACGTCATCGGCATGACCCAGATGGGCGGTGAGGGCAGCCAGTGGATCGGCATGGCGCCGTTCCTGCAGCGCGGCCATCTCATCCAGAACCTGGGGGACGGAACGTTCCATCATTCCGGAAGTCTGGCAATTCGGGCGGCGGTGGCAGCCGGTGTGAACATCACATACAAGCTGCTCTACAACTCCGCAGTGGCGATGACCGGTGGACAGCAGGCTGTGGGTGGAATGACCGTCCGCCAGATATGTGCGGCGATGCTCGCCGAAGGAGTAACGCGAATCATCGTCACCACGGATGACGTGAAGGCGTATCGCAAGGTCAAGCTGCCTCGAGGCGTTGCCGTTTGGGGCCGCGACCGCCTCGATGAGGCCCAGTTGACCTTGGCGGATACCGCCGGCGTGACCCTGCTCATCCACGATCAGGAGTGCGCCACCGAACTTCGGCGAAAGCGCAAGCGGGGACTTGCGCCGGAACCGGCGGAGCGCATCATGATCAACGAGCGGGTCTGTGAAGGGTGTGGCGACTGCGGGCAGAAGTCCAATTGTTTGTCGGTGCAGCCCGTGGCGACAGAGTTCGGCCGCAAGACCCGCATCGACCAATCGTCGTGCAACAAGGACCTGTCGTGCCTGGAAGGCGATTGCCCCTCCTTCATCACCGTCATCCCCGCCGCCAACGGTGAGCCGCGACAACGAGTTTCGACCGATTTCTGGTCCGCGTTGCCGGAGCCGCCGGAGTCGGACACCGCCACCCATACGACGCGGATCACGGGTGTCGGCGGCACAGGCGTCGTGACACTGGCGCAGATTCTCAGTGCGGCTGCCACTTTGGCGGGTTGGCGCGTGCGCACCCTTGACCAGACCGGACTGGCGCAGAAGGGTGGTGCGGTGGTCTCGGACATCAAGATCACCCGGACGCCGGTTGAGGAAGCCAGCAAGGCCGCCGCGGGAGAATGCGATCTATACCTCGGCTGCGATCTCTTGGTGGCGGTGGACGACAAGTACTTGAGCGCCGTCGACCGGGCTCGCACCACGGCTGTGGTTTCGACGAGCGAAGTGCCGACCGGGCAGATGGTCGTCGACCCGGCGGTGTCATTCCCGGATTCCGGACCGTTGCTCGAAGTAGTGCGGGATGCCGTGCGCGACAGCATCTTTCTGGATGCGCGAGCGGCAGCGCGCCGCTTGTTCGGTACCGATCAGTACGCCAACCTCCTGTTGGCCGGCGCCGCGGTCCAGACAGGTTCCCTGCCCGTGCCACCCTCGGCGATCGAAGAGGCCATCACGCTCAACGGTGCTGGGGTACAAGCGAATATCGCAGCGTTCCGCTACGGCCGGTTGGCAGTTGCGGACCCGAGCGCCTTCGCGAGGACGGCGGCACCCCAGGAAGCTCCGAGCGCGAGGCAGTCTGCCGCGGTGCAGGACTTGGCGCGCCGGGTCGGCGCCCACCCCGGCGGCGAGCTGGAACGTCTGCTGGCCATCCGGATCGCTGACCTCGTCGATTACCAGAGCCTGCGTTACGCGGCGGAGTACGCCCGCTACGTCGCGTACGTCGTGCGCGTGGAACAAGCGCGCATCCCTGGATCGGAGCAATTGTCCGCTTCGGTCGCACGCGAGCTGTACAAGTTGATGTCCTATAAGGACGAATACGAAGTCGCGCGGTTATCGCTCGACCCGGCAGTGACGGCCATGGTTGCGTCCGAGTTCGGTCCGGGTGCACGTGTTGCGTATCGATTCCACCCACCGTTTCTGCGCGCGCTCGGTCTCAAGCGGAAGATCTCGCTGGGGCCATGGGTTCGGCCGGCGTTTCGAATCCTGGCTTCAGGCAGGAAATTACGGGGAACGAGAGCCGACCTGTTCGGGCTGGCGGCGGTGCGCCGGTGTGAGCGTCAACTCATCATCGAGTACCGGGAGATGCTCGATGAGGTGTTGACCGGGCTGACCGACGCGAACCTGTCTCTGGCAATCGAGATCGCCGACCTGCCCGACATGATTCGTGGGTACGAGTCGATCAAGCTCGCCAGTGTCGACCGCTACCGGGAGGCTGCGGCTCGGTTGACGGGGCAGTACGCCTCTGGTGGTCGTGCACTACTGCCTTCGTAACTTTCAGTCTTTGTTTGCTGCAAGGAAATCAGATGACTCGCCATATGGCCCTGTGATATCCGTTGGTACATGACTGATTTGACGCTGCGCTCTGTCAGCGACAGCGATGACTTCGATGCGTTCATGGCCACGTCGTACGGGGTGTTCTTGCAGGATCCGCAGCAGGACGAGATCGACCTGATGCGCGCCTTCACCGAGTACGACCGCATGTTCGGTTTTCACGACGGCACCCGTTGGGTGTCCACCGCAGGGGCTTTCGGGAAGCAGGTGGTATTGCCTGGCGGTACGACCGCAGCAGTGGCTGCCGTCACTGCTGTCACCGTGTCGCCCAGCCATCGGCGCCGTGGCCTGCTCTCGGCGATGATGCGCCACCAGCTCGAGGACATCCGGGCACGTGGAACCGAGGCGCTGGCAATGCTGTTCGCGTCGGAGGCCACCATCTATGGGCGCTTCGGCTACGGGATGGCAGTACCGGTGGCGGAGCTTTCCGGCAATGTACGTGAACTGGGGTTCCGCCCGGATGTTCAGCTCGGCGACGGCGCGGTGACGCACGTCGACCCCGAGACGTTGATGGCCAGCGGCCCCGAACTTCAGCAGCAGGCCATGATGCAGCGGCCCGGACTGATGGAGCGGCCGCGCCCGTGGTGGGACAACTGGATCCACGACAACGAGGTGCGGCGCAAGGATGCCGGCAAGCTTCGCTTCCTCCTGTACCACGAGGCTGACGGCACCGCGAGCGGATTCGCCATTTACCGGCCCAAGAACAGCTGGACGGACCGGGGCCAGCCCAACAGTGAACTCCAGGTTCAAGAAGTCGTTGCCACCAATCATCGTGCGTACGCCAAGATTTGGCGCTTTCTCCTGGACATGGATCTGGTTCGGACCTTTGCTTATGACGGTGCTGCTGTCGATGAGCCGCTCCGCAGTCTGGTGGCCGACCAGCGGGCGCTGGCGTGCGAAGCCAGAGACGGTGTTTACGTCAGGCTCGTCGACGTGCCTCGCGCGCTGACGTTGCGCCGTTACGCCGCTCCTGTCGATGTGGTGCTGGATATCGCGGATGAAGTCTGCGCGTGGAACACCGGCCGGGTGCGCCTGCGTGGTGGCCCTGACGGTGCCGAATGCGAAACCACCACGGCGCCGGCCGATATCGCGATCTCCGTACGTGAGCTCGGTGCGATCTACCTCGGTGGTGTGAGCCTGCAGACGCTTGCGAACGCCGGGTTGGTCGACGAACTCACCCAGGGTTCGGTGCACCGCGCCGCGGTGGCGTTCGGCTGGCCCGTCGCCCCTGGCGTGCCTGACGACTTCTAGTCGCCGGTGCCGGGGCTTTTACCACCTGACCAGCTGAAATGAAAGAGGCGAAAGCGGATTGTTCGGCTAGGGGTGGTCCGCTAGCTTCTCCGGGGAGACGTTGCAGGCGGTCGTGTTTTACAGGGGTGAATGTTCCGGTGGCGAAACGATATTCAACGGCATGGACCGATGATCTGGACGGCTCGGCCGCGGCAGAGACCATCGAGTTTTCCATCGATGGGGTCACGTACGCCATTGATCTGTCCGACGCGAACGCGCTGCGGATGCGCGGCACATTCGACCCCTACATTCGGGCGGCCAGTAAGGCCAGCCGGCGGCGCGTCCGAACGAGTTGGCGTCTGGAACAGCCGTCATTTGGCCTTGCCGACGAGTCGCCGGCGCACTCGTGAGTGGTACGTGGCCGGGCGACAACCAACGTTTGATGTATACCGATCGGTCTACTAGACTCCGTGAGAGGTCACCAAACAGGTGGTCGTGTGCCTTCGACTACGGAGACGGTCATGACGAATGTCAACCCGGACAAGACGCTGCGCAAGTTCCGTAGGGAACGTGCCATGGGCCGCTATGTGCTCAACCCGGTGGTGAAGGGGTTGGCCAGGCTCGGTGTCCGCACTGCGCTGGCTACCGAGCTGGAAACCATTGGTCGTAAGACCGGGCAACTGCGACGCGTCCCGGTCACGGCTCAGTTCGATGACACGGGTGCGTGGGTGATCAGCCAGCACGGTACCCGGTCCGGTTGGGGCAGCAACATTGTCGATAACCCGAATGTCCGTGTGCGCCAAGGCGACCGGTGGCGTGCCGGTGTCGCGAATTTCCGGCCCGACGACGACGTCGTCGCGCGTAGCCGGAAACTCGGCCGGCTGGGAGCCACGGTGGTGAAAGCCCTGGAAACCACTCCCGTCTCCGTCCGGATCGACTTCACCGACTGACTGGACTCGAACGGCGGTCTACTAGGCGCTGAGTCTTGGCGTCAAGCTCACCGCGGGGCCGGCGGTTCTGGAAGCGGACGGGTCTACCGCCGCGAGCGCGTGCCGCAGCGCGTCGAGTTCGTCAGCCGCTACCTGCGTGACGAAGTGCACCAGCGCCGCGTGCCGGTCGCTCTGATCGGCAGCTTGCCCGAGCGCGTCGACCATGAGGCCGGCCACCAGCTGATCGCGGCTGTGCGATGCGACATAGCGGTGCGCGCGATCGTGGCGCAGTTGTAGCACCACGCCCTTGCCTGCGAGCCTGCGCAGCACGGTCATGACAGTGGTGTACGCGAGCTTGCGTTCCGCGTTGATGGCTTGATGGACCTCACGAACGGTCTGTGGCCCGTCCGCACCCCAGAGGTGATCCATCACCTCGCGTTCCAGAGTGCCCAAGTGTCTCAGCCTGGTCATCTTCCGTCCCTCTCCGATGTCCTCTGAGAACTAGTCGCGCGGGGGCCGGCTTGAGTTCCCGGAGGGAATCCGGCACCCCTGGCATTCGAACAAAGATTCGAATACTCTGAGGTGGTGGGTTGGCACAACGGGCCGCCGAGCTGGGCGGAGATGCAGCGGGTGCTCGAGGGTAAGCCTCGAGTGGCCGGCGCATCCCCGGAGTCGCCGGCCGACGGCGGTGACAGCCCTGCCTGGTCGCGTAAACGCGGTGACTACCAGCCGGTGAACCGTCCGGCCCGGCCGGGAACGGCGGTGCCGTATGCCGAGCTCCACGCACATTCCGCGTACAGCTTCCTCGACGGCGCCAGCACGCCGGAGGAACTGGTGGAGGAGGCCGTCCGGCTGGATCTGCGGGCCATCGCACTGACCGACCACGACGGGCTCTACGGCGTCGTGCGATTCGCCGAGGCCGCCAAAGAACTCGACATGGCAACGGTTTTCGGTGCCGAACTCTCGCTCAGTAACACTCCTCGTACCGAGTTGCCCGACCCGCCCGGGCCGCATCTGCTGGTCCTGGCTCGCGGACCCGAGGGATACCGGCGGTTGTCCCGAGAGCTGGCCCGGGCGCACCTGGCCGGCGGGGAGAAGGGGGTGCTCAGTTATGACCTGGACACCCTCACCGAGGCCGCCGGCGGACACTGGCAGATTCTCACCGGTTGCCGTAAAGGGCACGTGCGCCAGGCCCTGTCGACGGGCGGCGCGGAGGCCGCGGACAAGGCGTTGGCCGACCTGGTGGACCGTTTCGGCGCGGACCGGGTCACCATCGAACTGACCCACCACGGGGACCCACTCGACGACGAACGCAATGCCACGCTGGCCACGCTGGCGCCGCGGTTCGGCCTCGACGTCATCGCCACCACTGCCGCGCATTTCGCCGCACCGTCACGGGGGAAACTGGCGATGGCGATGGGCGCCATCCGGGCCCGCAACTCGATGGATGAAGCCGAAGGCTGGCTGGCCCCGCTGGGCGGTTCCCACCTGCGGTCCGGGGCGGAGATGGCCCGGCTGTTCGCCCACCACCCGGGTGCGGTCACGAACGCCGCCGAACTGGGGGAGCAGTGTGCGTTCGAATTACGTTTGATCGCACCGAAATTGCCGCCATTCGATGTGCCCGAAGGGCACACCGAGATCAGTTGGCTGCGCGAGTTGGTGGCGGCGGGGGCGGGCTGTCGCTACGGCTGGAAGCCGGATGCGGACAGGGAGAAGGCGTACCGGCAGATCGAGCACGAGCTCAAAATCATCGAGCAGCTGGAGTTTCCGGGCTACTTCCTGGTGGTGCACAGCATCACCGAGTTCTGCCGGAACAGTGACATCTTGTGTCAGGGCAGGGGATCGGCCGCCAACTCGGCGGTCTGTTACGCCCTGGGGATCACGAACGTCGACCCGGTGGCCAACGAGTTGCTGTTCGAGCGGTTCCTGTCCCCGGCGCGCGACGGCCCACCGGACATCGACATCGACATCGAATCGGACCTGCGCGAGAACGTCATCCAGTTCGTCTACGAGAAGTACGGCCGGGATTACGCCGCGCAGGTGGCCAACGTCATCACCTACCGCGGCCGCAGCTCGGTGCGGGACATGGCGCGGGCGCTCGGTTTTTCGCAAGGGCAACAGGATGCCTGGAGTAAGCAGATCAGCCGGTGGAACGGGCTGGCCGAGTCCCCGGACGTCGAGGATATCCCCGAGGCGGTGATCGACCTGGCGCTGCAGATCAGGAATCTGCCGCGGCACATGGGAATTCACTCCGGCGGCATGGTGATCTGTGACCGGCCGATCGCCGACGTATGCCCGGTGGAATGGGCGCGGATGGAGAACCGCAGTGTGCTGCAGTGGGATAAAGACGACTGTGCGGCAATCGGTTTGGTGAAGTTCGATCTGCTCGGGCTGGGCATGCTCTCGGCGCTGCACTACATGATCGATCTGGCCAGGGAGCAGATGGGCCTCGAGGTGGATCTGGCCAAGCTCGACCTGTCCGAGCCTGCGGTGTACGAGATGCTGCAGCGCGCCGACTCGGTGGGGGTGTTCCAGGTCGAGTCCCGGGCGCAGATGGCCACGCTGCCGCGGCTGAAGCCCAAGAAGTTCTACGACCTGGTGGTCGAGGTGGCGCTGATCCGTCCCGGCCCGATCCAGGGCGGCTCGGTGCACCCGTACATCCGGCGGCACAACGGACTGGAGGACGCGACCTGCGAGCACAAGTCCATGGAAGCGGCACTGACCAGGACTCTGGGGGTGCCGCTGTTCCAGGAACAGCTCATGCAACTGGCCGTCGACTGCGCGGGCTTCACCCCCGCCGAGGCCGATCAGCTGCGCCGGGCCATGGGATCCAAACGCTCCACCGAACGGATGCGGCAACTGCGCGGTCGGTTCTACGACGGCATGCGGGAACTGCACGGCATCACCGGGCCGACGGCTGAGCGGATCTACGAAAAGCTCGAAGCCTTCGCCAATTTCGGCTTCCCGGAGAGTCACGCGCTGAGCTTCGCGTCGCTGGTGTTCTCCTCGTCATGGTTCAAGCTGCACCACCCCGCGGTGTTCTGTGCGGCATTGCTGCGGGCCCAGCCGATGGGCTTCTACTCGCCGCAGTCACTGGTGGCCGACGCCCGCAGGCACGGGGTGCTGGTGCACGGGCCGGACGTCAACGCGAGCCTGGCGTATGCGACGTGCGAGAACCGCGGCATCGAGGTACGGCTGGGATTGGGGACGGTGCGGCACATCGGGGACGAGTTGGCACAGCGCATCGTCGACGACCGGAAAGCCAACGGGCCGTTCGCTTCTCTGCTCGACCTGACCGGTCGGGTGCAACTGTCGGTGCCGCAAGCCGAGGCGCTGGCGACCGCGGGTGCGCTGGGTTGTTTCGGCATCACCCGACGTGAGGGATTGTGGGCGGCCGGCGCGGCGGCCGCGGAACGGCCCGACCGGTTGCCGGGCATCGGGTCGGCCGGAGGCATCCCGGCGCTGCCCGGCATGACGGAACTGGAACTGGCGGCCGCCGACGTATGGGCCACGGGCGTCTCGCCGGACAGCTATCCGACCCAGTTCCTGCGGGAGGACCTCGACGCACTGGACGTGGTACCCGCCAACCGGCTGTTGGAGGTGCCCGACGGCACCCGCATCGTGGTGGCCGGCGCAGTGACGCACCGGCAGCGTCCGGCCACCGCGCAGGGGGTGACGTTCATCAACCTGGAGGACGAGACCGGCATGGTCAACGTGCTGTGCGCACCGGGGGTGTGGTCCCGGCACCGGAAACTGGCGCAGACCGCGCCGGCGCTGTTGGTGCGTGGCATCGTGCAGAACGCCAGCGGGGCGGTCACGATCCTCGCGGACCGGATGGGCCGGCTCGATCTGCGGGTGACAGCAAAATCCCGGGACTTCCGATGATCGTCGAGATCGACGAAATGATCGCTGACCGAGCATGGGGGCAGAGAAATCACCCTGATGAGTGGCCAGCGACCAGACGTAGTGGGTAATTTTGCCCAGTTCATTGACATAATGCCCGATTTGTAAAAGGCTGGATCTATGGCAGCCGCAGGCTGTCACGTAGTCTTACCGAGACCGCCGGTACCGCAAAATTACCGCGCATCCGCGACCGACTCAGGAGAGCCAGTATGCCCGCACCGTCAGCGCAGGTTTTCGATCGTCTGCGCCAGCTGGCCGCCATTGAGGACATCGACGCCCGGCCGACCCGCACCATCGACGAGGTCTTCACCGGCAAGCCGCTGGCCACCATTCCGGTCGCGACCGCCGAAGATGCCGAGAAGGCGTTCGCCAAAGCGCGTGCCGCCCAGCGCGATTGGGTCAAGCGGCCGGTTTCCGAGCGGGCCGCGGTGATCGCACGCTACCGCGACCTGGTGCTCGAGAACCGCGAGTTCCTGATGGACCTGCTGCAGGCCGAGGCCGGCAAGGCGCGATGGGCGGCTCAGGAAGAGATCATCGACCTGTTCGCCAACGCGGACTACTACGCCAAGGTCGCGGCCAAGCTGCTCAAGCCCCGCCGGGTCGCGCCGCTGCTGCCGGGACTGAACCGCACCACCGTCGCCTATCAGCCCAAGGGCGTCGTCGGCGTCATCTCGCCGTGGAACTACCCGATGACCCTGACGGTGTCCGACGCCGTGCCGGCCCTGCTCGCGGGCAACGCGGTGGTGCTCAAGCCGGACAGCCAGACCCCGTACTGCGCGCTGGCCTGCGCCGAACTGCTGTACCGCGCCGGCCTGCCGCGCGCGCTCTACGCCGTGGTCCCCGGGCCGGGCTCAGTGGTCGGCACCGCGATCGCCGACAACTGTGACTACCTGATGTTCACCGGCTCCTCGGCCACCGGCAGCCACCTCGCCGAGCACGCCGGCCGTCGCCTCATCGG
>Ga0105239_10003783_pt1 | contig 18417 bp, 9 predicted proteins | sample KBSC44metaG_FD_92761 | JGI IMG/M metagenome (GOLD analysis project Ga0105239, IMG submission 92761) | Corn rhizosphere microbial communities from Kellogg Biological Station, Michigan, USA - KBS C4-4 metaG | ecosystem: Host-associated > Plants > Roots > Rhizosphere > Soil | place: Michigan, USA...
TACAAACTCGTTTTGCACGACTGGCCAAATGACCCTCAACTCTGGCTTAAAATGGGAGATCTGCAAGAACGACTGGGAGATACAGCTGCCAGCATTGACGCCAGACGACAAGCGGTCACTTTAGACCCGACCTTATTGGATGGTATGCGTGAAAAAGCCCGTGAAGCAGGAAGAACAGAGCAAATTCCAGCCGCTTTAAAAGCTTGGCGAGACATCCTGGTTCTTCAACCGTCTTCAATCAGCCTTGGAACAGCGCCGCCTGAAGTGGTGCAACGGATGGTGAGAGCTGAAACTGAAGCACAAGGAGCTATTGCAGGCTTACACCTGCTAGCACGCTTCTTGCACCCGGGACAAACACCCAAGGGCATTGAAGATGACCAAAAACTGATACTGACACCTAACTCCGCTCCTGGCGCTTCGGCAGCGGGTGATGACATTATCCTCAACAGCACCAAACTGGATTTAGCGGCAACGCCTGTTGAAAAAGCGGACGTGATCCGAGAAACGCTTGAGGCCATGGAAAAAAGCCCGAATCATGCCCAAAATGGTGAGGCTGCTTTCTTGCTGGAATCCCCGGAAAAAACCAAAGAAGCGCTGGAGCAGGTTGACGGTCTTTCCGCCGAAGATTACACCATTCTGGCAGATCGCTTAGCGTTTGATCAGGAGTTCATCTATTCCCGCCTGTTTTACCAAAGAGCTTACGAGCTTAATAAAGATCCCCGCCTGTTAGCAGCTATGAAGCGTATTCAGGCTAAACAGATCCTGGCCAATAATATCATCCAAGAAGGTAATGCCCTCTACGAGGCCAAACAGTACGACCAGGCGCTAAGGCGTTACAGGCAGGCGCGCGTCATTGATCGCGAATCCAGCACAGTTTACCTCAGGCTCGCAGATACGTATGAAAAACTGCATCAATGGACGGAAGCCAAACAGGCTTATGATATGGCAGTCGCGCTTTCACCCGGATTGCTTCACTCTAAAGGATTTTCTCAACACTATGCCATGCTGAAACGCAAAGCCTCAATGCCCCTATCCAACAAAAAGAAATCGACTCCTCCGGTTGAGGTAAAACCGCTAGAACCCTCTCCTAAAAAGTAATTCAGGATACGAAAACGTTACTGCTAAATTTATACTCCTGAGAAAAACGCCCTCCTGAATCAGGAAGGCGTTTTAACAGTTTTTCAGAAATTATTATAGTTATTTCGACGCTGCGCTGAAGCGATTGAAGTTTTTAAACGCAGTATCAAAGAGACCTTTGACCTCGTAATCACTCACGATACCGTCAATAACGGTACCGCCTTGATTACCACGATCAACACCGCTATTTTTCTGTCCTGCAATCCCGTCTGCGGTTTGACCGATTAAGCCGTGAGGTTTCACGCCATCTGCAAAGGGATCTCCTACCAGACTAGCGGTACTTCTCAAGAACTTACCTTTTGCATCCGTATCAATACCCAAGGTCACTTCGTATTCAGGACTATCAACCTTAAATACAGAGCCGTCCCAGAGTGCTGTGGACTTTCCATCGGCCAGAGTCGTTTTTTTATTGAGCGCTATTGCAGTTCCATTGAGTGTAGGTGCGTTCGCATCTGCATCGAACTCAAGTTGATCCTTGCCAATCGTAATTCCGGCTTTATTGATAACAGTCGTTCCATTACCCCAATCTTTGAACTGGGTATTGTACTGGAAGTTCTTGTCACTAATCATGTTATAGAAATCATTGGGTGTTCCCATAACATCGTATTTTTCACCATCAAAACCCGTCAAGTGAGGATCACCTTCATAGGCTCCATCACCGGAACCAAAAACAGGAGGGGGTGTATCCGCTTTGGGTATGCAATGTTTTACGGGTGGTTTAGGCTTGGGTTTGCAGTAACCATCATCTGAACCATATCCATCTGCTGATGAATCATCTGGTGTTTCACCATAAGGATCGGTCGGCTCTTGGGGCATTGGTTTTGGGCATGTTGGCTTGTTTAAAATGGGCTTATAGTGGTGCATCGGAGGCGGAGCGTTGTACTCTCCATCTCCAGAACCTTGTTCATTTTGGCAATGATTTTTTGGTGGCTCCGATTGTGGATAATGATCTCCCTGGGGATTATATTGGCAAACAATATAGGGCATCATCATTATCATTGGAGGTTGGCCATACTGAGCATCACCACTTTGCTGAGGTTGTTGCTGTTGTGGTGGGCAATAATAGGCCGGTTGCTGAGGCAGTACAGGCTCCTGTGGCATAGAATACTGAGGCGGAGGCGCATAGTATTGCTGCTGGTCGTGAGTTGGATAACTAGGCTGTGCGTTTGATCCATCCATCATGAATATTGGATTATAGAAATTGCCTTGTAAAACATACTTATTACCAGTAGTCCCCGTGAAGCTCAGAGTACCAGAAGTCGATGGCAACGGATTCGGATTTGAATCTTGCCCATAACCGGTAAATTGCATACTTCCACCTTGCCCTTGAGACTGATCGTAAGGAACTACAGGGAAAGAAGAGGCTTGTCCACCAGACATTTGCTGGAAGAGAGCATAAGGAACCATAACAAACGGCTGTTCACCACCGTTAGAGTAGCTTGATTGGGAAGCACTATTGTCAAATGCAAAAGCGGGATTGGAATTACCCCCCTTAGTCGTCACCAATGCAGAATTCGTTGGAGGTTCGAAAAATCTGCTAGAAAAATTCATCATTATGAGACCAGCCCCTTTTTTCTTAAAATATGACTAAATAACCTACGTTCTTTACGTATTCAGTCAATAAGCAACTCAAATTATTCACTTGGAGATTGCTCCCTCAACTGAAAACCGTTGGTAAAAACCCTCTCTTGATTTGTTTTGGAAAATGGAGTATCTATAACAATAAAAAATTGTTAGATTATAAAATTGCCAAAAACAAACTGCATTCTGAACGCATCAGCTTCAATTTGATACAAAAGTCAATTTATATCCCTTGCCTTATTAAAAATAAGATTCCCCAAATGTACTGTTTTTATGCTTTTGGAACAGGAGGTGTAGACTGACCATTGGGATGAGTCGATTTCAAGGTTGGCGCTTTTGGCACAACCTTTACTGGAGCCGGTTCTGTAAGCAATGATTTTTTCTCGACTGGAGGATGTGACATAGACTTTAAATGGACTGTCACTTTAGGTTTTACTTTTTCGACAGAAGCTTGAGGTTGTGCGCTTGTAGAAGATTTTTGAACGGAATGTTCCGATTTGATAATTACCGGCCCTTCTTTTACAGAATCCCTATGGATCGCGGGCTTTGGTAACCCGCTACCTGGAGTCCAAATATGCTCTGTTCCATCCTTCTCTTGAATAATCACACGAACAGGCTGATCAGGAGCCTTAACCGTTTGGGTAGATATTGGCGAAGACGGTGAGGGAGGTATTGGAGGCAGTGTAGGACGAGGCTCACTCGTTTGGGTTTTAACAGGTCTCTCGTTAATGAACTGAACCCTTGGGTTCAAAAGCATGCTTTCCTTCGCATTATACAAAATAATATCAACTCGCCTGTTTCTGGCTCTGCCTTCAGGCGTAGCATTATTACTAATCGGCTGTGTTGAACCATACCCTACGGCAACTAGAGATGCCGGGTTCAATTGCCCCCGATCGATAAAGAAACGTACAACCCTGGATGCTCTCGAAGCAGAAAGCTCCCAGTTAGAGGGAAATTGAGCGGTTGCAATACCCGTCGCATCCGTATGACCTTCTACATGAATCCGGCGATTGTCAAACTGCTTAAGCCTTTTGGCAACAACATCTAAAACTTTTTCACTACCAGAGCGAAGATTTGCCGAACCTGCGTCAAAAAGCATCCGGCTATCGAAGCTAATTCGAACGCCGCGTTGCTGATAGGCAATATCTACACCTCTGATCGGTGTATTGGGATCTTCGATAGTCTCCGCTTCACCGTTTCCATTTTTTCCGCTACGACCATCCAGATTCCCCAGCTGAGACTTATTGGCGGCTTTACCGACAATCGCCTGGTGCATGGCCTTGCTGACATCTTTCAAATCACTGGTCAAGTCATCAACAAGGTGTTGTATGGATTTAATCTCACCCGGCTGATAGGACATGCTCTCAAACTTACCCATAATCCCTGCACCAGCACCTTGAGTACTTGCAATCGGATCAGGATTGGCACTAGGAGCACTTTTTCCCTCTAAAATACTTTTAATCCCACTCATTATGCTTTGCTCAGCAAAACCTTCACGAATGGCAGCCCCTACATCCTTCAATTTCGCGGCATCAGTCTGTGCCATAGCATATAAGGCAGTAAATGTTGCAAATAACAGCGTCATAAAGTCAGCGTAAGAAACAAGCCACCGCTCTAAGTTTTCGTGCTCTGGATGTTTATGCTTACGAGCCATGGTTTAACCTGTTACTCTATTCTGATTTACCGTGATCGTCCGGCCCATGCCCATGGGTGAAGACTTTTAATTTTTCTTGAATGAAGTTCGGACTCTCTCCAGCCTGAATGGACAAAACCCCTTCAATAATCATGGCTCGTGCATGAATCGTATTTCGGCTATTCCCTTTAAGCTTTCCACCAAAGGGTATAAAAAGAAGGTTTGCTCCGGCAACCCCGTATACTGTCGCAACAAAGGCAACTGCAATCCCGCCACCCAGCTTGCTTGGGTCATTTAAGTTTTGCATAACGTGAATAAGTCCGAGTACAGCACCAATAATCCCTACCGTTGGTGTATAAGCCCCAAAACCTTCCCAAACCTTACCCGCGTTGGTCACATCTTCCTCAAAAAAACCAAGCTCCATTTCCAATAAATCCCGTAAAAGTTGAGGATCAGTCCCATCAGTCATCAGCTCTAGCGCTTTCTTCAAAAAAGGATCGGAAATTTCAGCAATATCTTTTTGAAGAGCCAAAATGCCCTCTTTACGGGCTTTAAGAGCCAAACTCACTAACAGTTTGGAGATATCTTGAGGTTTCTCTTTCGTACCCAGAAAAATGGTTCCTAAGCCCTTTACAGCATTAATAATATCCGTCTGAGGTGACTGAAGCATAATAGCCCCAACGGCACCACCGAACACGATAATAAACGCCGTAGGCTGAACAATTGCCGAAATGGGCAAGCCTTCAAGGATTGCACCACCAAAAACAGCCAGCAGACCAAGTGTTATGCCTATTAGAGAGGTAATATCCACAAACGCGCCTCATCCCACGTCCCAACATGTAACAGCCTTCTATCCAGAAGATCATAGCAAGGCTCTCATCATTATATCGAAGCTGATATTCTTAAAAGAAATAGAGAGGCATAATTAGTGCACCTGGAGGAGAAAAATCACTCTTACAAAATGTATTTAGATTGAAAGACTATTTAACGCTCGATAAGGTTGGGGTTACACCCAGTTCGTTCTGAAGCATTTTCGCTTTACCATAAGCTAAGGAACGACGTTTTTCAGCACCACGAATAACAAAATGAACAGCAAATGTTGTGTTCTTAGAAGGCTGTCTCAGGGTTTCGCTCATATAAAGCCTCTCCATTTCTTATCATAACGAGTCTATCGGCAAACGCCCCACATGACTTTAGGGCATTCCTCTATTTTGTGGAGTGGTGCTACGAGTAAGGTTAAAACGCCTAGTCAAAAGGTCTGATACAGGAAATTCTTGTATCAGACCTAATGATGATTGAGTTAAGCGTGCTTGGTTCCTAAAAAGAACCGGAGCAGACTAGTTTTTAGAGGAGTCGTCCTGCTCAACACTGCCTAAGCGAACTTGAACATGGTCACCAACGCCTAAGATAATGTTATCTTTGCGTTTATCAACCGCATCAACAGGCTGCGCACTAAGTTGAGCTGAATAAGGCTCTTCTAAAACAGCGCTTTTACCTTGTTTCAGGCCGTAATAGGAACCTTCCGCAGTCTGAATTTCGCGTTTCAAAGCGGCAACCGAGTGAGTGGGCAGTTCAGAAACAGCTTGCATTTCATCAGGTGTTAATACACCTTTATCAACAGCGATGGAACCGTTAATAGGGAGTTGCTGCCCTGCTGGGGTTATCAGGGTTTTGAGCTTCACGCCCAAACGACCTGCATCACCGGTTGCATTGTAAGAACGAACACGACTTACCTGACCTAGAAGCTTGCTGCCTGCAGGAACGATGACAGTTCCATTAGCATCGCTGATAGCATGGTCAAGAATGAGGAGAACGGGGTCGCCAACTTGGTTAAATTCAGAGTATAAAGACTTCGCAACTGTCGTTGAGAAAGTAGCATCAGCGGGAATACTCGCTAACAACTGAGGATCTAACGCAGTAGCAGTAGAGGTTTGGTTAACCAAACGACCTTCTGTTAAGGTGTCAGCACTGTTGCGGTAAGGAGTTTTAACGCCTAAACGATTTGTATTTTTTGTTGCGGAAGGATCAGCAGCGGTTGGATCTGCGGCAGCAGCAGTTGAGTCAGCAGCAGGTGCAGTGCTTTCGGCATTATTAGAAGCGGCTGCAGGAGCTGTTGCAGCAGCGGCGGCTGCATTACTGGAATCAACATCAGTTGCGGCAGGTGCAGCAGCGATGGTGCTATTGTTTGCAGAATCGCTTACCGCAGCAGCAGCTGTCGCCTCTGTATTGCTGGAAGAAACAGAAGAAGCAGTGGTTGAATCGCTGTGTGGAGAAGCGATAACTTTTCCATTGCTAACGATAGTCATATCTCGATGCTGAGCCAAAGAGTTCAAAACAGTTGCCACTTCAGCCCGATTTGCGGGTTGCATAGGAGCAATCATATTCGCACCCGTTTGAGGGTCGATTGCATAGAGATTGGACTGAATAGCAGTCGCAACTTCACGGCGAACATTGCTGGGAACCTGATCAGCATCACTGTATTTGGAAAGTACTTGATCAGCGTCAGCATTACTCAATAAGGGTGTTTTCAATGTGCCAGCTAAGCCAACTAACATTTCAATACGACGAAGTGGATTTTCGGGACGGTAAACTCCGGCAGGGTAGGAAGACAACAAAGCTGCATTATCTTCATTGGAGAAGCCTAAATCGTTTTTCGAAACTTTTTTCAAGCTGGAAATACGTTGAGCTTTACTCGGAGGTAAGCCTATCGCTTTAGCACTCATGCTAACAAACTCAGAACGAGTCAACCAAGCATTCGGATGGAACATACCATCGTTAAAACCGGTCATAACATTTTGTTCAACAACGCTATTGATATCGTTTTGTGCCCAACTGCCTTGTGCATCTGTATAAGAAGCGGCCATAGCTTGAGAGCCAATCGCTCCCACTGTGAGACCGAATGTTAATGCAAGTGCAAATAATTGTTTCTTCATTTGTGTTTCCTTTTGATTAACGAACTGCTGATTGGATGAGAAAAATAGGCTTTAAATAGCCTTGTACAACCAAAAGTAGGCATATACTGAAAACCAAGAACACTAATAAAAGCAAACTAGATTGTCCTCAGTCCGAACCGTAATAGTAAGAGTAAGGCTCATAGCTCAGTTTCACAATTACTCTACTGTCTAACTGGCTCTAGCTGTTTAAAGCGTGGCTATTAGTCTATAGAGGACTTTTATTGAGTATTTATATTGCTTGACAAGTAAGAGCCCCCTAAAAACAAACAAAACAACCAACCATAATTAATTAGAATTTGGATTCTATCATATCACTGCTTTGGAATTAGGAGGTAAGAATTTGCTCAATACCATGTAGCAATACCTTACGTGCACCCCGGTTATTCTCCAGCATTTGAAGACCTTTTTCTGCGGTCGTATCATACTCTTCAGGTTGAGTCAATAAAGCTGTCACGGCATATAAAAGCTCGTGAATATTTTGAGCCTGATACCCCGCTTTCGCTTCGCGAATTAAACGGGCAATCTCAAAAAAGTTTTCCATATGAGGGCCAAAAACAACAGGAACCCTTTGACTAATGGCCTCTAGAGGATTTTGTCCTCCTTTATCTACAAAACTCCCCCCCATAACAGCAACTGTACTCAAGCTATACACTGTAAGAAGTTCGCCAATCGTATCTAAAATAATAATGGGACTCAGATTAGGAGACTCTTCTGAAAGTTGACTTCTGACCGAATAAGAGAGGGCGAGACTATTTAATAGAGCCTTTATGGATGGCAATCGTTCAGGATGACGCGGTGCAATGATCAATTTTAATTCAGGGAAGTCTCGTTTAAGTTGCAAATAGCCATCCAACAAAATTTGCTCTTCACCGGCATGGGTACTTGCAAAAACAAGTACAGCATCCGAATCTTTAAAGTTCAGGAGTTCCTTTAATAGCGCTCGCTTCAATGGGTCAACGTGAGTTGCTAAATCAAATTTGATATTTCCAACAACTGTCATTCTTTCAGGATCAATTTCAACCAAAGAACTCAATCGTTCCGCATCCGCTTGTGACTGCATGTACCAATGATCGACCCTCTGTAAAGTAGAACTTATAATGGGTTGAATCCAACGATACCCCTTTAAAGAGCGCCTAGACAAACGTCCGTTAATAAAAATAAGTGGTTTCTTGTATTTCCGCGTAACAATATCAATAAAGTTAGGCCACAGCTCTGTTTCAGCAATGACTACCAAATCCGGCTTCACCAGCTTAAAAGCCGAATGAATACAGGGACGAATATCATAGGGGAAATATAAAACCGGTAATTCTGGAAAAGTTCTTTTCGCAAGATCCTGGCCCGTAAGCGTTGTCGTTGAAACTACAACATCATAACGTTCCATACTCATCGTCAATAAAGGTCGAATCGCATTAAACTCTCCTACGGAAACTGCATGAAACCAAACTCGAGGACGGCCATCTTTCTTTTCAAACTTTCTAAGCGTCTCCAGATCATACAAGCCTAGTTTTTGCTTAAAACCCGCATGAATTTTAGGAACAAAAAATGACCACAACAAGAACATGGGTATTAAAAAAAGAAGCGCTAAAAAAAGCCCAATATTATAGAGCAGAATCGAAAAGCCCATGAAGTCGGCCAAAACCTATCTCTAATGCTGAGAACTACAATAAACCATCATCATTATCATACAGCAGATGCGGTTTCTGACACAGATGTACCCATATTCCTTATGTTAGAAGCTGGTGTTTCATCTCGTGTAATATTACTTAATTCAGTTTGTGACGTTTAAGATTCGCCAATGACTGAAGCGCAAGTTCATAAGTCGGCTCAATTTCAATGGCTTTCTTATAATGCCGAAAAGCGTTTAACAAATCCCCTTGAGATTCAAAAGCACGTGCCAAGTTAAAATGTGCGAAATGAAATGCTCTATAACGCTTGGAATTTAAAGCGTCTTGAAGGTAGGGTATCGCACTTACTGGATTACCTTGAGCAATCAGGTAAGCACCTATATCGTTGTACGGATTTCCAAATTCAGGATCAAGCTCAATAGCTTTACGACACTCAAGAATAGCCGCATCCAAATCGCCTAAAAAACTGTAGGTCCAACCTAAAAAAGTATGGGCTTCGGCTGTCGGATAAATTTCTATCGAACGCCTGTACTTTTCTACCGCTTCATCATACTCACGCTTTTGCTGAGCAGTATAAGCTTCTCGAAAAAAAACTAAAGCCTCTTCTTTTTTACGCTGAAGGACATAGTTTGCAAAAGAAGCAACTGTAGACTCTTGAGGAGGTGTTAATGTTGTAGTCATAAGAGAAGAGACTCTTAAAATTGAGCTATTTCAGGAAAATCAATTAAACGATCGACTCAATGGATCATTACACAAGCAAGAAAAGAAAGATAAGAAAGTAGTGTACGCTATTCTGCTATCAAAAACAAAAGAGGGCAAGAATTGCTTCTTACCCTCTTACTCTTGTAATTAATCAACAAGCCTATTCGTCATCCAGGATGTCGTCGCTGCTTTCTTCAAGAAATTCATCGGTGTCACTAGCAGCTTCACCGGCAACTTCAACGTGCATCGAAGAATCGTCGATCAAGAAACTTTCTGTATCTAAAGACATCTCTGGAGCACCAAACATGCTCTCAATTTCTTCAAGAATCGCAGAAGGTTTCCGCATACTGGCTTTTGAAGCAAGTGCTTGTTCAGCATCATCGTTCATATCCACACGGTCATCTTTGAAGTGTGGGAAGCCGGTACCAGCGGGAATCAATCGACCGATAATGACGTTTTCCTTCAGGCCACGAAGGTAATCCTTTTTACCTTCCACTGCTGCTTCAGTCAATACACGCGTCGTTTCTTGGAAAGAGGCTGCTGAGATGAAGCTTTCCGTATTCAACGATGCTTTTGTAATACCAAGGAGAACTGGGTGGAATTCAGCTGGCAAACGGTTCTCTTTGCCTTCAATAGCACGGTTAGCTTCAGCTGCAATCTTCTCATCAAGAAGCTCACCACCAAGCAATACAGTATCGCCTGCTTCGTCAATACGGACCTTTTTGGTCATTTGACGAACAATAACTTCAATGTGCTTATCGGCAATTTCAACACCTTGTGAACGGTATACACGCTGAACTTCTTCAACCAAGTAAGTCCGAACAGCTTCAATACCATTAATCAACAAAATGTCGTGCGGGTTAATAGGACCGTCAGTCAGAGCTTGACCCGCTTTAACACGCTGTCTGTCTTCCACAATAATGGTAGCGCCGACAGGCGTATCAATCTCTTCACGCCCATTGATACTGGCCAGGAATAGACGTTGCACATCATCTTCCCATTCAATTTCAATTTGACCTTCTACAGGAGAAATAACAGCGGACTCTTTAGGTTTACGGCCTTCAAGCAGTTCTTCAACCCTCGGCAAACCTTGGACAATGTCCCCGGTTTTTTGGCGTTCAAAAATCAAGGAGGCAATTAAGTCACCCCGTTGTACTAAAGATCGGTTCTCAAGCTGAAGTACTGTACCGCCTGAAATCAGGTAAGGACGTGCTTCACGAAGGACAATTTCTTTATCACTGACTGAAGAAACCGTACCAGAGCAAGGTGCAATATCTTTCTCTGAAAGAGCTTGATCCAGTGTCACAAAGGCACCCACCTTAAGCTTGGATTTTGCTTTCAGAGGTATGGTTTGTTCCCGATCCGCAGTAATCAAGAGAACACGACGAACATCTTTTGAATCGCTGGCATTACCCAAACTGACTCGGCCTCGTGTGTGGGTGATAACTTGCGTTTTTACAACAGGTGCTTTCTTCTCGATGACTTGTCCATCTTCAACCAGCAATTGGGTTTGCATTGCTGTCTTTTGAGCAGCACCAACACCGGTTGCAGTATCACGACGGATTGTCAGATTCTCCAGAACAACCACTTTAAGGTTGTTTTCTTCACCTTTAATTTCAGCAACCGCTTTTAAGCGCTCAAGGTAACCGCGCATTTGAAGAACTAAGCTGGTACGAAGTAAAGGAGCACCTTCAATGTGACGGATTTTATCACCATCTTTGACCTGTAATTGAGTTACAGGAACAACTTCGATATTACCAGGATCAGTTGAATCAAATTCAATGGTAACTGGACGAGGAGTAATTAAGAACTCTTGGTAAGGACGTAAAAGAACATCCGCATATTCAAGATCACGGGTATCTTCAATATCATCGTCATCATCGTCAGGTTCCTGGATTTGGAAGTTCACTGTAACAACACAGTCTTCTTCAGCTTTGATACCAGGTGCAACTTCGGTTCCTTTGGAAACCAAGGTTCCATCTTCAACCATCAAAGTTGCAATATCATTCACGCGGAAAAGCTTACCGGGACGAATCGTCACTTCACGAATGATATCGTTCTCTTCAAGAATTTCAACGATACCATCAGTTTGGGCCATAACTCCCTTGATGATTTCAGTACCAGCTTTAACTTCCATACCGGATTCAACACCAGGTACTTTAAGCGAGATATCTTTACTAACCTGGTGAATCTCTTCAGGCATGAAGAGTATTTTACCGGGATGTTTGATGATCCGTTGTTCATCGACTTCAATATCGAGGTACTTAATGCGGCCGCTGGTTGGTGTTGACATACTTTCATCAACTAACTCAGCAACAATGCTTCCATTTTCAAGGGAGGTTCCTGCAGGTGATTTAACGATGAAGGTTTCTTCATCACCAACTTTCCACAGTTGTTCTTTTTTAGTTTGAACCAATTCAGCATTCGAAGGTGTAATACCAGCAATGATAATGGTTAGCTCTTTTCCGTTCGTAATATGACGAACGATTTCTCCATCAACTGGCTTTTCTTCGAATTCAAGCTCAGCAGGCAAACGAACTTCACCGCCGTGCTCGCTAATGACGTGAGTTTCGGCAATGATATCGCCTTCTTCCAAGGCTTGTCCATCTTCTACAAGATGACGAGCGCCGGTTGGAAGGTTGTAAACATCACCACCAAGTACCCAAATAGTACCAGGACGGTTAGCAGTTCTACTAATGTTACCTTGGCGATCCCGTTTCTCATCGGCGTCAAAGCCTTCGAACAGAATCTCGCCACTCATATCAGCATTAATATCTTTGGTGGCTTTTTCAGTACGACGACCTGCTGTTGGTTCGAAAGAAGCAAGGACAGCACCTTTTTTGACTTCATCACCAGTAGCACAAGCCAATACAGTGTTGAAAGGTAAGTTGTACTTATCAACTTTCCCTTCAGACGTTTTAACTTCTAAGACACAGTCACGTGTTGTCATTTCAACAACATCTCCGTGACGGGTACGGTATTCACGAGTTGGCATTTTGCTGACAACTTCACCGGCATGGCGAGCTTCAAATAACTCACGTTTACCTAAGCTACTAAATACACCACCCGTGTGGAAGGTACGCATGGTGAGCTGGGTTCCAGGTTCACCAATACTTTGTGCAGCCATAATACCAATGGCTTCACCAATATCAACAATTTTGTTGCTCGTTAAAGACCATCCGTAACATTTTTGGCAAATACCAACCTGACTACCACAAGTCAATACTGAACGCATTTTAACTTGCTTTACATTCGATTTTTCAATCAATTCTGCCAAGTCAGGGGTGACAATTTCACCAGCTTGAATCAGAATTTCACCATTTTCATCAACCACGTTCTCAGCAGGAACACGGCTTACAATACGGTCTGCCAATGAAAGAATTTCAGATTCGCCTTCCATTACGGCTTCCATGAGGATACCTTTGCCGGTAGCACAATCTTCTTCTTGAATAATAACGTCTTGGGCAACGTCAACTAAACGACGGGTAAGATACCCGGAGTCAGCTGTTTTCAACGCAGTGTCAACAAGACCCTTACGGGCACCGTAGCTGGAAATAATATACTCGGTTACACTCAAACCTTCACGGAAGTTGGTTTTAATGGGTTGGTCAATAATTTGACCTTGTGCATCTGCCATCAAACCACGCATACCAACCAGCTGACGAACCTGACTGATGTTACCCCGAGCACCGGAGAAGGCCATCATGTATACCGGGTTCATTCTGTCGAAGTTATCAACAACCGCTTTCGTGAGTTTCTCAGTTGTCTCACTCCACATGTCAATAACCTTGGTATAACGCTCTACTTCGGTAATTTCACCTTTGATAAAGCGAGCTGTCGCTCTTTCAATCTCAGACTCAGCTTCAGCCAAAAGTTTTTTCTTATCTTCCGGAACATCCAAATCTGAAATAGAGATGGTAACACCAGCAATTGTTGCATAACGGAAGCCCAAGTCTTTCAAGCTGTTAGCAACAGCACCGGTCTTGGCCATACCCATCTCTGCATAAACTTTTGCAAGGAGTTTATTGAGTTCTTTTTTATCAACGATTTTGTTGATAAATTCCATTTGTTTTTTTTGAGGTTTGCTACCCAAAATCGTACTCATGAAATTTGCTTCCTTAGCTCAAGTGCTTACTGGAGAATCGCTTGACGAACCGTACGGTTGAAGATGATACGACCGGGTGTCGTTTCCATTAACTGTCCGGTTTCATCTCGAACGACGATTTTGGCGTGCAATTCTGTTACTCCAGCTTCGTATGCAGACAATGCGTCTTCAAAGCTGTAGAACGTCATTCCAGCGCCTTTTTTGGCGTTGGGATTATCCAGTGTCAGGTAGTAAATACCTAAGACCATGTCCTGCGTAGGTGTAATGATAGGTTTACCGGTTGATGGCTGTAATACGTTATTACTGGACATCATCAACAAGCGAGCTTCTGTCTGAGCTTCGATAGAAAGAGGTACGTGGACAGCCATCTGGTCACCGTCAAAGTCAGCGTTAAAAGCCGAACAGACGAGCGGATGGAGTTGAATCGCACGGCCTTCTACCAAAACCGGTTCAAATGCCTGAATACCTAAACGGTGAAGCGTTGGAGCACGGTTCAGGAGCACAGGATGGCCTTTAATGACCTCTTCCAGCATGTCCCAAACAATCGTTTCCTGACGTTCAATCGTCTTTTTAGCAGATTTAATGTTTTGGCTTTCACCCCGGTCGATAAGCTTATTGATAACAAAAGGCTTGAAGAGCTCAATTGCCATCTCTTTAGGCAAACCACACTGGTGCAGTTTAAGACGAGGACCAACAACAATTACACTACGTCCTGAGTAGTCAACCCGTTTACCAAGTAAGTTCTGACGGAAACGGCCTTGCTTCCCTTCGATAATATTCGAAAGAGATTTCAAAGGACGGTTGTTAGGACCAACAACAGTACGACCACGACGACCGTTATCGATCAGAGCATCAACAGCTTCCTGAAGCATCCGTTTTTCGTTACGAACGATAATTTCAGGTGCGCCCATCTCTAAAAGACGGCTTAAACGATTATTACGGTTAATAACCCGTCTGTATAAGTCGTTTAAGTCAGAGGTTGCAAAACGGCCCCCGTCCAACTGAACCATAGGTCTCAAGTCAGGAGGAATAACAGGGAGCGCATCCATAACCATCCAGGTGGGAATAGTGCCGCTCGTCATTAAAGACTCTACCAAACGTAAGCGTTTTAAAGGCTTAACACGTTTCTGACTAGAGCCAGTCATTTCTTCCAGTTCAGCCTTTAAAGTATCGCTGATTTCTTGAAGGTTCAAACGGGAAAGAAGAACTTGAATTGCCTCGGCACCAATACCGACCTCAAGTTGAGCTTCTTCATTCTCTTCCAGAATATTTTCGTATTCTTCTTCAGAAAGAAGTTGATTTACTTTGAGTTCAGTGTTACCGGGATCGAGAACAACATAGGAGTTGAAGTAAATAATTTGCTCCAGATCTTTCAAGGCCATATCCAGAATAAGACCCAAGTAACTTGGAATCCCTTTTAAGAACCAGATATGGGTAACAGGAGCCGCAAGTTTAATATGCCCCATCCGGTGACGACGCACTTTGGACTCGGTAACTTCAACGCCACAACGCTCACAGACAATCCCACGGTGACGTACACGTTTATACTTACCGCAGTAACATTCCCAGTCTTTGGAAGGTCCAAAGATCCGTTCACAGAAAAGGCCATCACGCTCTGGCTTTAATGTCCGGTAGTTGATCGTCTCAGGCTTTAAAACCTCACCGTGAGACCATCCCAGAACACGTTCAGGGGAAGCAATTCCGATTTTAATGAAGTCAAATTGATCGATATTGGTACTAACCACTGAGAAAGCTCCTTAAATTGAATCAGAATTAGCTGAGAAGAAGTTCAGAAGCTCATTACCAGCGGAGGCAAACTCACGCTTTGGAGCTCGAACGTTTTCATCAACCATCAGATCAACTTCAACTTCGCGGCCATCTTTCAGGCGCTTTTTAACGGTAATATCCAGACCAATACTATGGATCTCACGAACCAGTACCTTGAAGGACTCAGGAATACTCGGGCGGTTAAGGTTATCACCCTTAACAATGGCCTCGTATGCACGAGAACGTCCAACAACGTCGTCCGACTTAATCGTCAGCATCTCTTGAAGTGTGTAGGAAGCACCGTAGGCTTCAAGAGCCCAAACTTCCATCTCTCCGAAACGTTGACCTCCAAATTGAGCCTTACCACCGAGAGGTTGCTGAGTAACCAAACTGTAGGGGCCTGTACTACGGGCGTGAATCTTGTCGTCAACCAAGTGGACAAGTTTCATCATATACATGCGACCCAGAGCAACCCGGTTCTCAAAAGACTCACCGGTACGACCGTCGTAAAGCCTAGCTTTACCATCCGTTTTAATCCAATCAATACCAGACTTGTCGATTGCATTCTTCAACTCTGTGGTAACAGCATTCAAGGAAGCTTCCGGACCATACATCTCATCGAATGGTGGTACTTCGTAGTGGTGACCTGTTAAGTGAGCTGCCAACCCTAAGAGGGTTTCATAGGTTTGCCCCACGTTCATACGGGACGGTACACCCAAAGGGTTCAAAACAATATCAATTGGGGTTCCATCAGGCAAGAAAGGCATATCTTCCTTAGGAAGAATACGGGAAACGATACCTTTGTTACCATGACGTCCAGCCATTTTGTCCCCGACGCTGATTTTACGTTTTTGTGCGAGGTATACACGGACAACCGTATTAGCACCAGGAGGTAGCTCATCACCTTTTTCACGATCGAAGACTTTAACGTCTACAACGCGACCGCCTTCACCGTGAGGAACTCTTAAAGAGTTATCCCGAACGTCTCTTGCTTTTTCAGCAAAAATGGCTCGAAGCAGTTTTTCTTCAGGAGGATGCTCTGATTCACCTTTCGGGGTGATTTTACCGACCAGAATATCGCCAGCAAATACACGGGCACCTACACGAACGATACCGCGCTCATCTAAGTTGCGAAGTGCATCTTCACCAACGTTAGGAATTTCACGGGTAACTTCTTCAGGTCCGAGCTTCGTAGTACGGGCATCAACTTCAAGTTTTTCAATGTGAATACTGGTGTAAACATCATCGTGAATTAAACGCTGACTAATTAAGATAGCGTCCTCAAAGTTGTAACCTTCCCAAGGCATAAAGGCGACAAGAACATTACGGCCAAGTGCAAGCTCACCACCCTGAGTCGCCGCACCATCAGCAATGAGCTGACCTTGTGACACTTCGTCCCCAAGCTGGACAACGGGGCGATGGTTTAAGCAAGTATCTTGGTTGCTACGGAGATATTTTACGAGCTGATGTGAAACCAATTTACCTTCGCGATTGCGAATTTCAATGATATCACCAGTAACACGCTCAACAACTCCATCCGTCTCCGCAATCAAGGACATCCCGGAGTCCATTGCGACACGGCGTTCAAGACCCGTTCCAACCATGGGACGTTCAGCTTTAACCAGAGGTACTGACTGACGTTGCATGTTGGAACCCATCAAGGCTCTGTTCGCATCGTCATGCTCAAGGAAAGGAATCAAAGCCGTTCCAACAGAAACAATCTGAATAGGAGACACACCTACATAGTCAACTAATGCAGGTTCTGCAAGAGTAAACTCGTTACGGTAACGGACAGGAACCGCAGGACCAATCAAAGTCATACCATCTTCCTGACGACGAACGTCTCCAGGAGCTACACGGTACTTGTCTTCTTCATCTGCAGAAAGAAAGTGGAGTTCACCAGTCAATTTGCCATTTTTGGATTCCCAGTAAGGTGTCTCCAAGAAGCCGTACTCATTGACACGGGCATAAGTTGAAAGCGAACCAATCAAACCAGCGTTCGGCCCCTCAGGTGTTTCTACAGGACAAATACGTCCGTAGTGACTGGGGTGAATGTCACGAACCGCAAAACCAGCACGTTCACGAGTTAAACCACCAGGCCCTAAAGCAGACAAACGACGTTTGTGGGTCAACTCTGAAAGAGGGTTAGTTTGGTCCATAAACTGGGACAATTGCGACGAACCGAAGAACTCACGAATAGCAGCCAGCAATGGCTTTGGATTCAACAAGTTATTTGGGGTTAGGGTGTCAACGTCTTGCAACGTCATACGCTCTTTAACGATCCGCTCAAGACGAGTTAAACCAACACGGAACTGGTTTTGCAGCAACTCACCAACGGCACGAATACGACGGTTTCCTAAGTGATCAATGTCATCAACACGACCATCATCATAGTTCAGGTTAACGAGGTAATCGATAGAAGAAACAATATCTTCATTCGTAAGAACACGAACCGTATCAGGAATCGAAAGACCCAATTTACGGTTAACTTTATAGCGACCTACCTTACCTAAGTCGTAACGTTTCTCATCAAAGAAACGACTTTCCAATAAGGAACGACCGCCACCAACACTTGGAGGATCACCAGGACGAAGCTTTTTGTAAACTTCAATCAAGGCTTCTTCTGTAACTTCAGTTGGATCTTTATCCAAGGTTTTTTTCAAGTAATCGAAGTGACGGAATTGATTTTCCATTTCGCCAACAGAAAGACCCAATGCCCGTAACAAAGTAGTTGCCAGAATCTTTCTGTTTTTGTCGATTTTGACGTGAATAACATCATTAATGTCAGTCTCAAACTTCAACCAAGCACCACGGTTAGGAATCATGGTGGCGTTAAAAATACGTTTTCCGTTTAAAGCCTGATCTCTTTTGTAGTAGATACCAGGTGAACGAACAATCTGAGAAACAATAACA
>Ga0105239_10003784_pt1 | contig 18415 bp, 12 predicted proteins | sample KBSC44metaG_FD_92761 | JGI IMG/M metagenome (GOLD analysis project Ga0105239, IMG submission 92761) | Corn rhizosphere microbial communities from Kellogg Biological Station, Michigan, USA - KBS C4-4 metaG | ecosystem: Host-associated > Plants > Roots > Rhizosphere > Soil | place: Michigan, USA...
CCTACCCCGTAGACCATTCCCCCTACTCCCCGGTCGCTGCGGTCCTACCCGCAGACCATTCCCCCTACTCCCGGGTCGCCGCGGTCCTACCCCGTAGACCATTCCCCCTACTCCCCGGTCGCTGCGATCCTACCCGCAGACCATTCCCCTATTCCTCCGGCCGCTGCATGAACATCCACCGCTGTCCCTCCAGATCCTCCGCCCGGTACCTCGTCCCCGGTCCGCCACGCTCCAAACCCGTTAAGATCAGCGCTCCCCCCTCATTGGCCACTTTAAAATGCTGCTCCACGTCGGCCACATAAACCAACACGCCGTTGATGATATACGGTACCTGGTACCACCGCGCCGCCGGCGCATACTCCTGCCTCAGCCGTTTCGGGCTCTGATAGCCCGGCGTCGGCGACGCAAGCATGATCACCTGGTCCTCCATGGCGATCTCCCCGTGAGAGAGCCGCCCACTGTCGTCAAGCCACCGTCGCTTCTCGGTAAAACCAAAAACACGACAAAGCCACTCAATGGCCGCCACCCCATTTTCATAAGCCAGCATCGGAACGATCAGTTGCATGATAAAAGGATTTGTAACTAAATTACCACTATTTTCCTGGTGATCTCCTTCCCGGTCCCACCCTTCCCCCCAACACGGTCATCTTCCCTATCCTCCCAAACGCCTGTACCGTCATATCTCCCTGTCGCTCATAACCGAAAAATCAACCACCACCTTCGAACGGCCCCCACAAAACCATCCCCCTTCACCAGCCTCCATCTTTTCCCAACTTTCATGACAAAGCTCATTAATACGGAGTTGTAAATTTCTTCCCATAACAATCGTTTCCCCAATAGATGCACCAACGGGAATAATTACACAACCCCACCCAAAAAATCCATACACCCGAACCCATCCCTCCCGCAAACGGTTCACATCATCTGCAAAACGGTTCACATCACAACACCAACGGTTCAGGCCACCGCCACAGACCAACGGTTCACACCCGATCATCCTCCGGTTGATTTACCTTTGCCTCTTGCCTGATCTGATATGACGATTGTAACAAATTTCATAGAAAACATAAGCTAATCGATCGACTATGACATTCGAGACGGTCACGACACTATGCAACGATACAACATAGATCGAAAGGACATTCTATTACTATGCGGCGGCATTCCATCATCTAATATTTTATTCACCCATGTAGCGATTACTTCCAGTACCGAAACCAGGTGATCTCCGCCCGCCAACAAGGCTTTCATAAACTAAATACAACTGCTCTCGAATGGGATGGCCATCAACGCCGGGATGGCTATTACCGTTGGGCTCGCCTGGGATACCAAATGACAGACCCCAGTGACCTGAACGATTTTACTAACCTTCTGCGTTACTTTCCCCGACCAATAAAAAGTCTTGGCGAGCTGGTGCTCAGTGAAGATGGATATGCATTCTGGAAAAACCAGGGCTTCACCTGGACAGGACAATTCCTGCTTGCTGACAACAGTCCCAGCATGACCCACCTTCGGCATTATTTAACGTTGAAAAAAATTGAAATTACCCTTTAGTAGAACGAGACTTTGAGGACGGGAAAAGAGCATTCTTTACCTGGCGAACACTCCAGTCTTTATGTTGTGCAACAAAGCCCTTATATTCGGGATACGTATCTTCCACTGCCTTTATCCCTTCCTCCCGGAACAAAACAAAAGCATTCAAGATCCTTGTTGCCTCCAACGCGGTATATTTTTGTCCAACCGACATACCCAAATATACAATTTTTCCCAGATACCTCCAATCCTCCACCCAAACCAACCCCCACAACGGTTCACACCACACCCCGCAACAGCAGCAGCCACACCATCCACCACAAGCACACCGCCACGGCGGCGGTCTACCACATCCCACCCAAAAGATCCCCCTTCCCCGCCAAGGACCTAATAGCCCGGATTCTGCCCCAACCCCGGATTCACCTGCACCTCCCGCGAAGGCACCGCATAGATCAGCTTATTCTGCGTCACATTATACGACTGCGGCAACAAATACGGCAACGTCGCCTTCTGCTTCACCCCATACGCACTCATTACCGTTAGCGCCTGCCCCGTCCGCACCAGGTCAAACCACCGCTTGTTCTCAAACGCCAGCTCCACCCTCCGCTCATGCGCGATCGTATCCCTCAGACTCCCCTGATCCGTCACCATCGACGGCGCCAGACCCGCCCGCGCCCGCACCTGGTTCAGATATGGCAGCGCCGCCGCCGGCTGCCCCTGCTCATTCAACGTCTCCGCCAGCATCAGCAGCACATCGGCATAGCGGTACACCGGCCAGTCATCGTCGGTATTATAGACCAACGGCGTCTTCAAAGGCAGATGGAACTGCTTCTTGACAAATTTCTTATACAGTTCCCCATTCTCCGCCGTCGTATCCGGATTCAAAATGCTCATCACCCCACCCGGCTGAAAATCCGTATTGTCGTCCAGTCGACCCTTCACCACCCCAACGCTTACGTCCAACCGCTTATCCCCCTTCTCATAGCTGCCGATCAGATCGTCCGTCGGCGTATTCCATCCCCCCTCGGTATTGGCATAGTCCACACCCAGGATATTCTTGGTACTCGGCGTGACGGGAATAAAGTAGTAGATGAACTGACTCGCCTGGTTATCCGTACCCGTCTTATACTGCACTTCAAAAACTGATTCCTGACTATTTTTATTCGCAGGATCAAACACCGCAGCATAGTCAGGCAACAGCCCATACCCCATCTGCGTCACCGACTGCAGCAGCGGCAACGCCTTGTCATACTGATGCAGGGTCATATAGACGAACGCCAGTTCCGTCGACGCCATCCCCTTCGTCACCCGACCAGACCCCGGAAACCCCGAAGGCGGAGCAAGCTTCGCAACCGCATCCGTCAGATCGGCGATGATCTGCCCATAAACACTGTCCACCGGCGACCGCCCCAAAAAAGCATTCTTCGCATTCGTCACCTCATGCAGGTATAAAGGCACCGCACCAAAACAGCGGACCAGCTCAAAATAATAGTGCGCCCTCAACGCCTTCGCCTCCCCGATGATCTGGTTCTTCACCGAATCGACCATATCCGGCGGCGGAGTAGCTAACTTGTCCAGCACAATATCGGTCCGCTGAACCCCACTGAAATCAGCCGTCCACAAGGCGAGTATCGTCGGGTTCGCCGAATTGTCCAGGAAATCCGACAGCTGCTCGCTGGTCGCACCGCCACGGTCCTTCGAATTGTAGTCATAGTGCGTGTTGTCCGAACGCATCTCCTCCATATAAAAGGCGACGTTGGCCGCATCCCGCAGCGGACCATAAGCCCCCGCCAACGCCTCCTGAAAGTCGGACGTAGTCTTAAAAAAATTCCCCTCGTTCACCTGCCCCGCGGGGTACCGGGTAACAAAATCCTTTTTACACGCAGCTAAAAACAGAACCACAACCCCCAAAAATCCAGAAATATATTTCATAAGAATTACTTTAGTTGTTCGGACGAACCGGACGATGTCCAGGTCATCAAAAATTTACATTCGCCCCCACCATAAATACCCTCGGCACCGGATAAGACCCATTATCCGTCCCACCCGTCGTAGCCGCATCCTTCGTATCGTTCACCTCCGGATTCTGCCCCGGATACTTCGTAAACATAAAGGCGTTCTGGACACTCCCATATACCCTTATCCCCTTGATGGCATGCAGCCACTCGCGGCCAAACGTATACCCCAGCGTTATATTCTTGACGGCCAGATAGTCGCCGCTGAACACCCAGGTCGAATTTATCGTCCGGTACAGCTCCGTCGTATTCGCCAGCGTTCGGGGCACCCTGCCATTGCCGGGGTCAGACTCGCTCCTCCACCGGTTCTGCATCTGCTTGTCGACATTAAAGACTCCATCCAGGTTATACAAATTCTGCAAATTCGTATTCGCTATCTTATTCCCCACCTGGCCGGCAATAAGTACCCCCAGATCAAAATTCTTATAGGTAAAATTGTTCGACATCCCATAGATGAACTTCGGATTCGTCCGGCCGATAAAGGTCCGGTCATCGATATTGATGGTGTCGTCTCCATTGACATCCTTCATCTTCGCCGTACCGATCGCCGACGTCGCTTCCTTGGGAGATTTGTCAAAATCCGCCTGGTTCATATACAGACCCTCGAACTGATATCCATAGAGCTCCCCGATCCTGTGCCCTACCGCCGTACGGTTGTAGTCGCTGTATTGGTTAAACCCCCCGATCGGCGTCCCATTGACAAGCGATACGACCTTATTGTCGTTGAAGGAGATATTGAAATCCGTCGTCCAGGTGAAGTCCTTCGATTTGATATTGTCCGAACTGATCTGTATATCGTGACCCCATATGCGGAAAGCGCCCTCGTTATACTGTATCGACTCATACCCTGACGCATAGGGAACAGGCAACGGCGTCAGCATCCCCTCCGTGCGCTTATTATAATAATCATAGCTGATATTGATCCGGCCATGCAGCAGCGTAATGTCGGCCCCGATATCCAGCTGCTTCGACGTCTCCCAGGTGAGCTCTGAGTTGCCTAAATTCGTGATCGACTCACCCAAAACAGTTCCGCCATTGAACACATAATTGGTGGCGCTGAGCAACGATACCCAGGTGTAGTTCCCGATATTGTTGTTACCCGTCAGACCATAGCTGCCCCTGAACTTCAGGAAATTCAATGCACCTATTTTCGGAAAGAATTTCTCTTCGCTCGCTACCCACGCGACGCTGACAGAAGGAAAGGTCCCGTATTTCTTGACCGCACCGAACCTCGAGCTTCCGTCGTTCCTTATCGTCCCCGAAATATAGTACCGCTTCTTATAGTCATAGTTGACCCTCGCCAGCGCCGAAGCCAGCGTCCATTCCTGACTGTTGGTCGTCCCCGTTGTGGTCGTGGCAGCCTGGATAAAAGGCGTCTCATCCGTCGCAAACCCCGTCCCCGTCACGGTCCGCAGCGTCTGATAGAATTTCTGGGTCGAATACCCGGCCAGCACCTCCAGTGAATGGCTTCCAAATCTGGCATTATAATCCAACGTATTTTCATTCAGCCAGGAGTAAGAATTGTTGGAATTGTTCATCGCCTGGGACTCCGTCGGCGAACGCGGTGGCACGTGCCCGAACGACCCAAACTGTGTCCCGTAATAAGCATTATAGTCCTGCGTAAGAATATTCCCGTTGATGCTCGACCTCGCCTTCAGTCCCCGCAAGACCTCTACCTCAGCGTAGAGATTCCCCAGAAAATGAAAATTCGTCTGGTCATTGTCCATGATCTCCGCCTGCTGGAGATAGTTGGGCAGCTTATACATGCCATAGGAGGCCGTGGAAGGTATCCACTTCCCATCCTGCGTCTTCGGCTGTATCAGCGGCGAGCTGAGATCCGCGCCTGCCACCACCTGCCGGTTGCCATTCAACCCCAACAGCCCACCCCTCGTATTGTGGTCGATCTGATAGGTAGGCGCCAGGTTGAGACCGATCTTTATCTGCTCATTCGGCCGGTATTCGGCATTGGTGCGAAAAGCATAGCGCTTCGTACCCGTATTGTACAGAACCCCATTCTGATTGAAGTAGTTCATCGTCGTGCTGGAAGATATCTTATCGGTACCATGTGAGAAATTGACCGTATAGTTCTCCATCGGCGCAGTACGGACCAGCGCTTTGTACCAGTTCTCTCCCTTGCCATACTGATCCGGATTGGAGTAATCCGCCGGTACTGTAGCCGTCCCCGTCGCAGGGTTGACCCAGTTCTCGTACTTTATCTTATCCTCATAATACCCCTTCATGTATGTGGCAAACTCCCGCGCATTCATCAGGTTCGGCTGCCCCCTGTCCGGTATCGCCTGGAGACCATAGTAGGCATTCACGCTGATGCTGCTCTTCCCGATCTTGGCGGTCTTCGTGGTGATTAGAATAACCCCGTTGGACGCACGGCTGCCATACAGCGAGGTCGCAGCCGCATCCTTTAGTACACTATAGGATTCAATTTCATCGGGGTTGATCAGGTTGATGTCCCCCGTTCCCCCCGCGGCATCGCTGTTCACCGGCTGTCCATCCACGACTACCAGCGGCTGGTTACCCGAGTTCAGCGAAGCAGCGCCCCTTATCTTGAATACAATAGCCTGCCCCGGTATCCCGCTGGTCTGCTGTATTTGTATACCGGCGACCTTTCCCTGCAGCTTCTGACCGAACTCCGTCGCATTGATATCCCTGACATCCGCGGCATCTACCTTGGCCACCGAGCCCGTGATATCCCGCTTCAGCTGTTTACCATAGCTGACGGTCACCTGCTCAAGCGTATTCTCCTCCTTGGTAAGAGTCAGGTTAATGGGTAGTTTACTGTCTACATTGACCTCGGTGGTCTTATACCCCACGTGACTAAATACGAGCGTCTGCAGTGGCGCTACCAGGATAGAAAAATTACCCGCGCTATCGGTCTGCGCTGCCTTCGTTGTACCCTTGATCGTAATGCTGGACCCCGACTGGTCCACACCACCGCCTGCTAGCGTTATCTTCCCCGTTATCTTTAGCTTGTTGCCGCTCGTGTCGCCGATCGACGTATCCGCCACGGCCCCGGACGAATCCCGGAGGTCGGAAGCCCTTAGCTTCGCCGTATCCTTTACAGGTTTGGCGGGAAGTGTATCCCGCGGCGGTGGTTTCTTACCGGTAGTATCCTGCGCTAACGAAGTCAAGGCCAATAAAAACAATAGCAATAAGGTGCCGCCGGCCCTCACGGGCACGGTGACTCGGGCTGATGTACAAATTGTCATAAACAGCCAATGATTTTAGTGTTAAAACTCAATGTTATGTCCATACGCGCAGCAGGCCGTGGGTTTCAACCCTGCGGACCACGCGTTTTAACCGGGCTAAACCCGATTCAACTTTTTCAATTTTTAACGGGGAAACTGAGGAGATGGGGGCATCAGAATGTCTGTACTCTCCGGCTCAAGGCTCTGGGTGACGGGACTTGTCCAGCTATGCCTCAAACAAATACCTTGCCACTACGACTACGTGCTTCGTACACTTATATACGTGTCTGTAAAAAAAATTGATTAGAGGATATTTTTCCCCACGGATACGCACCAGGCCGGAAATTGGCTTACGCTGTTCGACATCAAAACCCTTACCATCACCCGATGCTACTTCCAGTTCATTTAATATCCAACGCATGATCCGCGCTGACGCTATCCATCCCGCCCCAGACCTTCACCGACGTCCACGCTGCCCCCGGAGCCGCCCAGAAAGGATCTCCTGCGCTCAACCCCAGCGGAAGGAACACCTCTGAGCACAGATAAAGGCTCCCTCCCGTTATATAAACATCCGCCAACCCCTCCTGATGCCCATGTAAGCCGATATTCAGCCATCCCTGCGCAGTAAAGGTCCCGGGCGACCCCAGGGTCTTTTTGATCACCGCCGTCAACGCCGAACGAACCTGCCCCGGCGATAGCGAGACAGGCAGCTGCCCGCGCAACGCCATATCCGCCAGATGGTGAAACGCCCCACACCTGTAAGTGATCGAACGCCCCGTCACCGGATAGCTGCCATCAGCATTGATCATCCGCTCCTGTATCTCCGCATATCGCTTGGTGATCCTGTCCAGCTTTTCCGCAAAAGCCTTGTACCGCGACCCCGCCACAGCAACCACTTCAGAAAGATAGGGCTGTATGACGTAACTGTTGTAGTAGTCATCATGATAGCTCATCCCATCGGAAAAGGTCCCGTCCCCCACATACCAGTGCTCCGAGAACTCCCGCACCGCATATTCGATCCTCACCGGATCATAATCATAGCCATACTTGCAGAAAAAGGTCTCTACCACCGCTGAGAACAATACCCAGTTATTATACCCGGGAACAGTAGCCCTCGTCAGCCTCAGCGCCGTCACCACCCGGTCCTTCACCGCCGGATCCAGATGCTCCCACAACCATGGACAACGTATCAATCCTAACGCAAAAAAAGAGGCATCCACCAACGGCTGTGCGCCCGTAAACACCATATAGTCCTTTGAAGCAGGATTCACCGAGTTGTCCACCGCCTTCAATGCCCACTCCCTGTATAGCCGCCGAAGCCCGGCCTCTTCCTTATCCCCACCTTCCGAGTTCAGCCACGGCGCGATCCCGCTCAACAACCGCCCCCAGGCCTCCAGGTAGGTCACCCGGCTTCGCGTCTCTTTGTTATCCACAATCCTCGACAATACCACAGGCATCGTCTCTCGTAGCCGCCCATCCGCCAGCGCCGACAGCACGGGCCTCGCCACCTTATCCATATAGTTCAGCCAAACCTTCCTCTCCTCCTGGGCATGTAGAATGCCGCCAACAAAAACAAGAATGACAAGCAATATTCTCTTTTCCATCCCCCAATATACAACAACCAGCCTCAATATTTAAAATGCTCCTTCACCTTGGTCAGGAACAGCTCTTTCTTTCGCCGGCTCACCTCGATCTCCATTCCATTGCTCATGATCACCGTTCCTCCCTCGCCGCGGATGTATTCTTTTACGTGCAGCAGATTGATGAGATAGGATTTGTGGATCCGGAAGAATATGGTATCTGCCAACAGACGGTCATAGTCGAACAGCGGCTTGGAGATGATGATGGTCTTATTGTCGACAAGCCGGAATATGGTATAGCTCCGCTGCGCCTCACAATAGACGATCTCCTCCAGTTTCACCACCGAAAACCCCTTCAACGTCGGCAGACAAAGCCGCATCTCCATCGGTGAGCCCACTTTATTGATATTGTGCAGCAGGGTCGCCGTCTGCTCAGGGTCCTTCTCCTGCCTCACCCTTTCCTTCGCCCTCATCACGGCTTCTATCAGCCGGTCCTCATCGACGGGCTTCATCAGGTAGTCCACCGCGCTAAACCGGAGAGCCTGTAAGACATACTCGTTGTGGGCCGTGACGAAAATGACCTTGAAATTCATCTCGCTCAGCCCTGCCAGCATCTCCAGGCCACTCTTCCCCGGCATCTGCACGTCCAGAAAGACCAGGTCCGGCTTCAGCTCGCTTAGCTTTTGTTCCGCAGTCACCGCATTTGGACAGGTAGCCACGATCTCTACCTCCGGACAGTGTAGCTCCAGCAGTTTCATTAGCGTTCTTATACCATCCGGCTCGTCATCGACCAGGATTGCTCTCATATGTATAGTTTATTGGTGATTACTTTAAATCGTAATACAACGCGCGTACCCGACCTGCTGCTGTCGATATCCTGCAGGTCGGTGATCTCCAGCGTACAGCCCGTATCATACTTTTCATTCATGATCTTTATCCGGTTGCGTAGATTGCTCAGACCAACACTCTTGTGACCAGGGTTACTCATCTTCTTCAGCTGCTCGCTCCTGTTGATACCGATCCCATTGTCCTCGATGCTGCAGTAGATCATCCCGGCGCTCCGAAAAAATCGGATGGTAAGATTCTTCTCCCCGTTCTTATACATCAGCCCATGCCAGATGGCATTCTCCGCAAGCGGCTGTATCATCAGGGTCGGGATCAGCGTGTCCTCCCGGTCTATATCCTCGTCGACGATGACCTCAAAACAGAAACTATCCCCGAACCGCAGCTTCTCCATCACCAGGTAATTCTCCAGGTGCTCGATATTCTCATACAATGTGGTAAAGATCTCCTTCGACTGGTTCAGCGTCGTCCGGATCATATTGGCGAACTTGCTCAGATAGCGCGAAGCCTTCTGCCGCTCGTCATTGAGGATCATGCCTTTTATACTGTTCAGACAGTTGAAGATAAAATGCGGGTTCATCTGCGTCTGCAAGGCCGACAGCTGCGCTTCCGCCAGCTGCTGGTTGATGACCGCGATCTCCCGCTGATGTATCTCCAGCGACTGCTCCGACTCGATCTGCTTGATCTTGGCCCCCACCAGCGCAGCAATGGTGATCAGGATCTTCAGGTCCCGTTCCTTGAAATAGTCGACAACCGGATGCTCCGAGTCCAGAACCCCGATCAGCTCCTCATTGTGCATAATAGGCACAGTGATCTCGCTCAGACCCGGAATATTGTCGACCCGGTAACGCCGGTCCTTCCTCGTATCGGGCACCACGATCGGCTCCCTGGTCTGCATGACATACCCGACCAGCCCCTGCCCGGGATAGACGTCGAATAGCTGAGTAGCCAGCAACGCCGGAGTTCCCTTAGGACCATAGGCCGCCCGTTGCACCATCTTGGTCTTATCCTCATTCCACAGGTAAATGATACAGTCAACATACCCTAACCGACTGATAAGATTGTTCATAACGTCCCAAAGCACCTCGGATATATCGGTCTTGTCTGTCAGCGAAGACGAGAAATAGTTGATGATCTGCTCCAGCTCCAGCCGGTTCTTGTACTCCTCCGCTATCAGCTGCTGCACCTGCGTATACTCCCGCTCTTTCCGTCGCACCGAGTTGACCCTCGTCTTATATACAAGGATGATCAGCCCCGCGACGCCTGCTACAAAGAGCACGATGAACCAGGTCGTCTTCCAGTAGGGCGGCTTTATGTAGATATGCAGCGATCTCACCTGCTGTGGCCAGTGATTGTTGGCGGAATACAGCTTGATCTGGATGGGATGCATCCCGCCTGGAAGACTCGTCAGCGTGATCAGGTTCTGAGTGTTCAGGTCCTCCCAGGCTGTGTCGCTTCCATGCATCATCCGCCAGGCATAACGATTCTCTTCCGGATCATTGAAATTGATGGTGTTAAAATGGATCGACATATTGTTCTGGTTATACGCCAGCCTGATCTCATGCTCCGTCGGCAAGATCACCGAATCCCGGACCTGCATCTTCTCGATGAACAGGGACGGGGCGATCTTGTGCGAAACCCCGAGGTCCGGAACGAACGTTATCAGCCTGTGCCTCGCGCCGATATACATCTTATTCTCCGCCTTATCATAATAGCTGCCCTTACGCCAGGTGGTGAGACTGACGGACGGAAGGCCATCGGCATAGGTCAGCTGCTGAACCGAATAGTTCCGGATATTAAAGGCGGATATCCCGTTGTCCGTACCAAGCCATATATGATCCTGTATCACCGGCGAGCTGGTAATGGTATTCCCGTCGATCAGGTTATTCTCCTCCTGCCGCAGATACATCGTATTGGTGGTGCAGTTATACTGGATGATCTCGTTGTCATAGGAAGACAGCCAGAGATTGTTCTTGTTGTCCCGGCCGAGGATGAACATATAGTTTCGCAGCGACTTGCTGACTCCGGGATAAGGGATCAGCGTATCCACCACCTGTTTCTTTACATTCCAGCGGCAAAGCCCATCCCCCGCCAGCCAGATATTGCCCTGCATATCCTCCGCCATGCTGAACGGGAAGGTAATCTTCAGCAACGGGTTGTGTTCCGGCGCCGACAGGTCCGAAAAGGTCCTGGTCGCCCGGTCATACCGGACAAGCCCGTTCAGCCGGTTAAACCCCATCCAGATATTCTTCTTCGAATCTACAAAGACGCTGGTCGTGTTGGTTTCCTCCGTCCATTTCAGGCCCGGCGGAACAGGCACGTGCCCGTAATGATAGTTGTTTTTATTTACCCATAATATGCCTGAGCTGGTCCCCAGCCACAACGTATCGTCTGAATAGGGGATCACATCGTAAATGGTATTGCTGAATGAGAACTGTGGTTCGAATTCCACCCGCTTTCTGATAGTCGAGGTCTTCTTGTCGAGGACCAGCAGCCCGCCCCCATTGAGCAGTCCGGCATATATCGAAGACCCGTCAACGTAAAGGCTCCTGATCGCATGGTCCAGCATAAAGGGCGACTGCAGCGACAGATCAGTGACCGAAAAGAAAGACCCCTGCAGGTTCTCCTTGTATAGCCCGTCGGCCGTGCCTACCCACAAACGCGACTCTTTGTCCCTGAATACCGTCGTACACTGGATACCTTTAAAACATTTCAGGCCGTCGCTGGTCAGCCTCTTCGTCCGCGCATCGTAATGGAATACATAGAACCCATTACTCCTGCAAGTCATAACCAGCACACTGTCATTGATATATGCAAGATCACTGTACCAGCCCAGCTCCGAGTCGATCGAAAACGGCATCATATTCGCAACGCCCTGCGCAGAGTTGACGTCTACTACATCGATGGCATTCTTCTCCCGGTCAAAAATGAACAGTTCGTTCTTCTTCCCGACCCATGCAGGACGAAGATCGCCGGCAGCATCCGTCAGCTGCTTCTTCAGCACCTCCCGCCTTCGGACATACGCCGTATCTATGGTATTAAAAATGGGGCTGTACAGCGTGCCGATCAGGTCATTGATCTGCAGCGTCGACCCGTCGGACAACATACCGGCCCTGATCCCAAAGACCATCTCCTTGACACCCACATCCGCTGGGAAATAGTGGTCATAACGGTTGACCAGGCGTCCGGCCTTGTTAAAAATATACATACCGGTCTTGGTAGACACGATATAATTGCCTTGTTTGTCTTTTGTGATCCCCGTCCCATGGTTCGCCCAGAAATAAATGACAGAATCGCAGGGAACAATGAGCTCCCTGGCACGCCCGCAGACAGGATTGAACGCGAACGCCCCAGCCCGTGTCACCCCAATGATCTCGGAATCAGATGGATGCCCCAGCTGTACCACAAAATTGCTGGGCAACGGTGACTGCGGCGCCCCCTTGAAAACGTTCTGAAAGGTCTTCCCGTCAAAACGGTTCAGCCCCTTATGCGTCGCCACCCAGATATACCCCACAGGATCCTCCTCGATCCCCGATATATAATTATTGGAGAGCCCCTGCAGCCGCGTATACCGGCTGAAATTGCTCCGGTCGAAACATTGCGCCCCCACTCCGCCGGAAGACAATAGCAACAACGCTCCCAGCGGGATTAAAATGGTGAGTTTAGGTAGTCGCATGAGGCGCAATAATTTTAATTTAAAGGTAACACACTTGCCAATATAAATTAATGCGTCCGACGCGCCGGCCATTTGCACCCCACCATTGGGAAACCCATTCCCCGCATTTATGGCCGGATATCCGCCGATGGTTAAAACGGAACTGTTAAATATTCCTAGGGCTTCCTCCGGCCCCTCCCGTTCGGAAAAATACGGTGACCGTTGGGAAAGGAGCCTGCCTATAGTCTGACCGCATTTTTACTTTCGCGCAGACAAAGGCCCATGTATAAGATCGACTTCTTTCCCGAAGTGTCTGAAGAAGCCAAATGCCTCTTGCTGAACATCGCCCGTATAAAAGAGTACAGGCGAAAAGACTACCTCTTGCGTGAAGGCCAGGTCTGCAAACGGCTCTACTTCGTTCAAAGCGGCCTGCTCCGCACCTTTTATAACAATACCAGCAAAGACGTCAATCTCCACTTTGCCACCGAAGGGCAGTTCTCTACCGATATCAAAAGCCTCAGACGCCAGACCCCCTCCGAGCTCTGGATACAGGCCTACGAACCCACCAACGTCCTCGAATTTGACGCGGGCAACCTCCTCAGCCTCTACGCCCGCTCAGAAGAGATCCAGCACTTCGGCCGCAGGCTAATGGCCCAGCTCGACCAGGAATACCTTGAACGCACAAACCTCATCCTCCTCCCCCCAAACGACCGCTATACCTACCTCCAACACCGCCGCCCCGACCTCGTCCGGCGCATATCCCTCACCCATCTCTCCTCCTATATCGGCATCTCCCGGGAAACCCTCAGCCGCCTCAGAAATCCTTAAAAAAATTCCCCACACCTGTCACAACCCAAAGAAGATCCCCCTCCCGTCACTATCCCCCAAAAAAATTCCCCACACCTGTCACAAACTAACTGGCTATCTTGTCTACTTTGACGGGACCGTTCCTTTTCGCCGAAATCAAATTGATATGGAGAACAAAGCCGATATTTTTTTAGAATACAAACCTCTCTTATTCTCAATCGCCTACAACATGTTAGGCCATGTTGACGAAGCCGAGGAGATGGTACAGGACAGCTTCCTGAAATGGATGGAAGTAGAGATCGCCAGCGTCCGCCAGCAAAAGGCCTTTCTGGTAAAAATGGTCACCAACGCCTGCATCAACCACCTCAACAGCGCCCGGGCCCGGCGGGAAAAATACGTCGGCATCTGGCTGCCCGAACCCCTCCAGAACTACGCCCCCGACGCCGGCCAGGCCCGCATAGAGAGCTATCACGCCCTCTCCATCGGCATGCTCGTCCTCATGGAAAAACTCACGCCACAGGAGAGAGCCATCTTCCTCCTCAAAGAGATATTTGCCTACGACTATTACGAACTGGCGGAGATCTTCAACAAAAGCACCGACAACTGCCGCCAGATCCTCAAAAGGGCAAAAGAGAACCTCGGCAACGACAAACGAAGATTCGAGATCGACCTGAAAGTGCACGAAAAGATACTCCACAACTTCCTCCGGGCTATCGGCGAAGGCAATATGGACGACCTCATCGACCTCCTCAAACAGGATATCCAGATGGTCACAGAGGGCGGCGGAGCAGGCCTCACCCTAAAGAACCAGCACATCAAGGCCCTGCCCAAACCCATCCTGGGAAGGGAGAACGTCTCGAGACTGATACTCACTCTTTTACCCAAGATCCGCGAATCCGTCCCCAACTTCAGCGAAGACATCACCTTCGCCAATGGTATGCCCTGCATCATCACCTACTCGGGCGACCAGCCGCTGAGCCTTGTCGCATTGGAGACAGACGGCGAACAGATCAGGAACATCTACGTACAAACCAACCCGGAAAAGCTCAAACATTTTAAGAAATAGACCCCGTCCGTTTCACGATCGGTACAAATTCAACAGAACAACATCAAAACCAAAAGCAAAACACCACTCGTATGAATTCCCAGACACTTCTCAACCTGGCCCTCATCATCCACATCAGCGGCTTCACCATCATGGCAGGCACGATCGTCGCCGACTATGTCATCAGCCGGCGGCTTAACAAGTTCATCATATCGGACAAACAAAAGGCAATCGCCGTCCTCGACACTACCTCGGGACTCGGCAGGCTCATCGGCATCGGCGGCGGCCTCCTCCTCATTACCGGCATCACCATGGTCATAATATTTAAAGGCACCGTGTCACAGATGCTATGGTTCAAAATAAAGATGGTCCTGGTCCTCCTGGTTATCATCAATGGCATCGGGGTGCTCCAACGGGGTACCGGCCGGCTGCGCAAAATGCTCGAACCCAACAGCACGGTCAATAACGGACAGATCACCGCGCTGAAAGGCAGGCTCAATACCTTCCACTTCCTGGAGATCATCCTGTTCCTGATCATCTTTATATTGAGCGTCGTCCGCTTCTAAACTCGTCACTCATGAAAATACTCATCATCGGGGCTGCCGGAGGCATCGGCTACGAGGCCGTACAACAGGCGCTAAAAGAAGGCCACCACGTCACCGCCGTCTTACGCAATCCGGCCAAACTACCGATCACCCATCCCAACCTGTCCATCGTAAAAGGCGACATCCTCCAGCCAGCGACCTTTGAACAACACCTGCGGGAGGCCGACTTCACCATCTCCGCCATTGGTGTCAGCGGCGCCAATATGTTCAACGACAAACCGACCACCCTGTACTCAGAAGGCAATGCCAGCCTCGTCTCGGCCATGCAACGCATAGGCGCCAGAAGAGCCTTCTTCATCTCCGCCTCCGCCGTCGAGATAAGCCCCGTCCTCCCCTTCTACGTCCGATTTGTCGCCAAATATGTCATCCAGAAGGTCCTCCGCCACATGTACGCCGACCTGCGCACGATGGAGGCGACCATAAAAGCCACCAACCTCGAATGGACCATCATCCGCCCCCCCCAGCTGACCAAAGGCCCCGTCACCGGCCACTACCGGACAGCCGTCAACGCCTTCCTGAAGAACGCCCTCAAGATATCCCGCGCCGACGTCGCCCACTACATGATCCACAACGCCGGCAACGAAGCCACCTACAAGGGCATCGTCGAAATTGGCTATTAACCACCGAAAAACCCACAACGAAAAGAGCGCCCGCAAGGGCGCTTCTTCATATACTCGGTTCGGCAAAAACGAGTCTAATGTCGGTCCGCTCGGCCAAGAGTCCTTCGGCCGGGCTGCTTCGACACGCCCCCCGGACGAACACCATCTTTTCAACCTTCCCGGTCCTAACGCAGCCAGAAGAAAAGACACAAAAAAACTATCACAACACCCGCATTCACGAGCATCGGCCCAACAAACGACCTATTCCCAACAATTCGCCCGATGAGAGAGAAAAGAAAAAGACCAGCGGCGACCAACGGAGTAAAGATTAATATCATTGCCCCCAGCCCCGGAGTACACGGGCCGCTCGGCGATATTCGTTCGCCCGCCCACACCACCAACCCATAGATCACATAAAAAATAACGGTCCAGAGAGTATATTTTCTTCCCTTATGCATATGTCATATAAACTTACAACTTAATTACCAATGATTTAGATCCCACCCGTGTCCTATATAGTATTTCCCCTCGTAAAACCCGCTATGACATACCATACTCAACAGTTATCTTTGTTGGATGATCTTTACACGGTCATTGCAGCTGTTAATGAAAAACCCTTATTACCGTACCCACAGCAGGCAGTGATCATTCCCACCAATATTCTATGTTAGCCTTCTCTTAACATCCAACCCTGGGGCCGGCATTGTTTTACCCAAAAACTAAAACGATGTTGAAGTCATCAGTACCCTTTTACGTTTGTAGCGTGGCCCTTATTATTATTCCGCCACCTAAGGCCGAATCCGGCCAGTCAACCGCCGAATTGCGAAAGACCCTGCCCTACACGGCAGCGGTAGTTTCCACCCCTTCTTCCCATACGCGGGCAAAAAAGACTAATTTCTCGGTCACCCCTCCCGACCGGCAGGGGATGAAATTTGTCAGCCATTATATTAAGAATAATGACGACGACCTGCTCACCATCAGGAGAAGGAGCGAAGGCCCCTTTACCATCATCGACTCCGTGCTCAACCACTACGGCCTTCCCCTTCAGCTGAAATACCTCGCCGTCATCGAGTCCGAGCTAAAACCTTCGGCCCTTTCCCGCGTCGGCGCAAGAGGCCCCTGGCAGCTGATGCCCGGTACCGCCCACGAGCTCGGCCTGAAGGTCAACCACCGGTCGGACGAACGCACCAACTATTATAAAAGCACGAGGGCCGCGGCAAAATACCTGAAGGACCTGCACCGCGAATTCGGAGACTGGCTCCTGGTACTGGCCGCCTACAACGGCGGACCCCTGCCCGTCTACAAAGCCATCCACAGATCGCACAGCAAGAACTTCTGGACGCTCCAGCGATACCTGCCCGCTGAGTCTAGGATGCACGTAAAAAGATTTATCGCCACCGCATACTATTTTGAACGCGCAGACTCCCTCAACAGGGTCCGGCAGTCCACGGCTATCACCACCCTCACCCAAACCCCCGCCACCCTTACACAAACCCAGCGCTCCGCGTCCTTCGCACAAACCACACCCCTCAGACCACAAACGGGCGAGACGGCTGACGAAAAATTCAACCGCCTCATGAATGAGTCCGCAACCTCTCTCAAAACCTCCCACGAGCTTCTCACATACTAAACCAGACAAAAGAACCCGCCGGCAACGGCGGGTTTCTTATTTAATTCCGGAGCCCCCCGGCCACAATCACCCCTCCTGCCACTGAGCCACGATCATCCATCCCCGTCAACCACCGTCCCCCAACGATCACCCACACCGGCGGCAATCACCCCTACCCCGGCTCCCTAATTCGTCGTACCTTCCCCCTATGAAAATCGCCACCTACAACGTCAATGGGGTCAACGGCCGCCTTCCCGTTCTCCTCCGCTGGCTCGAAGAGTCCAAACCTGATATCGTCTGCCTGCAGGAACTAAAAGCCCCCCAGGAAAAATTCCCCGAATCTTCTATCCGCGACGCCGGCTACCACGCCATCTGGCACGGACAAAAGAGCTGGAACGGCGTCGCTATCCTCTCCCGGACCACCCAGCCACAGGAGATCCGCCGCGTCCTTCCCGGCGACCCCGAAGACAGCCACAGCCGCTATATCGAAGCTGCCATCGGCGACCTGACGATCGGCTGCCTTTACCTGCCCAACGGCAACCCCGCACCCGGCCCCAAATTCGACTACAAGCTCAACTGGTTCCGCCGCCTTACCACCCACGCAGCCGACCTCTTCGCCTCCGGCAAACCCGTGATCCTGACCGGCGACTACAACGTCATGCCCACCGAGATCGACGTCTACAAGCCCGAAAACTGGGTCGACGACGCCCTCTTCCGCCCCGAAGTCCGCCTCGCCTTCAAAACCCTCGTCTCCCAGGGATGGACAGACGCCATCCGCCACCTCCACCCCGACGAAAAAATATATACCTTCTGGGACTACTTCCGCAACGCCTTCGCCCGCAACGCCGGCCTGCGCATCGACCACTTCCTCCTCACCCCACAGCTCGCCAAACGCCTCAAATCCGCAGGCGTAGACCGCGA
>Ga0105239_10003785_pt1 | contig 18414 bp, 25 predicted proteins | sample KBSC44metaG_FD_92761 | JGI IMG/M metagenome (GOLD analysis project Ga0105239, IMG submission 92761) | Corn rhizosphere microbial communities from Kellogg Biological Station, Michigan, USA - KBS C4-4 metaG | ecosystem: Host-associated > Plants > Roots > Rhizosphere > Soil | place: Michigan, USA...
CGAGGCGGGCGCCGTCGACGAGCGCTATGTGAGGTCGATGCACGACCGCGAGACGTCGGTGTCGACGTTCATGGGCAACGGCCTGGCCATCCCGCACGGCACGAACGAGGCCAAGTCCTCGATCCGGCGGACCGCCCTGTCGTTCGTGCGCTACGACGAGCCGGTCGACTGGAACGGCAAGCAGGCGGAGTTCGTCGTGGGCGTCGCCGGCGCCGGTGACGACCACCTCGCGCTCCTGTCGCGCATCGCCGGGATCTTCACCGATGCCGAGCAGGTCGCCGCGCTGCGTGGCGCCGCCACTCCGGACGAGGTCCTCGCGGTCCTCGACGCGGTCAAGGTCTGAGCGGGGCCGCTGGGCAGCGGATGTTCCCCCGGCTCCGCCGGGGGAACGTCCTCGCTCAAGGAGCGAGCACCGCGACCCCCGCGCAGGCGACCGCCCAGAGCACGCTCGTGAACGTGCCGATGATGAACCGCTCCGCCACGCCGGTGTCCTCCTGGTTGCGCAGCTCCGGGTAGCGTCCGAGTCCCTTGACCGCGAGCACGATCGCCAACCCGGGCGCCCAGCCCGCCACGAGCGCGACGTACACGGCGAGCCGCTCGAGCGCGCCGATCCACGCGCCTCCGCGCAGGACCGAGCCGGCCCGGGTGACCCCCTCGGGGTCCTCGACGAAGGAGAACACCTGGGTGGTCACCAGCCCACCACCGGCCACGGCCAGCACGGCGGCCAGGACCGTGACGGTCTTGTCGAGGTCGTGGTCGGCGTCGGAGCCCCAGCCCCAGAGCAGGGCGATCGCGACGAGGACGAGCAGAGCGCCCGCCGCGAGCCGTGAGGCCTTGCCGGTGGCGAGCTCCACGACGGAGATCAGCGCGGCGCCCGCGACCAGGATGGTGTCGACGATCTCGTGGCCGGTCATCGGTCACCTCCGAGTGCGGTGCGGGTGAGGTACTCCACCAGCTCGCGGGCACGCCGTCCCTCGGCGATCCCGGCGGCCGCGGCCCGCTGGCTGACCGCGGACTGGCTGATGCCGATCCGCGACGCGGCCTCGTCGTAGGTCAGCCCCTCGTCGACGAGGTCCGCGACCTCCCAGCCTCGCGGGGTACGGCGCGCGAGCAGCGCGGCCCACAGCCAGATCGCCGACTCCAGGGCCCGGACGCGATCACCCTCGCCGACCGCACGCACGTGCCAGGGGCTGGACTTGGCGCGGGTGACCGCCTCGCGGGCGGAGAGGTACGCCGGTCCGCGCCCGGCACGTGCCTGGTCCGGAAGCGGGGTCTCGACCGGCCCGACGCCGATCCCGATGTTCCACTCACCCGAGCGGAGCAGGGCCTCGAGGGCGGCGACGACCGCGGCCGGCTCGTCGAGCACGCCCTGGAACTCGTCGCCGACCGTGCGTTCGAAGGGCAGCCGGGCGGAGACGTCGGCGAGCGAGGCGAGCGCGAACGGGACCCGGTCGGCCCCGCTGCGGCTCCCGTCCTGGTCGACGGTCAGCACCACGACATCCACGGTCCGCCTCCATCCTGATGATGTGACAAGTTTAGAGAATAGTCTAATACTTGGTCAACATCAGGAAATAGCCTCACCTGCGGCCGATGATCGCCACCACCGGTGGCGCCTTCTGGTCGACCACCGACACCCGGAAACCGCCCTCGGTCAGTGCGGCCGACGCCTTGCGGACGATGTTCGGCACCAGCTCGGGCTGGGTCGTCTCGTAGTAGAGGAACACGGCGCCCCCCGGCAGCACGCGCTCGTGGAGGAGCGCGACCTCGTCGGCGCACTTGCGAACCCAGAACAGGTTGACGTTGAACGCGAAGACCTTGTGCAGCCGCTTCACGGGGACCCGGAGCGTGGCCAGGTCGATCTGGCGGACGGTCAGCCGGCCGGCATCGACGTACTTCTGGTTGCGGCGGCGGGTGCGGTCGACGCCTGACTCCGAGCGGTCGATCGCGAAGAGCTTGCCCGTGGTCAGCCGCTGACAGATCAGCTCGGCGCCGTACCCGGGGCCACATCCGATCTCGAGCACGTTGTCGCCGGGCTGCGGATCCATCAGCTCGACGGCCCAGATCAACCGCGGCGGGATCTGCTGGACTGGCATGGCCTCAGACTGCCAGATCGTGATTCGCGCCGAACCGCGTGGCGGCCGGGTGTCCCGGCTCGGCCGCTAGGTTGTGCGCGTGACGATCAAGGTCGGCGTGCTGGGAGCTCGGGGTCGGGTCGGGTCCGAGGTCTGCCGGGGAGTCGAGCGTGCCGACGACCTCGTGCTGGTGGCGGCACTCGGCTCGACCGACGGGCTCGACCCGCTCGCGATGGCCGATGTCGTCGTCGACTTCACCAGGCCCGACGCGGTGATGGACAACCTGCGATGGTGCATCGGCCGCGGCCTCCACTGTGTGGTCGGGACGACGGGGTTCGACGACGCGCGGCTGGACGAGGTGCGTGCCGCCCTGTCCGACGCGCCCCACGTGGGGGTGGTCGTGGCCCCGAACTTCTCGGTCGGCGCGGTCCTGATGATGCGCTTCGCCGCGTCGGCCGCGCCCTTCTACGAGTCGGTCGAGATCGTGGAGATGCACCACCCCGACAAGGCCGACGCGCCGAGCGGTACGTCGCGGCGTACGGCCGAGCTCATCGCGGCGGCCCGGCGAGAGTCCTCCGTGGATCCGGTCCCGGACGCGACGTCCACCGGCCTCGCGGGAGCTCGCGGCGCCGAGGTCGAGGGCATCCACGTCCACTCGGTCCGGGCCCGCGGTCTGGTCGCGCACCAGGAGGTGCTGCTGGGCGGGCCGGGAGAGACGCTGACGATCCGCCACGACTCGATGGATCGCGCCTCGTTCACGCCCGGGGTGCTGCTGGCGGTGCGTCGCGTGGCCGACCGGCCAGGACTCACCGTCGGGCTCGAGGACCTGCTCGACCTCGGCTGACCGGCGGCTACCAGCCGGGGAACACCACCCGCAGCAGCGCGGCGGTGGTCGCTGCCACGAAGACCACGACCAGGAACGGCGCGCGCAGGAGCAGGGCGACCACCGCAGCGGCGAGTCCGGCCGCACGCGCGTCGATCGTCAGCTCGGTGCCGTCGGCGAACACCTGGACCGCCACCAGCGCGGCGAGCAGGGCGACCGGCATCACGTCGGCCACGCGCTCCACGACGGGGTGCTCGAGCGCCCGTGCGGGCAGCGAGACGCCCGCGAGCTTGAGGAGGTAGCAGCCGACACCGGCACCGAGGATCGCCAGCCAGGTCATCGTCCGGGCAGCTCCGTCGGATCGGTGGCCGAGCGGGTGAGCAGTCCGGCCAGGAGCGCGACCCCACCTGCGATGAGCACCGGGACGCCGGCGGTGGTCACCGGCACGACGCCCAGGGCGACGGCCGCCGCGCAGACGGCGATCACCCGGTTGCGCGGGTCGGCCAGCCGCGGCCACAGCAGCGCGAGGAACGCGCCGCCGACCGCGGCGTCCAGGCCGTAGGTCCGCGGGTTGCCGATCAGGTTGCCGGCGACGGCGCCGACGAGCGTGAACGTGTTCCAGAGGACGAAGACCGACAGTCCGGTGGTGAGGAAGGCGGTGCGCGCCTCCCCGCGGGACTCCCGGGTCATCGACATCGCGGTCGACTCGTCGATCACGAGCTGGGCGGTCGCGGCCCGTCGCCAGCCGCGGAAGGCCAGCAACGGCGCGAGCTTGAGGCCGTAGAGCGTGTTGCGGGTGCCGAGCATCAGCGCCGTCAACGCTCCCGAGAGCGGCGCACCGCCGGCCGCGGCGACACCGACGAACGCGAACTGGGAGGCGCCGGTGAACATCACCAGGGACAACGTGCACGTCTGGACGACCGACAGTCCCGCGGCGACCGAGACGGCGCCGAAGGACACGCCGTACAGACCGGTGGCGACACCGACGCCGAGACTGTCGCGGACGATCTCGCGGCGTTCGGCCGCGAACGGTTCGCTCATCGTGGGATCGGCCACGCTCCGACCCTCGTGGCGGCGGGTGGGATCAGCGCCGGCGAGCCACGCGCACCGGACGCGGCTGTGCGTGTGATGCGTGGACCAGGACGTAGGCCAGGAACAGCCCGAGCAGACCACCCGCGAGAGCGCCACCGGAAACGGCGATCGGCAGCGGCGTGGAGTGGGCGATCCACATGCCGGCCACGATCCCGAAGCAGAGGCTGATCGTGCCGAGCACGATCCGGTGGAGCACGGGCAGTGGTCCGAACATCGAGTGCCTCCTGTCGGTGGCGTGTCGACCCCCCGGTGGTGCGGTCGGGATCGCCGGAGGTCCATCGTGGCCCTCCTCGGATGGAAATCCAAGAGGATTCCGCACAGGTCCAGGACGTGGTCAGGCCAGGGACGTGTGCAGCCGCACCTGTCTGACCTGGGTCGAGCCCGTGCCGTCGAGATCGAGGGTCCGGTGGGCCGAGTCCGCTCCCCACCCGGCCTCGGTCAGGAACGTGCGGAGGTCGTCGTCGTCGGCCACCAGCCAGATCACAGCGCGGGTGAACCGGTCGGCGACCATGGTGTCCACGGCCGCCTGGAGCAGCCGCGACCCGTGGCCCTTGCCACGTTCCTCGGCGTCGACGGTGAACTCCATCAGCTCCCCGTCGGTGACAGGGTCGCAGTCCGGATCGGTGGCGGGCGTCGTGATCGCGAAGCCGACGACCCGGTTGCGCTCCAGGGCGACGAGCGCCCGGTGCCGGGCGTCGGCCGGGTGGGTGAGCGCGTCGCGCCACAGCTGTGCGAAGTCCGCCTCACGAAGGTCGCCCGCGGCCGGCACCAGCCCGGCGTACGACGTCGCCCACGCGCGGGCCTGGATCGCGGCGATCGCCTCGGCGTCGTCCGACCACGCGATCCTGACCGAGACGTCGGCGGAGGGGTTGCTCACCGAGCCATGGTCGCAGCGACGGTGGTGTTACAGAACGTCGGCAGGGATGCAGAAAAGTGTTATATCCCTGGTACGGTGGGACCGTGTACGGCAACGACTTCGGCACCGACCAGCAGCAGGCGGCCGAGCACCACGATCCGGCGGCGTTCACCGAGCTGCTGGCCGACGAGGGCCGCATCGAGCCACGCGACGACATGCCCGAGGCCTACCGGAAGTCCCTGGTGCGGCAGATCGCCCAGCACGCGCACTCCGAGATCATCGGGATGCAGCCCGAGGGGAACTGGATCGGCCGCGCACCGAGCCTGCGCCGCAAGGCGATCCTGATGGCCAAGGTGCAGGACGAGGCCGGTCACGGCCTGTACCTGTACGCCGCGGCCGAGACGCTGGGCGTCGACCGGGCCGACCTGGTCGACCAGCTTCACTCCGGCCGGCAGAAGTACTCCTCGATCTTCAACTACCCGACCCTCACCTGGGCCGATGTCGGCGCGATCGGCTGGCTCGTCGACGGTGCCGCGATCACCAACCAGGTGCCGCTGTGCCGGTGCTCCTACGGTCCCTACGCGCGAGCCATGGTGCGGGTCTGCAAGGAGGAGTCCTTCCACCAGCGGCAGGGCTTCGAGATCCTGCACACGCTCTCCCACGGCACGCCCGCGCAGAAGGCGATGGCCCAGGACGCCGTCAACCGCTACTGGTGGCCGTCGCTGATGATGTTCGGCCCGCCCGACGACGACTCGCCGAACTCCGCCCAGTCGATGGCGTGGGGCATCAAGCGCTTCAGCAACGACGAGCTGCGACAGCGCTTCGTCGACATGACCGTGCCCCAGTCCCAGGCGCTCGGGCTGACCCTGCCGGACCCCGACCTCCGCTGGAACGAGGAGCGCGGCAGCTACGACTACGGCGAGATCGACTTCACCGAGCTGTTCGAGGTGATCAAGGGCAACGGCCCGTGCAACGCCGAGCGGATGGCGCACAAGCGAGGCGCGTACGCCGAGGGAGCCTGGGTGCGCGAGGCGGCCGACGCCTATGCGGCCAAGCCGGCACGTCGTACGGAGTCCGTGGCATGAGTACGCGCGACTGGCCGCTCTGGGAGGTCTTCGTCCGGGCTCGCCGCGGGCTCTCCCACGTGCACGCGGGTTCGCTGCACGCTCCGGACGCCGAGATGGCGCTGCGCAACGCCCGGGACCTCTACACGCGCCGGGGCGAGGGGGTCTCGATCTGGGTCGTGCGGGCGTCCGACATCGAGGCGTCGACGCCCGACGAGCGCGACTCCTTCTTCGACCCGGCGGCGGACAAGATCTACCGCCACCCGACGTTCTACGACGTGCCCGAGGGCGTGGAGCATCTGTGAAGGATCGGACGCTCTTCGAGTACACGCTCGCCCTCGCCGACGACGCCCTGGTGTCCGCGCAGCGGATGGGGTGGTGGATCAGCCGCGCACCGGAGCTCGAGGAGGACGTCGCGCTGGCGAACATCGGGCTCGACCAGCTCGGCCAGGCACGCACCCTGCTGACCTATGCCGGTGAGCTCGAAGGGGAGGGACGCTCCGAGGACGACCTCGCCTACCTCCGCGACGACCGCGAGTTCCGCAACGTCAAGCTCGTCGAGCGGCCGATGACCGACTTCGGGGTCGCGATGGCCCGGCTGCTGGTGTTCTCGACGTACCAGCTCCACCTCTATCGGGCGCTCGCCACGAGCCGGGACCAGACACTGGCGGGGGTGGCCGCGAAGGCGGTCAAGGAGGTCGCCTACCACGTCGACCACGCCGCCCACTGGGTGCTGCGGCTCGGTGACGGCACGGAGGAGTCGCACTCCCGGATGCAGGCCGCGCTGGACGCCGAGTGGCCCTACGTCGACGAGCTGTTCGCGCCGCTGGCCCCGTCGCTCGCCGGCCGCGTGGCCGACCCGGCCGAGCTCCGCGATGCCGTGCTGTCCGACGTACGCCGAGTGGTCACCGAGGCGACGCTCTCGATGCCGGAGGTGCCCTCGGCGCTGGGTGGCGGTCGCGAGGGCCTGCACACCGAGCACCTCGGCTACCTGCTCGCGGAGATGCAGCACCTCCACCGCTCGCACCCGGGAGCCACCTGGTGACGATCTCCCAGGGCTCGGTCAACGACGTGGGACGCCGCGCGCGCGACCTCGCGGCCGCGGTGCTGGACCCCGAGCTCCCGATGGTCACCATCGAGGATCTCGGCATCCTGCGCGAGGTCACCGAGGACGACCAGGGCCGCGTCCACGTGACGATCACCCCGACGTACTCCGGCTGCCCCGCGATGGAGACCATCCGCGAGGACCTCGTCGCGTCGCTGACGCTGGCCGGCTACCGGCACGTCGACGTGGAGTTCGTGCTCAGCCCGGCCTGGTCCACCGACGACCTCACCGACGCCGGGCGTACCAAGCTGGCCGAGGCCGGGATCGCCCCGCCGGGCCCGGCCCCGGTCGACGGACCGGTCACCCTGGCCTTGTCGGTGCGCTGCCCGCAGTGCGGCAGTCTCGACACCCGGGAGTCCAGCCGCTTCGGCTCGACGGCCTGCAAGAGTCTCTGGGTCTGCCGCTCCTGCCGCGAGCCCTTCGACCACTTCAAGGCGATCTGACCCGATGTCCAAGCCGCAGTTCCACCCGCTTCGGGTGGCGGCCGTCGAGCCGCTCACCGACGACTCCGTCGCGATCTCCTTCTCGGTGCCGCCGGAGCTCGCCGACGAGTACCGCTTCGTGCACGGACAGCACCTGACGATCCGTGGCGACGACGGCGAGCGGCGCAGCTTCTCGATCTGTACCACGCCGCGCTCCGGCGTCCTCACGATCGGCGTGAAGAAGCTGCCGGGTGGCGCATTCTCCGAAGGCGTGGTCGACGCCCTCCACGCCGGCGACGAGCTCGACGTGATGACCCCGGCGGGGCGGTTCACGACGCGGCTCGACCCCGCGTCCGCACGGATGTACGTCGCCATCGCAGCGGGATCCGGGATCACGCCGATCATCTCGATCGTGTCGACGATCCTCGAGGAGGAGCCGCACGCCCAGGTGATGCTGGTCTACGCCAACCGCACGCACCGCACGATCATGTTCCTCGACGACCTCCACGACCTGAAGGACCGCTTCCCCGACCGGTTCCACCTCGTCCACGTGCTCTCGCGTGAGCAGCAGGACGTCGAGCTGTTCTCCGGCCGGCTCGACGGCGACCGGCTCAGTAGGATCCTGAAGTCCCTGCGTCCGGCCGAGGACGTCGACGCGTGGTTCCTGTGCGGGCCGCAGCAGATGGTCGTCGACCTGCGCCAGGTCATCCTCGACCACGGCGTCGAGGCCACCGCGATCCACACCGAGCTCTTCCACGCCGACCCGGTCCCGCGCGCACCGGAGGCGATGTCGTCGTCGGTCGAGGGAGCCGCGCACGTCACGATCAGGCTCGACGGCCGGACCTCCGACTTCGAGCTGCGACCCGACGGCGTCGGTGTCCTCGAGGCGGCGCTCCAGGTGCGCAGCGACCTCCCCTTCGCCTGCCGTGGCGGTGTCTGCGGCACCTGCCGCGCCAAGCTCGTCGAGGGCACGGTCGCGATGGACGTGAACTACGCCCTCGAGCCGGAGGAGATGGCCGACGGCTACGTCCTCACCTGCCAGTCCCACCCGACGTCCGAGCGCGTCGTCGTCGACTACGACGCCTGAGCGAGGGCCCGGAGCGCCGCAGCCGACCGTCCTACCGGTAGTGCTCGGGGAGCTGCGTGCCGATCTTCACCTGGGGCTTGGGCTGCCGGAGGAACCGCACCTGCAGGGCCCGCATCACGGCGTAGAAGGTGGTGCCCTTCTGGGACTGGTCGGGGAAGCGCCGGGTGAGCTCGCGGCGGAGCCGCCACCGGAGCCGGAAACCCTCGAAGACGACCAGCAGGAGCAGGGCGGGCATGGCCACGTTCGCGTACGCCGCGAGGGTCGTGCTGCCGCTGTAGCCGAAGATGAGGAGCACGACCAGGATCGGCAGCATGAGCTCCAGCAGCCAGAAGGTGCTGTCGACGTAGTCGCGGATGTAGCGGCGGACGGGGCCCTGGTCGCGTGCGGGGAGGTACTTGTCGTCTCCCGTCCGCATCGCCTGGCGCATCTTCGTGCTCGACTCCGATCGCGCCAGCCGGCGAGCGGCCGCCTGCTCCTTGCGCGTGCGCGGGACCTTGGCCTTCGCCTTGTTGGCGGCCTCGGCCTCGCGGCGGCTCGGCGTCGGGCGACCCTTCTTCTGGCGCGCCTCGGAGACGTCGGCCCCCGCGGACTCGGTGGGCGGCTCGGGCTTGGGACGGCGGAACAACGTGATGCTTCCTGGCTGGTGGTGGGTCGATGTGGGACCGGGCGGCTGCCCGAGGGGCCAGCCTACCGTCGAGCCGGAACCTTGACGCCTTCCCATAGGCTGACCTCATGAGCATGTGGCAACGCATCAGCCTGATCTTCAGGTCCAAGGCGAACAAGGCGCTCGACCGGGCCGAGGATCCGCGCGAGACGCTCGACTACAGCTATCAGCGTCAGCTCGACCTGCTGGCCCAGGTACGCCGCGGCGTCGCTGACGTGGCCACGTCGCGCAAGCGCGTGGAGCTGCAGATCAACCAGCTGCAGGTGCAGTCCGACAAGCTCCAGGGCCAGGCCGAGCAGGCCATCACCGTCCAGCGCGAGGACCTCGCGCGTGAGGCGCTCACCCGCAAGTCCGGGCTCACCTCGCAGATCACGGACCTCAAGACGCAGCAGGCCCAGCTCCAGGGCGAGGAGGAGAAGCTGACCCTCGCCCAGCAGCGGCTCAGCGCGAAGGTGGAGGCGTTCCGCACCCGCAAGGAGACGATCAAGGCGACGTACACCGCGGCGGAGGCGCAGAGCAAGATCAACGAGGCCATGTCCGGCATCGGCGAGGAGATGGGCGACGTCGGGATGGCGATCCAGCGCGCCGAGGACAAGACCGCCCAGATGCAGGCGCGGGCCAGCGCGATCGACGAGCTGATCGCGTCCGGCGCCCTCGACGACGCGACCTCGCTGAACAAGGGCGACGACATCTCGCGTGAGCTCGAGGCGATGAGCTCGCAGTCGGAGGTCGAGGCCGAGCTGGCCCGGCTCAAGGGCGGCTCGGCGCCGCAGGCGATCGAGGGCGGCCAGGACGGCGGCGAGATCCTCGCCGCCGAGGAGCCGGCCCAGACGCAGACGAGTGAGTCGAAGGACACGCAGTGATCGTCCGCATCCTCGGGGAGGGTCAGTACGACCTCTCCGACGACGCGGTCTCCTCGCTGAACGACCTCGACGCCACGGTGGAGTCCGCGATCGAGGCGGGTGACGAGGCGGGGTTCCGTGCCGCGCTGCGGCAGCTGCTCGACGGCGTGCGCACCGCCGGGGCGCCGCACGAGGCGGAGTCGCTGGCCCCCTCCGACCTGATCCTGCCGATGGCCGACGCCACGCTCGCGGAGGTCAAGGACATGCTCAGCGGCGACGGGCTCATCCCGGGCTGACCCGCCTCGCTTGGGCCGCTCAGGGAGAATGGCCACATGGCTCGTACGCGTTTCGCCTCCGACGCCGGGCTGACCGCCCGGATGACGTCGGTGATGTTCCTGCTCGGCGGCATCTTCGTCGCCCTGATCGTGATCCTGATGTTCGTGCTGCCCCCGACCTGGGCGCCGTTCATCGGGCTGATCGGGCTCGGTATCGCCTGGTGGCAGTGGTACAACTCCGACACCGTCGCGATGAGGGCGATGCGGGCGCGCGAGGTGACGCCCGAGGAGGCGCCGGAGCTGCACGCGATGATCGACCGCCTGTGCACGCTGGCCGACATGCCCAAGCCGCGCGTGGGGATCGCCGACGTGAGCGTTCCGAACGCGTTCGCGACCGGTCGCTCACCCGACCGCTCGGTGGTCTGCGTGACGACCGGCATCCTCGGCCTGCTCACCGCCGACGAGATGGAGGCGGTGCTCGCGCACGAGCTCAGCCACGTCGCCCACCGCGACGTCCTGGTGATGACCATCGCCTCGTCGGCCGGGATCATCGCCGGCATGCTGAGCCGCGGCGCACAGTACGGCGCGTGGTTCGGCGGCGGTCGTCGCGACAACGACAACAACGGTGGCCTGCCGATCTGGCTCGTCGTCCTGCTGATCAGCCTGGTCGTCTACGCCGTCAGCTTCTTCCTGACCCGGCTCCTCTCGCGCTACCGCGAGCTGTGCGCCGACCGCTCGGGTGCCTACCTGACGATGAAGCCCCGTGCCCTCGCGACCGCCCTGCAGAAGATCTCCGGAGGGATGAACGCGATCCCGACCGCCGACCTGCGCGCGTCGAGCGCGATGAACGCGTTCTTCATCGCCCCGGCCATCAAGGGCGTCAGCCTGAGCCAGCTCACCTCGACCCACCCCTCCCTGGAGCAGCGGCTCGAGCAGCTGGCCCGGATCGAGGCCGAGCTGAGCCGCCCGGTCGACGGACCGCCCGAGCCGTGAGCCGGTTCTGGGGTGCTCTGACCGGGCGGACCACGCCGAAACAGGCCAACCTCGACTCGCTGTTCCTGGTGCCCTCGGCCGCGGTCACGCTGCAGACGGCGGCGGGCTTCACTCCGACCGGGACCGGCTCGGTGTGCTTCCGGGCGCCCGAGGGCGCGGCGTACCAGCAGACGCAGGACGAGGTGGTCGCGCTCCTGCGTGACGACGCCGACAAGCCCGACGTCCAGGTGCACCGCGACGACTTCGGCTTCACCTGGCTGGTGGTCGACCGCGTCGACGACGACGTCGAGGGACTCTGCACCGACTTGCACGCGATCAACGCCGCGCTGGAGGAACAGGGCTTCTCGACCGGGCTGCTGTGCTCGCTGGTGCCGTTCCACGACGCCGCCGGCCGCAACGTCGGGCTCGTCTATCTCTACAAGCAGGGCACCTTCTACGCCTTTGCTCCCAGCGGCCCGAAGACCCGCGACAACCTCCTCGAGATCCAGCTCCGCGACACCCTCGCCCACGAGCTCCCGATGGAGCAGGACCTCCAGCGCTGGCTCGCACTCTGGGGCGCACCCGGCCTCTAGCCGGCCCGGCGATGGCGTCGCCTGCACCGTGACCGGATCGTGCGGTCGCGGATCTGTCGGCGGCGCGGGCAACCCGGGGGATGCCGCGTTCCGTGCCCGTGGTGACGGAAGGGAGCCGGACGTGCCGGATGCCGACGACGGAGAGCTCGTGCAGTTGGTGGACGGGCATGCATTTCCCCGCGCACGTCGTCCCGGACAGCTGCTCGGGCCCCGGAGGCTGCTGGGACGATCGAGGTCAGTCGCGGTGGGAGCGTCCGGGGAGATCGAGCATCCGCTGGAGCGCGACCTGGGCATGGTGCTCGGTGTCGGGGTCCACCGAGATGCGGTTCACGACGACGCCGTCGACGAGCGACTCCAGCGCCCAGACCAGGTGGGGCAGGTCGATCCGGTTCATCGTCGAGCAGTAGCAGACGTTCCGGTCGAGGAAGACGATCTCCTGGTCGGGGTGCTCGCGGGCGAGACGCTGCACGAGGTTGAGCTCGGTGCCCACCGCCCAGGCCGACCCGGCCGGCGCGGCCTCGATCGTCTTGATGATGAACTCGGTCGACCCGACCAGATCCGCGCGCGTGACGACGTCGTAGGTGCACTCGGGATGGACGATCACCTGGAGTCCGGGCCGCTTCGCGCGCAGCTCGTCCACGACGTCGGCCGAGAAGCGGCCGTGCACCGAGCAGTGGCCCTTCCACAGGATCATCCGCGCTGCCGCGAGGTCCTCCGGTGACACGCCGCCACCCGGCCGGTGCGGGTCCCAGACCACGCAGTCCTCGAGCCCCATCCCGAGCTTGAGCACGGCGGTGTTCCGGCCGAGGTGCTGGTCGGGAAGGAAGAGCACCTTCGCGGCCGGCTTCTGCGCGAACGCCCACTCCAGCGCGACGTCGGCGTTGCTCGACGTACAGACCGCGCCGCCGTTGCGGCCGCAGAACGCCTTGATGTCGGCCGACGAGTTCATGTACGTGATCGGCACGACGCTCCCGGCGATCCCGGCGTCGGCCAGGGCGTCCCAGCAGTCCTCCACCTGCGCGAGCCGGGCCATGTCCGCCATCGAGCAGCCGGCAGCCAGGTCCGGCAGCACCACGATCTGCTCGGGCGAGGTGAGGATGTCGGCGGACTCGGCCATGAAGTGGACGCCGCAGAACACGATGTACTCCGCCTCCGGCCGGGCCGCGGCGTCGCGGGCGAGCTTGAAGGAGTCGCCGGTGACGTCGGCGAATTGGATCACCTCGTCGCGCTGGTAGTGGTGGCCGAGCACGAAGAGGCGTTCACCCAGGGCCTCCTTGGCCGCGCGGGCGCGGGCCACGAGGTCGGGGTCGGACGGCGCCGGCAGGTCGCCCGGGCACTCGACACCTCGCTCGGCCGTGAGGTCGGTGCCGCGACCGAGCGGGAGCAGCGGCAGGTCCACCGTCGTCATCCGGCCATCGTAGGGAACGGTCACATGAGCGCCCCGTGCGGGAGGTACGGCTTCGGCGGCCGCATGTGCCGCAGCGCCTGGTACCCCTCCTGATGCAGCTCCAGCCGGGCGGCGAGCCCGACGTCGACGGCCCAGCCGTTCTCCGGCGTGATGTGCCCGATCAGGACGTCGTCGCTGGAGGCGATCGCCTCCCACATCAGCCGGGCTGCCGTCCGTCGGTCGGTCGCGGCGAGCAGGGCGACCCCGTCGTCGAGGTAGGCGTACCCCTGCGCCGAGCGGCTCTCGCTGACCACCAGCCGGAGCTGCTGCAGGAGCAGCCGGTGGTCGACGCCGTGTGCGGCGCCGCGCGTCTGCCGGTCGACGGAGTCCATCAGGTCGATGTCGGTCTCGGTCCCCTCGCGGACCCTGTCGACGACCGGGATCTGCGACCGGTCCGGGGTGCCGCGCAGGAACATCTGTGGGTACAGCCTGAAGCCCGCCGCGTGGTAGCGACGCAGCGCCTTGGGGTCGCTGGACGCGTTGAACATCGCCCGCAGGCATCCCCGGCCGTAGTCGAGCGCCGGCACGAGCAGGGCCTTGCCGAGGCCGAGCCCCTGCGCCTCGGGCACCACCGCGTACGACGCGAGCAGCCACATCTTCTCGCGCACGAACGAGACCACGATGCCGAGCACCTCGTCGTCCCGCTCGGCCACCCAGCAGCCGCCCGGATCGGTGCCGATCAGATGTTGGGTGCGGGTGATCCAGCCGACCCCCCTCTCCGGCGGCCGCAGCTGCGGGTCGGGCCAGGCGCGGCGGAACATCCGAGTGTCGAGCTCGTGGAACCCGATCGCGGTCACCCGCTCGGCCCGCGGTGCGTCGTCGACGGTCATCGGCCGGATCCGCACGTCGCTCACGTCGTCAACCTAGCGACGCGGCCGGGGCGCCCGAGGGCCGCCGGGTGGATGGGGCGAGGATGACCTCCATGCGCGTGCTGGTCGCGCCCGACAAGTTCGCGGGCACTCTGACGGCGGTGGAGGCCGCGCGCGCGATCGCGGAGGGGTGGGTCCGCCGGGCTCCCCACGACCGGCTGGACCTCGCTCCGATGGCCGACGGCGGGCCGGGGTTCGTCGACGTCCTGCACGAGGCGCTCGGCGGCGAGCTGTCGGTGGTGACCGTCCTTGGGCCGCATCGCGAACCGGTACCCGGCGTCGTGCTGCGCCGGGACCACGAGGCCTGGGTGGAGAGCGCCCAGGCCTGCGGGCTCGCGCTGACCGGCGGCGAGCAGGCCGAGAGCGCCACGACGTGGGGGGTCGGTGAGCTGGTCGGGCACGCGATCGAGGCCGGGGCGACCGAGATCGTGGTCGGCCTCGGCGGGTCCGGGACGAACGACGGAGGCGCGGGCCTGCTCGGTGCGCTGGGCGCCGTCGCGGACCGCCCGCTCGACGAGGGCCCGGCCGGCCTCGCCGGCGTCAGCACCGTCGACCTCGCGCCGGCCCGGACGCGTCTCAGGGGTGTCCGGGTGACCTGTGCCAGCGACGTCGACAGTCCGCTGACCGGCCTGTTCGGCGCCACCAAGTCGTTCGGGCCGCAGAAGGGCATCACCGAGGACCGGCTGCCGGCCGTCGACGAGGTGCTCGAGCAGCTCGCGGCCGCCACCGATCGGCGTACGTCGCTGGAGAAGGGCGCCGGCGCCGCCGGCGGACTCGGCTTCGCGCTGCTGCTGCTGGGCGCCGCACGACGTTCCGGGTTCGACGTCGTCGCCGAAGCCGTCGACCTGGCCGCCCGGGCGCGCGCCGCGGACCTGGTGCTCACCGGGGAGGGTGCGTTCGACTTCTCGAGCCGGTCCGGCAAGGTCCCGTACGGCGTGGCGGCGGTCGCGGCCGAGGCGCTCCGTCCCTGTGTCGCCGTGGCCGGGCAGGTCCTGGTCGGCGCTCGGGAGATGCGCGCCCTCGGCATCGAGTCGGCGTACTCCCTGGTCGACCTGGTGGGGGAGGAGCGCGCCTTCGGCGACCCCGCCGGCAGCCTGGCACGGCTGGCCGAGCGCGTCGCGCGCAGCTGGTCGCGCTGATCCACGTCCGTTCCGCGCGCTGGTGGGGATCCGCCGGAATAACCATCGCTGTGCGAGAATTGGACCTGTCAGACGCGCCTGAGACGCGCTTCTCGGACACCGACGAAGGAGCAACGAGCATGACCGACCAGGTCACCGAGCGCCGTACCGATCAGATCAACCTGAGCCCGGTCGCGGCCGCCAAGGTGAAGAGCCTGCTCGACCAGGAGGGTCGTGACGACCTCCAGCTGCGGATCTCCGTGCAGCCGGGTGGCTGCAGCGGCCTGCGCTACCAGCTGTTCTTCGACGAGCGCACCCTCGACGGCGACATCGTCAGCGACTTCGACGGCGTGGCCGTCGTCGTCGACCGGATGAGCGTGCCCTACCTCAACGGCGCGATGATCGACTTCGTCGACACGATCGAGAAGCAGGGCTTCACGATCGACAACCCGAACGCGACCGGCTCCTGCGCCTGCGGCGACTCGTTCCACTGAGCCGCCGGGTGCGTCCCGGACTCGCACGTTGCCCCCGCGTCTGTAGACGACTCCGCGGGGGCAACGTGTCGAGTGAGGTGGCGCCGTGCGAGCTGCGCGCACGGCGACGGGAACGCCGGTCAGTCCAGATGTAGGTGCAGCGCGTTCGCGATCCGGGCCGCGGCCCCGGCCACGGGGATCTCGCGCTTGGCGACCTCGCGGGGGAAGTCGTCGTACTCCAGGCTCGGCGGGCCGGCGACCGCCGCTCGCGCGATCCGGTCCAGCCGGAGCGCCCGGCCCGTCGCGGCGGCGTCCTGGCGCATCACGGCGGGCGAGTCGATCTCGTCGTACGTCGTGCGCGTGCGGGTCATGCCCACGACGCTAACGGCTACCGATGGGTACACCCAGCCGCCGATCGCCTAGTGTTGCGGAACGTGTCCCTGCTGATCTGTGGCTCCATCGCGACCGACCACCTGATGTCCTTCGGGGGCCGGTTCAAGGACTCCCTGGTCGTCGAGCAGCTCGACAAGCTCGCGGTCTCGTTCCTGGTCGACGACCTGGAGATCCGGCGTGGCGGTGTGGCGCCCAACATGTGCTTCGGACTGGGCCTGCTGGGCCTGCGCCCGGTGCTGGTCGGGGCCGCCGGCGAGGACTTCACCGACTACCGCAGCTGGCTCGAGCGGCACGGGGTCGACTGCTCGTTCGTGCACATCTCCGACACCCGGCACACCGCCCGCTTCGTCTGCACCACCGACTCGTCGATGGCGCAGTTCGCCTCGTTCTACGCCGGCGCGATGAGCGAGGCGCGGCTCATCGAGCTGCAGCCGATCGTCGATCGCGTCGGTGCGCCCGACTTCGTGCTGATCGCGGCCGACGATCCCCAGGGCATGCAGCGGCACACGAGGGAGTGCCGCCAGCGCGGCTTCCCGTTCATCGCCGACCCGAGCCAGCAGCTGGCGTTCGGCGAGGGTGACCTGATCCGCGACCTGATCGACGGCGCGACGTACCTGTTCTCCAACGAGTACGAGTCGCACATGATCCAGTCGAAGACCGGCTGGTCGGCCGACGAGGTGCTTGCGCGGGTCGGCACCCAGGTGACCACACTCGGTGCCGACGGCGCCCGGATCCTCGCGAGCGACGCCGCGCCGATCGAGGTCAAGGCCGTGCCCGGCATCACCGCCGTCGAGCCCACAGGCGTGGGCGACGCGTTCCGGGCCGGGTTCCTGGCCGGGCTGGAGTGGGGCTTCGGCCACGAGCGCGCGGCGCAGGTCGGGTGCGTGCTGGCGGCGTACGTCGTGGAGACGGTGGGGACGCAGGAGTACTCCTTCACCCATGCCCAGTTCGTCGACCGCGTCCGGACCGCATACGGCGAGCCTGCGGCGCACGACGTCGCCGCCCACCTCACCGAGATCCCGGATCACACGGCCCGGCGTACCACGTAGCGGGGGACGCCGTCCTCGGCCGACTCCGCGCCGACGTACTCCTGCCCGGTCATCCGGCACCACGCCGGCACGTCGACGCGTGCGGCCGCATCCGTGGCGACGACCCCGACCAGGGCGCCGATCTCGACCTCCCCGATGCGTCGGGCGAGCTCGATGACCGGGGACGGGCAGACGAGCCCACGACAGTCCAGCTCGAGCATCACAGCCGTGCCCGCAGTCGCTCGATCGCACCGGGGAGGACCTCGAGGAAGCGCTCGACGTCCTCCTCGGTCGTCTCGCGGCCGACCGAGACGCGGACGTTGCCGTGGGTGAGCGCGCCCATGGCCGCCAGCACGTGGCTGGGCTCCAGGGACGAGGCCGTGCACGCCGAGCCACTGGCCACGTCGAACCCGAGCCGGTCGAGCTCGGTCACCAGCGCCTCACCATCGACGTAGAGACAGGAGAACGTCACCACGTGGGGCAGCCGGTCGCTCGGGTCGCCGACGACCTCGACGTTCTCGAGCCCGCCGACCACGCGGCGGATCCACCCGACCAGAGCATGGGTGCGCGCGTTCTCGGTCGCGCGCTCGGCGACCACCGCCTGCAGCGCCGACGCCGCGGCCAGGATGGCCGGCACGTTCTCGAACCCGCTCTCGCGCTCGCCCGACCGCTCGTCGTCGGGGAAGGGGTCGCGCCAGCGCGCGCCGCGACGTACCACGAGGATCCCCACGCCCGGCGGGCCTCCCCACTTGTGCGCCGACGCTGCCGCGGCCGCCCACCCGTCCGGCAGGTCGAGCCGCCCGGCGGAGGCACAGGCGTCGACGAAGAGGGGTACGTCGCCGATCGCCGCGGCCACCTCGGTGACGGGCTGCACCGTGCCGACCTCGTGGTTGGCCGCCTGGCAGGCGACGACGGCAGCGTCGGTGACGTCGAGGTCGTCGAGCCGCAGACGGCCGGTGGCGTCGACCGCCACCGACCGGGTCGGGGCTCCCGCCCACTCCGCTGCGTGGAGAACGGCCGAGTGCTCGACGGCGGAATGGACGATGCTCGTGCCGCGTCGCCCGGCGCCGCGGTGCAGCCCGAGCAGGCCACGGTGGACGGCCTCGGTGCCGGAGCCGGTGAACGACACCTCCTCCGGCCGGACGCCGAGCGCCTCGGCCGTCGCGGCACGCGCGTTGTCCAGCACGAGTCGCGCGGCGCGCCCGGTGTGATGGAGCCG
>Ga0105239_10003786_pt1 | contig 18411 bp, 19 predicted proteins | sample KBSC44metaG_FD_92761 | JGI IMG/M metagenome (GOLD analysis project Ga0105239, IMG submission 92761) | Corn rhizosphere microbial communities from Kellogg Biological Station, Michigan, USA - KBS C4-4 metaG | ecosystem: Host-associated > Plants > Roots > Rhizosphere > Soil | place: Michigan, USA...
CCTCAGGGTGACGCCCACTAGTTTGTCGTAGACCCTCAGGAATGCCTCGAAGCGGTCGTTGAACCAAACGTTAAACCACTGCCCGAAGGAACGCCGGCTCTTCTTTTGATCCACAGTGACGGGAACCTCCCCTGAGGGCGTGAGATGGTGGGAGGCTTTCAGGAAGCGCGCGCAAAACAAAGGCACCACGGTCATGGCGACGGCGAACGAGGCAAACAGGGAAAGCGCCACGGCCAGCGCCAGTGCGGTGAACAGAAACTTGCTCACACCGTACAGAAACGTCACCGGGAAAAAGACGACCACCGTGGTGAGCGTAGCCGCCAGCACCGGCAGAGCCACCTCGCGGCCGCCTTTTTCCGCAGCCACAGCGGGCTCCTCGCCGAGTTCCAGGTGCCGGTAGATATTTTCGAGCACCACCACGGAGTTGTCGATCAATCGCGAGAACGCCAGTGCGAATCCGCCCAGCACCATGCTGTTAATCGAGCCGCCCCCCATTGAAAGCGCGATGAAGGCGGCGAGCACGGATAGAGGAATCGAGAAGAACACGGCCACCGTTGCCCGAATACTCCCCAGAAACACCAGGATCATGATGGTGGTGAGTGCCAGACCGATGCCGCCTTCGTCGCCCAGCGTTTCAATGGCCGTCTTTACGAACTTCGACTGATCGAACACGACGGCGGTGACCAGTTCCTTGGGCACATCGATCAGATGCTTCACGGCGTCTTTGATGCCATCGACGACGGCGATCGTGTTGGTATCGCCGCCCTGTTTCAGCACGGGGACGTACACCGAGGGTTGCCCATCCACGCGGACGATGTTGGTCTGAATTTGAGCTCCGTCCACAGTGTGCCCGATGTCCACGACGCGCACCGGAGACTGGCCCACCATCTTGATCGGCAGTTGGTCGATCTCGCCAACGGTTCGCAATTGACTGTTGGTGTAAATGTTGTAATCCAGAGAACCGATTTGGACGTCACCGGCCGGCAGAATGAGATTCGCCGTATTCACCGATCGCACCACGTCCATCAAGCTCAATTGGTGCGCTTCGAGTTTGTAAGGATCGGCATAAACCATGATCTGCCGGTACTTCCCGCCAAACGGCTGCGGAACGCTCGCTCCCGGAACGCTGGAGATCTGGTTGCGCACCTGAAACTGCGCAAGGTCGCGTAACTGGGTCTCGTTCAGGCCCTCGCCTTTGAACGTCACCAGGCATACGGGCAGGCTGGATGCATCGAACTTCAATACTACCGGTGGTAACGTGCCCGGCGGCAGACGCCGCAATTGCGCCATGGCAAGATTCGATATCGTGGTGACGTCCGAATCCGGGTTGGTGTTCGTTTGGAAATATACTTTGATGACGCTCACGCCGGGCAGGGAGCGCGACTCGATATGGTCAATTCCGCTGCCGAGCTTGAAGAAACGTTCGAAACGGCTGGTGATGTCGGTCTCGATCTGCTCCGGAGGCATGCCGGAGTAAAACGTCGCGACCACGACGACTGGAATATTCATCGCCGGGAACATATCCACCGGCATGCGCGCGATGCTGGAGACCCCGACCACTCCAATGATCAGGCAGATGACAACAATGAAATAGGGGTTATTAATCGCGAAGCGGGACATAAAGCTACTGTGAGGAGGCGGCCATGGCAGTGATTTTGGGCTTTACTTCTTGACCGGCTTGCAAACCCGAGCGGGTTCCGATCACTACCAGCTCTCCTTCTTTCAGACCCGACCGGATTTCCACCCTGGTCGAGGTCTGAAGGCCCAGCTGAACTTTCCGAATCTCGATATGACTGTCGGGGGTCACTACCGCCACTTGTCCGGACGACTCGTCGCTTCCCACATCCACGGCCGGGACCGGAACCACCAGGACGCCACGGCGGCTGTCCAAGCTTAGATCTACTTCTGCATACATTCCGGGGATGATGACCAGACTCGGGTTGGTAACATCGACTTCTGTATCCATCGTGCGAGTCGCCATGGAAAGCTTGTCGGAGAAGCGCTCGACCTTCCCGGGGAAGCTGCGTTTTAGCGTGGGCACGCGGACGTCCACCTGCTGCCCAAGGTGCACTGTGGGCACCGCCGATTCCGGGACCGGAAGGATCAAGCGGAGTAAGCTATTTTCAGAGAGCCTCACCAGCGGCATCGCCTGGCTGCTCGACGAGGTGCCCGCTTGGATCATGGATCCCTTGTCGGCATAGCGCTTCGTCACCACGCCCGCGAACGGTGCGGTGACACTGGTGTAGTCAAACAGCGTCTTGATTCTTTGCAATTCCGCTTCGTTGACGTGTACCTGTTCCTGCGCGGCCGCCAGGTTGGACCTCGCCCCGGAAACCTGAGCCTCGGCTACGAGGTCCTTACCATGGGCATCGTCGATTTCTTGTTGCGCAATCAACCCTGGCTTTTGGTTGGAAACGTCCGAAAGCCTGGTATACGTCAAGTGAGCAATATCATGCGCGGATTGGGCCTGCTGGATTTGATCTTTGGCGCGCGTTACCTCTGCCTGGCTGCGATCAATCGCTGCTTGAGCCCTGGCCCGGTCGTCGGCCATTTCAGGGATCTCGAGAATTGCTAGCACCTGGCCTTCTCGAACCCGGTCGCCGACGTCCACATTGATTTGCTTCACGTAGCCGGCCACTTTCGCCATGATGTCGACCTCTTGATACGGCTTGAACTCCGCGGTGAGCACCAAATCATGCGTCAGGTCCTCAATGGTGGCCTTTGCTACCGCCACAGTGGGCGCCTCGGAGGCTTTTGCGGCATCCGCCTGCACTTTTTCGGCCTTCGAGCACGCGTCATTGAACAGAACAGCCACTGTCGCAAGCAGAACTGCGGGTACCAGGAATAGAGACTTTCGAGTGGGTGTGATCACTGCTCGTCACTCCGGATTTCTTTCAAAAGGTTTTCTGTCGAAAACCCAGGCGAAAGACAGAGTTGCACGATGCGCCGCTCCTTCGATCTTATCCGCGCCGCGACTACCGGGAGCTCGGCGGCGATCTCCATAGGAATGGAGACCACGCCGTGGCAATCGGCGAATAACAAATCGCCGGCGTGAACCTGCAATCCTAGAATCTCGACTGGCTGACCGTAGTCCAACACATGCATGTAGGCGTGCGAAACCGACAAGAACGGCGCAAACACCGGGAAGTCCAGCTCGCTCAATGCTGGTATATCGCGTACCGGGCCGTTCGTAATGACTCCGGCAAAATTTAGTGCTTTCAGAATGGCCGCGTGAACTTCGCCCATGCAGGCGCCGCGCGGAGAGGGATCCATATCCTGGATGACGGCTACCCTCGGTATTGGCAGTGTCTCGACGTTGCTCCACCACTCGGTCCGGTCGAGAAACGCGGCACCGGTCATCGGCGGATTGGAAGAACGAACTCTACTAGTGGCCGCATAACCCAGCAGACGCGTGGCGCCCTTGGTGACGCAGCGCAGTCCAGGACGAGTGAATCCGTCACTCCGGAGCCGCACCTTAAAGTGCTCAATAGCGTTGGCAATTGTGCACGTGTCGAACTGCTGGATAGCCTCGAGTTGGGTGGAAGACAGCATTATCTTTGCAAGCCTACCTCGTCAGGCGGCATTCCAAAACCGCGATTCTCACGTCCCCTTAAGCAACTCTCGTCAAAAATGTAGTGAACCAGTCAGAACAACAGGCAGGTGCATTGCGAAATGTTCTATGTCAATAAGATACGACGAGAGTGGACCCACTACCCATACCAGGAGCCTGGTATTTTTTGCCCAAAATCCAGGTAGTTCGCTCCGCCGGGGTGCTGGCTCGGTTAGCATGGATATCGATGCTGGAGAGTAAGATCAGGCTGCCAGGTTCTGGTCAAACCAGTCCAGACGCAGTGTACTTCGGTTCCCGCCTGGCATTGCTAATTGGGTTTGGTGGTCTCCTGCTGATCATGGCTTTGGCCGGAATCGACGCGCTTCGGGTGCTCCGGCAGTTTCGGAACAACGACGAAGAGATCAGGAGGCTCTATCTCTTTCAGAATCATGTATTAAACGAGATTCGTTCCGATGTGTACGTTTCGGGTACATACGTTCGGGACTACCTTCTGGAGCCGGACCCGGAGAGGGCGGAAGCGTACCGCACCAAACTCGAAGACGTTCAAAGACACATGGAGTCCTCGCTTGAAACGTACGGTCACCAGGCAACTCCACCTGAGTTCCAACACGATTCTGCGCTTCGGACCGAGCTAGTGAACTACTGGGGGATCCTGGCTCCGATCTTTCAATGGAATCCCGCGGAACGGCGCCGTTCGGGATACGCGTTTTTGCGGGACGAGGTCTTTCCGCGCCGCCAAAGCATGCTCGCAATTGCTGACAGGATTGCGACCATCAACGAACAGCAGTTGACTGCCGGGAACGATCAGGCGGTTTCTCTGCTGCTCCGCTTTCAGACACGGCTGCTGGTGACGCTGGTGGCCGCCCTGGTGCTCGGCTTCGGAATGGCGTCTTTCAGCACGCGTAAGATCCTGAAGTTAGAGCATCAAGCTCGGTTGCGGTATGAGGAGGTGGCAGATGCTCGCGGCCAGCTCAAGGATCTCTCCGCGCGGCTCGTACAGGCGCAGGAAACCGAGCGGCGCGCACTCTCGCGCGAATTGCACGATGAAGTCGGCCAATCTCTCTCCGCGGTACTCATGGAACTGCGCAATCTTTCAGCAGGCCTGAAGGGCCAATCCGAAGAACAGTCGCGCAATCATGTGGAAACCATTAAGGGCCTGGTGGAAAACACCGTTCGTGTCGTTCGCAATATGGCCTTGCTGTTACGGCCTTCCATGCTGGACGACTTGGGACTTATTCCAGCCTTGAAATGGCAAGCCAGAGAGTCGGCCAAACATACGTCCATGGATGTGACCGTGGCAACCGAACTTGACTCCGACGATCTTCCGGACGAGTACAAAACTTGCATCTATCGCGTGGTGCAGGAAGCGTTGCACAATTGCGCGCGTCATTCCCGGGCGACCGCTGTCCGCATCCGTGTGGAACAACGCCCAGAGCGCTTGATGCTGATCATTCAGGATGATGGGCAGGGTTTTGATGTCCGGCATCTGAAGGGACTGGGGCTGCTCGGTGTTCAGGAACGGGTGGCTCGTCTGGGAGGCACATGCAACATCCATTCAAAGCCGGGACACGGAACCATCCTAACCGTGGAATTGCCGTTCACCAGGGAGCGCCGGAGCATAGACACCCGTGAGACAGATTCGCATCCTGTTGGCTGACGATCACACCGTAATGCGTCGGGGCTTACGGCTCCTGATAGAGAGTCAGCCTGAGTTCAGCGTGGTCGCTGAGGCATCGGACGGGCGGCAAGCAGTTCAGCAGGCCGAGGCGACCATGCCGGATGTCGCAGTTATGGACATTGCCATGCCTAATCTGAGCGGTATCGAAGCGGCTCAACGTATTGCGGCGGCTCAACCTAATACGGCCATTGTGATACTCAGCATGCACTCCGACGAAGGATACGTCTTACGGGCCTTGAAGGTGGGTGCCAAAGGCTACCTTCTCAAGGACTCCGCCGAGGGTGATTTGATCGAAGCGATTAAAGCCGTGCATCAAGGGAAGACCTTCTTCAGTCCGGAAATCAGCAAGATGCTGGTAGAGGATTATGTCCGGGAGATCCGAACTCGTGGAGCTGAAGACACTTACGATCTGCTGACGTCGCGTGAACGGGAAATTTTACAACTATTGGCGGAGCGCAAATCGAACAAGGAAATCGCGGCGGCTCTGAACATTAGTGTCTACACCATCGAAACGCATCGCAGGAACCTTCACGAGAAGCTGAATCTGCATAGCCTCGCCGAGCTGATCCTATACGCCGTTAGAAAAGGCATTATCTCCTGAGCGAATGCGCCACGAATTGCGATCGGGCTCTGCTAGCAACCTATAGAACACCGCTCCCTGCAGAGATAGAGCGGGAGACGGCCTTAACCGAATAGCCCGATAGAGGCGTTGTACACGATTCATGTCTCTGGCTGTGGTGTGGAACTGGCGCTGCTCCACGGTAAAAAGGGCGGGCGTCGCATGCGGGTGCTGCCCCCGAGCAAGGCCGTAACGCACTCTATGAGCTGTCACATCAACTGCTTCAGACGCAGGACCTCTCTAACCCAAGCCGGGGGTTGAAGTTGAACTGGACGATGGCCAGCGCGGGGAGCGTCGCCAATGCGATTCCGGAGGATGCGTGCAATCCGAGATATGCGGGCCGACGACATAGCCAACTTTGCAGGATTAGAGGCCTCCATCCGCGAAAAGATTCTCAAGCACCTCATTCCGGATACCTCGGTGGATGTTCGCTTTCAACGCCTCTATCCTGCGGTGTCACTTCGCAAACAATCTTTGCCCATCGCCGAATATGCGCGGGGGATCTACGGCGAATACGGAGGAACGCTTGCCGTCGCCACAAAATCGCCCGGAGTGGGGACGGATGCCGCATTCGCTGCTCGCATTCGAACGAGGACGAGTACGTTGTCCTCTCATCGATCGAGCCCTGCCTGTATTTATCGACGCGCCTCATCATCGACTTTTCCCTAGGGCGAACCGCTGACCTGCTATCGATAATTTAATTGAGGATCTTCAGATCGGCGCAGTAGAAGAAGCGACGAAAGGAGATTCTGAGATGAAGAAGGCGCATGATGCGCATTTACCGGCTGTATCGAGCAGAGGGACTGGCCGTGCGACGACTGAAACGGAAGCGGCTTTCACGTGTGGCCGTGGCCGACTCCTCCGTGCGCGGCGGCGTCAAATGGTCCGGCATCATGAGAAGGGCCGCCGCCTGATCGCGGAGATGGACGGGCTCGGCCGCTACGCTTTAAATTCGTTTTCCAACTCCTGACGCCTCCCAGCCGTCCTCATTGTCGATTATGTAGAACTCTTTCCCTTGATCGACAATAACGAAGTTGCCATGCGCCTCGTGCGGAGGGTTTGTCAAGGTAGACGAGTAGTCAAGATATCCGGTGCAGTCACTATTCACCACGTACGGCCCGGTGAAAGTCCTCTCAACCAAACTACCGTTAGACCGCCCAATCTCATTCACCGTGAATTGGCCTCCGCCGTCGAACGTGACTCTCGATACTGACACATACAGACCAGCACCCAGCTTAGAACCTTCAAAGCGAATTCCATACGATCCATGCAGCGTTTGAGCTGAGCACGTTTGCGAGCCAGGTCCGTTACCCTGATTTGGGGAGTCCGGCGCCGCAGCGACGACCATGGGCGTGAGTAATCGCTGGCCTGCGATGCTTGCGATTGCAATAACAGCAAACGCGGCCGCTCCCATCAAAAAGGTCTTGAGTCGACTGATCATGTTAGGTCTCCTTCTTCACGTTGAACACGCGTTCTATTATTACCAGGGGTTTCTCTTCTGGGCTTCCCAAATCCTGGAACACAGTATACGTCCGGCTACTCATTTTTGGTCTTACTTTCTCACTGTCTACGATCGGGGTTGTACTAGCAGTAATGAACATGCACATCTCACAATGTCGGCGCCAGGACCGTCCACGAGTACGCGTTTCTCCCCTGATGGATGACCGCTCAAGCGTATTAGGCATCGCCTCGCCAGCCTTCAAGCCTAGTTGCCTGAGGGGCAACGGTTGCGAGACGGCTCAAGTCTGGATTCTTGATCGAGCTGACTCGACGGCCTGGGCAAGATCATCCTGTAGAGCTACTTATTGTTTAGCTGGTACCGACCGGTTCGGCTGACGGAACTTCCCTGCATCAAGCGCCACATTCGTTTCCGCCGAAGTCAGCTGTATCTCTGAGCGGCCGTCCGTCCATGTCGTAATCATGTGAAACGGCAGCTTCACTCCGGCGACATCGCGATAATCGCTGTAGTCCACCTGTACGGGTACTCGCCCGATGATGGTATCGGCGTACCGCAACTGCCGGACAAGCAAGCCGGACTGCTTATCGAAGTACAGCTTTATGGAAGAGCGACCGCCGTTGGCGGTCCCCTGCACGACGGCGACATCCTTATCGTCGATGCTGCTTGACCCTACTACCGGTCTCGACATCACCTGTTTGATTCCCGCAGGTAGGGAGAGCACTGCGTCCAGGCGGGCGCCATCCAGATCTCCGCCGGTATACGCGATCACAGGAAATGGTTTGTCCATGGAGGGCGCAGCTATCCATCCGCTGGCGCCATCAAAGGTCGTGGTCCGGTCTCCGGCGTCCGTGTGCACCGTCATCGTGCGCTGATTGGGAGCCTTCACATAAATATCCACAGGCGCCATTGGCTCCGCATACCCCTGGTATGCGCCCTTGAATACGATGCTGGTAATAACGGCTGCCTTTTGCATTCCTCCCACCGCCTGGAGGTACTTATCGAATACCTGATCGGCAGAAGGCGCATCGGGCGCTTGCCGTCTAACCTCAACCTCATTGGGATCGGCCGGGGGTGGCTCGCCGTACTGCTCCGCTAAGGTCGGCGTGATTTTGGGGGCGCCCTGGAGATTGCGATGGCAAGTGTAGCAGGTCACCACGCGTGCTCCCGCGAAATTGTTCTTATTGATGTCCTGCACCATCAGAATCATCCGGCGCGCTGTCGCCTTGCGCGGCGTCTCTTGAGCGTAAGCGCTCCAATCACCCTCCAGTTTCGGCTCGACATGGCAGTCAGCGCAGTTATAGTTCGTGGATGCGGAAATGAACCCCATCGTGTTCATGAATTCGTCCACTGGGATACCCTTGAGCACCGTAACGTTCTTAAAAGCCTGTTCCGACATAAGCTGCTTTGCCTGTGCAGTTTGACCATGCGCCGACGCCACACTCAGCAGCCAGAGAGCAATCGCCGCCAGTGCTCCTGGCACGAGTGACCTAGATCCAAGCTTCATCGTTGATATCCGCTTCGACCGTTACTTCTTGTCGTCCCCGCCGATTCCGTCGAGTGGCCGTCCTTGCCAGAAAGAGCGCTCAATAGAATAGACGCAGTATTCTTCCCGCATGTCGCCGTATGCTGTCCCATCCGGCCTTTTACCCCAGAGACCCTTTTGGATCTGCTGTGACGAATTCATCAGCTGCAACACGACTTTCTTGCCGCCCCAGACGCCTGTGTACGCTTTCGGATCGGTAAGCGTCATGCTGACTTCCAAATGATCGTGATCCAGGCGCCTGTAACGCTCCTCGATACGCATCTGATTGCTGTGGATGGAGCCGTAAGGATCGACCCAGGACCGGTCATCGTAGCCGGAGGATTCAACAACCAGGATGTCTCCATCCCAATGCGCAGTCGCATATCCATACCACCGCGGCTTTGCACCAGGCGCCGGGAGTTTGCGCCCGTCCGTCCAAAGGTCGCGCCATACGTGGTCCCGTTCGAAGAACATCACAAATTCGTCAGGAAGCTTAACGAACCGGTAGTTACTATAGTCCAAGTTGCGGGGATAGCCTGAAGGGTCGCACTGGAACAGCGGATCATTCCAGTCTTTTTGGTCCTGATAGAATCCAAAAGCCAGCGGCGTGTTTCTGGCGGACGCCCTCGTTTTGCTCCAATTCTCTTTTCCCCAAGCCGTCAGGGGAGGCCGATCGTTTCCTAACAGCGGGTCGAATCCTCCAGGATTTTTCCACATGCCCGAGATGTCGTGCGGGTCAAACGGTAGGTTCGACGGGGTGAACGCTTTCTGCACTTGCTTCTGCTTTCCCTGCGCCAAAAGGAACGGCGCAAAAGCCGATACAGCCACAAGAGCAACAAAAGAGACCTCGTAACGATACGTCATGTGGAGACTCCCTTCACCACCCAGGTCGCGTTCCGATTGCTCACTTCTCCTGCTCAGACTCAGGCCGCTCACGAGTGTCTTTCGGCATCTGGACTTCCACGGTTGTGTAGCCAGGCTTTACCGGAAGAGTGTTGGCGTCGACCGCCTCGCCCCCCATGCCACACCTGCCGTTTCCGCCGAGCCGCTTGCCGGTTGCAACAAACACGAATTGAGGACAAGTGCCAAAATGCCGGTCGCCCTTGGCCGGAACAAAGCTCACTAGGAGTTGATCGCCAGTCTTGAACGAATTCTTCGTCCAGCCATTTGCGAGCGCGTTTCCCGGGCTTACTGTCTCGACGCCCCAGGTCTGCTCTTCGCCCTTATCGTTCTTCAACGAAAAATAAATTTGAACGTGGGGATTGGCAAATATGTATTGCGTCACTGTCGCCTTCGTGGTGATGCGATGAGTAAAGTCATAAACGCCCGCCGTGCCATGATGCGCGAATAGCGGAATCGCCAGGAAGATTAGTGTCATCACAAAAAGGGGAGCTGCCAGTTTACGGATCATTCCATGTCTCCTCAATCTAGAATGCTACGGGTGTACCTCTCGCTTCGTGTCGGACCATACACAAATGCCCTCGGGCAGATCGTGATAATCCGAGCGATCCGGATTTTCTATCCGTTGAAAGACCTTCTTGTCGCCTTTCCAGGTTCCGATATACGTCTTGGGGTCGGTGATATTCAAAATCATCTCCAGATGGTCGTGGTCCACGCGCCGGTAGCGCTCCTCGACAGTCATCTGGTCGCTGTGCGGGGATCCATATTGGTCGAGCCATGTAGCCGCCTCAAAGTTGTTCGAGTTGACCACAAACGTATCGCCCTCCCAATGTCCGACGGCGTATCCGTACCAGCGCGATTCCGCGTCGTCGCCCGGAAGTTTTCGGCCGTCCGTCCATATGTCGCGCCAAGCGCGATCGGTCTCGAAGAATTGAATTACTTCGTCGGAGGCCTGGGCAAACCTCATTCCGCGCGGCGCGGGGTTCCACAGGACCCGCGGAAAACCGGTCGGATCGCACCAACGAATAGGATCGTTCCAGTCTTTCTCGTTCGGATAAGCTCCGTTGCTTAAGGCGGTGCCGCCGGGTCCGGTCTTGGTCTTGTGGAACATTTCCAAACCCCACGGCGTCATCTGCGGGCGGTTGTTGCTGGTTTCATTCAAGGCGCCACGCGGCAGCCCGCTGTTCGTGATCTCCCAAAATCCAGACAAATCATGCGCGTCGAAAGGCTGGTTCGAGGCCGGCTTGTTTGCGGCTGCGGGGGCCTTGGCTTTTTGCTGGCTGTTCTGAGCCAATGCGGCAGGCGAGGAGACCAGCACTACAGTGAGGGCAAACAGGACGCCTCTAGAGTGACTTAACATCTTAAACTAGAACTCCTTCCAAACTCTCGCATTCCGACCGCTGAGGAGACGCAGAGCAGTCTGCATCTCGTAGGAGTATACGCCCCTGTATCCTGCTGCACAAGCCAGCGAAATTGTGCACTTCAGGCGACGCTGGCCCTTTTCACCGCTTCGGCGAGGGTGTAAAATCGGCTGCCGTATGAAGACACCTTTGCTCTGGGCTTTGGCCAGTTGCCTGGTTTGCCTGCCTGCCACGGCGCACCACGGGACCAGCAACTATGCCGGCGTCACGGAAACCATCACGCTGGAAGGAACGGTGACGGAGTTCGCCTGGTCCAACCCGCATGTTTTCGTTCTGTTCGACGTGACAGACGGTAAGGGGAATATCGCCCATTGGGCGGGCGAGATGAACAGTCCGGGAGTCCTGAAAGCCGGTGTGATCTGGACCAATGGCCGGGCACTTCCGAAAGATCCTGATCCGCAGTGGATGGGCTACTCAAGCGGCAAATGGGACGGTGACACCTTCGTCGTCAATTCACTCGGATTCGATGAACGCACGTGGTTCGATCACTTCGGCAATCCGGTGAGCGACGATATGACGTTAGAAGAACGTTATCGTCGCATCGATCGCGACACGCTCGAACTGGACATGGTGATAAACGTTCCCAAAGCTTACACTAAGCCCTGGGTGAGCGAGAAGAAGACCTTTCGTCTTGCTCCAAAAACCGAGATTCAGGAGCTCTTCTGCGTGCCCAGCGAAGAGCAGCGCTTCAATCAACTCGTGCGAGACCCTGGTTCGGGGATCACAAAGAAGTAAGATCGATTGGTCCGCAATGTTCTCATTTCCGCGAATGAAAGAATGCCGTTCATGGCCGGGGGCTAGTTCGCCTTACCCCGAATAGTCACTCTGGTTGAGATCGATTAACTGGATATCCGAGTTCTTGTACAGGCGGAATAATTTCGATCCAGGCTACCCCGAACAAAGCATCAGTCGGGCAATTAAAACGGGCGACGATCGATCATCTGCGGCAGGGCTGCGGACTACCTCATAAGGTAAGTCCACGTCGCCGATCAACAAAGGTAATGGACGGATGGCCGACCATCCACGAGCTATCCCTGTCACACTCTCAAAACTTGAGCTATCGAAATATCGATCCGGATGACACGGGGCTTGGTTGTGTGCCGATTCCGGAGAATACGGCTAGGCAAAATGATAAACTTGGCTCGACAAATTCTCCTGAAAGGACCTACGAAATGGCGAGAATGTCCAACCGACGAAACTTCCTGAAACAAGCCACCCTCCTTATTACAGGAACGCAAGCGGGTCCACTATTCCTGGCGCCGGGTGGGGCGCGTGCGGCCGAAACAGGCAGCGTGGTTGCTGAAACTTCTTACGGGAAGATACGCGGCACTCTAGTCGAAGATGTCAAGGTCTTTAAGGGCATTCCGTACGGCGGAAGCACCGCGGGCACGAACCGTTTTATGCCGCCTGCGAAGCCAGCCAAGTGGACTGGCGAACGCGATGCAACCGCCTACGGACCAACCGCCCCGCAAACCATTGGCACCGGCGGAGGCCGCCCTGGAGTGCCCGCGGAAGACGAAGACTGCCTGGTGCTGAACGTGTTTACTCCCTCAGTGAGTGGCGGCAAGCGTCCTGTGATGGTCTGGCTTCATGGCGGCGGCTTCTCTTCGGGTTCGGGCTCGTCTCCGATCAATGACGGTACCAGCATGGCCCACACCGGTGACGTTGTGGTGGTGACCATTAACCACCGCCTCAACGTGCTCGGCTCGACATACCTGGGCGAGGCCGCGGGGGCGGATTTCGGTCTGTCCGGTTCGGTCGGAATGCTCGACATCGTCGCGGCTCTCGAATGGGTGCGCGAAAACATCCCGCATTTCGGAGGCGACCCAAACCTGGTCACGATCTTCGGACAATCTGGCGGGGGCCGGAAGGTCGCCACGCTGATGTCCATGCCTTCGGCCAAGGGTCTTTTTCACCGCGCGATTATCGAAAGCGGAGCCGTGCTCCGATTGACCACAGCGGAAGACGCTATCCACGCGACTACATTGCTTCTGGCCGAGTTGGGCCTTAGCGCAAACCAGGTTCGTGAACTGCAGCATGTCCCTATCCCTCGTCTCCTCGCCGCAAACGCAGCAGTGCAACAGAAGATCGCCTTGCGCGAACCCGGGATGACGGCGAATTCGCCGATGGTCGATGGCAAGGCTATACCCAACCACCCGTGGGATCCAGCCGGGCCGGCACTTTCGGCGAACATTCCATTGCTGATCGGATGGGCTCATACAGAGGAGACCCTGTACGACCGGCCCACCGCGGAGAAGCTCGCACTCGATGAGGCGGGACTAAGAAAGCGGGCGGCAGAACGGGTGGGTGGTGATCCCAATCGTGTGATTGAGGCGTTTCGCAAAGCGCATCCGGAGGCAACTCCGTGGGACCTGTGGATTCTCATCGCCACCGATCATCCGCGCGGGGCCTACACCCGCGAACTCGCCAAGCGGAAAGCGGCGCAGGGCCGTGCGCCAGCGTACCTGTACCGCTTTGACTGGGAGACGCCGGAGGGCGGCGGACACATGCGGTCGCCACACACTGTGGAGATACCCTTCGTGTTTAACAACATCAAGATTGCAGGCCCGCTCATCTCAAAGATGCCGGAAGCCTACGCGCTGGCCGACAAAGTCAGCGCGTCATGGGTCGCGTTCGCGCGTACGGGGAATCCCAATACGACAAAGTTGCCAAAGTGGTCTGCGTACTCGGCCCAATCACGCGACACGATGTTATTCAATAACGACAGCCGCGTCGAACCTGATCCCGACCACGGTCCTCGCCTCGCGATGGAGCAGTCCCTGAAGCTTGCGTAAAGAAAGCATCCCGCGTCCGTCGCCAACAATCCGCAAAGAATCTAGCTTCCGGATTGCCGACGATACAGGTCGACCCGACGACGGGGTGCCAACTCCACACTTAGACGGCCCCTGCCGGGGCACAAAGAGTGATAATAAATAGCGATCCCGGAGGAGGCTACAATTTTGCCCACACGAACCGGTGCCTTGATCCCCAAAGAAGTCGAGATTACCTCTCGGTGGCTGCCACTCTTGGCTTTTGTCGCAGTGCTGCCCTGCGTTGGAACCGCGGCGGAGCTAACGACCACGCCGCCCACGTTCGCAAAAGACGTGGCTCCGATTTTCCAGGAGAAATGCCAGAATTGCCACCGGCAGGGAGCGATGGCACCGATGTCGCTGGTCACCTACGAGGAGGTGCGCCCGTGGGCCAAGTCCATCCGGCAGCGCGTGGCCACGCGCCAGATGCCGCCCTGGCACCTGGATCCGACAGTTGGCATACAGAAGTTCGCCAATGATATTTCCCTTTCTTCCTCCCAGATCTCGACGATCACGCGCTGGGTGGATGCCGGTGCCCCGCTGGGCGATCCCAAGGACATGCCGCCCGCAAAGCAGTGGCCCAACGAGGACGGCTGGCAACTCGCAAAGCAGTTCGGGCAGCCCGATCTGATCCTGAAGTCCGATACCTTCACCGTGGCCGCTAAAGGCCAGGACCAGTGGTTGAAACCGCTCACCGCGACCAATCTCACCGAGCCGCGCTGGGTCCGCGCCGTCGAGATTCGTCCGGCGACTCCCGCTGGCCGCCGGGTCATTCACCACGCGATCGCCCACCTCCAACAGGAAGAGCCCGAAAATCCCGTCGCCGCCACTGGGGGCATTCTCATGGAATGGGCCGTCAACAAGAACTACGATATCTACCGCGCAAACAGCGGCAAGCTGATGCTGCCCGGTTCCCGCATCTGGTGGGAACTGCACCTCCATTCGGTGGGTGAGCAGATCGCCGACCATGTCGAGTTGGCCGTCTATTTCTATCCCAAGGGCCAGGAGCCCCAGCACCGCACGACTCTCACGGCCTTCGAGGGCGTCGAAGGCTCATTCGGCCAGAGCTCCTTGGATATTCCGCCCAACTCGCTCGCCCAGACCGAAGGCTTCACCGTGCTGCGGCAGGCGGCTCGCATTGAGAATTTCCAGCCCCACATGCACCTGCGCGGAAAGTCCATGAGCATGGAAGCGATCCTTCCGGATGGCTCCCGGCAGATGATTGGCTCGGTGGATCATTTCAACTTCAACTGGATGACCAACTACATCTTTGCCGACGATTCCGCTCCCGTGTTGCCAAAAGGTACGGTCATCCACATCACCGCGTGGTTTGATAACACCGTTAACAACAAGAGCAACCCGGATCCCAATCAGTGGGTCGGCTGGGGCGATCGCACTGTCGAAGAGATGGCGCACATGTGGGTCAACCTCACTTACATGAGCGACGAAGAATACTCAGCGTGGGCCGCTAAGAATAAGCCGCCAACCAGACGCGCGGCTCGCTAGTTTTATCACCTCCATGGGGGCTGACGGAACATCTGATATTCCGTCAGCCGGTTGATTCCAATGAAGACAAATACCGTTATAGGTTTCGTCCTGGCCGCACTGGCGGGTGTAGGGGCCGTAGCATATGCCCAGAAGGTTGTTCCGGCCGGTCCGAAACACGATTCCGGACAGAGCGTAACCCCTTCCTGGGAAGGTTGGTTCCAGAATCCCGACGGAACGTATAGCCTGCTGTTCGGGTATTTTAACCGGAACTACGTGGAACAGGTTGATGTCCCCATCGGGCCCGAAAATAAGTTTGAGCCCGGCCCGGCGGATCGCGGCCAGCCCACCCACTTTCAGCCTCGCCGCGCGTGGGGTGTTTTCACGGTCACGGTACCCAAGGATTTCGGTTCCAATAAACTCAGCTGGACCCTTACCGCCAACGGCGAAACCATTTCCATCCCGGCAAGCCTCGATCCCCTCTGGGTGGTCGAGCCGTTGAAGGATTCGAGCAACAACACTCCCCCGTATCTCGCGTTTTCCGATACAGGAACGTTCGTCCAGGGACCGCAGGGCCAGAGCTCATCCCTTTCCGCCACTGTCGGGAAGCCCCTGGACTTCCCGCTGTGGGTGGCGGATGATGCCAGCGTCGCGCCCGGTGCGACGAAGCCTCGGACGCCGCCCGTAACGCTATTGTGGAATAAGTTTCGCGGACCCGGCCAGGTGACCTTTTCAAACCAACGTCCCGCGATCGACGAAGCGCAATTTTCCGCGCCCCCGAATACCGTCTTCCATGGCAAGTCCGTCACCACCGCCACATTCAGCGAACCTGGTGATTACGTTCTCCACGTTATCGCCAACGATTGGTCGGGCGAAGGCGGACGCGGCTTCGTGTGCTGCTGGACCAATGCTCAAGTCAAAGTCCAGGTGAAGTAAGAAGACCACATTGCAATTGAGCCTACCCCTCGTGCTGGAAACGGGCCATGCGCTCAGGATCGCGGAGGAACGTTGCGGGCAGGACTTTAAAAGCCACGCCACGTTGGAGCGTCGTATCGGGTGCGCGGTAGACCTCGCCCATGCCACCTGCGCCTAACGAGCAGACGACTCCGTAATGTCCGATTTTGTCGCCGACGGCAAGCGCTTCACGATCGCGGCCCTGATAGGACGCCTCGCCAGAGCGAGGTTACGGAAGCAGCACTTCGCGGCTACCATTCCACCCACTGCGGGCGATCCGGTGCCGCTGCACCTCTTCCCGGAACCTTGGCACGCTCTTCTTTTGACAAGGCTCGTGTGTTACTTCGGCGTATGCGCCACGTCCTTCTCGTCTTCGAGGCAGATGTGCTCGAACACATCGGTATCGGGCAGCAACCTTTCCATGAAATTGATCGTGAAGGATTTGGTGAACGTCTTCGGGTCGGTGATCGTCACCGCCACGTCGAGGTGGCCGAAGTCGCGGCGCGTGAAACGCTCCTGGACCCGCAGGTCCTCACTGTGGCCGTGGCCCCCGGCGTCGAGCCATCCCAGGTCGTTGAAGCCCAGGGTGTCGACGACGAAGGTGTCGCCGTCCCAGCTGCCCACCGAGTAGCCGTACCACGTGGGCCGCACATCGTCCGGATTTGGCAGCTTGCGGCCATCCGTGTAAATCTGCCGGTAGATAGTTTCCACCTCATAGAGGAAAATGGTTTCTACGGGCATCTGGACGATCTTGAAAGGTTCCGGCAGCAAGATGCCGTGGGGCACGCCGTCAGGCAGACAATAGGACTGCGGATTCTTCGTTCCGGTTCCCTGCCGGTTCTTTCTGAACATTTCGGTGCCCGCAGGAGTCAACGGCTGCTCGTCAGGTTTGAAGCCCGCCAGAATGTTTCCGAAAAACGGCGAGTTCGTCGACTCGCCGAGTCCGTAGAGACCTGGTCCGCGAGGTCCAGCCTCGATCTGCCAGACGCCGGAAAGGTCCGGCTTGCCGCCTATGCGGGGCACAGGTCCGGTCATGTTCACTTTGCCGTCGGCGGTCCGAGGCGCCTTGGGGTCCGGGTTATTCAACCACTGAGCCTGAACCCACAATGAGGTACCCGCCAGGAAAGTCGCGATTCGTACGTAGTGACGCATAGCCATCATCATAAACATAATCAGGTCACATCATGCATGGGTCAGCCCCGAGCGGCCGGACGATAGCTTAGTACCTAAGCGCTTTCCGGCGGCCATGGCATAAGATGATGTCCGAATTTAGGCCAAATAATCGGTCAAGTCCTGGATGAGTGGACACAACTTCCCCGATTGGGCGTTTGGGGCACCCGATCTGTGAGTTCAGATCAGAATCCGGACCAGTTCATCCAGGCTATGAATTTCGTGTGCTGGGACCTCCGGACGTTGCCAGTGCGGCGTGTATCGCCCCACCGGTGTGAGACCAGCCTCAAAAGCGTCTCGCACATCGACTATGGGCAGTCCCCTGATGCGGGATAACGTTCAGCGGCGATTCATCCAGCCAAGGCTCGCGGCCATCGGGCTGGGCTAGGTTACTTTCCAGGTGATGCGTCGTACCAACGCGAGCCTGGGGCATAAGCAACGCATCGATCCCAAGGTGGCCGCTGATCAACGGGGCTTTATGGTATTGGGGGCTCATTACCTGTGTACACTCGGGCCGATCTGGAACAAAAACTAGACGCGGTCCGGGCGCTCGATTCACCAGTGGTTCAGTAGGAAAGTTGGCTTAACGCAGTAATCGCAGTAATCTCGGGTTTTTTGTGTTTGTAAGTTCTTGAAAAGTTGGAGCGGGAGACCGGGGTCGAACCGGCGACGTCCAGCTTGGGAAGCTGGCATTCTACCACTGAATTACTCCCGCCCTTCGCTGCTCTCAGGACGCCAATCCATTGAGGAGTCCTGCACGCCTGAGGACTCCATTCTCGCACGACCGGAGTATATCACGCAGCCCAACCGAGTTGACTTTTA
>Ga0105239_10003787_pt1 | contig 18410 bp, 16 predicted proteins | sample KBSC44metaG_FD_92761 | JGI IMG/M metagenome (GOLD analysis project Ga0105239, IMG submission 92761) | Corn rhizosphere microbial communities from Kellogg Biological Station, Michigan, USA - KBS C4-4 metaG | ecosystem: Host-associated > Plants > Roots > Rhizosphere > Soil | place: Michigan, USA...
CGGCACGGTCCGCAACTTCGAGGCGCCGCACACCGAAGAAAATTACCTCACGCGCGAGATGGGTTTCGTGCTCGCGCGCAAGCACGCGTCGAAATTGCGCGCGATTGCCCTCGTGCTGTTCGCGGCGTTGCCGATGGGGTGCGCGGTGTTGGCGCTGCTCGCCGGCCCTTCGGTCGTATTCTCGGCCATCGCCGCGATTTCGGTCGTTGCCGGCCTGTTCGTCGAGCGCTGGCTGTTCTTTGCCCAAGCTAAGCACAAGGTCATGCTGTTCTACGCGCGGTACGCCGCCGCCTGAACGTGACTTATACGATTTGCCGCAGTGCAACAATGTAAGCGTTTACATCGGTAGAATCCGGTCTCCGCCTCTGTCCGCGGTGCTTTTGTTCCAAGGAGACCTCATGAAACCCACCTTTCTCGCTTCCGCCATCCTGCTCGCGTTGCCGCTCGGCGCGCTCGCCGCCGATCCGCCGCCACCGCCGCAGGGCTGGTCGGGCAGCGGCGAAGCCGGCCTCGCGGTGGCCAGCGGCAACACCAAATCGCAGAACGTCAACGTCAAGATCGATCTGAAATTCAACGACGATCGCTGGAAAGACGATTTCTACGTGCTCGCGCTACGCAACAAGGCCAACGTGACGACGACCACCGTCGACACCAGCACCACGCCGGCAACGACGATCAGCAATACGCGCTACGAGACGACCGCCGACCGCTGGGAAGGCGGCGCGTCGGTCGGCTACAAGTTCGACGATCGCAGCTATCTTGTCGGCGCGCTGCGCTACGAGCACGACCAGTTCGCGCCGTACGATTACCAGTACATCGCCTCGATCGGCTACGGCTATCAGGTGCTGAAGAATCCGCACGACGAGCTGTCGTTCGAAGTCGGCGGCGGTTACAAGCAGGTGCAGCCGACCTCGTTCTACGTCAGCAATCCGAATCCGCCGCCGGATCTGATCAAGGTCAAGCCGGATTCCGATTCGAATCCTGCCGCGCGTGGCAAGGTCGACTACAAGCACAGCTTCAATGCGAACACGTCGATCGTGAATTCATTCCTGGTCGAAAGTGCGAGCGGCAACACGTTCATCCAGAACGATCTCGGCCTCGCCGTGAAGATGACCAACGCGCTGGCGCTGAAGGCCACGTACGAAGTGCGCCACAACAGCGAAGTCGCCGACGGCTTCAAGAAGACCGATCAACTGCTCACGACCAACCTCGTTTACAGTTTTTAACTCCCAAGGCCGCCGCAGCGCACGCGGCGGCCATCCTTCGGCACAGTGCGCGCGGCTCGCGCGCGCGGCATACTCGGTGTTCGGACGCCTAGGCGTCCATCTGTTTTTTTCGCACCGGGAATCCGATCATGCATCGAACTGCCGCAGCATTCGCAACTGCGCTCGTCCTCACGTTTCGTCTGATGCCCGCCGTCGCGGCGGAGCATGAAGACGTCCAAGTCGAAACCGAAGTCAAAAAGAGCGACGAGAAGAAAAACGAAGTGCCGCCCGAAAAAGCGGTGACGACGAATCACAGCGTCAGCGTCGGCGGCAAATCGATCGCGTACAAGGCGACCGCAGGCACGCTGGTCATCCGCGACGACAAAGGTAAACCCGACGCGAGCGTGTTTTACGTCGCGTACACGGCCGATGGCGAATCGGGCAAGCGTCCGGTGACATTCCTCTACAACGGCGGACCGGGTTCGTCGAGCATCTGGCTGCACATGGGCTCGTTCGGTCCGGTGCGCGTGGCGACGCAGAGTCCTGAAGCGACCGCGCCGGCGCCGTTCCATCTCGTGCCGAACGACGACAGCCTGCTCGACAAGAGCGATCTCGTGTTCGTCGATGCGATCGGTACGGGTTTTTCGAAAGGCCTGCCGAAAGGCAAAGACGAAAACGGCAAACCCGACAAGGACGACGAAAATCCAAACAAGCGCTTCTGGGGCACCGATCAGGACATCGATGCGTTCGGACGCTTCATCATCCGCTACATTACGGTGAACAAGCGCTGGAATTCACCGAAGTTCCTGTTCGGCGAATCGTACGGCACGCCGCGTTCGGCGGGGCTTGCGCGTTATCTCGAAGAACATGGCGTCGCGCTCAACGGCGTGGTGCTGTTGTCGTCGATCATTAACTATGCGTCGCGTTTGCCGGGCTTAGATAATGACTACGTAAACCTGCTGCCGACGTTCGCGGCGACGGCGTGGTATCACAATAAGCTGCCGAACAAGCCGGCGACGCTCGAGCCATTTCTGACCGAAGTGCGCAACTTCGCGCGCGGCGACTATTCGGTGGCGTTGAACAAAGGGCAGGACCTGACGCCTGCCGAACGCGATGCGATCGCTGAGCGCGTGTCGAAATACACCGGATTGAGTGTGGCGTATCTAAAGGAAGCGAATCTGCGCGTTAGCCAGCAGCGTTATCGTAAAGAGTTGATGCGCGATGAGCGGCGCACGCTCGGTCGCTACGACGGGCGTTTCGAGGGCATCGACGAAGATGCGGCTGGCGAGAATCCGCAAAGCGATCCGGCCGATACGGCGATCCGTGGCGCGTTTACGGGTGCGTTCAATGACTACCTTACGCGTGAGCTGAATTATTCGAGTGACGTCGTTTACAACGTGTCGGCGAATGGTGCGAATCGTGAGTGGGATTTCAAGCATACGATTCGTGGAGCGCAGCGGCCGGTGCCGTTGCCGATCATGGGGGCGGATCTGGGCGATGCGATGCGGGCCAATCCGCATCTGAAGGTGTTGTCGGCGAATGGTTATTTTGATTTGGCGACGCCGTTTTTTGCGACGGAATATGATCTGGGTCATATGGATATCGATCCTTCGCTTAGGAAGAATTTGTCGTTTACGTATTACCGGTCGGGGCATATGGTTTATCTGAACCTGGAAGCTCTGAAGCAATTCAAAGGCGATCTCGCGAAGTTCTATGACTCCGCCGTTGGCCACTGATTGCTCGTCATTCCAGCGGAAGCCGGAATCCAGCTCTTAGAGCAAAAGCTTCCGCCGTCCTGCGGCCAGCGGGTACCTTTTTGGTAGACGCCAAAAAGGCACCAAAAAACGTCTTTTGTTGTTCGCACGAGGGTGTGTTCGCTGACTGCACATCCCTGTGCAGACAGCGAACGCGCGCTCCCGGCGCGAGGTGTTGGCGCGCGTGAGCTGGAAGGAAAAAGCGGTGTCGCGTTCCCAAAAAAAAGCGGCCGCTCCTGGGGAAGAGCGGCCGCCGGATGCTGCCGATCTGCTGGGGGACAGAGGGGTGGGCAGCGCGGTCAACCTTACGCCGGGAATGTTAGGGCGGCCTAAAATTCACAGCTATTTACCGCAGCATTAGTGCGACGCGAATCGCAGTTCGAAAGTCCGGTCGCCGTTGTCGGCGGTCAGCTCGTCCAGATGCCAGGACCAGCGCTCGCAGACGCGGCGGATCATGCTCAAGCCCAGAACTTTTTCCGTGCCGATGCGTGGGTCGGATGGCAGCGCAGCGAGCGGTGCGGATTCGCTGCGATGTTCGATGCGCACGCGTTGTGCGCCGACATCGACGCGTAGCGTGCCGCTGTCGGCGAATTGTGTGGCGGCGCGCAGCAGGTTGCCGATGACGATCTGCAGGACGCGCGCAGGTGCCGCGACGGTGACGGGCGATTCGTCGTGCTGTGCGACGGCGAGATGGCGTTCGTTGAAGCCGTCGCGGCGTTCGCGCAACAGTTGCGTGACGATCTGGCCGACTTCGCTGGCGCCCGTCGCGGAGAGATCGCGTTCGTCGCTGCGCGCGAGCAGGAGCAGCGCGTCGAGCAGGTCGCGTAGTTCGTCGCTGCCGCGCTGCATGCGTTTCAGGCGCGTTTCGGTGGCCGCGTCGCAGCCGCTGTCGAGCATTACTTCGAGCGCGCCGCGGATCACAGCGAGTGGCGTGCGCAGTTCGTGGCTGGCGTCGGCGGTGAAGGCGCGTTCGCGGCGGATGTATTCGTAGAGTTTTTCCTGATAGCGGTCGAAGGCCTGGGCGAGTGCGCCGACTTCGTCGGCGGCGAAATCGGCTGCGATGTGTTCGGTCGGTTTCGACGGTTCGAGCACTTCGACTTTCGCGGCGAGCCGACGCACGGGCGCGATGGCGCGTCCGGCCCACGCCCAGCCGAGCCATGCGGACAATCCGGTGCCGAACAGTACGAGCGCGATGAGATCGCGCGCGAGACGACGTTCGCGCGCACGCTCGAGTCCGAGATTGAGCACGACGTACAGATGCTGGCCTTTCACATCGAATACGGCGACGTGGCGCTCGCCGTGTGCGTCGGCAATTTCGTGCTCGCCGACGCTGAGCGCGCGGATTTCCGGTGGCGGCGCGTAGTCGCCGGTGCCGTTGTCGCTGAAGACGTAGAAATGCTGCGTGCGCGGATGCGGCGTGATGCCTTCGTTGGCGTAGCGCGTCTTCAGATAATCGCTTTCGACGCGCAGCATTTCCAGGATCAGGCGGTGCACGTACGAATCGGAAAAGTGCACGGCCACCAGCGCCACGCAGGTGGTGACGACGAAGCCGAGCCCTGCGAACGTGAGCGCGACGCGCGCGCGCAGGCTGATTTTAGGCGTCGGCCGTTTCTGCGATTCGGTAGCCGAATCCATGCGCGGTGTGGAGTAGACGAGTGGCGAAGGGGCGATCGATCACGGACCGCAATACTGACAGATGCGTATGCAGCGTGGCGATATCGCCGCCGTTTTCGCCCCACAGCGCCTGCGCGAGTTCGGCGTGGCGGACCAGATGCGGCGCGCGCCGCATCAGCGTTTCGAGCAGCACAAACCCGGCGCGCGTGAGCGTGAGCGATTGGCCGGCGCGCTCGACCGTTTGCGAAACCGGATCGAGGATCAGATCCGCGATGCGCAGCGCTTCACCCTGCTGCAGACGCCGCCGGCGATGCAGCACGCGGATGCGCGCTTCGAGTTCCTTCATCGCGAAGGGTTTCACGAGGTAATCGTCCGCGCCGCTGGCGAAGCCGACCAGTTTGTCGTCGAGCGTGTCGCGCGCGGTAAGCATCAGGATCGGGATGTCGCGCTGCGCTTCGCGCACGGCCTTGCACAGGTCGATGCCGTCGAGTTTCGGCAAGCCGAGATCGAGCACGATCACGTCGTAGATGCCTTCCAGCGCCATGCGCAGACCGAGCGCACCGTCGCCGGCGTGATCCATGACGAAGCCGCGATGCTCCAGGTAATCCCAGATGTTCGCGGCGATGTCGCGTTGGTCTTCGATGAGGAGGATGCGCAACATGAAAACGGGCGCAGGATGACAGGCGCGCGAGTATACGCGCGCCGTTGTTAACCGCGTTTTAGACGCTCATGCGCCTGATCTATGAGCCCGTCGCGCTGGGTTCGACGGCGGCTTTCGCGGCTTGCGGCGGTGGATTGGCGGTGGTCGGCGCTATCATGCGCGCCTGTCGCCAGTTGCCGAAGCGGTAGTACAGCACCGACAGCGTCAGCGACACGAGCGAGCCGATCGGGAAGCTCCACCAGATCGCATCCGCGCCCCATTTGTCGACGAATCCGTACGCGAACGGAATGCGCACCAGCCACAGCGCGATGACGAGGATGATGAGCGGCGGAATCACCGCGCCCGTCGAACGCACGACGCCGGCGATCACGAACGACACGCCGAAGAAAACGAACGACCAGACGACGATGTGGTTGATGTGCTGCGCAATGTCGATCGCGCCGCCTTCCAGTGGCAGGAACAGGCCGAGCGCGCCGCGATTGAACAGATAACAGATCGACACCAGCGTTCCGGTCAGCAGGAAATTGAAGCCGACGCCGGTGAACACGATGCGCGTGATGCGATCCCAGCGTCCGGCGCCGACGTTCTGCGCCGCCATCGACGAAGCGGCCATGCCGACCGCGAGCGACGGCATCTGGATGTAGTTCCACAACTGGAAACACGCGCCGTACGCGGCCGTGGTGTGCGCGCCGAAGCGGTTGACGAGCGAGATCATCGCGATCATCGACAGCGACATCACCACCATCTGCAATCCCATCGGAATGCCTTTGGTGAACAGCGAGCGCAGGATCGGCCCGTTGATGCGCAGCAGATCGCCTTCGCCTTTATGGAAAGTAAGGAAATGCTTCTTGCGATACAGCACGACGATCAGCGCGACCAGCGTCACCACCTGCGCAACGACCGACGCGAACGCGGAACCGGCGATGCCCATGCGCGGAATCGGCCCGATCCCGAAAATGAAAACCGGATTCAACCCGATGTCGAGCACCACGTTCAGCACCAGGAACAGGAAGGGCGTGCGCGCATCGCCCGCGCCGCGCAGCGCCATGCCGCAGAACGACAGCAGATACAGGAACGGCATGCCGATGAAGATCACGCGCAGATACGCGACGGCAAGCGGCTGCGATTCGGGCGGCGTCTGCATCATGGTCATCAGATGCGGTGTCACGAAAAATCCGAATGCCGAAACGATCACCGAAAACGCGGTGAAAAATACGATGCTGGTGCCGATCACGCGCTTGGCCTGCGCGACGTTGCCCGCGCCCATCGATTGACCGATCAGGATGGTCGAGGCCATGCCGATGCCGAACACCGCGCCGAGCAGGAAGAACAGGATCGTGTTCGCGTTCGAGGTCGCCGCGAGCGCCGCTTCGCCCAGACCATGGCCGACCCAGATCGCGTTCACCGATCCATTGAGCGACTGCAGCACGTTGCCGGCGAGGATCGGCAGCGTGAAGAGGAACAAGGTTTTGCCGATCGCGCCTTCCGTGAGTGCGCGATTGGGCCGTTGCATCGTGGCCGACATGAGCGAGCGTCCCAGATGTGATGCGGCTATTTTCCCGCAACGTCGTGAAGATTGTCAGTGACAGGTGTCAGGGTCGGGCGTCGCATGCGCATCCACGCGTAGACCGGCAAGCCCGCGACGAGCAGTCCCGCGCCCCATTCCAGCGCCTGCGCGCCGGTGCCGTACAGCGCCCACGCGCTGAACACGAAGGCGAGCGCAGCGGCGAGGCGGCGCCATTGCCGCGCATCGGGTTCGCGCGGTTCGAGCACGAACATCGCCGCCGCGCAGACGAGATACGGCAGCAGCGCCGCGGCGGTGGCGAGCAGGATCGATGCGGTGAAAAGTCCGACCAGTGTGGAGTTGAAGTTGGCGACGACGAGCAGCGTCGCCAGCACGCTGCCGATCACGAGTCCGACGCGCGGCGTGTCGTTGCTGTCGACGCGCGCGAACACCGCCGGAAAAAGTTTGTCGCGCGCGGCGGCGAGCGGAATCTGGCCTTGCACGAGAATCCATCCGTTCAACGCGCCCAGACACGACACCGCCATCGCCGCGGCCATCGCCATGGATGCGCCTCTGCCGGCGAACGCCTGCGCGGCATCGGCGAACGGCGCGGGTGATGTTTTCAGCGTTTCCAGTGGAACCAGGCCGAGCACGATCATGCACGCCGCCACGGAAACGATGGCGCCGATCGCCACGCCGAGAATCGTCGCGCGCGGCACGATTTTCTCGGCATTCTCGACGTGCTCGGCCGGGATCGTCGCGCATTCGAGCCCGAGCAATGCCCACAGCGCGAGCGCGGCGGTGGTCGTCGTGACGCTGAGCAGCGAATCGCCGCTCGGGTTGAACGGTGTGAACGACTGCAAATTAATCGCGCGTGCGCCGAGCACGATCACGACGATGAGCGGCAGCAGTTTCAGAATGGTCAGCACGACCTGCGCGATGCCTGCCGCTCGCAATCCGACAAGGTTGAGTCCGGTGCACAGCCACAGCACCGCGATCGCGCACGCGGCGGAATTCGCCGGTGTCGTGAACAAGTCTGGCGCCAACGATGTCATCGCGCCCGCGAACGCAACCGCGATGGCGGCGACGGCGCACCACACCGAAATCCAGTAACTCCACGCCATCAGGAATCCCACGAAATCACCGAACGCGATATGCGCAAACGCGTACGGTCCACCGCTTATGGGATACCGCTGTGCCAGCCGCGCGAACACCACCGCGAGCAGCAACGCACCGGTCGTGCTGAGCAACCATCCGAGCGCGCTCGCGCTGCCATAGGGCGCGAACGACGCCGGCAGCAGGAACACGCCCGAGCCGATCATGTTGCCCACCACCAGCGCGGTGGCGCTCCACAAGCCGAGCGGGCGTTTGGGATCGCTCACGCGTCAGAGCTTGTGGCGGCCGTCGAAATGCGTGACCGGTATTTTGTCCAGTTCGATGTTCTCGATCGAGCGAATGTTGATCGCCGCCATCTTCTCGCCTTTCGGATTCACACCGATGGCGAACGGATGCATGCCGCAGTTCGTGCAGAAGCGATGTTCGATCACGTGTTTGTTGAACAGATAACCCTTCTCATTCGATTCCGGCGTGAGCCGCGTGAATTTGTCGAGCGGCGCGAACCACAGCAGCGAACCTTTGCGCTGGCACATCGAGCAATTGCAGGCGATGCCCTTGTCGATTTCGCCCTCGACTTCATAGGCGACATTGCCGCAATGACAGCTTCCCTGATATTTCATCGAGTTCTCCCGAATCCCCTCGGTCGTCACGATACGCCGAATAGGTGCCGCTAGTGTCGTTCGTCGCGCGGACAAAAAGAAAGGCCGGTTTCGCAACCGGCCTTTTGCTGTCCTTCGGGCGCGGATTGGGGAAAACCCGCCGCCCGCGTTCGCCATCCGTGGCGATTTTTGTCCCTGTGTCGTTGGGTCGCGCGTCTCACGACGCTCTACTGTCCGTGATCCTTGGGGAGAGGAGTCACGCGGTATATAGTCCAAGGTCCGTGCCAACCCGATGACGCACGAAAAACCGCATTCCCATGCGGTTTCGCGCAAGACCCTCAATCGCAATCTGCGAAAAACGCAGGCCGCTTCATTGCGAAATGCACACCGGTCGGCTGGACAGACCATCGCCTGAAATGGTGTAGTTGGATCATGTTGCTTCGATCCGTTTCGGAACGGCTCTTCGCCGTTCTCGCCGTCGTTTTCTCTTCTCACGTCGCCGCTGCCGATTCCGGATCGGCGCAGGCCGTGTTCGCCTCGGTCAAGGATCAGGTGGTGCAGGTGCGCCTGATCGATCAGGCCGGCAACGCCAAGACCGCGCTGGGCTCCGGCTTCGTCGTTTCCGACGACGGACGCATCGTCAGCAACTACCACGTCGTCTCAGGGCTCGTGAATCATCCGGAGCGTTTCCGCGCCGAATACCTCGACCAGAACGGCAAGACCGGCAAACTCGAACTGCTCGACATCGATGTCGTGCACGATCTCGCGCTATTGCGCGCCGACGGATTTCCGGCCGCGCATTTCGAGATCCGCAGCGAACTGCCGGCGATGGGCGAACGGCTGTACTCGATGGGCAATCCGTACGACTTAGGGTTAACCATCGTCGAAGGCAACTACAACGGTCTGCTGCAGAAATCGCTGTACGAACGCATCCATTTCACCGGATCGATCAATCACGGCATGAGCGGCGGTCCGTCGCTCGATACGAACGCGCGTGTGATCGGCGTGAACGTGGCGAGCGCGGGCAATCAGGTGAGTTTCCTGGTGCCCGCGAAATACGTCACCGCGCTGATGGAGCGCAAGCACGACAAGGCGCTCGACGCCGCGCAATTCAACGCCACCATCGCGCAGCAACTCACCGAGAATCAGCAGCGCTACGTCGCCGAACTGCTGTCCAAGGATTTCGCGCGCACCGACCTCGGCGATTACTCCGTGCCCGGCACGCTCGCCGACTACATCAACTGCTGGGGCCGCACCGACAGCGAACCGCGTGAGCTGTATCGCAGCGTTTCGTACCACTGCTCCACCGACGAGAATTTGTTCCTTTCCGATTCGCTCAGTTCCGGCTCGATCCGCTATTCGCACGTGCTGTATTCGACCGAAGCGCTGTCGCCGTTGCACTTTTTTCATCTGATGCAGGTGATGTCCGGTTCCGGCGCGCATTCGTTCGGCGGCACCGAAGAAGCGATGAGCAACTTCCATTGCGACAGCGATTTCGTCGCGCACGACGGCCAGACATCGAAAGTGACGTTCTGTCTGCGCCGCTACCAGCAGTTCGACGGACTGTACGACCTGTTCCAGCAAAGCCTCGCGCTGCGCGGCGATCGCGAACTGCTCGTGTCCACGCTGGCACTGACCGGCGTGAGCGCCGAAAACGCACGCGCGTTCGCGCGCAAGTTCCAGGAGTCGATCACGTGGAAACCGTGAGCGTTCGCGGCGCACTGGAATTGCTCGATCGCGCCGGACGCGTCGAGCAGCGTGTCGTCGTGGGCGATCGTCCGTTGCGCATCGGCCGCGCGTTCGACAACGATCTGATCGTCGACGATGCGCACGTCGACGCGCATCACGCCGAAGTCGTTGTCGATGAGAACGGTGTGCCGACCGTGCGCGATCTCGGCAGCGTGAACGGATTGCGCAAGCCGGGCACGCGTGGCCGTGTCGACACGATCGCGCTCGACCGCGACGGCAGTTTTTCCATCGGCGGCGCGACGATCCGTTTCCGCACGCCCGACTACGCGCCCGCGCAACCGCTGCGCGGCGGCGGACTGCGTGCGCATCCGGCGTTGTGGGCGGTTATCGCGCTGGTGGCGTGTCTGGCCGCCACGGCCGCCGAAGCGATGATGGGCAGTTCGGAAAAGTTCAACGGCCTGCAGCTCCTCAACGTCGTGCTGATCCCACTGATCGTCATCCTCGTGTGGGCGGCGTTGTGGTCGCTGGTCGGAAGACTGCTCGTGCATCACGCGCGATTCCTCGGCCATGTCGCCATCGTCTCGGTAGGCATTTTCGTGGGCAGCGCGCTCACCTTCGTGCTGGGCCTCGCGGCGTTTTCGTTGTCGCTGGACACGTTCGCCGGATGGATCACGTCGCTGTGCGCGTTCATCTCGATGGCGATCGTGTTTTCCGGCCATCTGCGCCTGGCCACGCGACTGCGCGCGCGCGGCGCGCTGGTCGCGGGCGTGTGCGCCGCGCTGCTCATCGCGGGCAGCTTCCGCGTGACGCACATGGTCGGCGCGCAGCGCTTCTCGCCGGCGCCGCGCAGCACGGTCACGCTGGCGCCGCCGTCGTGGCGTTTGCGTTCGCCCGAAACGACCGACGCGTTCTATGCGAAGACGCAAACGCTCGTCGACGAACTGCGCGACGACAAACCGTTGAAGACTTCGCAAAAATAGAATCAGTTTGAGAGTTGTCTTTGCTCGCGCGCCAGACGAAGTGCCGCTGCGAGCGTCGGCACGTCGCTTTGCCATCGCTTCAGCACGAACGAGATAAGCAGTCCTTCGATGTCGCACAGAATTCCGAGGACGATGGCGGCGGTGACCAGCGCGTTGTCCGCACCGAACGCTAGCAGGGACATGAACGCTGCGAACAGCGCCACGCCCCACAGCTTCGACGACCACATGTGATAACTCGCTTCGCGGCGGAACTTGGCGAAATCGACGGCGTAACGAACCAATTCGAGGATGACCAGCGCGCCAAGCAGCACGGTGCGATCGGCGATCGACTGTGGATGCAGAAGCCAGACGGCGAACGTCGCGGCGACATAGAACAGCGAATCGGCGACGCTGTCGAGCCGGCGCAATCCAGGCGTCGCAATGCCGAGCCGGCCTGCGATCACGCCGTCGAAAATGTCGGACAGGAATGCGGCGACCAGACACACCGCGAACACCGCGCGGTTGCCGCCAACGAGCGCGTTCGCAGCCACGACCGGTGCCAGCGCGATGCGCAGCAGCGTCAGCAATAACGGAACGCGCTCCATGTCACGCCGCCGCCGTCAGCAATACCGCGACGGCGCCGAGCATCGCCGCGAGGAAGGACGCGATCACCATCAGCAGCGCCAGCAACATGCCGAGCAATCCGCGAGCGAAGCCGCGTGTGCGCAGCAGATAAACCGGAATCCCGATCGCGGCGATGGCCACGATCAGAAAATTCATCGTCAGTCCGCGGCGAGATGCACGCGCGTCGGAATCGGCATGGTACCAGCCGAACACGCACAACAGATACAGCGCAAAAAAAGGGAGCCGTGAACGGGTTGTGCAGCTGGCGCGGTCCGAAATACGCGGCGAAAGCGCCGTCCACGAAACTAACGGCGGCGACCGCCAGCAGCCAGGCGCGCTTCTGCCGGCGATGGGCCGATGGCACATCGCGTGGCGGGTCGGTCAGTACTTGTGTCATCCCGACCCGATTATTGCCCGCGCTAGATGCGTTGCGCCACTTCCCAGCTATGCCCCGACGGATCGACGAAGTTGATCGTGCGCAATCCCCACGCCCGGTCAATCGGACCGTTGAACGCAATGCCGCGTCGGTGCAACTCGTCGGCGATCGCTCCGACATCGTCGAGCCACACCGTGAGCTGGAACTGCGAACCTTCGCCGCGTGCGCCGACACGATCCGGCGCGACGATCTCATCCGCGCTGTCGCGATGAAGCAGGTTGATCACCGTGTCGCCGAAGCGGAAGGCGACCGACACTTCGTCTTCGTTGATCGGAACGACGCCGAACAGATTCGAATAGAACGCTTTGGATGCTGCCACGTCCTCGACGAACAGACTGATCGCGCTGATGCGGTTCGGGATCGTCATTTCAGATTCGTCTCGAACAGTTTGTAGATACGCTTGTATTCGTCGAGCCACGAATCGGCATTGGTGAAGCCGTGGCGATCGAGCGGATACGGCGAAATCGTGAAGTTGTCCTTGTGCAATTCGATCAGGCGCTCGTACAGACGCATCGAATCCTCGAACAGCACGTTGTCGTCGATCACGCCGTGGCAGATCAGCAGAGCGTCTTTCAAACCATCGGCGAATTCGATCGGCGACGAACGCTTGTAGGAGATCGGATCGACCTGCGGGCGATTCAAAATGTCGGAGGTATATTCGTCGTCGTACTGCATCCAATCTGTTACAGGCCGGAGTGCGGCGCCCGCCGCGAATTCGCCCGGCGCGCGGAACAGCGCCATCAGCGTCATGAATCCGCCGTAGGAACCGCCGTAGATGCCGACGCGTTTCGCATCGATGTTCCAGTTGTCGACCAGCCATTTCTTGCCGTCGAGCAGATCCTCGAGTTCGGGATGGCCCATCTGCCGATAGATCGCATCGCGCCAGTCGCGACCGTAGCCTTCGGACGCGCGGTAATCCATGTCGAGCACGAGATAGCCATGCTGCAGCAGCAGGTTGTGGAACATCTGCTCGCGGAAGTAGTACGGGAATTTCTCGTGCACATTTTGCGTGTAGCCCGCGCCATGCACGAACATCACCGCCGGATGTTTTTGCGATTTGTCGAAGTCCGCCGGTTTGTAGAACTTCGCGTAGACCGCGCCTTTGAAATGCATAGACGGAATCTGCAGGATTTCCGGCTGCACCCACGTGATCGCCTTGTACACGGCGGTGCGCGTGTCGGTTAGTTCGCGCGGCGAACCGCTGCCGTCGGCGCCGACGATACCGAGCTGTGGCGGCAGATAGCTTCCCGAATGCGCGACGAGCAGTTGCGCGCCGTCGTGCGACAACTGGAACTGTTCGACGCCTTCGTACTTCGTCAGTCGCTGCAGTTCGCCGCCACTTGCAGCGACGCGATAGACGTCGTACGCATACGGCGCCTGCTTGTTCGACAGCACGTAAAACCACTTGCCGTCCGTCGACACATACGGATGCATCACCTCGAACGTGCCGCGCGTCAATTGTTGCGGCGCGCTGCCGACCGTTTTTGTATACAAGTGCGCATAGCCCGATTCTTCCGACACGTACCACAGCGTGCGGCTGTCGTTCTTCCAGCCGAATTCGTTGAAGTTCCAGTTGATCCACGCCGGATCGTGCAGCCGATGCTGCACGGCGAGTTTCTTCGACGATGGATCGACCGTGGCGAGCCAGCGGTCCTTGTTGTCGTTCGCACGCAGCTGCACCGCAGCCGACGAACCGTCGCGCGCGAAGGCGACACCCGCGATCTGGATGTCGCGCGCCTTCGGTTTTTCGTCGGTTTTCTTCTCGGACTTCTCCTTCTCGCCCGACTTCGCGTTTTCGTCGCGGATGGCTTTGAGCGGATCGTCATGCAATCCCGGCAGCGTGTCGAAGGCGATTTTCGTCTGCGTGTGCGTAGCAATGTCGAACAGCCACAGCTCGTTCGCCGGCGGATCGTTGCGGCCGGCGCGGATGCGCTCATCCTCGAATTCTTCATAACCCGATTCGGTGACGTAGCGCGTGAGTTTGCCCTTGCGGCCTTCGTCGTGATTCTTCGGCACGGTCACCGCGAGCATCCAGCGCGCGTCCGGCGCAAGTGCCGTGTCGATCAACTTCACGTCATCGCCGATGTAGAACGGCAGCGGTGCGCGCGTCGCGTCGCCGCGCTGCATCGCTTCGTTGTATTCGCGGACGGCTTTCTTGTCGTCGTGCGCCTTCTTCAGCGTCGCGAAGGTGCGTAGCTGGAAATCGCGCAGGTCGTCGGCTTTCGGTGCGGCGTCGGGATCTTTTTCCGTTTTGATCTCCGGCGCCGCACCGGTCACGCCGTTCGCCACGTCGTACACGTACCACTTGTTGTCGGAACGGAAAGACAGCCAGCGGCCATCGGCGGAGAACTGCGGCGAACGTTCCTCCTCGTCGCTGCGCGTGATCTGCCGCGTCGCACCCGAATGCAAGTCGCGTATATACACGTCGCCATTGCGCACGAAGGCGGCGTGGCTGTTCTGCGCGTCGTAGACGATCGGCGAACCGTCGGCGCCGGTCATGCCGGCCGCGTCGACGATGGTGTCCGCGCCGCTTTTCAGATCGATGCGATGCAGATCCTTCAGCGGCGATCCGGAACGCTTGAGCTTGTAATAGACCGACTGTCCGTCGACGCTGAAATGCGGCGGCATGCCGCGCGTCTCGAAGCCTTCGGGCAATTCGATCTGGGCCGCGATCCAGTCCGGATCGGCCATGATCTGTTCGAGCGTCAGCGGCGCGGCGGATTGCGCGGCAGCCAGAGATGAAATCGTCGCGCAAGCGGCGATGACGGCGATTCGAAGCACGGCGGACTCCCGACTCAACGACAAGCGCGCAGGATAGCCGACGAACGCTGCGCCGCAAGCGGTCGAAAGTCACGCGCCGCTATGGCACCATCGCGTCATCGTCAGGGGAACGCGCATGCCTTTGCCCAGCATCCAGATCGAAACCGGCTCCGATCCGAAATTCGCCGTGATCTGGCTGCATGGCCTGGGGGCCGACGGCCACGATTTCGAGCCGATCGTGCCGGAACTCGTCGACAAGTCGTGGCCGGCGATCCGTTTCGTGTTCCCGAATGCACCGGTGCGCCCGATCACCATCAACGGCGGCATGCCGATGCGCGCGTGGTACGACATCTCCGGCATGGAGATCGCGCAGAAACAGGACGAAGCCGGCATCCGCGATTCGGTGCGCCTGCTCAACGAGCTGATCGAACAGGAAGCCGCGCGCGGCATTGCGTCGGAAAATATTTTCCTCGCCGGATTTTCGCAAGGCGGCGCGATCGTGCTCGCCGCCGGCGTGCGCTGCAAGCACAAGCTGCGCGGCATCATCGCGTTGTCGACGTATCTGCCGATCGCCGAGAAAACCGACGGCGAAATGAGCCCCGCCAACCGCGACGTGCCGATCTTCATGGCGCACGGCATGCTCGATCCGACCGTCTCGCACGCGCTCGGCGAGATGAGCCGCGAATACCTGAAACAGCGTCACTACAAGATCGACTGGCATGCCTATCCGATGGCGCATCAGGTCTGCGCGGAAGAAATCGTCGACCTGAAGCGCTGGCTCGGTTCGCGCCTGCGCTGACCCATGGCCGCCGCGCCGCCATCGGTCCGACGCGATCCGCCTCTCACACAGCCGGCCTGGCTGCCGGATTTCTGCAGCGTGCAGGTGCTGTTCGCCGTGATGGTGGTGGCCGAATTGCTGGTGCTCGTCATCCTCATCGCGCCGAGCGACGAAACACGCCCGCTGCTGCCGCGCCTGACGACCACCAGCCTGTTCGTGCAATGGCTCGCGCTGGTGTGCGCGGTGTGTCTGTGCAAATTGCGCCCGCAACTGGAAAAATTCACGCCGTGGGTCGGCGTGGCGTGGGCGTATGCGTTGATGCTGCTCATCACGGTGATGGGCAGCATGCTCGTGTTCTGGATCGATCAGGCGCTCAACCTCGGCCTCACGCTGCCGCCGCAATTTGGCCTGCGCTTCGTGTGGCGCAACGCGCTGCTGTGCGCGCTGATCGGTGCGGCGCTGTTGCGCTATTTCTACGTGTTCGAGCAATGGCGCGCGCGCGTCAAAGCCGAAGCGAAAGCGCGTTTCGACGCGTTGCAGGCCCGCATCCGACCGCATTTCCTCTTCAACAGCATGAACACGATCGCGAGCCTGATTCCGCTGCGCCCGCGCGAAGCCGAAAGTGCGATCGAGAATCTGTCCGACCTGTTCCGCGCCGCACTCGGCAACGACACCGCGCAAAGCACGCTCGGTGAAGAACTCGAACTGGTGCGGCGTTATCTCGATATCGAAAAATTGCGCTTGGGCGATCGTTTGCGCGTCGATTGGGATATCGCTGCCTTGCCGCTCACGCAACCGATCCCGGCGCTGCTGCTGCAGCCGCTGATCGAAAACGCGGTCTACCACGGCATCCAGCAATTGCCCGACGGCGGCACGATCGCCATTCGCGGCACGCGCGCGGACGGACGCATCGAAATCGCCATCCGCAACCCGCGTCCGGCCGAAAATACGCGGCTGGCCGGACGCCACGGCATGGCGCTCGCCAACACCCGCGCGCGCATCGAGTACCATTTCGGCCGGCGCGGCTCGCTCGAGGCCGATGCCGGACCCGACACGTTCGCGTGTATCGTGAAGCTACCCGATGATAGCCGGCCCTCATGAAAGCACTGATCGTTGACGACGAACCACTGGCGCGCGAGCGCCTGGCCTCGCTGTTGCGCGAAGCGGGCGGCGAAGTCGTCGGCGAAGCCGGCGACGGCCGCGCCGGTGTCGAGGCCGCGGCGAAGCTGACGCCCGACGTGATCCTGCTCGACATCCGCATGCCGGTGATGGACGGACTGGAGGCGGCGCGCCACATCGCGCAGCTCGAATCGCCGCCGGCGGTGATTTTCTGCACTGCCTATGACGAACATGCACTCGCCGCGTTCGAAGCGAGTGCGATCGACTATCTGGTGAAACCGGTTCGTCTCGAACGCCTTCGCGCCGCGCTCGAACGCGCGAACCGTTTCGCCGCCAAAGCGGTCGAGAAGTTGGAACAGGTCACCGGCACGCCGCGCGCGCGCAGCCACCTGTGCGCGCGTGTGCGCGGCAACCTCGTGCTCGTGCCGATCGGCGACATCGAATATCTGCTGGCCGAAGACAAATACGTCGTCGTCCACACCTCGAAAGGCGAAGTGCTGATCGAGGAAGCGCTGAAGACGCTCGAAACCGAATTCGGCGATCGCTTCGTGCGCATCCATCGCAATTGCCTCGTCGCGCGCGACCGCCTGTCCGGACTCACGCGCGGCGCGGACGGCACCGTCCATGTGAAAATCGGCGACCGCGCGACGCTGGAAGTCAGCCCCCGCAATCTACCCGCCTTGAGAAAACTGGTTCGCACGCTGTGAGTTCACGCATTCGTATCGCCACGCGCCAGAGCGCACTGGCGCTTTGGCAAGCCGAGCACGTCGCCGCGCAGCTGCGCGCCGCGCATCCGGGTATCGACGTCGAACTCGTGCCGATGACGACGCGCGGCGATCGCATCCTCGATCGCCCGCTCGCGGAAATCGGCGGCAAAGGACTGTTCCTGAAAGAACTCGAAGTCGCGATGCTGGAGCGCCGCGCCGACATCGCCGTGCATTCGTACAAAGATGTGCCGATGGATGTCGAACCGGAGTTCGTCATCGGCGCCGTGCTCGAACGCGCCGATCCTGCCGATGCGTTTGTGTCGGTGAACTACGCGCGGCTCGATCAGTTGCCCAAGCATGCGCATGTCGGCACCTCGTCGTTGCGTCGGCAGGCGCAACTGCGCGCGGTGCGGCCTGATCTGCGCATCGGCGATCTGCGCGGCAATGTGAATACGCGACTGGCGAAACTCGACGCCGGCGATTACGACGCGATCATCCTTGCCTGCGCGGGATTGGAGCGCCTTGGTTTGCAATCGCGCATCCGCAGCAAACTCGTCGCGCCGGCGTGGTTGCCGGCCGCAGCGCAAGGTGCGATTGCTGTCGAACATCGCCTTGGCGACCCCCACGCTGCCGAACTGCTGAAGCCGTTGCACGATGCGGCGACGGCGCGCTGCGTCGACGCCGAACGCGCGATGACGCGCGCGCTGCAAGGTAACTGCGAAGTGCCGATTGCGGCCTTCTGCATGGAGACGGATGCGGGATTGCATCTCGAAGGACTGGTCGGCGGCGCGGCGACAGGCCGGCTCATCCGATCGGATGCGACAGGAGTGGACAGCGACACCGTTGGAAAAGACGTCGCGCAGAAACTGCTCGACCTCGGCGCCG
>Ga0105239_10003788_pt1 | contig 18408 bp, 19 predicted proteins | sample KBSC44metaG_FD_92761 | JGI IMG/M metagenome (GOLD analysis project Ga0105239, IMG submission 92761) | Corn rhizosphere microbial communities from Kellogg Biological Station, Michigan, USA - KBS C4-4 metaG | ecosystem: Host-associated > Plants > Roots > Rhizosphere > Soil | place: Michigan, USA...
AATGCCGCCGGCAAACACCGGATGGAATATATAGCCAAAACCGATAGTGGCAACATGTTTAAAAAGAACGGTAAATACCAGCTGTATACTGTAGAGATGTTCGACTATATTTTCATGAATGCCTACAACTCCGACTTTACCAAAGGTGATGCGCTGCCGGGATCGGGTGGTAAAAATGAATCATATAAAGACAAGCTCAAAACGCTCATTTTTACCCCAGGACGAAAAGTAAAAGGGATCCCTTTTATCAGCAGCAAAACTGAAATATTCGCAGGCGATATGCGTGGGTATTATTACTACGAATTCGCGCGCGGCAAATATCTGGATACTATTCCGGTTTACCGTTTCAGGGTACGGTGCAAGCCAAGCACATCAGACGGCGATACCATGATCAAGGAAATGACCACGATATTTGATGAACGTACCTTCCAGATCCTGGGCCGTTATATCGATATGAAGTTCAGTAATATGTTTGTTGACTTTAATGTGCAGATGAACATCGAGCTCAATAATTTCGGTGGTGAACTTCTGCCCACCAAAATAACTTACCAGGGCAACTGGAATATTCCTTTCCACAAAGAAGAGCGCGCCAGCTTTTTAATTGTGCATAAGGATTATAAAAAGGAATAAACCAATCAATTATAATTCTTCTGATAAATGGCCGGGGTAATGCCTGTCCACCGTTTAAAGGTGCGGGTAAAGGCACTTAGTTCGTTATAGCCCAGCATGTAGGATATTTCTTTAACCGGGTATGAGCCCGCTTTTAAATAATTAATGGCCAGTGATTTGCGCACCTCATCGGCCACCTGCTGAAAGTTAATGCCTTCTTCCTTAAGTTTCCGCTGCAAAGTGCGCACGCTGATATTAAAGTTGGCCGCTATATCCTCCAATGATACAATACCGAGGTAAGAGTTAGCCAGCAAATAATTATGGATCCGGTTTTTGAGCGTTTGTTTTTCGGCCAGTGTATCTTTTAATGGGCTTACCTTTTGCAGCAGTATCTGCTGCAGTTCATAGTTAGCGGTGATGATCTGCTCGTCCCAGTATTTTTTGTCAAAGGTGAGGGTGTTGGTGGCAGCATTCATAACTGGTTTACAACGCATCACACGTTCATATTCGGCTAGGTTATCAATTGGCCTGCCGTAGCTGATCGCCCACGGACTTATCTTTTTCATCATCAATCCATCCAGTTCATGTACCACAAAAACCATGAGCAGATCAAGCGTTTGTACCGATGTAGTGGAGCTTTGCCAATCAGGTGAAGTTGGGATAAATTCTACCGAAAAGAAATCATCATCCTGCCTTACATCCAAAGTAAAGGCAGTGGTTATTAAGTGAGTTAATGAGGCGGCAATGGTTAAGGCGCTGCCAACTGTTTCGCTGCTCTTGATGATTTCCCCAACAATACCCAGTGCCGATAGCTGCAAGGACTCGCCAAAGTGCAGGCCAAATAGGCCATCCTTACTTAAATGAATAGCGTTGAGCCATAGGTCGCCCACCTGTTTGGGGCTAAGCGGCTGTTTATCCGTTTGCAACTGGGCCATGGATATGTTCGATAAACGGCACAGCGTTTCGGGCGATAGGTCGCGCTGTACGGCGTAGGCCAGTAAACTTATCGTTAGTTTTTTAAGCTGATCTTCCATGATTTTTTGATTGCTGTACTAATGTACCTGTAGCAAATGGTTTTGCCAAAAAATGGCGCGATGTGGTAAGCAGATGTCGTGTAATGATAAGTCCTGAGACATGTTTCAGACCGACCTTTGGTTTATCAAAAAGAAAGGAAAACACCATGTCGCTATTTAAAACAAAGCATTTATCAATCAAACTCACCAGCGTGCTGTTTCTACTGGCTACCACCGGATACAGCCAGACATCTTTAAACCATACTATTCATCAAACAACAACAAATAACATGAAAAACGAAGCACAACAAGTAGTAACCAATTTTTTAAACGCTGTTCAGGTGGCAGATATTGAACAACTAAACACCCTGTTACATCCCGATGTGCAATGGAGCCAGCCGGGTAACAGTCGTATCTCAGGCATCAAACATTCCAGTAACGAGGTGTTCCAGATGGTGGGTAAAATGTTTGAGCTATCGGCCAATACCCTGAAATTGACTGATATCAAATCCGTCTGCGTTAGCGGTAATAAAGTGGCTTGCCTGCTGCATTGGAACGCCGCCCAGCCTGCCGGTGGTATTTTGGATGTGGACAATATTGATGTATACACCGTGGAGAATGGCAAGATCATCAAAGTGGAGGTGTTTACCGCCGATGAAGCCAAAGAAGAAATGTTCTGGGGCGATTGAGATCCTGATACAATTGGATTATCTGCAGAGACGCATCACGTGCGTCTCTTTTTGTTTGATACTTATATGAGGTGTTTAATTTCTGTTTAAAATACCTTATTTTTAAGATGAAATCAGCAAACCGACATTACAATGGCCTTCCGATTATTCATCAAAAACAAGCGTGTTGTGCTATATGGTGCCGGGTTGGCTGTGCTTTTGTTTTTATTGAAATGGCTTGAGTTTCATTTTATTATTATCAGTAACGCTTATGAGGTTTATGTAGGTGCCATAGCTGTGCTCTTTACTTTGCTTGGTATCTGGCTTGCCTTAAAACTGACTAAGCCCAAAGTTGAAACGGTGGTAGTTGAAAAACCGGTTTATATCAATAACGTGTCTGATTTTTCTCCTAATCAGTACGAATTGACCCGTCTTAATCTGAGCCGGCGCGAGCTGGAAGTATTGGAGTTGATGGCGGAGGGCTTAAGTAACCAGGAAATATCAGCCCGTTTGTTTGTATCGCTAAATACCATTAAAACGCATTCATCAAACCTGTTTGATAAAATGGAAGTAAAACGCCGTACGCAGGCTGTGGAAATGGCTAAAAGATTGTGCATTATACCCTAATAAAGCTCATACTTTGGTATGAAATGATGCTTCGTTCATCAAAATCACCCAAAAGTATGACCATAAAAAGTTTTTGATCGCTCAATTTTGTCCTGTTAAACCAATTAAAATAAACATCATGAAAAAAAATGTACTTGTTTTTGGGGCAATCGCAGGAATCATCACAGCAGCATGGATGATGGTTGCCGTTGTTGGGCACTATAACAATCCAAACTTTGAGGGCAGTATGTGGATGGGCTACGCATCAATGATCGTGGCCTTTTCCTTTATTTTTGTCGCTGTCAAAAATTTCAGGGATAAATATAATAATGGCACTATCTCCTTTGGGAAGGCTTTTAAAATGGGGCTTTACATCGCTTTGGTGGGTTCAACCATATATGTACTGACATGGCTGGTTGCGTATTATTGTTTCATGCCCGATTTTATGGATAAATATGTGGCGCACGTTATCTCCAAAGCGCAAGCGAGTGGGGCCAGCCAGGCCGAGATCGCCCGGCAAAAGGAGCAAATGGCAGGTTATGCCGCTATGTATAAAAATCCGTTGGGGGTAATTGTGCTTACCTATATGGAGATTTTGCCCGTAGGCCTGGTTATCGCTTTAATAGCTGCATTGATCTTAAAACGCAAACCTGCTGCTGAGGTGGGGATACCTGCTGTTTAATAATTTTTAGGTCTCTTTTGCCGTGGATATATTTCGCGAAACTCTGAAGAAGAAAAGGCATCCTTAAAGGATAAAACGGGTGTCGTGCTGAGCCCCGTCGAAGCATGGTGGGTTGGGCCTCTGCGCGCGCCCTTCGCAAGCTCAGGGTGACAGGCTCTTTTATACACGGTGTCTACAATATATTATGATCCGAGACGCATGTGATGCGTCTCTACAAAAAAAGCCTGATCTTTAGTGATGGGCCTTCCAGGTTTTTAGTTCCTCGGCTATAAAATGGTTTACCAGGTCGGCGTACATTTTTTCTATAGCATCGGGGCAAAGCCCTTCTGCTTGTGCCCAGGACCTTCTTTCGGCAAGCATGGCTTTAAACCGATCGGGCGAGGCCACGTCGGTAGGGTTTCTTTTGAATTTGGCAGCCGCTTGTACATACTTAAACCGGCGACCTATTAATGCGATCACCAGCCTGTCTATAGCGTCAATTTCCCGACGTATATCGGTCATGTCCCGACATTCGTCAGGTAGGTTGCTGGTGGTCATCTTTTTATACTTATAGGGGCTTAGCTTCGTTATTTTTCAGTGTAGCAACGATCATTTTTATATAGCCAGGTCTTCCTCCGTAACAACTTGGTAACGCGCTTCGTGCAGGATAGGGAAATTGCAGGAGTTGGCAATAAAACACATTTTATTAGCTTCCTTATGCAGTTCTTCGGCCTTTTCTATCATAGCTTTATCCATCAGGGTGATCACCGGTCTTAACAATATTACGGTAAAACAACCGCTTCCGTTCCTATTTTCAAGCATTACGCCTTCGGCATTGTCTTCATAGGCGGTTACCACAACGCCCTCTGTTGTGCACAAATGCAGGTACCACAGCATATGACAAGAAGAAACCGCCGCAACCAGCAGGTCCTCGGGACTATGCTTTGATCTATCTCCACGGAAATTTGGATCTGATGAACCTAAGATGCACTGTTTGCCATCAATGTTGATCTCGTGACATCGTTCATAAGCCCGGTAATCTTTAGTTCCGTTACCTGTATTACCGGTCCAGGTTACGTTTGTTTGATAATGATGATTTTTCATTAGTATAATTTGTTTTTTAAAGGTAATGAAGCTATCATGAGCCGTACTATACATTCCGGTTAAAGAGCTTTAGCTCACGATGGTTTCATTAGATAATTTGTTTTTTAATCGTAATGAAGCTATCATGAGCCGATTTATTCATTCCGGTGCGAGCGGTAGCTCATGATGGTTTCATAGTGCAATATAAAATAGGGTCGGCAGGACTCAAACCCGTTTCCTGCTATCGTTTTTTAATTAAGTTATATCCGCTAACCAGCATGTAAAAGCCATACGCAGAAGTAGCCAGGGCTACTCCAATACCCATTATGGTTAAATCAAGCGCCTGGGTATACTGGTGGTCGGCCATCAGTATGATACCGGTTAAGGCTGCAAGGCAGGTCCAGGTGGCTAAATAATAGTCAATTTTTCTGTTGAACACTTTCGCCATAGGGTAAAAGTGCAAACCAACAATCAGGGCAATGGCGGGTAACGTAAACTGTTGATATCCCAGCACCAGCAGTATAACCGAAACAATGGGAATAGCCGTTCCTTCAATACCAAAAATGATCCCGAAACGGGTAGCCATCATTTTACCTTCGGCCGCATCGCTGTCGCCGGTAAATTTGGGAAATCTTTGCGCAGCTATTAATATTGTAATGCCATATACCACAAATATGACACTGAAAATAGAAAAAAGGATCAACACCGCGTGATGATCATAATGCTCCAGGCCACCCTGCGCTATCCCCGTCCACATCATGGTAAAAAGGGCCATGAGCAATAAACCCCCACCAATACTGCGGATAGCTATTCTTGGTAAAATTTGTGGGTCAATTGCCATGGTTTTAATTATTTACGCCGATTAATGATAAAGTGATACAACAACAAACTATCTGTTCTTTACAAAACTACAGGTGGTTAGCGGTAATAAATTGTATAAAAACGACATATAAGCAGGAGCAGTGCTGCTATGCCTGCTATTTTTGCTCAGCAGTTTTAATATGGCTCAGGTTTTGAATTTTACCCTCGCCGAACGACCAGTTTTCTTTGCCGCCGTTTTCTACCAGGGTGATGATCACATCATTGATCAGGACCGGGGTTTGGGCTGCTATTTTACCGGCGATGGCGGCGTATAGTTTTTCTTTTTGTTGATAGGTGCGGCCCGAGCCTGCCGTTATCTGTACGTACACCATATTGCCGCTGTGCGCTATACCCAGATAGTTTTTGGGATAGTATAATTGCGAGGCCTCCAGCTCTTCAATAACATGAAAGTAGTCATCCAGGGGTACATTAAATTCGGCCATTAATGATTCATGTACAGCCCTGGATATTTTGTCTTTAGCATCAGCTGCCAATGTTTTCAATAAGCTTATTCGTACAAAAGGCATAAAACTAAATTATGGATAAATATTATACTAACTTATTTTAGATAAGTTTTTTAGCATTTTGTTACTTCTTAATGACAAAAACTTACTCGTTTAGCACGATAATTACCCTGCCTAATTGTTCACCTGCCGCTACATAACTATAAGCTCCTTTACCTGTTTAAACATATAAATTTTATCAGTAATGGGATTGATATCAATAAAATTTCGGATATACTTTAAGCGCTTTAGCCTGCTTTTCATCATGCCCAAAAATAGGGAAGGCCTTATACTCCGCGGCGATGGCTTGGATCTTGTTTAATGACGTGGCTGCCAATTCCGGATCCGGCGCGGCATAGGGTACGTTGTTCCTGAAGTTAGCTTCTGTTAGTGCCGCATCGATACAAAGCAATACATAACCGGAACTGGCTGTATTGATGAGTACCGACTGATGACCGGGTGAGTGGCCCGGTGTTGATATCAAGCGGATGTTATCGCAAAGCTGGTAGTCGCCATCAATTACCTGGTAGTTCATACCCTTAATGCGACATGCCGGTGGCGAATAATTTTCATCATCCAAAATGCTCAACTCATTTTGCTGTACCAAAACGGGTGTCTGGCTTTCCAGGAAATAGGGGTTCCCACCGGAATGGTCGCTGTGAAAATGGGTGGCGACCACCAGTTTGATATCTTCTAGTTGGTAACCAACACGTTTAAGCAGATTGAGGATGCGGTGTTCCTCATTCATATACATATACAACAACCCGTCGAGTGGTGTGCCCTTGTAATAATCAGGGTTATTCAGGAACACTTCGGCAAAGCCCGTGTCTATCAAGATTGGCCCCTCGCTGGTATCCAGTAAATAAATACAAAGCGGCGAATGGATCATTTGGGGGTTATCGGCCCCCAGATCGGTATTGAAGAAAAACGCCTTCAATATCCCATGGCCTGCCGGGATGATGTACAACTTATTTACGACAAGATCTTTGCTGAGCATACGATTAATGTTTAAAATTTAAACAGCACTTTTCCTTCTTTTTTTGTCTCAACGGCGGTTCTGATAGCCTCCCGGTAATCATCAAGCGGATAGCTCGCGGCAACTTCCATTTTAAATGCAAGATCGCCAATAATGGTTACCAGCGAATGTATAATACCGGCCTTTTGTTCGGCAGTTTTACTCTCCAGGTAAGCCCTGATACCAAATCCGGTGATGGATATATTTTTATAAAGTACATCGGCGCTGTAAAGTTGTATAGGATCGGGGCTTAAGCGACTGTAAATGATCAGGCGGCCACCGGGCTGCAGGCATTTTAAAACATCGCTGCCGGTTTTGCCTCCTACCGCGTCTAAAGCTACATGAGCGCCCTGACCATTGGTTACCTGTTGAACGTACTCGATCAGGTCATCTTTACTCACATTGACCACATGAGCGCCATAGGATATTAGTGTAGCCGTATTTTTATCATCCCTTACCGTAGCTATCACATTTATGCCGCGCATTTTGGCCATCTGTATGATCAGTTTTGATACCACAGAATTACCCGCGGTGATCAATAGCCATTCGCCGGTCTTCAAGTCCGCCCACTCCAGTAAACCCCAGGCGGTAATCGGGTTCAGCGCAAACTGACTCGCTTTCTCTACCGGAAAATCATTAGGCAACACCAGCACATCATTCTTTGACAGGGCCACATATTCGGCCCAGGCATTCCGGCTAAAAAAGGATACCAGGGTGCCAACCGGCAGATCGACACCCTCGCCTGTGCTTTCAATAATGCCGGCCCCTTCCAGTCCCGCTATCTGCGGTAACTCGGGCTTAACCCGGTACGTACCGCTAATGAAGAAAAAATCTGAAGGATTTATAGGGCTGCCCAGGGGTTTTACAATTACCTGGTTGGCTTGGGGTACGGGCTTGTCAAACTGTTTTAATAACAAGACATTTTGAGGATCACCCGTTTCTTCAAAATAGATGGCTTTCATTACAGGTTGGTCAGTTTTAAAGAGGCTTCATTATAACGGCCGCCGGTATCGGGATATTTTAACAGCAAGGCGCCTATCTCCTGTAAATCGGCAGCAGATAGTTTTATATCAACAGCACCGGCATTTTCCTGCAGGTATTTACGTTTTTTAGTACCGGGGATAGGTATAATATCATTGCCCTGTGCCAGTACCCAGGCTAAAGCCAATTGTGCCGGTGTTGCATTTTTTTGTTGGGCTATATCGGCAAAGGCATGAGCCAGTTTTTGGTTATTGTCCCAGTTATCCTCGCTAAAACGGGGCAGCATCCTGCGGAAGTCATCAGCAGCTAAGCCATCTTTACTTACGGTGTTGGTTACCAAACCACGGGCCAATGGACTATAAGGTACCAGTGAAATATTCAGTTCGCGCAGGGTAGAAAGTATATCTCCTTCCACATCGCGGCTCAGTAAAGAGTACTCGCTTTGCAGGGCGGCTATCGGGTGAACAGCGTGTGCCTTGCGAATGCTGGCAGCGGATGCTTCTGATAAGCCCAGGTAACGTACTTTCCCTTCTTTAACCAGCTCGGCCATGGCGCCCACCATTTCCTCAACAGGCACATTAGGGTCGATGCGGTGCGCGTAGTACAGGTCGATGGTGTCGATGCCTAAACGTTTCAGGCTTCCTTCCACCGCGTTTTTGATATGGGCGGGTGATCCGTCGAAATAAATATTTGAATTTCCGCTGCCTGCGTAAGGAGCATTGGGATCACGGTATCTGAAACCAAATTTGGTTGCGATAAATACTTTATCGCGATTGGTTTTCAAAACTTTTGATATCAGCTCTTCGTTTTTACCGTCGGCGTACATATCGGCAGTATCCCAAAAGTTGATACCCAGGTCGAGTGCTAGGTTAAGGGTGGCTATAGACTCTTCATTATCAATAGGGCCATAGGCAAAACTCATGCCCATGCAACCCAGGCCAATGGCCGATAGTTTTTCGTTGGTGTTTCCTAAATTTCTGTATTCCATAGTGTTTCTGTTTTGATAGTACAAATATATAGCATCCACGAACCGTGCCGTTTACACTTATCAAACCAAAACCTATAAAATTCAAACAATTAAACGCGAAAGGCTTTTGGATTGAGCGCGGTTTGTTTTTTAAAGAAGTTATTAAAGTAGGCCGGGTATTCAAAACCAAGGCTATAGGCAATATCGGCCACATTCCAGTCGGTATACCGGAGCAGGGCCTTGGCTTCTTTGGCCACACGTTCGGCAATGTGCATACTGGTGGTTTTGCCAGTGATCTCTTTCACTGCCCGGTTCAGGTGATTTACGTGTACTGATAAACGGCCGGCATAATCGGCAGCGGTACGCAGTTTCAACGCGTAATTGGGCGAATCGATAGGGAACTGGCGCTCCAGCAACTCCATAAATAAATTGGCTATGCGCGATGAGGCATTACTGTGTTTAAAAAAAGTATCTGCCGGTTTTAGTTTAAGCGCCTCATGTACAATAAGGTTTACATAATTACGCAGCAGATCATATTTATACATATAATCGCTATCGATCTCATCCAACATTTTACAAAATATATCGCTGATGATCTTCACCTGTTCATCATTAACAAAATAAACCGGGCTGCCACCTACTTTAAATAATGGCGAATCAATAAAACTTTCGCTGCGGTTGTTACTGCTGATAAAATCTTCAGTAAAAAGGCAAAAATAACCGGTTTGCTCAACCGGGGCTGCCTCCCATGAGTAGGGTATGGTTGGGTTTGAGAATACCAGGGCGCATTTATCAAACGTGATGCCCTTATCGGCATAATACAAAGTGCCACCGCCGATGCTCAGTGATATCTTATAAAAATCGCGGCGGTGATAGCTGGTCAGGTTATGACAGATCTCGCCCCGGGGGTATACATTAAAGTGCCCGGCACCACGTTGATTATCTGCCAGGGGCATCATCTTCATGGCGGGGTGACCTTCGTAAAATTCTTCGATTGTTTCGGTTGGATGCATACTCAAAGTTATGAAATTCAAATAACCGGGAAGATGGCCGCAATGGATATGCGGCTATCACCATAAATCTTTACATTAAGATTGCAGCTTGGCTAACCGCTCCTTGGCCCGCTGAGGCAGGCCGGTGTTGCCGCTTTGCTTGTCGTAGTTTAATTGAAGATGAGTGATGAGCCAAATGCCGTTCTGTTTTTCCAATTTGGTATGGTAAGTTCCGGAAATTGTCCATACATCGTCGTCCATAAAATGATCGGCCTTGCCTACATAGTCTGCATCGGCCTGGTTGCCGTGAAGTTTTACCCTGAACTCGGAGATCTGGTGATGGGTAGAATCAAAGCCCGGCATAAAATGCGACCAGAGATCTGTAATTTCCTGAGGCGTTTGTACAGAAGGTTCACCGCCCACCATTGAAGTATAGTCGTACAAAACAGTTTCCGCCATTACATTGTGCACTGATTCCCAGTCACGGGCATCAACGCTATTGAATAAATTTGTAATTGCTTGTATTATTTTATTGCCTTCCATACCCCTTTAGATGTTAAAATATTGAATTTGTTTCAAACTTAAACCTAATTAATTAATAATTTATCAATATCGGCGGTACATCATTCCAGGTGCCTGGTTTGAGTTAGCTGATCATTAATAGTTTGTAATTTTTCGATAATAGCCGACCACTCGGCGCGTTGCTTTTTGACTCTTCGTGGAATTAGATAGAAATAAGCGAAAGCCATCCATGCGAATAAACAAATATACGCAACACTTCCCCAAATAGCACCCATTTTTATAACCGGCTCAATCATAAATAAAGTCACACCAACAAATAAGGTGATCAGATACAGTTTTACTAATTTGGTTTCAACAAGCTCCTGTTTCCTTTTGATGGCCAATAACTCCTTTAAATAAGCAAAACTATCGGCCTCGGCATGGCTTTTAAACAAATCTAATAATAAACCATTGGAAATCAATAGATAAGCTACGAAGCCGGTAATGGTAAGCAAACCACCTATAAGGGTGGTAGTCATGGAGGAATGATAGCCGTAATAGAGGAAAACTATATAATAAATAGTTACGGCTATCAGTAAACCATTTGTCCAAAGCAATTTATTCCTCGTTTTTTTCTTCAGCCGGCCTGATCTTTTAATAACCTCTTTTATATCAGGCTTAGCAACAACATCCTGCTGTTGCCAAATGGCTCTAAAATCAATATTGGTGCTCATACTTTTTGAATTTTTGTGAGAGCTTTTCTTTTATCCGGTAAACTTTTACCCTGATGTTGGTTTCGGATAGGCCTACTATGTTAGCTATTTCTGCTTGTTTAACGTCCTCCAGTTCCAATGAAATAATAATACGGTCAATCTCGGGCAGTTCGGCAATACATTTGTACAGCAGTTGCACCTGGCTATCAGTATCCGGCGGTGGTTTATCTTCCAGCTGAACCGGCATTTCGCCCTTGGGCATTTTACTTTGTTTTTCCAGTTGCCTTAAACAATGGTTAGAAGCTATCCGGTATATCCAGGTACCGATGGCCGATTCATTGCGAAACTGCGATAACTTTTGCCAAACGGTAATAAAAGTTTCCTGTGTAACATCCTGCGCCCAGTCATGGTCATTCATATACCCCATGCACAGGCGGAATATTTTACTATAATAAGTATCGTATATTTCTTCGAATGACATATTTTGTGAAACCCTGACCAAACTTTACGCGCTGTTAGATACCAACTTTTTTAAAATGCTACACTTTTATAAAAGTATTAATGATAGATTGTAAAGTTTGCGCCACGCTGCCAAAAGTTTAAACAGCGACGCCAGAAATACGTTTATATTAGGATCATGATAAACCAATATGGCTGCCGATATTAATAAACAAGAGTTATTACCTCATTTATTCCGTACCGAATACCGTAAAATAGCTTCGGTGCTTTATAAGCATTTTGGTTTTGAATACCCCGAAATTGCCGAAGATATTGCCAGCGACACTTTTTTAACCGCATCAGAAGTATGGAGTTTAAAAGGATTGCCCGATAATCCGGTAGCCTGGTTATATACCGTGGCCCGCAACAAGGCTAAGGATTATCTGAGACGCGATAAGCTATTTGCCCAAAAGATAACCAGCAACCTGCAGGCAGCTTATGAAGGTCCCGAAGAAATGGTGATAGATCTATCGGACGAGCACATCCGGGATAGCCAGCTCCAACTGATGTTTGCCATCTGCCAGCCTATACTACCCGCTGAAGCCCAGATAGGTTTGGCGCTCCGGATCCTTTGCGGTTTTGGCATCAACGAAATAGCCGACGCCTTTTTATCCAACAAAGAGAGCATTAACAAAAGGCTGTTCAGGGCAAAGGAAAAACTGCGCGAGGAAAATGTAAAGATCGAATTTCCGCCGCCAGCCCAGATCGGCACCAGGATACAGGCGGTTTTAACCACATTGTACCTGCTATTTAACGAAGGTTATTATTCCAGTAGCAAAGATACTACCCTGCGTAAAGACCTTTGCCTGGAGGCCATGCGCCTGGCTGTTTTATTAACCGAAAACAAAAGCACCAATTTGCCCGATACCAACGCGCTTATTGCTTTGATGTGCTTTCACGCTTCGCGCTTTGAAGCCCGTACCGATGAACACGGCGAAATGATACGTTATGATGAACAAGATACCAACTTATGGAATGCCGAGCTAATAGCCAGGGGTAATGATTACCTGCACAGGTCATCGCAGGGCGATCAATTGGGAAAATACCACTTGGAAGCAGGCATTGCTTACTGGCATACCATTAATACCGATACGTCCCAAAAGTGGGAAAATATATTACAGTTATATAACGGCTTGCTGCAAATTGCTTACTCGCCCATTGCCGCCCTTAACCGTACTTACGCGCTTTCCAGGGCACGGGGAAATCAGGAAGCCATTGCCGAAGCCGAAAAATTACAGTTGACCGGTAATCATTTGTATCATGTTTTACTGGGGCATCTGTATACCGGGGTTGATCAGCAGGAGGCTATAAAACATTTACAAACCGCGCTGAAACAGGCCAAAACAACCAGCGAAAAGAACCGGATACGCAAGGATCTGCAAAAAATGGAGTAATTTTGGAAAAGAATCAAGATATTAGAGTCAAGAATTAAGAGCTACTTTAAATGCACCCAATGATGATTAGTCCTTGGTTTTAATCTTGATTCCTGACTCTTATATCCTGACTCTCAAAAATATGGCTTACGACGAATTATTAGCTAACCGGATACGGGAAGCCCTGAGCGAACAAGAGCAGGTAAATGAAGTAAAGATGTTCCAGGGTTTGTGTTTTATGGTTAATGATAAAATGTGCGTTTGTATACGCGATCAGGATATGCTATGCCGCATAGGCAACGAGCAGGCAGTTATCGCGTTGGAAAATGATAATTGCCGCCAAATGGTAATGGGCAGCCGGGTGATGAAAGATTTTGTTTTTGTGGAAGCAGAAAACCTGGGCTCAGCAAAGGATTTTGACCATTGGATAAACCTTTGCCTGCAGTTTAACAAGATCGCGAAACCATCCAAAAAGAAGAAAAACACTTGAAATACCTTTCCATAACTGTTTTTTATACAATTATATCGCGTTGATTAATATTTTTTTCCTACTTTACTTCATCGATAGGCATCTACCTTTTTAGATTTTTTTTGGAATTTCTTTTATTTATGCTTATATCGAATGTAATTCTATCTTTGTTTTTTATTATAATTCGGATTATATAAGATGCTAAAATACTCTAAACAGACCAGGTTATTGTTGGCTGTTGACTGCATTATTTTTGGATTTGACGGAGAGGTTTTAAAACTATTACTGATCAAAAGAGGATTTCAGCCCGAGAAAGGGAACTGGAGCCTGATGGGTGGTTTTGTGCAGGGCAGCGAAAGTATTGACCAGGCAGCTAACCGGATCCTAAAACAATTAACCGGGCTGGAAGGGGTATACCTGGAGCAGCTATATACCTTTGGCGAACCCAACCGCGACCCTATGGAACGTACCGTTTCTGTAGCGTACTTCGCGCTTATTGATATACAAAAGTATCAAACTCAGATCAGTTCAGATTATCATGCAGAATGGTTCCAACTGAAACGGACACCCAAACTGATATTTGACCAGCAGGAAATGCTGGAGCAGGCCAAAAAACGCATCCGCTATAAAGCGGCTATGCACCCTATATTGTTTGAGCTTTTGCCTACTAAATTTACCATCCCTCAGCTGCAAACGCTTTATGAATGTGTTTTTAATACCACCATTGATAAGCGAAATTTTAGTAAAAGAGTGCTGGCAACCGGCCTGCTCATTAAGTTGGCCGATAAGGATAAAGCAGGCTCAAAAAGAGGTGCGTATTACTATCAGCTCAACATGCAGAATTACTACGCCAAATTCCAGGCTTTCATGAACTTTATCCCAAATCCGGATACACTTTAACTTTTATACTTCTTAAAGTTTTTTAATTAGTTCGCCGGTTTTTCGATCAAAAAATAAAAGTGATTTCGACAATCATTAATAAAGTAATGCCGGTCTTTCAAGCATCACCTGAAAGACCGGCACTCTTTTTTATACCAAATAATTAATCATCATCCGCTCCGCCTTCGGCTTTTGATTCCAGGTAGAATGCTCCCTTTAGCGCTGCTTTGGCATTAGCTGGTAAACTGGTCATCGGTTTAATTTCTACATAGCCTAGTTCCATTACACCGGTTGCTATCTCGGCCTTTTTAAAGCTGAAACTGGTTGTTTTACCTTGTCCGGTTTGCTCGTCGGTCACTATATAGATATATTGCCTGCCGCCGGAACGCACAACAGCATCAACCGGAACAGCCGGTACCAGGTGACTGCCTATATTGATGAGGGCGGTAACGTACATTCCCGGGATCAGGTTTTTATGCTGCCGGTTATCGATCTCGGCATGAACAATAACACCCTTGCTTTCATTTTCAAAAGATTTATTGATACCATTGATCTTCCCGGTGATCATCAGATCGCCCTGATTGGTGAGCTGAAAATTCACTTTTTGGCCGAGCTTTACCTGCATCAGATCCTTTTCAAATACGGTAAGGTCGCAATGTATCTTGGAATTATCCACAACTTCCATAATGGATGTGCCCGGTTGTACAAAGGCGCCTGTATTGGCCGAGATCTTGCCCACAGTTCCGGTGATGGGCGAAACTACCGGAAAACTGGAAACAATATGACCGTTGTTGATCCGATCGGGATTGATGCTTAATTGCCGGAGCTGGCTTTCAAACGCTTTGATCCGTGAAAGTTCGGCATTATAAGTAGCCTGTGCCGATTGAAATGATTTACCTGTTCCGGCACCGGCGTCCTGTAACTGGCGCTGACGGTTATATTCTGCCTGTACATAGGTAAAATTGCTTTTTGCCGCCAGGTAATCCTGCTGTATCTTGATGAGGTCCTGGTTGCTGATGGTGGCCAATACCTGCCCTCGTTTAACCTGCTGCCCTTCGAGCACACTGATATGACCAATAACCCCGCCCGAAAGGATACTTACATCCGCTTTGTTTTGTGGCGGAACGGCCAGCTGCCCATTTGCCTTAATCACGGCGTCAAGGTTCTTTTGCGGGATAGTACCTACCTCAATGCCTACATTTTTCATTTGTGCTACTGTAAGCGTAATGTTATCTGGCTTCGCAGGTTTTACATTGGCCGCTTTCTGTGGACTATCACTTTCTTTTTTTGCCGAACCACCAGAACAGGCAGCCAGCATGCCGGTGCTAAACATGAGGAGCACCGGTATCGCGTATTTATATTTTTGAATCTGCATTTTATTTCCCTTTGATATATTGAATTTGTATGGCCGACTGATTTAAGCGACTTACCGTTTCGAGGTAGGCAAGCCTGGTTTGTATAGCTGCCGAGGTATTCTGGATATATTCGATATAACCTATCTCACCCAAATTAAAGGATACCTGTGCTATCCTTAACTGTTCATCGGCTTGCTTTAATCCGCCGGAGGTATAATATTCTACCGCCTGTCTGAATTTTTGATATTGTTGCAACTCTTGCTCATATTGGGTGCGGAGCTGCTGGCGGGTTTGGTGATAATTGATCTCGGCTACCTGTGTCGCTATTTTTTCTGAACGGATACGTGCCGTATAAGCCTTGCTGAAAACAGGCACAGCAATACCCACCTGGAAACCACCAATGCGTGTACCCGGTGAATAGCTCCGGTTGATGTTGGCCGGATTAAACCCAGCTATGAGTAACTGTTGGTTATATCCCAAAGTAAAATCGGGCATCAACCGCGATTTTTCAAGAGCTACTTTTGCCCTGGCCACTTCAATTTGCTGAAGGCCGAGGCCTACCTGTGGGTTATCGGCTACATTGGTGGTATCAGACCGGAGATCAAGCAATATCGGCAAGGCACTTTCGCTCACAACTACCGGTTCATCCACGTTCAGTAACTGTTGTAGTGCCAGCTCATTACTGCGAAGGTCGGCTTGTGTGCCTATCCGGAGTGCCTGAATTTCCTGGTATTTATTACGGGCGCTGATCACTTCCAGCGCGGATGTTTCTCCTGTTTTTCGCCTGATCTCCGCTTTTTTTACAAAGCCGGAGTAAATGCTATCCTGATGGTTCAAAACGCGCAACATTTCCCGGTTCAGAAGGTAGGCATACCAGGCGCCGCGCACTTGTTTGACGATATCAGCCCGTGTTACCGCGCCCGAACTTTCGGCCAGTTGTGTTTGCTGATTCAGCAATTTTCTCTGGTTTTTATAAAACCCCGGCCAGGCAATGTTTTGGGTTACGCCAATGCTGTTATCAATATTACCACCACTGGTAGGATCCTGGGTAAGCAGGAACTCAGTCTTAGGCAGATCGGCCGACGACTTTTGTAAAGCCCGGGCCTGATCAACGGATAACCCGGCAGAACGTACCCTCAGGTTTTGATTTAATGCTTTGGCTATCGCGCTATCCAGCGTTAAAGGTGTGCTTTGCTGTGCATTTGCTCTGGATACACCAGCTATTGCCAGCATGCCTGTGATTAATATAGCTATGACCGCTTTGGGTAGTTTTATTTTGCTTACATCTTTCCGGTTAAACAACAAGTACAGGCAAGGCAGCACAAACAAGGTTAAAAATGTGGCGGTAACCAGGCCGCCTATGACCACGGTAGCCAGTGGTTTTTGCACCTCGGCACCGGCACTTGACGACAGGGCCATAGGCAGGAAACCCAGTGAAGCTACAGAGGCGGTCATGAGTACCGGGCGCAGCCTTGTTTTGGTGCCTTCGAGTACGCGGTCGTAAATATTGTCCATTCCCTCTTCTTTCAGCTGATTGAAATAACCGATGAGCACAATGCCATTAAGCACGGCCACGCCAAACAAGGCGATAAAACCAACCCCTGCAGAAATACTAAAAGGCATACCGCGCAGCAGTAAAGCTGCTATGCCACCCATAGAAGCTAATGGAACAGCCGTAAAAATAAGCAAGCTTTCCTTAACCGACCGGAAGGTGACATACAGCAATATCAGGATAAACAACAGCGCCGCGGGTACGGCGATAGCCAATCGGCTTTTTGCAGCCTGCAGATTTTGAAACTGGCCGCCATATGTCATGTAATAGCCACCAGGTAGTTTTATCTGCTTGGCTAGTTTATTCTGTATTTCGGTTACGGTGGATTCCACATCACGGCCCTCCACATTAAAACCTACATAAATGCGACGTTTGCCGTCTTCACGGGATATCTGGGCCGGGGCATCTTTAATACCGATATCGGCTACCTGGTTCAGCGGCACTTTATTGCCCGATGGGAGGGGGATCAGCAGATTTTCCACATTGGCAATGTTTTCGCGCAGGTTGCGGTCCATGCGTACCACCATATCAAAACGTTTTTCGCCTTCAAACACCACACCGGCCACATTACCGGCAAAGGCTGTTTTTAGTATCATATTCACATCGCTGATGTTTAAGCCATACTGGGCCATCCTGTCGCGGTTATAGGATACCTGTATCTGCGGTAAGTCGATCACCTTTTCGATATAAGGCTCAGTTACCCCCTTTACTGTAGAGATCTCTTTCGATATTTTGCCGGCTTCATCAGCCAGCACATCCAGGTCTTCACCATATATTTTAATGGCTACATCCTGCCTGATGCCGGTCATCAGTTCATTAAAACGCATTTGCATGGGCTGTGAAATGGAGGCATGGATACCTGGGATCTCCTCTAACACAGCCTCCATTTTGGCAGACATTTCTTCCCTGGTTGTAGCGCTTTGCCATTCGGACTTTGGCTTCATTGCCAGCATCATGTCTGCCCGTTCAATAGGCATAGGGTCGGTTGGTATCTCGGAACTGCCAATACGGGTAACCGCCTGTTTGATCTCCGGGAAACGATCTTTCAATAGTTTCTCTGCTTTCCCGAAGGTTTTAACCACTTCGGAAAGGGAAGTGCCCTGCATCAT
>Ga0105239_10003789_pt1 | contig 18406 bp, 19 predicted proteins | sample KBSC44metaG_FD_92761 | JGI IMG/M metagenome (GOLD analysis project Ga0105239, IMG submission 92761) | Corn rhizosphere microbial communities from Kellogg Biological Station, Michigan, USA - KBS C4-4 metaG | ecosystem: Host-associated > Plants > Roots > Rhizosphere > Soil | place: Michigan, USA...
ATTTGCTTTGCATTTTGGCCTCAGCTGGATGAAAATACAGGTACTGGATATAAACTCAGCGAGGCCGGCCTTGAAGATTCCGCTGGAAGACAGCCCGAAGCTCACCGCACGCCAGCAGCAGATCCTCGATCTGGTGCAGAGCGCGATCGAACGCACAGGCTCCCCGCCGACGCGGGCCGAAATCGCGGCCGAGCTGGGCTACCGCTCCGCCAACGCCGCCGAGGAGCATCTGCAAGCGCTCGCCCGCAAGGGCGTCATCGAATTGCTCGGCGGCACCTCGCGCGGCATCCGCTTGAAGTCTGACACATTGAGGGCGCTGAACGAGTCGCGCGGCAAGCAGTACTCGCTGCCCTTGCCGAGCCTCGCGCAGCTGAGCCTGCCGCTGGTCGGTCGGGTCGCGGCCGGCAGCCCGATCCTCGCGCAAGAGCATGTGGACCAGACCTTCCTGGTCGAGGCCAGCATGTTCCCGCGCCGCCCCGATTACCTGCTGAAGGTGCGCGGCATGAGCATGCGCGATGCCGGCATCATCGATGGCGACCTGCTCGCGGTGCAGAAGGCACGCGATGCGAAGAACGGGCAGATCGTCGTCGCGCGCCTGGGCGACGATGTCACCGTGAAGCGCTTCCGGCGCACCCGCACCAGCATCGAGCTGATCCCCGAGAACCCCGATTTCGAAACCATCGTCATACCGTTCGGCGATGTCGACTTCGAACTCGAAGGGCTGGCCGTGGGGCTGATCCGCAACAGCATGTCGATGTAGCGGCGATGAAGACCGCGATCAAGTCCCCGAAGGCACGCCAGGCCAGCGATTGCGAGACGCTGGAGCAGTTGCCCAACATCGGCCCGGCCCTCGCCGCCGATCTGCGCCTGATCGGCGTGCTGCACCCGCGCGAGCTGGCATCGCGCGATGCCTTCGTGCTGTACCAGAGCCTGTGCGCCAAGACCGGCAAGCGCCACGACCCCTGCGTGCTCGATACCTTCATGGCCGCCACCGATTTCATGCGCGGCGCGCCTGCCGCACCGTGGTGGAACTACACGCCCCAGCGCAAGGCGGTCTACGGGCAGATCTGAGCTCATCCGAATGGCGCCTTGGGAGGCTGCGGGCTGAGCGCCGGGCCGCCCCAAGCCGGCCCGCGACCCCTCGGGGGTCGTTCGCCGCATCCGGCGAACGGGGCCGACATTCCTCACTCCAGATAGAATCACCCTTTCCCAGTACAGCACTCGTGAAAGCGGCTGCTGCAAGCCATGACCAAGTTCGTCTTCGTCACCGGCGGCGTGGTGTCCTCTCTGGGCAAAGGCATCGCGTCAGCCTCTCTGGCCGCGATCCTTGAATCGCGCGGCCTCAAAGTCACCCTCATCAAGCTCGATCCGTACCTCAACGTCGATCCGGGCACCATGTCGCCCTTCCAGCACGGCGAGGTCTACGTCACCGAGGACGGTGCCGAAACCGATCTGGATCTCGGACACTACGAGCGCTTCATCAGCACGCGCATGAAGCGCAGCAACAACTTCACCACCGGCCAGATCTACAAGACGGTGCTGGAGAAGGAGCGCCGCGGCGACTATCTCGGCAAGACGGTGCAGGTGATCCCGCACGTCACCAACGAGATCCAGGAATTCATCAAACGCGGCGCCGGCGTCGGTACGGCCGAGGCGGTGCAGGTCGCGATCGTCGAGGTCGGCGGCACCGTGGGCGATATCGAATCCCTGCCCTTCCTCGAAGCCGCGCGCCAGATGAGCCTGCGCCTCGGGCCGACCAATGCCGCCTTCGTGCACCTGACCTACGTGCCCTGGATCGCGACCGCCGGCGAGCTGAAGACCAAGCCGACGCAGCACACGGTGCAGAAGCTGCGCGAGATCGGCATCCAGGCCGATGCGCTGCTGTGCCGCGCCGATCGCCGCATCCCCGATGACGAGCGCGACAAGATCTCGCTCTTCACCAACGTGGCCGGCACCGGCGTGATCTCGATGTGGGACGCGGACACGATCTACAAGGTCCCGCGCATGCTGCACGAGCAGGGCCTGGACGAGCTGATCTGCATGAAGCTGCAGCTGCTGACCCGCCCTGCCGACCTGAAGCGCTGGGATCGATTGGTGCATGCGCTCGAACACCCGCAGCACGAGATCACGATCGCGATGTGCGGCAAGTACACCGACCTGTCGGACTCCTACAAGTCGCTGAACGAGGCGCTGCGCCACGCCGGCATCCACAACCATGCCCGGGTCAACATCGAATACGTCGACTCCGAGACGCTGACCCCGGAGACGGCGAAGGCGCTGGACCGTTACGACGCGGTGCTCGTGCCCGGCGGCTTTGGCGCGCGCGGCGTCGAAGGCAAGGTCAATGCGGCGCAGTACGCGCGTGTGCACCGGATCCCCTACCTCGGCATCTGCCTCGGCATGCAGGTCGCGACGATCGAGTTCGCACGCAACGAGGCCGGGCTCGCGAATGCCAACAGCACCGAGTTCGACAGCAAGACGCCGCATCCGGTGATCGCGCTGATCGACGAATGGCAGGATCGCGACGGCACGGTGCAAAAGCGCGATGCGAGCTCCGATCTCGGCGGCACGATGCGCCTCGGCGCGCAGAGCTCGGACGTGAAGGCGGGCACCCTGGCGCACGAGATCTACGGCAACGTCGTCACCGAGCGCCATCGCCATCGCTACGAGGCGAACGAACACTACCTCGATCGTTTGCAGGCAGCGGGTCTGGTCGTCTCCGCGATCACGCAGCGCGAGAAGCTGACCGAGATGGTCGAGCTGCCGCGCAGCGCGCATCCCTGGTTCGTCGGCGTGCAGTTCCACCCCGAGTTCAAGTCGACGCCGTGGGACGGCCATCCGCTGTTCACGAGCTTCATCAAGGCGGCCCTCGCGCACCAGATGGCACGCAGGGCGCAGGCTACGCCGGCGGCGGTGGAAGCGCCGGCCCCGGCAACAACCCCAGTCAAGGCGGCGGCATGAAACTCTGTGGCTTCGACATCGGGCTCGACCAGCCCTTCTTCCTGATCGCCGGCCCCTGCGTCGTCGAGTCCGAGCAGCTGCAGCTCGACGTCGCCGGCCAGCTGAAGGAGATGACCGCTGCACTCGGCATCAACTTCATCTTCAAGTCCAGCTACGACAAGGCCAACCGCTCCAGCGGCACCTCGTTCCGTGGGCCGGGCATGGAGAAGGGTCTGGAAATCCTCGGCAAGGTGAAACGCGAGATCGGCGTGCCGGTGCTGACCGACGTGCATGACGAAAGCGGCATCAAGGCCGCGGCCGAGGTGGTCGACGTGCTGCAGACCCCAGCGTTCCTGTGCCGCCAGACCGATTTCATCCGCGCCGTGGCCCAGTCCGGCAAGCCGGTGAACATCAAGAAAGGCCAGTTCCTGGCGCCGGGCGACATGAAGAACGTGATCCAGAAGGCACGTGACGCGGCGCGCGATGCAGGCCTCGGCGAAGACCGCTTCATGGCCTGCGAACGCGGCGTCAGCTTCGGCTACAACAACCTCGTCTCCGACATGCGCAGCCTCGCGATCATGCGCGACACCGCCGCGCCGGTGGTCTTCGACGCCACCCACAGCGTGCAGCTGCCGGGCGGCCAGGGCACGTCGAGCGGTGGCCAGCGCGAGTTCGTGCCGGTGCTGGCGCGCGCGGCGATCGCTGTCGGCGTCGCGGGCGTGTTCATGGAAACCCACCCCGATCCGAACAAGGCGCTGAGCGACGGGCCCAATGCAGTCCCGCTGAAGCACATGAAGGCGCTGCTCGAAACCCTGCTCGCACTCGATCGGGTCACCAAGAAGAACGGCTTCCTGGAAAACGACTTCAGCGCCTGATTCTTCAGGCAGCGGACGGAGCCAGCCGGAACACGCGCACCGTCTCGACCAGGCGCTGCGCCTGCTGATTCAGGCTCTCGGCCGCCGCGGCGGATTCCTCGACCAAGGCGGAGTTCTGCTGCGTGACCCGGTCGATCTGCTGCACCGCGACGCCCACCTGCTCGATGCCCGAACTCTGCTCGCGCGAGGCGCGGCTGATCTCGCTGATCAGCTGCCCCATGCGATCGACCTGCAGCACGATGTCCTTCATCGTCTGGCCGGCTTCGCCGACCTGGGCCGCGCCATTGGTCACGCCTTGCACGCTCGCGTCGATCAAGGTCTTGATCTCGCGCGCGGCCTGGGCGCTGCGTTGCGCCAGCGCACGCACTTCGCTCGCGACGACCGCGAAGCCGCGTCCCTGTTCGCCGGCGCGGGCCGCTTCGACCGCGGCGTTCAACGCGAGGATGTTGGTCTGGAAAGCGATGCCGTCGATGACGCCGATGATCTCGGCCATCTTGCGGCTGCTCGCGGTGATGTCGCTCATCGTCGAGACCACGCGCTCCACGGCCGCGCCGCCGCGCGTCACCACCTCGCTCGCCGAGCGCGCCAGCTCGTTGGCCTGATGCGCCGCGTCGGCGCTGTTCTTCACCGTCGCGCCGATCTCGTCCATCGAGGCCGCGGTTTCCTCGAGGCTGCTCGCCTGCTGCTGCGTGCGCTGCGACAGATCGGCATTGCCCATCGCGATCTGCGTGACGCCGGTGGCGATGCTGTCGCTGCCGCTGCGCACCTCGCCGACGATGCGGCGCAGGGACTGCTGCATCTGCGCCATCGCATGCACGATGCTGCCCTGCGGCACGCCGTGGAGAGGGGTCTCGCGGCTCAGGTCGCCCTGCGCCATCGCGTTCGCCAGGGCCGCCACGTCGCCCGGCTCGCCGCCGAGCTGGCGCGTCAGACCACGGGTGATCACGAAGCCGAGCAGGCAGGCGATCGCCACCGAAACGCAGGCGAGGCCGATGAACACGATCTGCGCCTGCTGATAGGTCGCCTTCGCATCAGCGCCCGCCAGTCGATTGAGCTCGTCTTCCTTGTTGACCAGCTCGTTCAGCTTGGCCACCCAGGCGTTCTGCGCCGGCTCCAGCACCTTCGTCAGCAACTGCGTCGCTTCCTCTGTCTTGTTGGCCAGGCCCAGCTGGGCCGCCTGGTTCACCAGCGGCAAGGCCTGGGCCTTCATCGCCTGAACTTCCTTGAAGAGCTTGTGTTCGATCTCCGTCGTCTCGGCGAGCTCGAACAGCTTGCCCAGCGCCGCTTCGGCCTGGTCGTAGTCGGCCAGATCGCGCTTCAGTCTCTCGAACTCCCGCTGCATGTCCTTGATCTCGATCAGCAGCGCGAGGTTGCGGTTGGCCGAGCCCGCATCGCTGACGGCGATGCGCATCGCATTGGCATAGGAAGCCTCCGGGTTGTTGACCTCGGCAATGGCGTTCAGCTGCGTCTGCACGTCTGCCATGCTGCGCAAGCCGATCACGGTGACCGCGATGATCAAAAGCAACAGGCAGCCAAAGCCGAGCGCGAGGCGAGTTGATACTTTGAGTCGATTGAAATGATTCATGGAGTTCCTGTTCGGCCACTGGATGGAAGTCATGCGCGAACGGATCCATCTTCCCGTGCCGGCGCTCGCGTTAGGCGTCATCACCCCCATGACTGTCGACCGCGGTGCCATCCGACTTGAATGCAATTGTTCGCATAGCGGTATCAGATTCATCATCTTGTTGCCGGCTCACACGGTGCGGCCGGCCGCCGGTTTCGGGCGCTCGCCGAAAGCCGGACGCCTGCGACGCATGATTTAGACTCTCGCCCGGCGCCCCCTCGGCCGCGATCACTGCATGTCATGAATCGTGCCGAGCCCTCTCACCGACTTCCCGGAGCAACACACATGAGTGCCATCGTTGATATCGTCGGCCGCGAAATTCTCGACAGCCGCGGCAACCCCACCGTCGAATGCGACGTGCTGCTCGAGTCCGGCACCATGGGCCGCGCGGCCGTGCCGAGCGGCGCCTCCACCGGCTCGCGCGAAGCCATCGAGCTGCGCGACGGCGACAAGGGCCGCTACCTCGGCAAGGGCGTGCTGAAGGCCGTCGAACACGTCAACACCGAGATCAGCGAAGCCGTGCTCGGCCTCGATGCCTCGGAACAGGCCTTCCTCGACCGCACCTTGATCGACCTCGACGGCACCGAGAACAAGAGCCGCCTCGGCGCCAACGCGACCCTGGCGGTCAGCATGGCGGTGGCGCGTGCCGCGGCCGAAGAATCCGGGCTGCCGCTCTATCGCTACTTCGGCGGCTCGGGCGGCATGCAGATGCCGGTGCCGATGATGAACGTCATCAATGGCGGCGCGCACGCGAACAACACGCTGGACCTGCAGGAGTTCATGATCATCCCGGTCGGCGCACCGAGCTTCCGCGAAGCGGTGCGCTACGGCGCCGAAGTCTTCCACGCGCTGAAGAAGATCATCAACGACAAGGGCATGCCGACCACCGTCGGCGACGAAGGCGGCTTCGCGCCCAGCGTCGCGAGCCACGAAGCGGCGATCCAGCTGATCCTCGAGGCGATCGACAAGGCCGGCTTCACCGCGGGCGAGCAGGTCGCCCTCGGCCTCGACTGCGCCGCGAGCGAGTTCTACAAGGATGGCCAGTACGTGCTCGAAGGCGAAGGCGGGCTGAAGCTCAGCGCGCCGGCTTGGACCGACATGCTGGCCAGCTGGGTCGACAAGTACCCGATCATCAGCATCGAAGACGGCATGGCCGAAGGCGACTGGGACGGCTGGAAGCACATGACCGAGCGCCTCGGCAGCAAGATCCAGATCGTCGGCGACGATCTGTTCGTGACCAACACGAAGATCCTGAAGGAAGGCATCGAGAAGCGCATCGCCAACTCGATCCTGATCAAGATCAACCAGATCGGCACCTTGACCGAAACCTTCGCCGCGATCGAGATGGCCAAGCGCGCGAACTACACCGCGGTGATCAGCCACCGCTCCGGCGAGACCGAGGACTCGACGATCGCCGACATCGCGGTCGGCACCAACGCCGGGCAGATCAAGACCGGCTCGCTCAGCCGCAGCGACCGCATCGCCAAGTACAACCAGTTGCTGCGCATCGAAGAAGACCTCGGCGACGTCGCTTTCTACCCGGGCCGCGCGGCCTTCTACAACCTGCGCTGAACGGCGCAGCGCTCGTGTCGCCATGCGGCTGCTGACCCTTGCGCTGATCGGCCTGCTCGGGCTGGTGCATGCCGAACTCTGGTTCGGCAAGGGCGGCGTGCCGCGGGTGATGGAGCTGCAAGGCAAGCTGCGCGAACAGGACTTCTCCAACCAGCAGGCGCGATTGCGCAACGGCCAGCTCGATGCCGAGGTGCATGACCTGAAGGAAGGCTTGGAGATGGTCGAGGAAAAGGCGCGCGGCGAGCTCGGCATGATCAAGCCGGACGAGATCCTGGTGCAGGTCTCGCCGGCGCGTTGATCGCCGCCGGCCCCGGTTTGCACGAGATCGTCCGTTTCCTGAACGAACAGGCGTTCGCGTTCGGCAGCCTCGCGGCGAGCCGGGCCGAAGTGCTGGGCGCCGCGCTCGGCGTCTGGATGGTGATCTGCAATCTGCGCGTCGACCCGACCGGCTGGCCGCTGGCGATCCTCAGTTCGGCGCTCTACTGGCTGGTCTTCTGGGAAGCGCGGCTCTATGGCGACGCGGGGCTGCAGCTCTTCTTCATCGGCGTCGCGCTGTGGGGCTGGTGGCAATGGCTGCGCGGCCACGCGGCTGACGGTTCCAGCCTCGTGGTGCGCTATCTTTCTCCTCGAGGGCGCCTGATGAACCTGGCCGCCTTCCTGCTGCTGTGGCCGGCGATGGGCTGGTTCCTGAAACGCATGACGAACACCGACGTGCCCTGGTGGGATGCCTTCCCGACGGCCGGCAGCCTGGTCGGGCAATGGCTGCTGGGCCGCAAGTACGTCGAGAACTGGCCGGTGTGGGTGATCGTCAATGCGGTCGGCATCGGCCTCTTCGCCTACAAGGGGCTGTGGCTGACGGTCGTGCTCTACGCGGTCTTCGCAGCGATGGCCGTATGGGGCTGGCGCGCCTGGCATCGGATCGCGGCGGCAGCGCCGCGAGCGGCATGACGCGCGGCCCTCAGCGCGGCTGGATCGTCGCCATCCTCGGCGCGGAAAGCACCGGCAAGACGACCCTGGCGCACCAGCTGGCCGCCCGGCTCGAAGCCGAAGGACGGCGCTGCTGCGTGATCGAAGAGACGCTGCGCGAATTCTGCGACCGCGAAGGCCGCACGCCGCGCATCGACGAACAGGCCGCCATCGCCGCCGAACACAGCCGCCGCATCGAAGCCGCTGCTCGGGACCATGACATCGTGATCGCCGACACCACGGCGCTGCAGACCGCCGTCTACAGCGAAAAGGTCTTCGGCGACCGCAGCCTCTATGGCGCGGCCGGGGCCTGGCACGCGGGCGCGGTGGTCACGACGCTGTTGACCGCGCTGGATCTGCCCTGGCAGGCCGACGGACTGCAGCGCGATGGCCCGCAAGTGCGCGAGCCGGTCGATGCGCTGCTGCGCGCGGCACTGCAACGGGCCGGCGCGCCCTATGCCGTCATCGGCGGCGCGGGCCTGCAACGGGCAGCGCATGCGCTGGCCGCGCTGCATCGCACGCTCGACCTGGGCCACGAGGCCGATGACCCAAGGCCCGCATCAGCGCAGACGAAGCGCTGGCAATGGCTCTGCGAACGCTGCGGCGACGTCGATTGCGAACGCCATTTGCTGCCGCGCCGCTGAGCGCATGAAAACGCCTAGTTGACCGCGCTCGACCCAGGCATCTGGTGCTGCAGCGGCGTGAACAGCTCGCCGACGTCGACCGCGTCGTAGTGGTACTTCAGACCGCAGAACTCGCAGCCGATCTCGACCCGGCCCTGCTCGACCAGGATGTCGTCGACCTCCGGCCGGCCCAGGCCCTTCAGCATGCGGCCGACCCTCTCGCGCGAGCAGCTGCAGGCGAAGTGCGGTGACGGCGCACCTTCGGCCTTGGCAAAGCGCAGCAGCTTCTCTTCCCAGAACAGCCGCCGCAGGATCGTCGCGGCATCCAGCGTCAGCAGTTCCTCGCGCGACAAGGTCGCGGCCAGATGCGCGATGCGGTTGAAGCCTTCGCTGATGCCGATCTCGTCTTCGTTGCGCCGCCCGTTCAGGTTGCCCTCGCCTTCGACCGGCAGGCGCTGGATCAGCAGGCCGGCGGCGATGTTGTCGTCCGCCGCCAGCACCAGCCGGGTGTCGAGCTGCTCGGACTGCAGCATGTAGTGCTCCAGCACCTGCGACAGCTCCTGCAGCGGCTCGCGCCGGTCGCCGTGCAGCGCGACCACGCCTTGATAGGGCTGCTGGCCCGGGGTGCGCTCCTTCGGGTCGAGCGTGATCGCACAGCGGCCCTTGCCGTGCACGTTGACCATCGCCTCGAGCCGCGCCCCCTCCGGCACCTCGCCGTTCACCGTCGCGGTGACGCGGAACCCGAGCGAAGGCTGCACCTCGGCCACCGCGAGTTTCACCGGCCCGTCGCCATGCACCTGCAGCACCAGCGAGCCATTGAACTTGATGTTCGATTGCATCAGCACGCCGGCCGCGGCCATCTCGCCGAGCAGCGCGCGCACCGGCGGCGCAAAGGCATTCTCGGCCGTACGCCGGCGCAGCACCTCGCGCCAGCCGTCGGTCAGGCGCACCAGCATGCCGCGTACCGGCAGGCCTTCGAACAGGAACTTGTGCAACTCGTTCATCTACTTGATCCGCTTCAGCCCGGCGCGATAGCGTGCCGCGTTGGCCACGTAGTGCGGGCCGCCGTGTTGCAGGCCCGCCAGCTGTTCGGGCGAGAGTTGTTTCACTGCCTTCGCCGGCGAGCCGATGATCAGCGAGCCGTCGGGGAACTCCTTGCCCTCGGTGACCAGCGCGCCGGCGCCGACCAGGCAGTTCCTGCCGATGCGCGCGCCGTTCAGCACCACCGCATGGATGCCGATCAGGGAGCCGTCGCCGATCGTGCAGCCGTGCAGCATCACCTGGTGGCCGACGGTCACGTCCTCGCCGATCTGCAGCGGGAAGCCCGGGTCGGAATGCAGCACGCTGCCGTCCTGCACGTTCGAGCCGCGGCCGATCGTCAAGGGCTCGTTGTCTCCGCGCAGCACGGCGCCGAACCAGATGCTCGTGCCCTCGCCGAGGATCACGTTGCCGATCACGTCGGCCGAATCCGCGACCCAGGCCGATTCGGGGACGCGCGGCGCGACATCCCCCAGTTGATAGATCGCCATCGTCGAACCTCGCTGCGCCATGGAAAGGGGACAATTCTAGGGATGAACCCCCGACGCCACGCCTTGCAGGTCTTGAGCCTGGCCGATCCGGCCGCGAAGGCCCAAGCCGCCCGGGCGTTGTACGCGTCGCTGGACGGCGGGCCGGCGATCGATACCGAGGCGGTCTTCGACGAACCGGCGGCCGCCCTTCCCGGGCGCCCGAGCCGGCCGCGCCTGGTCTCGGCGGTCGACGTGCCGCGCCGTTCGCCGTTCACCAGCGAAGGCCGCGCCGCCTTGCTGCACGCGGTGACGCACATCGAGTTCAACGCGATCAACCTGGCGCTCGACGCGGCCTGGCGCTTCCCCGGCATGCCCGAGGCCTATTACCGCGACTGGCTGCTGGTGGCGTCGGAGGAGGCGCTGCACTTCAGCCTGCTGCGCGCCCATCTCAACACGCTGGGGCACGACTACGGCGACTTCGATGCGCACGACGGGCTCTGGTCGATGACCGACAAGACGCGCCACGACATCGTCGCCCGCATGGCGCTGGTGCCGCGCACGCTCGAAGCCCGCGGCCTGGATGCAACACCGCCGATGCAGGCCAAGCTGCGCAAGGCCGGTGACCTGCGTGCGGTCGAGATCCTCGACGTGATCCTGCGCGATGAAGTCGGCCATGTCGCGATCGGCAACCGCTGGTACCGCTGGCTGTGCGAGCGCGACGGGCTCGATCCGCTCGCGCTGTACGCCGACCTGGTCGTGCGCTACGAGGCGCCGCGGCCGCGGCCGCCGTTCAACGACGAAGCCCGCACGGCGGCGGGCTTCACTCAGCAGGAGATCGCGGACCTCTGGGCGCGCGATCCCTCGGGTGCAGGCGCTCAGAACGTATAGCGCCCCATCAGGCTGAAGCGCGACATCGTGCCCAGCTGATCGTCATACGTGATGCGGCGGCCGTAGATGTACTCGGCGCCGAGGTCGACGTTCTTGATCGGCGTGTAGATCACGTTCAGGTGCAGCTGCTCCAGCGTCTTGTTGTTCATGCCGTCGATGCTGCCCACCAGCAGCTTGAACTCGTCCGACGCCACCGAGCGGTTCATGCCGTAGGCCACCGTGCCGCGCCAGTTTTCGTTCTGGGTGTGCGTCCAGCCGACGATCAGGCCGTAGTTGCGGTCGAAGGCAAAGCCGGTCGAGGGGATGGTCGCCGGATCGGGGCTGTTCTCGATGTAGCCGTTGCTGCCGTACTGGTTGTCGAAGTCGCCGTCGACGCGCGCGAACTGCATCATCAGCAAGTCCTTGTCGGTCGCCTTCAGGCTGCCGCCGAAGCCCCAGCCGTAGCCGCGCTTGTGGATGCCGGTCGAGGCGTCGCGCTTCTCGTGCGTCATCCAGCGCACGTTCACTGCGCCCCAGTCGAAGCTCTTGTCCACCTTGCCGACCAGGTCGGGCAGGCGCGCGCCGGTCTGCCCGTCGTCTTCCAGCGCGACCGTGAAGTTCGCGAGCGTCGGATCCTTGTAGGTGTAGCGGATCATCGTCTTGCGCACGAACGGCGAGCCGATCGGGCCGTTGAAGTCCACCGTCTCCGGCAGGTCGTCGACGTCCATGAACGTGCCCCAGGTCTGGCCGATCAGGAAGCCGTCGTATTCGCCGTAGGCATGCCGCAGGCGCAGGCGGTTGCGGCCGTTGTCGTCGCCGAATGAATAGAAATCGCCTTCGAGCTTGGTCGTGAACGGGCCGTAGGCGGTCGGCGTCGAGCTCTCGAAGCCGAAGCGCGAGGTCGACGCCGTCAGCTTGGTCTGGCCGTGTGTCGGATCGGTGTTGTTCAGCGGCTGGGTCGGCAGATAGGTGAAGAGGTCGGGCTGCGCGGTGCCGCGGAAGTCGTGGATCACGTCGCCTTCGACATAGCCGTAGAAGCGCACCGAGGTCTGCGAGCCGGGCAGGCGGAAGCCTCCGCCGCCGCCGATGTCGCCGAGCACGACCGCATCCTTCTGCTTGATCTCCAGCGCCTCGATGCGGTCGCCCCAGCCGGTGGTGTCGACCGCCGATGCCGCGGGCGCTGCGGCCGCCGCGGCTTTCTCCTTCTTCAGCTGCTCGACCTCCTCGCGCAGCTTCTTCAGCTCCTGGCGCATCTCGTCCAGCGACTGCGCGTGCACCGGCAATGCGGCTGCAGCGAGGAAGGCAGCCGCCGTCGCGATCATGGTTTTCTTCAGTGTCATGGTAAGCCCTCGTTGGATGTGTTCAGTGCTGGATATGGCCCAGGAAAGCGCGGATGCGCGGGTCTTGCTGATTGCCGAAGAAGGCGTCGGGCGGCGCGTCCTGCGCGATGCAGCCCTTGTCGAAGAACAGGATGCGGTCGCCGACTTCGCGCGCGAAACCCATCTCGTGCGTCACGACGATCATCGTCATGCCGCTGGTCGCGAGCTGCTTCATCACGTCCAGCACCTCCTTGACCATCTCCGGATCGAGTGCCGAGGTGGGTTCGTCGAACAGCAGCACACGCGGCTGCATCGCCAGCGAGCGCGCGATCGCGACGCGCTGCTGCTGCCCGCCGGAGAGCTGGAACGGGTGTTTGTGGGCATGCGCCTTCATGCCGACGCGGTCGAGCAGTTCGAGGGCCTGCGCGCGCGCCGCCTCGCGCGCGGTCTTGCGCACGCGGCGCGGCGCGAGCGTGACGTTGTCGAGCACGGTCAGGTGCGGGAACAGGTTGAACTGCTGGAACACCATGCCGACCTCGGCGCGCAGCTGGTCGAGATGCTTGTGGTTGTCGTCGACCGTGATGCCGTCGACGATGATCGTGCCGGAGTCGTGCGTCTCGAGCCGGTTCAGCGTGCGCAGCAAGGTGCTCTTGCCCGAGCCCGATGCGCCGATGATGACGGCCACCTCGCCGGCGTTGAAATGCGTCGTCACGTCCTTCAGCACGTGGGCCGGGCCGAAGTGCTTGTTGACCTTTTGCACCGTGATCAGCGGTGAACCTGGAGCGACTGCGCTCATGCCAGTTTCCCTTCATGATCGAAACGGCGCTCGACCGCATTCGAGATCTGCGTCATCAAGGTCGTCATCAGCAGGTAGATGCAGCCGGTGGTCACGTAGCAGGGCACCGGCTGGAACGTGGCGGCCTGGATGCGCGTGCTGACCAGCGAGACCTCGACCACGCCGATCACGTAGGCCAGCGACGAATCCTTCAGCAGCGAGACGATGTTGTTGACCAGCGGCGGCAGCGAGATCTTGAAGGCCTGCGGGAAGGTGATGTCGACGAAGGTGTACCAGCGCGACAGGCCGAGCGAGCGCGCCGCCTCGATCTGCCCCTTCGGCACCGCCAGCAGGCCGGCGCGGATCGCTTCGGCGTTGTAGGCGCCGACATTCAGGCCGAGCGCGAGCGCCGCCGCCGAGAACTCGTCGAGCTTGAGTTTCGGGATGATCTCGGGCAAGGCGAAGAAGACGAACAAGACCTGCAGCAGCAGCGGCGTCCCGCGGAAGATCCAGACGTAGAGGCTCGCGACCCAGCGCAGCGGCGGCACGCGCGAGATCTTGCCGAGCGCGGCCAGCACGCCGAGGAAGAGTCCGGCGACGCCGGCGATCACGGTCAGCTCGACGGTGACGCGCGTGCCTTCGGCGAAGGCCTGCGCATTCGGCCCGATCGGCTCGGGCGCATACGACAGCGGCTTGGCCATCAGCCAGAGCACCAGCAGGATCACGACGCCTGCGGTGATCATCGTCGCGGTGCTGCGTTGCTGGCGGCCCCAGGAGGCGGGCCAGAGGGACAGGACACGTTGCATGAGGAATCCAGTGAGAAATCGGGCGGTGCCGCCGCGATGCACCGGCACCGCCGCAAGATCACTGCCGTAGGTCGCCCGCGGGCCGTTGCGGGCCCGCGGCGAGTCAGCGACTTATTTGCAACGAATGTCCTCGCCGAACCACTTCTTCGAGATCGTCGCGTACTCGCCGTCGGCCTGGATGTCGGCCAGCGACTTGTTGATCGCAGTCGCGAGACTGGTATTGCCCTTCGCCACCGCCGAGGCGATGCGCTCGACGAAGAGGAAGTCGCCCATCTTCAGTCCCAGTCCCGGATTGGCATCGAGCGCCGCCTTGCCGACGAAACGGTCGGTGACCCAGGCATCGACCCGGCCGCTGGCGAGTGCGCCGCGCGCATCGGTGTCTTGCGGATAGGTCTTGATCTCCTTGACCGCGGCGACCTTCTTGACGTTCTCGAAATAGGTCGTGCCGATCTGCACCGAGACGATCTTGTCCTTCAGGTCGGCGGCGGTCTTGATCGTGCCGTCCTTCGAAATGATCATGCCGCCCGAGCAGTAGTGCGGGTTGGCGAAGGTGACCGCCTTGGCGCGCTCTTCGGTGATGCCGTGCGAGGCGATCACCATGTCCCAGCGGTCCTGCCGCAGGCCGGCGAGCAGCGCATCGAAGCTCAGCGCCTTCCATTCGACCGTCACTCCCATCTTGGCCGCCATCGCGTTCGCGATGTCGATCTCGAAGCCGGTGAGCTTGGAACCCTGGAAGTAGTTGAACGGGGCGAACTGACCTTCGGTCGCGATGATGATCTTGCCGTCCTGCTTGATTTCTTCGAACGTGCGCGCCTGAGTGACCAGGCTCAGCGCGCACGCGGCCAGGGTGATGAAGGCCTTGAGGCCGAAGCGCGGAAAGGTCATGAAGTCTCCTGGATTGAACGGGGCCGGGGCACGGCCGAGAAAGTCGGACAGGTCGCATGCAAGATCGGCGCCAGGACTCCGGCCGTGCATCTTGTGAACGACGCCGGAATTCTGCGCTCCGCGCCGCAGCCCGCTGAAGTCCGTCGCCCTGGGGCTTACCCGTGGGTGATTCGTTTTTTTCTCATGGCAGCCATGACTCAAAGTCCGCCGACGAAGTAGCGCTTGAGTCCGGCGAGGATCATTTCGACCGCGATCGCGGTCAGTACCAAGCCCATCAGCTTCTCGATCGCGGAGACCATCGAGTCGCCGAGCAGCTTGCGGATGCGGTCGGCCAGCAGCAGCACCGCACCACTGACGAGCATCGCGACCGTGAGCGCACCGGCCCACGTCATCACGCGCTCGGGCTGGCGCGAGGCCAGCAGCAGCACCGTCGCCAATGCAGACGGGCCGGCGAGCAGCGGCACCGCGAGCGGAAAGATGAAGGGTTCGCGCACGGCGGAACCTTCGCTGGCGTAGATGGCATCGCCGCCGCCGAAGATCATGCGGATCGCGATGATGATCAGGATCACGCCGCCGGCCACTTCGAGCGAGCGCTCGGAAAGCCGCATCACGGTGAGGAAGCCCTGGCCGGCAAACATGAAGCCGAGCAGAGCGGCGAAGGCGATCAGCACCTCGCGCACCGCGACCCGCGTGCGCCGCTCGGCCGGCACGCTGCGCATCACCGAGATGAAGATCGGCAGGCTGCCGAGGGGGTCGAGGACCAGGAGGAGAAGAATGAGGGCCGAGGCGAAGGTGTGGTCCATGATTCATTGTGACCCCCAAGACGCCTTCGGCGTCGCCCCCCCGAGGGGGAGCTCGGTCCGCTTGGGGCGGCCCGGCGCCGGACCGAGAGTCGTGCCGCTCAACCACCGGCCAAAGGCCGACGGCCTTCGCCAGGCACGGGTCGGCCTCATGCCACCGCACCCGGCCCTCGGCCAGAGGCCGATGGCCTTCGCCAGGCACGGACAGTCCGCAGGGACTGTCCGTGTCCGGGCTCAGCCTCTCGGGTGATGCTGTGCGTGCAGCGCCTTCAGCCGCGCTCGCGCGACATGGGTGTAGATCTGCGTCGTCGAGATGTCGCTGTGCCCGAGCAGCATCTGCACCGCGCGCAGGTCGGCGCCATGGTTCAGCAGATGGGTCGCGAAGGCATGGCGCAAGGTGTGCGGCGAGAGCGGCGCGGTGATGCCGGCCATCAAGGCGTACTTCTTCACCAGTTGCCAGAACATCTGCCGCGTCATGCCGCCGCCGCGCACGGTGACGAACAAGGCGTCGCTGGCGATGCCGGCGGCGATCGCGGCGCGCGCCTCGGCCAGGTAGCGCACCAGCCAGCCCCGCGCCTCTTCGCCGAAGGGCACGATCCGCTCCTTGCTGCCCTTGCCGGTGACGCGCAAGGCGTTGTCGCTGAGGCTGATGTAGACGCTCTTCAAGCCGACCAGCTCGCTCACCCGCAGGCCGCTCGCATACATCAGCTCCAGCATCGCGCGGTCGCGCAGGCCGAGCGGCGTGTCGATGTCGGGCGCGGCGAGCAAGGCTTCGACCTGGGCTTCGCTGAGGCTCTTCGGCAGCGGCAGCAGGCGCTTGGCGGCGATCAGCGGCAGGGTGGGGTCGGCAATCGCCAGATGCTCGCGCAAGGCCCAGCGGAAGTAGCGGCGGAAGACGCTGAGGCGGCGGTTCGCGGTGCTGGTGCGCGTGCCGGCGTGGCGGGCCGCCGCATAGGCACGCAGATCGTGTTCGCTGGTGCCATCGATCGGGCGCTGGCGCGGCGCTTCGGCAAGCCAGTCGGCAAAGAGACTCAGGTCTCGGCGATAGGCGGCGAGCGAGTTCGCGGCCAGGCCGTCCTCGATCCACAGCGCGTCCAGGAATCGGTCGATGCTGGCCTGGCTCGCCAGCCGTGCTGCCGCCGCACTCACTCGAGCCGCAGGTTCTGCTTCTTGACCACCGCCTTGTAGACCTCGTACTCGGCGGCGATCTGCTGCCCGAACTGCTCGGGCGTGTTGGCCACGATCAACGAACCGGTCTCTTCGATGCGCTTCTTCACCGCCGGGTCGTCGAGGGTTTTCTTCACCGCGCCGCTGACCTTGTCGACCACCTCCTTCGGCAAGCCCTTGGGGCCGTAGATGCCGTAGTAGGCCATGCGGTTGACCGGCTCCAGGCCGACCTCCTTGAAGGTCGGCACGTTCGGCAGCTGCACCAGGCGCTGCGGCGCCGAGACGACGATCGCGACCAGCCGCCCGTCCTTGATGAAGGGCAGGGCCGAAGGCAGGTTGTCGAAGATCATCGGCACCTGGCCGGCCACCGTGTCGTTCAGCGCCGGGCCGGCGCCGCGATAGGGGATGTGCGTGATGAAGACACCCGCCAGGCTCTTGAACAGCTCCATCTGCAGATGGCCGATGCCGCCGGTGCCGGAGCTCGCGAAGCTGTATTTGCCCGGGTTCTTCTTGATCTCGGCGAGAAAGCCCGCGTAGTCGCGCGCCGGGAAGCTCGGGTGCACTGCGATCACGTTCGGCGTCGCGGCGATGTTGATGATCGGCGTGAAGTCGGTGATCGGGTTGTACGGGATCTTCGGATTGATCGCCGGGTTGGCCGCGGTGGTCGAGACGGTCGCGACACCCAGCGCGTAGCCGTCGGGCGCGGACTTCGCGGTGTCGTTGGCGCCGACCAGCCCGCCCCCGCCCGCCTTGTTCTCGACCACCATCGTCTGCCCCAGCGGGCCGCCGATCTTCTCGGCCACGACGCGGGCGATGATGTCGGTGGTGCCGCCCGGAGCGAAGGGCACGACCAGGCGCACCGGCCTCGTCGGATAGGCCTGGCTCCACGCGAGCGGCGCGGCGAGCACGCAGAGGCCGGCGACGGCGGTTTTCAGGAACAGGCGTTTCATCGGGTCTCCTCGGCGGCTCGGGTGGCGGATCTTGCGGGGCGAGAGGCCCTGGCGCGGCTATCTTGCCCGAATCGCACGGCCTGTCATCCGGTGTGACACGAGCAGGTCGGCCCGGCTGTCGAGCGGCGCGTTGCTGAGGCACCGGGCGAGTGGTCGCCCATGGGTCGAAGGAGTCCTCGATGAAACTGAAACTGATCGCCCTCAGCCTCGCGCTCGCCGCCAGCGCCGCCGTGCCGCAGCTGGCCTCGGCCAAGGGCTGCCTGAAGGGTGCCGCGGTCGGCGCCGTCGCCGGTCATGTCGCGGGCCACCACGCGGTGGTGGGTGCGGTCGCGGGCTGCGCGGTCGGCCATCACATGGCGAAGAAGAAGGACCAGCAGGCCCAGCAAGCGCAGCAGGCGAGCACCGCCGCACCGGCTCAGCCATCGAGCAAATAGGCCGCAGCGGGGGCTCTCAGACAGCCAACGCGGCCACGCCGGGCACACCTCGGCGAAAGAGCCAGACCAGCAGCCCTGAAGCCACGAACACGTCCACAGGCAGCATCAGCCCGGAAACCAGGTGGTACTTGTGCGCCACCCCCAGCAGAAAGGGGTGCAGCAGGTAGATGCCGAGCGTGCAGGCCGCCGGCTCGCTGAAATCCACCCCCGTCACCAGCGACCGTGGTGACAGCAGCACCGCCGCACTGACCGTGATGCCGATCAGGTAAGGCAAGCCGATGCCCTCGAACGGCAG
>Ga0105239_10003791_pt1 | contig 18403 bp, 14 predicted proteins | sample KBSC44metaG_FD_92761 | JGI IMG/M metagenome (GOLD analysis project Ga0105239, IMG submission 92761) | Corn rhizosphere microbial communities from Kellogg Biological Station, Michigan, USA - KBS C4-4 metaG | ecosystem: Host-associated > Plants > Roots > Rhizosphere > Soil | place: Michigan, USA...
CACAGGGCGTCCCAGCCCTTCGGTGGCTTCGTAACGGCCGCCCCGGGGTCGTTCGCGCGCCTCTTCACCTCCCCAGGCCCGATTTTCGAGCCGGAGGGACGCCAGGCCGACCCATGGCGGGGTGCGCGGGCTCTGTTCGCAGCCGGATTCCGCCCCGAGGACATCGTCCTCAACACCTTCAGCTACCACCTCACCCCCGGCGGGTTCATTTTCGACTCGTCGGCACGCGCGCTTGGCTGCGCGGTGATCCCGGCCGGTCCCGGCAATGTCGAGCAGCAATTCGAGCTGATCGAGGCCTACCGTCCGGTCGGCTACAGCGGCACGCCTGATTTTCTCAAGATCCTGCTCGATGCCGCCGCAACCGCAGGCCGCGACGTCTCCTCGATCAAGCGCGCGCTGGTCTCGGGCGCCGCCTTCCCGCCCTCGCTCCAGGCCGAGATCAAGGCGCGCGGGATCGACGCCTACCAGGCCTTCGGCACCGCCGATCTCGGCCTCATCGCCTTCGAGACCGAGGCCCGCGACGGTATGGTCGTGAACGAGGATCTGATCATGGAGATCGTCAAGCCCGGCACCGGTGATCCCGTCGCACCCGGCGACGTCGGCGAGATCGTGGTGACCTCGCTCGACCCGCATCATCCCTGGATTCGCCTCGCGCTCGGCGACCTCACGGCAGCGCTGGCCGGCCCAAGCTCATGCGGCCGCACCAACATGCGGATCAAAGGCTGGATGGGCCGCGCCGACCAGACCACCAAGGTCAAGGGCATGTTCGTCCGCCCCGAGCAGGTTGCCGAGATCGGCAAGCGCCATCCCGCGCTGGGACGCCTGCGGCTTATTGTCACCCGCCAGGGCGAGGCCGATGCGATGACGCTGAAGGCGGAGACTGCTGCCGCAAGCGATGCGCTGAGAGAGGAGGTCGCTAATACCTTGCGCGCGGTGACGAAGCTCGGCGGCGGCGTCGAGCTGGTTGGTGCGGGCACATTGCCAAATGATGGGAAGGTCATTGCGGACGAGCGGTGAGCTCAGCCCTGGCCGCACATTTGCTTTGACAAGCTGCTGACGGAACGGCGAACAAGGGCCGCAAACGCTTGTTGCGGTACCCATGACGACGACATCAACGCGCCCGCCGTCTTCTTCGACCGCGACGGCGTACTCAATCACGACGACGGTTACCTGTTCGAGACTTCCAAGTTCAAATGGATGGACGGCGCACATGAGGCAGTCGGACTGGTCAACGAAGTCGGATACTTCGCCTTCGTCGTCACCAACCAGTCCGGGGTCGCCCGCGGCTTCTACGAGGAGAGCGACGTGCAGGCTCTTCACCGCTGGATGGCGGGCGAGCTCGCCTGCTTGATAACGGTGATCCGTTCCGTAGACGGGCAGGCAACCGCACGAGCACTGGCGGTTGGACGGATTCCCTTCGCGTGAATGACGTTGTCTGTATTTCGATCAGAGCCGCCCGTTGGACACCTCCAAGGGAGAAGACCCATTCTCCCAAGCCATGCCAGAGCCACTGAACAAGCAACTGAAAGCAAGCCAGCCCAAAACGAGGAGCGGCCGCGCGCGGCACTAATTGAGCGCAGGTATAGGAACGCTCCAAGGCGTGGGCCGTAGTTCCTGCGGAAATCCCATTGAGCTTCGCTATTTTGAAAGCTCGGAAGAGACTTCGTCTGCCTTGATGCTGGTTCCCTCGACACAGTTTTGAGCCCAGCCCCCCTATGAACCACTGCTTTTGCCGGACGGAGCAAGCAAGATTTCGGTAGATTAGAATAATTTCGACGACGGCATGCGCGACACGCATCGACCAATCGCGATCTCGCCAGCGCCCCGACGAAGACGACCTTTCCGAGACAGCACCTTCGCCTTGGCTATAATTGGCGTATTACGCAACACTTCGCGAGCTTACTCCGGGCGCCGGCCAGAGACGCCCAAGGGAATGCGATATTGATAATGGTAGCACTGCAGACCTCGCGGCTTGCTACGGTCATTCGGATCAGGCTGCGGTCTTATCGCATGTTATAGACGGTCAACGTAATTGACACATACGGTCGTCGACGCGGAGATTCTCAGTTCCATGAACGCATTTCTGTCAGGCCTACGGCCGCTGATTCTTCGGGGGCTTCCAGTCTATGTTTTCCTTTCGGCCTACCTGGGACTCACCGTTTTAGGGAATGTAATTTACGTATCTCCGCTCGGTGATGAGTTTTGGCGCGTCGCCGGCGCGGATCCACTCCCGATGAAGGCCGTTTCGGACATCAGCTTTTGGCTCCTTCTGTTCTTACCTTTAATGGTCTGCCCGATATCATTCTGGATCGGCAAGCTGATGGCGCCGATCGTCAAAGCGACTGCTCCTCACATCCCAGAGATTCCGCGGTCTGTTTATGTGGTCGTGACGACTCTTCTGTTCCTCTACGTAGCCATACGCCTGGGTCAAACTCACGCTGTCTCGCAGTTCCTTTCTGCAACAAATGATATCGAAGCCGTGAACAAGAGATTTCAGTTGCTCCAGGAGCTGGGCTTCTTGCCTCAGATGGTCATGAAGTCGCTTTTGGTGTTTCTGGCCGTCTATGCTTGGGCCCGTTCCCCGGCGGAACGAGGTTATTTTTGGTTGATCGCTGCCCTGACCACGACGATCGCGCTCGCGATCTGTCTCATTCTACTCAACATGAAGTGGCCGCTGGTTTTGTTCATCATCTTGATAGGGGTAAGCGCCTTCGCGTTTTCACGCGAACGCCCCTTCGCGAATTTGATCATTGTTACCTGCATCGGCGCCGTCGCTTACCTGCTTTTGTCCGTCGCCGTGTTACGCATGTCACCGATTGATTCAGTGAGATCGCGCCCGCTGGACGTAGCGAGAAGCGTCGGCGCTGCGACATTGGAGCACTATCCTCGACTACTTGCCGTGGCGATCAACCGGATGGCTATTGCAGCCCCGTACTACTACGACATGCCGGCCAGCATCTCGAATGAATGTGCCCCGCGTCTTGGCCGTCTATGGATTGAGCGAAAACTCGAATGCGAGCCAACCTTGCTCGTTTACGCCAAGATCTTCCCCGACGACCATTATGTTGAACCCGGAACATCGCCCGCTGCAGCAAACCTGTACGGCTACGCGCTGGCTGGTTGGTCTGGCGCCATCATTTGTAGCGTCGCCGTGATGATAGTGCTCGGATTCTTCCTCGCTCTTCTTCCGGCGATTCACGGGCATCCGCTCGCCGCCGCGACTTTTGTCATGGGAGCATATGCCGCTTACTTTTTTAGCCAACTGCCATTGGAGGGCGCCCTAGTATATGATCATGGGATGTGGTGGCTTCTTCTCATCGCGGCATATTTAGCAATCTCGGGCACGCTTCGACTGACTTGCCGCACTCGACAAAGATTCCAAGCGCGCTAATCGGCAGGCACAGATCGCTATTGACACCGAACAGCGCCCCCTATTGAGTTGACGCTCAAATTGTCATTTTTATACTATGGTTTTGATCCGCACATGGGCGATATAGTCCGCAGCGTCGCAGTTTTCGTAGTTCTCATGTTGGTTGGATATGCAATCGCCAGCGCTACTACGCGCACGTTGCCAAACCAGTGCTTGAACGAAGCACTTCGCGCGCGGCCAGCAAAAGCGCTTGCTGAATTTGGAGACGTGCGGTTTGTGGACGCAGATGGTCAGCCTCGTATCTCGTACCGATGGCGCTCCGGCGAGGAACCTTCCCGCATCTTCACGTACAAATGCCGACCGCATCATTAGAGGCCTGCCACCCAACCCGCCGGAAGAGATCACAGAGACTGCACCGCTAGATCAACCTCTCAATACCTAGCGTGACGGCTACGACTATCTGTGGTTTATATTGGCCAACCTCACTCGAAGGCTTAGTTAAAATGGACAATTCGGCGATACGCGACTTTTGGGACGCCTCTGCGTGTGGTGAGACTGCGTATGCCGTGGGCGCCACGGACCAGGAGCGCTTCGAGGCACAGAAGTTGTCCAGATACACGCTCGAACCATTTATTTCCAGTTTCGCGAAATTCCCCGAAGGCCTATCTCAAAAGGTGCTGGAGATTGGCGTAGGCATGGGTGCCGATCATGAACAATGGGCGAGCACCCCCCCCCGGTTCCTATGCGGAATCGACCTGAGTCAGAGGGCAATTGACCTCACGCGCGAACGCTTGGCGATGGCTGGACTTCTCTCAGATCTGCGCACCGCCGATGCGGAGCATTTGCCTTTCGAGAACGACACGTTTTTTATCGTATATAGCTGGGGCGTTCTTCACCACAGTAACGACACAGCGGCCGCCTTCTCGGAGGCTTCACGCGTGCTCAAGAAAGGTGGATTCGCGCGTGTGATGATCTACCACAAGCACTCGATCGTTGGCTTCCTGCTCTGGCTGCGGTACGGCTTTCCGTTCAAGACACTCGCGTCGGTATACGCGAAACATCTCGAGAGCCCCGGGACGAAGGCCTACACTGTGAATCAGGCGCGCAAAATGCTCGCCGACGCAGGCCTCGTGCCGATCTCCATAAAAATTCAACTAAGTCCCGGTGACCTTCTTTCGCCTGCCGTGGGTCAGCAGCATCAGAGCGGCCTATTGCGCTTTGCAAAGGCGATTTGGCCACGCTTTTTGATCAAGGCATTCGGGAGGCGCTTCGGCCTATATATGATGATTGAAGCGGTCAAGTCTTGAGCACACGATTAGGCGTATCGCTAGGGTAAAGGTCGATCAATTTCGCTACCGTGGGCGCTCGCCCCTGGGCTTGCTTCGTCTTGTAGCGAACATAAAATCGCGGGCGATCACCTTTCTCGGACGCGAAGTGCAGCAGGACGCCAACTATGAAAGCATAGAGCGGCGCCAGATTGGTGAATCCGCCGAGAAGGTCTCGGTAGGGCACCAGTACGACAAGCCAATAAAGGCGACTGAAAGCGCGATCAACGAGCGCGGTCCGTACGCCCTGTGAAGTTTGAAGCACAGCAGTATCAGTGTATCAGTGGGGAGGCGACACACGCAACGGTCGTCGACCACATAACCCCGTTGATGTCACTTTTAACATCAAGACATTCAGAACAGTATCGGTCCACGCAAACGAGGCTTCGAACCCGACATAGAAGCCAAATAGGTCGTCAAGCGCAGAAAGCAGCAAGACAGACGCTGCAGCAGCGGGAAATAGCCGAAAACTGCGATTGAGGAAAAACCTGGAGGCGCTGGGATTTCGCTCCAGCGAGCGTGAGAGCACAAATCCGCTCAGGACGAAGAAGAGACCGGCGCCATGCCCGTAGCGGCCTTATCGTGAAACATGCTGCGTGACCGGGCAAGACGGCGCCTATCTTGCTGAGAGTCTGCTGCCGCTCGGCTATGTTGTGCGCGGCATCAAGCGGCGCTTGTCCTCGTCCAACACCGAGCGCGTGGATCATCTCTGCCATGATCAGCATCTCGGTGACTTGCCGCTCCTGACACAATACTGCGGCATGACGGATTCGACTAATCTGATCCGCCTGGCGCAGCAGCTCGTCGACGAGGTGAAGGCGAGCGATCTGGGTGATGCCAAACGGGATGTCGCACTGCTGCCCGATTGAACACCGGGATAAGCTAATTCCCCTTGCGCACGAACCGAACCAGACTGAGACAGGCGACGGTCGAGGGTTTGCGGATCGTGTTGTAATATCTTTCGATGCAATCGAACTCATCGCTACGGGACGGCTATCGCGAATGTCAACGCCGCTCGGTCGGCTGAAAATACGAGGCCGGGGTTACATACCATAAAATGAACAATACGGCCGCCCCGTTGGTCAACAGCATCGTGCTAAACGGCACCGTCAGATACGCTTGCAACGCGAGACCCGCGGACAAGATAACATAGCGCTGAGGCCAATGGCGCGACATGGCGTTGGCCACCGCGACAACTAGGCCGCATACCATCGCAGTCAAAGGCGCCTTCATTGGACCTACCGATGCGATCCCCTCCGTTGCGAATAAAGAACCATTCAAGTTGCCGAATTGATAGGCACTCGCAAGTTCCTCAGCGAGAGAGGCTGTGTACGGACACGGCATGAACGGCTTCAACAATGATACCTGGCAGAATCCCGTCAGCGGGTGATGAGCAAAAAAATCACTGTAGAGATCGAGCGAAATTGCGGGGACGGCCAACATGCGAAAATTTGCGATCCCAAATAACGGATGAACGACACTGAGATCGCCGAAGCCCGCAGCGCGCGGGACCATAGCAATTAGCCCCGCAAGAAGCGGAATTAGCAACGACAGCGCGACCGCCATGCGTGTTTCGGTAAAGCGCAGCAGCACATACAGAAACAGCAGCCACGCCGGCGCAAACAACGCGAGTTTTGATAAGGAAACCGCAAAAAACCCGACAAGCACTAGCGCTGACAACGATGTCCAGAACCAACGCCTCCCCGTGATGAAGAGGGTGAACGCATACGGCAATAACGCGCCGACCGCGATTCCATCGGCATAACGAAGCACAACGGGCATATCCAGCTGATCGCGATAGTCATAGATACGATCAATGCCGACCAACTGGAAATGATAAATTGACGAGGCCGCAAGAATAACCGCGCTCAATACTATCAGGATGATCAACAATCTCTCGATCGTAGTGTGGGACAACGTGGGAAAGCGCGGCAGGGGCACTGCAAGAAACATGGCCGGTAAAAAGAAAGCCGTCGCCGAGACCAATATCGAAAGTGTTCCAACGTCCTTGTCGTAGGCAAAGGGTGAAAAAGGCACCAACCAGCAAAAACCGATCACGATCGTTAGAAGATAGAGGCTTATTGCAAAACCGAAACTCGTGCGCGCCCGCGCCACGACAAGGATCAGCCCTAGTGACGGGAGCACATTGAGAGTTGCTTTGATCAGCAGACGATCATTGAGATGGATAACGGGAATATAAACGTACCAATGCTGCACAACCAGCATTGAAACGCACAAAGCTACACCATAGGCAGCCAAAATCCCCAAGAGAGGCCACTTGCTCACACGAGACGAGACCGCAACAAAATCATCGAAATCTCGAAACTTGACAATGCGACCCTCGTTGATCGAGTAAATGCTTCCGTCGGAGCCGAACCGATAAGGGCGCCCTTCAAAAAAGCCGTCAGCTTCGAAATCAACGTCAGCCGCATTCAAGCTGCGCTTCATGGTCGAACAGTTCCGAAGGCTGCCATATCTTAGCCTGTGCGTTGCAGGGTTCACAATGAGACACGATCGAGGGCCGGAACCACATCATAATCCATTTGATGGATCAAGTCTCACCGTCTCAAGTTGTTCATACGCTGCAGCGCCTGACCGCTCAAGATTACCTATGGCGAGATTCTGAGTCTGTAATCTCGTCCTGGCATATCGCTACTGAGGCCTTATAGTTGCATAGTTGCACCGAATGCCGACCGTTGAGACCTCTCGCCCTACGAACCGGGGACGTCCACCGCCAGATCATCGGAGTGTACGTCTGCCGGACTCGTATCGCCATTTCAACCATGGAGGACTATGGCGCAGGAGGTCGCTGCGCGTGGCGAGAGACGGACGAGCAAGATGAGGGCCGAGAGACCGTGCTGCTGGATCCTACCTCTGGCCGAGATTTGTTGCCACAACCGAATGACGACATCGGCAACGCGCTGTTGACAGCATCATGCAAGAGCGGCTCCGTCTGAGTACTGGGCCATCCACATGATTGGCAGCGGTTGAATGACGCTCCATCCTTCCGGCTTGGCCGCCGCCTTGCTGCGGCGCGCCTCGATCGCAGCCACGAGCATCCGTCACATCGTTCTGCGATATCCTGGCAAAGTTGAGGACGTTGCGCTAGCAGCAGTCGCCCGGCGCGTCCGGCTTTGTGCAGCCGACCTTGGGACGCCTTTTGGGCCTCATTTCGATTGTCGGACAAGCCAAGCGCCGTCGTTACTGCGTGGCCGGTTGGGTTGCCTCAGTGCAACCATTCGGAGTATATCGACGTCAAATGCTGAAAGAACAAAACTTAGAAAAGGATCATCGGCCTGACATCGATGGCCTTCGCGCTGTGGCGGTTGTCCTAGTCGTCTTGTTTCATGCATTTCCAGGTGTCGTGCCTGGGGGGTTTGTCGGGGTAGATGTTTTCTTTGTCATTAGTGGGTATCTGATCTCCGGGAACATCATTTCTCGTGTGGAAGCGGAATTCTTTACGCTCAGCGACTTCTACGTACGGCGCGCTCGTCGAATCTTGCCGGCGCTGGCGCTTACGATTGCCGCAACCCTGGCAGCCGGGTGGCTCCTTCTCGCGCCACCGGCCTACGAGACGCTCGGACTGCACGCCCTGGCGGGGGCGCTGTTCTTTCCGAACCTCATCTTCTGGCACGAGGTAGGCTACTTCGATGCCGCGGCCGAGACAAAGCCCTTGCTACACCTCTGGTCGCTAGGCATTGAAGAACAGTTCTATCTGCTATGGCCTCTGTTGCTGATGCTCTTGGGCAGACGGCCGAAAATATTGGTTCGGGCTCTCTGCATCATTGTCGCCGCATCGCTCGCCTATAGCTGTTACGCGACGTTCCGGTCACCCGCTGCGGGATTCTACTCACCGATTTCACGGCTGTGGGAGCTTGGCGCGGGCGGCATTCTTTTCATCCTGGTTCGGCGTCCAAGGAGGAACGGAATTCTGTCGACGGCCGGAATCGTGTTGATCGCAGCGAGCGCATTTCTGCTCAAGAAAACGTCTCCCTTCCCTGGATTGGCTGCGATACCGCCCGTCGCCGGGGCTGCCCTTATCATTGCCTCGGGATCACGCGTCCTGGAACGAAGATTGCCCGAATTGCTGGGCAGGATGAGCTATCCACTCTATCTCTGGCACTGGCCGCTGCTGTCTTTCGCTACAACCAATGGAATGGATTCACCTCAACAGCGCATGGCACTCGTGTTTGTCAGCCTGTTGCTGTCCGCACTGACCTATCAACTGATCGAAAAGCCCATTCGCTTCGGCAGCCTTCGGAACATCGGTGTCGTCGTGTCCTGCGCCGCGATGGCCAGCCTTGCTGGCTTGTCCGGCTTTGTGTTCCTCACTCGCGGCATCCCGGAGCGCCTTCCGCCAGACGTGATGTCGGCGTTGGATCTAACCCGGTACAAACCTGATACCGATGCGCGCTACCCTGCTTGCTGGCTGGACGCGACGGCACCATTTGAAGCCTTCGCTCGAGAGTGTCGGATCGGAACAACCCTGATTTGGGGAGATTCTCATGCGGCCCGGCTTTATAGCGGGTTTAAGGAAACCGGCATTGACGTCGCCCAATTTACTCGAAACGGCTGCATGCCCTCGTTGGACACCAAGTCTCAATCGACTTGCGATGTCAGCAACGCCGACATCATCGCCGATATCGAACGCCTGAAACCTCGTCGCGTCATCATCTTCGCCGCTTGGCTCAATCACGGCACAGATTGGCAAGTAAACGATGATCGTTCCGAGGCAATCGAACGAGCAGTCGCGCGGCTTAGGCAGACGGTAGACGATATCTTGGTGATTGGCCCGGCGCCGGTCTGGATGCCAGATTTGCCATCGGAGGTATTTCAATTCTGGTCCACTAACCGAACACTTCCCGATCGGATGAAGCCGGTTGCCAGACCTTACCACGACGTAGACGTTGCTTTGGCTGCTGCAGTGAAACCTCACGGCGCCCGCTTCATCTCGTTGTACGACGCTCTATGCGATCCTGATGGATGCCTTACTCATACGCCAACATCGAGGTCTGATCTATTTTCATGGGATTACGGGCATTTCACGACGTCAGGTGCACGGTCGGTCGTGCAATTGCTGCAGCTCAATATCGAATGAGCGAGAATCGGGAACCTTCGCGCGCAGAGCCTGAACAGCGTCTCAACCAGCTACCGGCTTCCGCGATACCACTGCTGCCCCTGCTCCCGAGATAGACACTCGCCGCCTACACGATTTCGGCGACAGGCCAAATCTGTCAGATCGTCTATAACATGTCCCAGTGGCCCGAACAGTAGATAAAGCATGGCAGCGACAAGCGCACTCGATAGCATCGAACACGTCGCCACCAGCACCAGCGGCCTGGACTGCTTGCTACGCCGTTTCTCAGCCACTGAACACCTCCTCGGACTACGTGGGCTTATTGCTATAACTACAGTTTTCATTCAAATGAAGGCCTACTAACGAAGGCGGCGGAACAGCAAATGGCAATGAGTTGGCGCTTGGCTAGCCCTCGATTGGCACAGCTATGGCGAATCGAAACGCATCGCTCTTCTCAGCTCAGCCCACGCGATCAGAGTATCGGACGGACCGCGGATCTGACCGCAATGATCGTCCTCATAGTCTTCGCGGTGGTGATGGGAGCCCATAATTATCTCACCCGGTTGGATACAGCCTTTTTTTATCAATCTTCCTTTGGTCCAGCACTCAATTTCGTTTGCAACGGCAAGTTCAGCCGGATCATTTCCAACGACGCGGTCGACGCCTTCCTTGAGCGACGAACGACAACTCTCCCAGACTGCCGGGACGTTAAGGATGCTTCAAGCAAGAGCTTAAGCTCCCTTGAAGCGAGCATGGCCTATCTCGAATTGAGCTCGGCAATAGCTTGGAGCGCTCTCGGTATCGATTGGAAGAACCTGTACATTGTGGCAGCTGCGCTCACTGCGGCATTCGCAATTGCCAGCTATGCGCTCCTCCGCGTTCTATGCGAAGGCAGATTTGTCTGCTTCGCCCTTACGATTCTGGTGACCACTTCCTTTCCTGTTCGGTCGCAGATCGCCCATTTGCGCGACTTTTCCAAGGCTCCATTTCTGATGGGTGCCATTGCCTGCCTTGGATGGGCGATCTTGAGCGCGCGCACCGCGCCGACCCGTCTCGCTTGGACGCTATCGGCAGGAGCCCTTGCTGGGCTCGGGCTAGGATTTCGACCGGATATGGCCGCGATAGTGCCGATCGCCTGTCTTGCGCCAACTCTCCTCCTGCTAGGTAGAGGACTACAAAAGAACCTTGTTCAAGCAATCTGGATTTGGTGCGGTTTTTTCCTGGCATATTTCGTCGCCCAGCTTCCTCTCCTTCAGTTCAAAAGCGCGATATACGAACACGCCTCATTCGTCCCGCACGTACTCGTCCTAGGATTTGCTGAAGATTTCTTTCATGGAAAGCTTGGAATGCCTGAAACGTCGTATAGTGCGCTCAGGATATATCTCGATGAGGCTGCTTATTCCGCAGTCCAGCTCTTTGCCGGAATTCCCGCCTCTTGGGGCTCCCCTCTCTACGACCAGAAGGGAGCCGAACTGCTCAAATCGATGTTCCTGCTCCTGCCATATGACAGCTTCTTGCGGCAGTTCTATGCCGCAAATTCCGTCGGGCAGCTTGAACTTAACCGCGTGATCTGGGGAGCGCCGCTGTTGTGCATGATCCCCATCTGCTTCTTTTCCCGAATAAGGTCGCTCCTGTTTATCGGGATCTGCTTTGGAATACTCTGCGCAATTCTCTCGCTACAATTCAACACGCGACATGCATTCTACATGGCCTTGCTCGGACCTGCCCTCGTTACGCTATCACTAAGCGGTGTAATCGCGCTGTTTCGGGACCCTCCGAACAACATCGGAATGAAACTCCGAGCAGCCCTTGCGTCGACAATCTGCGTAACCGCCATCTTGTGCACAATCTCGCTCAGCCTTGCTCCGATCCAGCGAGGTGCCCTTCAAAGTCTCATCGATAAATACCGCAGCATGGATTGGCAGACGATCAGGCACGAAGAAAGCGCAGACGGGATCAAGCCCGTATGGGATAAAGATCAGTCGACACTTGCGCTCACAGGCCCTGGCAGACGCGAAGCCAATATGCCTATCGGCAGTCAAACTTTTGCAAGATTGACCTTTCAGCTCGGATCAACTGCCACACGACAACCGACGAAAAACTGCATGTCGGAGCGGATTGAAGCCAAGTACAATTATGCAGGGGAGAAGGTCAACGAAGGCGGGCCGCTCCTACCGAATCGTAATGGGCTCGCTACTTACTACTTTCCAATGACCTTCTATGGCGCTCTAACATTTGATGCAATGGACCTGCACGGGCTGTCACCTCAATGCATCGTAGATTGGTCCGTTGCCAGCACATTCCCCTCAGAGACCGTCCCCGCAGAATTACTTCTGGTCGATGGCCAGCTGTCCGACTTCCAACGCGGCGATTGGAGTGGCGTCTGGCGCGGCTTCTTTAATTGAAAGCAGGGCTCGTTAGCTTAGCCAGCGAGCTGTTTCTCCACCGCGAAACTCACGCGCGTTGCCGACAGCTGATCGGCTAGGGACATTGGCCACTGACCACCGGGCCTGAAGGCCTCGGCCAACGCCTTCAACTCCTGGAATTGTCCTTTTTCGATCGTCAGTCCTTTCCAGCCACCTTTTGCACCCGTGACCTCGAGCTTTTTATAATCGTCCATGGCAATGACCTTGCCATCAACGAAAATGTCGAAACGCTCTTTCGGAAAATCCTTTGCTCCAAGTGACGTATAGGTCAGCGTGCAGAGCGAGCCGTCTTCGTAGCGAACAGTAGCGATGAAATTGTCATCGCGGCGCCAATGACCGCTCGACGGCACGATCGTCGTTGCAGACACCTCGACCGGCTTGCTCCCGGTCAACGCATTGAAAAGATCATAGATGTGGCAGGCTTCGCCGATGTTGCGACCGCCACCATGCGGCCCATGGACCCAGTGATCCAACGGAATATAGCCGGCGTTCATGCGATAGTTGACAATCATCGGCGATAGACGGCCCTTGAGCACATCCTGTGCGGCGACGGTCGCCGGCGCAAACCGCCGATTGAATCCGGTCATTAGCAACGGCCCATCCGGGTTAGCCGCATAGAAGGCTTCGATCGCATCGAGCCCCTCTTCCGTCATCGCCAGAGGCTTCTCGACGAACACATGCTTGCCCGCCTTCAATGCCGCGAGGGTCATTTCGGCGTGCAGATCGTGACGTGTCGCGATGAGCACGAGATCAACCTGAGGATCATCGAGAACAGCCTGGAAGTCCGTGCCTGCATTGCTGAAGCCGAAGCGTTCAGCCGACGTGCGCGCCGATAACCCGGTTCGATTCACGACGCTACGAAGAACAAAAGACTCTTCAAGCTTCTGCAGGTTCGGAAGGTGCATTGCCTGTGCGAAGTTTCCTGCACCGACCACCGCAATCTTGATGCGACCGTCTGCCGGTTTCGGCGACGCAATATGCAACACCGATCTGACAGCATCTTCCCTATGGGGATACTGCAACAGCACCAGAAGCGGCTTCTCACCTTCCCCAGCCAACCGCGCATAGGCTTCCTCGGCCCGATCAATCGGATATGGCTCGTTGGTCATGTTGTTGAGCCGGATCCGCCCTGTCGCCAGGAGGCGCAGATATTCCCCCATGTTGCGATTTTCGGTCCACCTGACATAGGCAAGGGGGTAGTCGCCCCCTTCCTCTTCGTAGACCGGATCATAGCGTCCTGGTCCATATGAACAAGAAATCAGAACGTCCAACTCCTTCGCGTAGATGTCCGATCGGGCCATGTTCAAGCCAACGTCGCCGACGATCACCACGCGTGCCTTCTTGCGGCAGGCCTTGAAGGCCTGAGCAAGAATTTCGCTCGACGCGGAGGCCGCCGTGATGATTGCGGCATCGGCACCGAATCCGTCGGTCAACTTCACGATCTTCTCAACCAGATTGCCTTCACTCGGGTTGATACCGTGATCGAGACCATTCTCAAGCGCAGTCGCAATGCGTTTGCTGTCCACGTCCGTGCCAACCACACGGCATCCGTTGGCGGTGAGGAGTTGCGCCGTGATTTGGCCGAGGATACCAAGCCCTATGACGACGACGGTCTCTCCGAGAGTCGGCTGCGCCCGACGCACGCCCTGCAGTGCGATGGCGCCAAGCGTCACAGTCGCAGCAGAATCGAATGAAACCTGATCCGGGACAGGAACACAGAGATTGACGGGAACGTCGATGATCTCTGCATGATTGGCAATACCCGCGCCGGAACAGGCAACCCGATCGCCGACAGCGATGCCATCCACCTCGGAGCCAACGGCAATCACCGTGCCCGCTGCCGAGTAGCCGGTTGGCAGTCCTGCATCGAGCTTGCCCTTGACCTGCTTGTAGATGTGGGCGACGCCCTGATCACGCATCAATTGAAAGACCCGCTTGACGTGGTGCGGCTGCTTTAGCGCGCGACGATAGAGCGGAAGTCCCGACATCTTTACGCCGGCTATCTCAGTGCCGACGCTCACGCAGGAGCGCTCGACGCGAACGAGCACATTCCTGGGGCCCGCGACAGGTGCCGGCACATCCTGCAGGAAAACCTTACCCGACCGAACGAGTAGTTGCTTCACGACCAAACTCCGCGCGTATCAATGACCACCTTGTTGCTCAGATCGGACTGCGCGATCTCGCCGTAGACGCGGTGGTTGACCAGCATGACAACGATGTGAGCCTCGCCTATCGCTCCCTGAATATCGGCCACCATGCTAACATGCTCGCATTTGGCGAGTTTTCCGGGCAGCGCTTCGGCGAACGGCTCGGAAACCAGCAGATTGCACGTATTCCAGCCAGCAACCTCTTCCGCGATCTCCAGTGCCGGACTTTCGCGAAAATCATCCACATCCGGCTTGAACGCCAGCCCCAGCGCCAGAACCTTTGGACGCGCGCCGACGGCCTGCGCGGCGTCGATTGCAATCTTGATTTTGCCGAGGACATAGGACGGTTTCGCGTCGTTGACCTCGCGCGCAGTTCGGATCAACCGAGACTCCCGCGGGGCCGCCTCAACGATGAACCAAGGGTCCACGGCAATGCAGTGGCCGCCTACGCCAGGTCCGGGCTGCAGGATATTCACGCGCGGATGATGATTGGCGAGCCGGATGAGTTCCCAGACATTGATCTCGAGCCTGTCGCAAATGACCGACAATTCATTCGCGAATGCGATACCCACGTCGCGGAACGAATTCTCTGTCAGCTTGCACATCTCGGCCGTCCGGACATTGGTTCGGAGCAGCTTTCCAGTGCAAAAGATCCGGTAAAGTTCTTCCGCACGCGCCGAACATTTCGGCGTGATGCCGCCGATGACCCGATCGTTTTCAACCAGCTCGACAAGGACCCTGCCCGGCAGAACTCTCTCAGGACAATAGGAGATATGGACATCGCAGTCGCCGCCCTGCGAAGTCGGCAAACTCAGATCAGGTCGCAACGAGGCGAGTTGGGTCGCCATCCTTTCGGTCGTACCTGGCGGGGATGTCGACTCCAGGACGACCAGATCCCCCCGCTTCAAGACGGGGGCAACCGACGCGGCAGCAGCCTCGACGTAGCTGAGGTCAGCCTTGCCATCGTGAAATGGCGTCGGAACTGCAATGATGAATGCATCCGCATATTCCGGCTTGGTCGCCGCGCGCAACTTGCCAACCTGTACGGCGCGAGCTGTCACAGCGTCGAGATCGGGCTCGACGATATGTACCTGGCCACGATTGATCTTGGCAACGACCTCTTCGCTAACATCGACGCCAATGACCGAGATGCCTCTCGACGCGAGCACGACAGCAGTTGGAAGGCCGATATAGCCGAGGCCGACCACGCATATCGTCTTAAGCTTGACGTCACTCACAGCTGATCCTCGATCACCTTGCGGATACGCTCTGCCGCCAATCCGTCACCGTACGGATTGATGGCCTGCGCCATCTGCGAATAATGGTTGCGGTCCTTTAATAGCCGGGTTGCTTCCTCGAATATGCGCGCACGCGAAGTCCCCACAAGCATCACTGCTCCCGCCTCAACGGCTTCTGGCCGCTCGGTCGTCTCGCGCATGACGAGGACCGGTTTTCCAAGCGATGGAGCCTCTTCTTGCACGCCACCAGAATCCGTGATGATGAGCGACGAACGCTCCATTAGATAGACGAATGGTTCGTAGTCCAGCGGGTCGATCAGATGAATCCGCTTCTGGTTTCCAAGAAGACGCTGAACCGGAGCCAGAACATTGGGATTGGGGTGAACCGGATAGACGATCTGGACCTTGTGTGCGTTGACGATGTCTATGAGCGCATGACAGATGTTTTCGAAGCCGCCACCGAAATTCTCTCGCCGGTGTCCCGTCACGAGGACGAGCGGCATATCCGGCTCTATGTACTGAAAGCGCGTCTCCAGATCTTTGCGAGCGGCGTCCTTCGTTCGCCGCACCGTCTGAAGCAGCGCATCAATGACGGTGTTGCCGGTCACATGGATATGTGAGGGGTCGACGGCCTCGTTGAGTAGATTCTGCCGGGAGCGCTCGGTCGGCGCGAAATGAAACCGGGTCGCTAGCGTCGCGACCCTTCGATTCATTTCCTCGGGCCAGGGCGCACTCATTGATCCAGACCTCAGGCCGGCCTCTACGTGCCCAACGGGCAATTTGCGATAAAAGGCAGCAAGAGACGCCGCCAGTGTCGTGGCCGTATCGCCATGAACCAGGACAAGATCCGGTTTCTCGACGTCGAGGACGTGACCCACGCCGAGAAGAAGTTTGGCTGTCAGCTGGTCTAGTGCCTGATTCGGCGACATCAGGTTGAGGTCGTGATCAGGCTTGATCGCGAAGAGCTCCAGCACCTGATCCAGCATGCCGCGATGCTGGCCCGTTACACAGACCTTCAGATCGAGGCTAGCGCTCTGCCTCAACTCGGTCACGACCGGCGCCATTTTGATGGCTTCAGGGCGGGTCCCGAATATCGCTATCACTTTCCGCATGTATGGATTTGCTGTCCGCCTCGGCATTCAGCCGGCTTACCCCGGCGGAGCGCTGTGTAGCCAGTCGCGCCCAAATATACAAACTGAAACAGCGCGCTCGATGCCCGAATCGTGCGGATCTTCCAGAAAAGCGATTAAGTTACATAAGCTTAGGGGCGTCCTCGCCCCACGGGGCGCGACGGATCCGACTTGCCACCGGTTGTATCCGATTCTTCTGGTTCCTTTCGCCGAAAGTGCAGCAAAGCCTCCAGCATGGTATCGGCGAGCACAACCCTGTCGTACCGTTTCGCACCTTCAGCCGCGCCCGCAGCAAGCGCGCGTCGGCGCGCAGGATCCCTCGCCAGCCTCTCTATCGCTCCCACGAGAGCCTCGGCACTGTCCGGTTCAATCATCTGCGCAGCGTCCAGCGGTTCGAGCAACCGCTCCAATTCTCCCCGGACATTCGTGATGATTGGGGTGCCCGTGGCCAAGGCCTCAAATATCTTGGACGGAAGAACCGTCCGGAACAGCGGCGTGTTCTTGAGCAGAACCAAAGTCACGTCACTCAAACGCCAATAGTCGACGGTCTCTTCGTGCGATACGCGACCGACGAATGTCAGGTTCCGCAGATGGCGGCGCTGCGCCTGCTGCTCAAGCTCGTCACGCTCGGCACCTGATCCGACGACGATAAACTGCACCTCGGGGAGGCGGGTCATGCATTCGGCGGCGGCGTCAAGAATAAGCTGCAACCCATGCGCCATTCCGACAGTTCCAATGTAGGAGACGACGATCTTGTCCCCGATTCCGAGCTTCTCTCGTAGAGCCTGCGGCGCGGGTCCGGGAGTGAGGCTCCCAAAATCCGCACCATTAGTGACGACTACGATCTTCTTGGCGTCGATCCCGCGCGCGATCAATACATCGCGCGTCGCGTGAGTGACAGCGACGATAAGATCCGACCGCCGATACAAAAATCGCTCGACGAGCCGAACCAGGTTGACAAGCCGCCCCTCCTTCATAGCGCCGACTGCAATGATTGAATCCGGCCAGAGATCCCGCACCTCGAACACGAAGGGTCGGCGGTGAACGCAACTCGCGATCCATCCAGCGACCGCGGCAAAGATGTGCGGCGACGTCGCGACGACGACATCCGGCCTGGCAACGAAGAGCGATGCAAGGCTCGCCGTCACCACAAAGCTCAAATAGTCGAGGATCCGCAGGAGCGCGCCACGATTGGGAAACACCAATGTCGGGACGCGCAAAACGTCCACCGTATCATACACCTCACGCTTATAGAGCGATTGCCGGTAGCCGCCGAACACCTTGCCATCCGGATAATTCGGAAAGTTGGTCAGCATCGTAACTTGATGGCCGCGCGCGACCCAACGCTTCGCGTGCGCGCTGCAGCGGACGGAAGCCGCACTCGCTTCAGGGCGATAATGGTCGGTGACGAAGAGAATATGCAAATCAGAACTCGAATCGGGTTTCGACGTCGATTGGCAGTGTGCCGCTATACCTCCAGGCAAGGACCGGCCGCAAGACGCGCTGGCCGAAGCTTGGAGCGTAGTACCCCTCGGTCAGCAGGCGCTCGGATGCCCCTTGGACCGAGACTCGCAATCCGCCTTGCCCGGGCAGCTCAATTGCCCAACCTCCACCGTCGTCGATCACACTGCCGACTAGCGGGTGCAGGGGAAACCTGCCGACAATCGCGTGATCACCATGCCCAGTGATG
>Ga0105239_10003792_pt1 | contig 18399 bp, 12 predicted proteins | sample KBSC44metaG_FD_92761 | JGI IMG/M metagenome (GOLD analysis project Ga0105239, IMG submission 92761) | Corn rhizosphere microbial communities from Kellogg Biological Station, Michigan, USA - KBS C4-4 metaG | ecosystem: Host-associated > Plants > Roots > Rhizosphere > Soil | place: Michigan, USA...
ATCGCCGTCTGCGGGAAAGACATAGTGAATGGCCAGCCCGCCGCGAGTGCCGAATGGCATGTCATCACTGAAGCGGCCCGCTTCGCTGCGATCGGTCGGCTCGAAAAACGTCTCGGGAGTCGGCATACCGCGGGGACGTTCCAGTGCCACCTGGCTGATCTTGGCGGCAGCATTTAGGTAGCGTTCCGTAAGCGCAGGAGAGAGCGTTAGCGCGTCGGCGTTGTTGTCGAAACCGTAACCGGCAGTATCGGCCGGCAGCATGGACGCCACGTCGATGTCGAGGGCCAGCAGGTCGCGGATTGCGTTCTTGTATTCGGTGCGGTTCAAACGTTGCAAACCTGGGCGTCCTGGATTCGGATTGGCCAAGGCGGCGCGATCAAGTTCCGTTTCCAGATATCGGACTAAGCCGTCCGCCGTCGCCTTGTCCGGACGCGGCATTTTCGCAGGCGGCATGGCGCCCGTCCCCAGCTTGCGAATAACCTTCTCCCAGGCCTCGATGTTCTTCGCCGGCGCGGAGATGTCGAGAGCGGTCAACGCGAGGCCGCCCGACTTCAGCTTGTCGTTGTGGCAGGTATAGCAGTACTTCGTGACCACCGCCTGGTGGGCCGCGGCCGGCGAAGCCGCTGCTGCAGAGGACTGTGGCGTGGCGGCAGACGACGCTGGGGCCGTTGGCTGCTGCGCGTCGCTGCGCACACCGTACCCCACAACAAAGATCGCAAACGTTGCGACAATCAGGAACGTCAACCGGCGTTTCATTTAGCAGCTTCCTCCGGTGGCAGTGCTTCTTTAGGAATCATGTTGGGACACAGACCGGGGCAGGGAATCTCTTTCGCCCCGAGCTTGCGCAGCAGCACCGCGGTTTGCGGTTGCGCAGCGAAGGAATTGCCGTATTCCACGCCGTCGGCCACGGCCAGCGGCGTGCGGCCGCTCTTGTCGACCACATCGAGCTTCGCCCCGTGGTCGAACAGATATTGCACCACGCTGTTGGCCCCCCGGTAGGCCGCGGCGTGCATCGCCGTCTCGCCGGTGTCGGCCACGAAATTCACATCCAGGTGCTGTTCTTCCACCAGAAGCTTGACCGCCTCCAGCACTTCGGCTTCACTGGCCCTGTCCTGGTTCGATGCCCACGCGATGCCGGCGGCCGCCATGAGCGGCGTGATGTTGACGCCGGTGTTGATTTTCGGATCGGCGCCATTGGCCAACAGAAGCCGCATTACTTCGACGTCAGCCGAGTAGGACGCAAGCAGCAACGCGGTGGCGCCCACCAGACGACGCCGGTAGCGCGCGCCCTCCCAGCGAGGCTCCATGTCGGTGTTTCGGCCATTCACGTCGGCGCCGTGCGCCAGCAGCGATTTGATGATGCGAATCCGGTCGATGTTGACAGTAATGAGGATGTCGCTGACGTGCCAGTTGGCGACGTGCACAGCGGCCTGAAGGGGGCGGCCCCAGGAGTTATTCCGCCCGTTGCCCCCTTCGCTGCCGACGTCGCGGAGCTGCTCGCGGAAGCTCGGCGTCTGGAGCTTGAGCTTCACTTCGGCCGCTTTGCTGCCGGTAACCGTCACCTCCGTGGTGCCGCCTTCCGCGTTTGGATCAGCGCCCTTGTCGAGAAGCAAGTCGACCAAATCCGCGTGGCCGTTGATGATTGCAACGAGCAGAGGCGTCGCGAAATCGCCAGCTCTCTTCTCGTTGACATCGGCGCCGGCTGCGAGCATCGCCTGCACACTGCGCAGGTCTCCCTTGCGCACGGCGAACAAAAAGGGCGTCGTTCCGGCGTGGGACTTTGCGTGGAGGTCGGCGCCTAACTCCAACAGTGCCGTCACCATTGCGCTGTCGCCATCGGCGGCTGCCCACATCAGCGCCGTTTGGCCATTCCAGTTCTCCTTCGCGTTCACGTCAGCACCGGCCCGCGCCAGCAACTTCACCGCGTCGATCTTCGACGAACGGGCGGCATGCATCAGCGGCGTCTCGCCGGAGTTCACGAAGTTAATCGGATCGTTCGGCTTTGCGCCCGCATTCAGCAGGATATCGAGCACGGCCGCGTTGCCATGTTCCGCGGCGATAGCAAGTGGCGTAACGCCATACCTGTTCTTGGCATTGACATCCGCGCCAGCACGGATAAGAGCGGCCGCCGAATCGGCGTCGCTCTTATAGGCGGCCCAGTGGAGCGCGGTCGCTCCGTCGGGCTGCGGGGCGTTCACATCTACCTTACTCTTTAGCAGCGCCTGGACGGCCTGCGCATCGCCATGTTGCACCGCATCGGCGAGCGGCGACGGTTCCGGGGTTTTGACCACTATATCCGCGGCGCCCAATCTGACCGCCAGCACAGCCAGCACTGCTCCGAGGCGCCGTAGTTTGGATAACATACAAGATCCCCTAAGTTCTTATGTTAATAGTGTTAAATCAGTTTTTCAACTTTGTCGTTTGGCGAGAATGGCCGCGGTCACCCCCGTGGTCCGATCGAACCAGGAGTGGATACTCGATTTTATCTGCGCCACGCCGGCGACGGGTCGAGGTATTCGCGTCGTAGCGGTTGTGGATGCCTTTACGAGAACGCCTTCCCCGGAAGTCGGCACTAACTGAGGGTAAGGTCACTTGGATTGTGCCTTTCGTTCTAAGGTTCGGCCGGGGGAACCCGCTTTGGCCGCCGGTCCTTCAGGACTGATCACCGCGCCGCCTTGATTTACGGTAGGGTAAAGAAGATTTTCCGATCCCGTTCGTTAAACGGAGGTGAGTCAAGTGAACCGACGCGAATTTTCCAGCCTTCTCGGCGGTGCGGCGGCCCTTTGGTCAAAGCGCGTGTATTCGCAACAGCAAGCCGCGCCATCTAGCCCGATTCGCCGAGAATGGCTCGACCGGCGCAAGGAGCCGATTCTCGAACCGGGATTGCCGATTATCGATCCGCACCATCATTTGTGGCAGCGCCCTGGATGGCGCTATTTGCTCGATGACCTGCTGCTGGACACCGGCAGCGGTCACAATATTGTTGCCACGGTATACATGGAAGCGAGTTCGATGTATCGCGATCGGGGCCCCGAGGAAATGCGGCCTGTCGGCGAGGTTGAGTTCGCCAATGGCGTCGCGGCTATGTGCAGCAGTGGCGTCTTTGGCAAAACCAGGGTCGCCGCCGGCATTGTTGGACACGCGGATATGATGTTGGGCAGCCGTGTCGAGCCGGTCTTGACCGCGCTGATGCGCGCGGGCGGCGATCGCTTTCGCGGGATCCGCCATGGTGTGTCATGGGAGGCCGAGGCTGCCACCCTTAGACCTAATCCGAGTACCCGCGCCGGGATGCTGGCCGACCAAAAGTTCCGGGAAGGCCTCGCGGTGGTCGACCGTCTTGGCCTTTCCTACGATGTGTCGCTTTACCATACCCAGATCAGCGAAGTCGCCGATCTCGCGAGCGCTTTGCCCAATATCCGAATCGTCCTCAATCACGTCGGTGGCGTTCTCGGACTGGGCTCATATCGCAGTAAGCGTGACGAAGTGTTTGCCCTCTGGTCCTCCTCGATCAAGGCTCTGGCTGCCCGGCCCAACGTATTCGTCAAGCTCGGCGGACTGGGTCAGAGCTACACTAGCTTGCGCTTCGACGAGGACGCCGAACCGCCATCGGCAGAGATGGTGGCCGCCCGATTCCGCCCCTACATCGAAACATGCATCGCAGCGTTTGGGACGCCGCGCTGTATGTTTGAGAGCAACTTCCCCGTCGACAAGATCTCGTACAGTTATCACGTATTCTGGAATGCTTGCAAGCTGATGGCAAAAGGTGCCAGCAGCACCGAAAAGGCCGATCTATTTGGAGGCGCGGCGACGCGGTGTTACCGCCTCAACGTAATTGGCTGACGGCAGTATATAGGCCGAAGTGAGCACTGACAATGCGACCTACGGACGAAGTAAGCGGGTGCGGATTTCTTCAGCGTGTCGGCAGCGAGGTTGGCAGGCCGGCGACTATCCCGCCCAATGCATCCACGCTCGCTGTGGAGGCACCATCCTTAACAAAAATCTCCATCACCGTGGCCTGCGTTGACCCTAGGTTCCTGAATCCGTGCGGCGTGCCGCCTTTGATGTAAAACGCTTGCCCAACCGGGGCATCCACCGGCTTGTCGGACCCGACGGTGAGCTGGAGCTTCCCCGTAAGGGGAATGAACAAGTGAAACTTAACGTCGTCGTGCTGATGCACGGCACGGGTAGTCCCGGCCTTGATCTCGACGCGCGTGGCGCGAACGTCGGGGCGTTCCCAAAGCCTCACCGGCGTGTAACCTGGATCGGCCTTCTTGCCGTTATCGGGTGCTTGGGCCGTCGCCGGCACGCAACACAGCCCGGCGATCAGCGCCAATCCTGAGACGTATCTCCACATAAATGTCATGCCTCCTGGGATTCACATGATAACCCGGATGTGGTCTTTGTCTCCGCGATCCTAAATTCCAAAGCTCTTCTCAGATTTGCTTAATAGTAGCGGAGCCATTACCGCCACCGCCGTTTAGGCAGACCGATGCGCCTTCAAGAAGGAATGGATTTGGCGCACCGCCAGGGGAATCCGCTCTTTGGGCTCTTTCCAGGGGAAGATGCTCACTTCGGCTTTCGGCGCAAGCATCGCACACTCCATGGCTACGGCGTATGGATGAGCCGGGATATCATCCGGCAGGATCAGTACAGGCGTCTGGCAATTGCGCACGAAATCGCGTGTCACTGTGAAGACGAAGTCGGGGTTGGTGCGGTACATCTTGGTCAGAAACTTGTCGACCGTTTCCATCGTGATTTCGGGCCGACGTTTGACCAATTCCGGACCCCAGCCCTTCATATTGGTTTCGTAGAAAAGGTCGCGCATCTCCGGACGCGACCCGCTGGGCTGCGCCAGCACGCCCGCGACAATACGATCAGGCGCCCGACGCAATAGGTTCCAGATGAAGGGGCCGCCAATGCAGAAGCCCAGCACCATGAACTTATCGATACCCAGATGGTCCATCAAACCGAGATGGTCATCGGTATAGGAATCCCATGGCCGGTCGATTTCGAGCGGTCCGGAGGACTGGCCGCTATTGGCGTTGCGCAGGTCCGACGCGATGCAGCGGTACTCTCTCTTGAACTCCTCAATCGGGTTAAAGGGGCTGCCGCTGGTCAAGCCGGAGATCGTCGAGTTCAATCCTCCACCGGCGATTAGCAACAACGGGAAGCCAGAACCGGCTTCTTCGTAGTGGATGCGAACAGGGCCTTTATCGTAGAAACGCATGGCAGTTCCCCCTTTCCCAGTCTGCTGAGCAAACACGCGAGGCACTTCGGCCGTCGCCAGCGCTGCGGCGCCCGCTGCCAGTATGGTGCGTCTGGTCGAACCCATGATCGGCGCCCCTCCTTAGGTCAAACTGGTTTAGCTTAATATAATCGATCAGAACCTACGGCGCACGCAAGCGATCCGTCCCCGGAGATCCGCAAACAGTATCTGATCCTCATATAGGTATAGGCTCCGCCGTCCGGAGTCGCAGAACAACAACAGAGGAACTTTCGTTTGCCTACTCGTGGTTACTGAGCGGAGTGTTGTTGATCGGGATCATGATGTGCGCGCCCGGTGTGCCGGGGAGCATCATCCAGGGCAGCCCTTTGCCTTTCAGGGCAGCGTCTCGCTGGGAAACCGTGGAGACTCCCACCATTTCCGGCGTGGCGTTGGGGACGGACATGATCCAGAGCAGCTTGATCCGTTTATCGTCATCTGAATAGCGATAGTTGATCAGGCCGTACGGAGCGGGCTTGATTTTGCCTTCCTTGGTGGCCCGCTCCATCGCCGTAGTGATCTCCTGCCGTGACATTTTTTTCGCTTTCAGTTTGGCCTGGAAGTCGCGCCGGTCAGCGGTTATTTTGTTGTAACAACGCGTGAAGCCGTCCTCGGGGTTCTTCGGCATGCACTCGACCATGTTGCTGCCCGGGCGCAGGATCTTGCGATCGCCTTTCTCATCGTAGACGTAAATCGCGGCGTCGGCACGCAGATCCTCTGGCAAGGGGAGAACAGCCTTTGCGATCTCATCAGCGGTTTGAGCCATCACGGCGGCCTGGCTGATGAGAATGAAGAACCATGCTCCAGCCAAGCCAGCAAAACGCTTCACTTCTCTTTTCATATTCGAACCCTCTCGTAAACGCTACTTAACATAGTATGCGGGCGGAAGGGCTGCTGAGCAACCCGAAAGCGCTGCGAGATTCAATGCCTGTGGCAGTGCCATTGGTATTGGCGAAAGCCAACACGTAGCAGTTAGCATTACGACTTTTCCAGCCTGATTGCCTTCAGCGGCGTGGAAAATTCTTGGCCAGGTAGTCTATCACTCTCCGCAGCTCATCGTCCGTTCCGACGGCGCCCTTATCCACCATGGCTGCCACTTCGTTCTCCCACCCAGCGCGATTCATTCCGAGGGTCGCGAATACGGTCGCTCCATGGCATTTGGTACACATCCGGACGACAATTGCTTTTCCATCTCCATCGGGCAAAGATTCTTGGTTTCCGGTTGCTGCCTCTCTTGAGCGTGCGCTGACGGAACGATCCGCCTGCGTCGCAGATGCGACCTCTTGCTTCTCAGACAAGGAGAAAGCGATGAGACCGTCGGCGGTTTTATCCGCGGTGTTCGCAAGCATCCTGAAACGATTCGTGCCACCGGCAGCAATGACCACATATTGCTTGCCATCGCGGCCCATAAATGTCATTGGTACCGAGTCACCAGTAGCTTCGAGCCTGGTCATCCAAAGTTCTTCGCCGGTTCGCGAATCGAATGCCCGAAACTTGGAGTCGGTCGTCGCGGCAATAAACACCAAGCCGCCGGCCGTCACGATCGATCCACCCATGTTGGGCGCGCCCGCATTTTTAAGCCCCTGAGCTTCCACCTCGTCATAGCTGCCAAGTGGTCTTCGCCAGACAATATCGCCGGTATTGGCATTCACCGCGGTGAGTTCGCCCCAGGGAGGCTTCTGGCATGGATACTGATCCTGATCGATAAACCGCGTGTACCCGCCTGTGTTGCGATAGGGCATAGGCGCGCCGGCCGCCGCCTTCACCATCTGGCCGACACCGCCGAGGCTGCTGGTGTTCACATATATATAGCCGAGCTCCGGATCGAAAGAGACGCCGCCCCAGTTTCCGCCGCCCATCGTACCCGGCATCAGCAGGGAGGGCGTGGTGCCGAATGGTGTGTAGGGTCCCTCGAAACGCAACCGGCTAAACCACTCGTCACAAAACTTTTGGGATTCGGGCGTTCGGTTAGAGATGTCCTCTTTCGTCATGTTCATTCGAGCCAAAGGAGGCGGCTTAATGGGAAACGGCTCGGTTGGCCACGACTCCTCACCGGGCGTGTCACTCTTGGGCACAGGTCGCTCCTCGACGCCAAAAACGGGCTTGCCAGTAGTTCGATCGAGGATAAACAATAGGCCCATTTTCGTGATCTGCGCCACGGCTGGGATGGTTTTACCGTCGCGCTTCACGTCGATCAACGCGGGCGGAGCGCTAATATCGTAGTCCCAAAGATCGTGGTGAACCATTTGGTAATACCAGTGCAGTTTGCCAGTAAGGGCATCCAGAGCGACTACGCTATTCGCGTACAGATTGGTCCCCTTGCGGTCCGCGCCGTAAAAACTATCCGCGGCATTGCCGATCGGCAGGAAGACCAGCCCACGCTCGCTATCAATGGTCGCGTTGCCCCACAGACTTGGTCCGGAGCGATCCTTCCATCCGTTCGGTCCCCAGGTTTCGTTGCCCGGCTCGCCAGGCCGCGGTACGGTGTGAAAGGTCCACAGAAGTTTTCCGGTCCGCACGTCGAATCCTCGCGGGTCACCACTCGGTCCGAGGGTTGGTCCTTCCTGCGTCGACGGGCCGACAATCACGACATTGCGATAGATCGCAGGTGGGGAGCTAATTCCGTAAGCAGCTTTAGGAAAGTTGTCCGTGAAGCCGGCGCGCAGATTGACGGCGCCGTTGTCTCCGAATCCAATCACCGGTTTCCCCGTCTTGGCATCCAGCGCTATCAGCCGCCCGTCTCCAGTGCCGAACAGTATCCGCGGCGGGTTCTGCCGATCACCCGGCCAATACGAAACTCCGCGATGTTCGCGGCCGTTGGACTTAGGGTTGTATCGCCAGATCTCCTTGCCGGTCTCCGGAACCAGGGCGACGATGTTCTGGTTCTGGGTCGAAAAGTACAGGACGTTATCGACCAGGATTGGAGTCGCCTCAAACGATCGGCCCTTTTCGCCGGTGTGATAGGTCCAGGCGCGCTGTAAACGAGTTACGTTCGCTGTATTGATTTGAGCGAGCGGCGAATAACGAGTCCCGCCGGGATCGCGTCCATATGCGGGCCAGTCGTCCTTTTGAGGAATCACCTGCGGAAATACCGGCAGTAAAGCCCCGGCGGTTACGAATGCAAGCAATAGACGCATGATATCAATCAAAATGCAATTTTACTGCGAACTGCATGTTCGCACACATTTCGACTCTTAATTTGCTAGCGGGTTTGCGCTGACTGTGTCGGCTGATTCACCAATACGGGTTGAGTGTAGGCGCCGTCGCCAGCCGAATCCCACACCGCGAACCGGACCCATTTCTTACCAGTAGCATCGAAAGGAATTTTGAACTCATGCGATCCGAAAGGCGGCAAGTCCGTCGCGGGAATGATCTGTCGGTCGACCTTCTTGCCGTCGCTCCAGACCAACTCCGCGAATTCCGGCGGAAATGTCCATTCGACGTTGGCTGTGTAGACACGCCGGGCGCCGGTGCCCGATACGCCATAGTTACGGAACAGCACCTCGCCCGTGGTGCCGTAGAAATTGCCTGTGCGCATTGCGTCCAGGACCGTGCCCCAACCCTCATTGAAGGACGGCACGCGATCAAGTTTGATGTAGTTGACCGCCAGAAAAGGATAAGTTTCGTCATCCGGCCATTTGGTATAGGTGTCTCCTTCGGCCAGCATGTACTTGGGCCGCGGAGCCCAGTTGCTCGAATCATCCATCACGCCAAAACAACGAATTTCGCACAGTCGCTTCTGTGACAGATCCACCGGCAAAGATTCCCACGACGCGCCGATGTCCCGGTCGCTAAGAAAGAAGTCTTGATCGCGGTATCCATCCGGATAGCCAGCCGTATTCTTGGTCCGCGGGTGGGTCGAATACCAGATACCGTTTTCCCGGTTCAACAGTTCCATGACGTCCTTCGCCGAGCCGAGGTGATAAACCTTACCGTATGTTGGATCGTTCTCCATGAACTGCTGGCTGGCCGGCCGCGTTGGCGCATGCGAATAATAAACCGGGTGAGGCGTAAGCATCCACCAGTGCCCGCCCAGGTAGGCATTGGGTTCCTCGCCCGGGATGAACAACAAATCGCGATCGGAAATACGAGCAGATCCCTCAAAATAAACTTTCTGTTCCATGAACCGTTTTGGCCCGGGATCTCTCGGGTCGGAATCGTCATGGAAATCGCCCAGGTTCACGATATTGATTCCCAGAGCGTGGAACACATCCACCCAGGGTGGCCGGTAATCCAGAGTATCTCGGTCACGCAGCAGTTCGTTGAAATCCAGATGGAAATGGCTGGCCATCACCTTGTATCCGGGCACCGGCTTAAACACGTCATCGTGCGTATAGGCCATAACCTCCTGCTGAGCCGAGCGATCGCCCTCCGGGCTCAAGTAAAAATAGACCGCCATGTGCTGCATGGTGCCAGCCGGCGCATTGTACAGAGCGTAGTTATCCCAGTGGCCCTCCGATGTGGCGCTGCGCCGTTTCCATTCAGCGTCGGTGACTCCCCAGGGATGGAATCCCTCTCCTTTCTCAGGCTGCAACGCGCCCACGGCAAAAGCTCCGTCGCTGTCTTTGCGGTAATAAACGTAGCCCAGGTTGATTTCATCTTCTCGCGCAAAGAAAAACTTGTGCGGAGGAGGAAAAACGGCCAGCGATCCGCTAGCGGCGTCCACGATGGCCAGCCGGTTACGCGCGCGCAAGGCCACTGGCTCCGTGTTGATCGCGCCTCCGAACTCGTACTTCTGCCACGCGCGTGCTGAGTCGCGCCACGCCACGGCCGGGTGCTTTGCGATGTCGAAACCTTTTAGGCCGGCGCTATAGATATATGCGACGCTGGGCTCATTGGTTTTCGCGATCGCCTCCTGCCGCAGCAGGTTGGAGCCGCGGTAAACCGTGTATTGCAGCTCGCCGGAGAAAATGCCCATTTCCAGGCCGGAGAACGTGACTGCTAATCTAGCCCCCTCCGAGGTCACCTTACAGCTGTTGGAATGAAAGCTGGCTGCCGAGCGCCGGACTTCACTCGGGTCGCGCGGTAGAGGATAAGAATCTCCTTTACCCGGAACTCCAGGTACCACTAAAGGCGCGTCCCAGAACGTATTCCATTTCTCCTTGTCGTACAATTCTTGAGTCACTTCAATGTTAAGAAGCTTAAATTGAGCAGCCTGTGCCATCGACATGCGTCGCTTGCCGCTGGTTACATGAAACTCCGGCTGGAGAGCGCTCCCGAGTACAATCCACTGGCCTCCATTTTTTCGCACTGCCAATTCTTGCACTTGAGGCTGGCCATCTCGGATCGTAAAGCTGGCACGAAGCTGTTCGCTCCGCTCGCCTTGCCATGTCAGGTCAAGAATTCCCTCACGCTGGGTTGCCCGCAAGCCGTCGGCGGGTTTGTATCCGCTGACATCGCAGGAAACGCCTTGGCCGGCCGCGAAGGCGGCACAAAGCATTGCCGAGCAGAGATTGATAGCAAGTTTCATGCAACTCCTCCTTTTATCAAGCGTGGTGCTTCTTTGAATCATACCGGCTTTGGCGGAGCGCGTTGGAAGGGGGACCCGAGCTCGGCACTCCCGACAGATCCTTTCTGACGGCGGCGCCTTGAGCAATCCGCCCAACTCGCGCAGTTGTCGACCATCCTTCCATTGGTCCAACCTTGGACTATTCGCCCTCAGGTCGATGCCGAGTCTGGTCGTTGACAGCCGTCCGGATGCGCTGTAATCGAGTTTCTACCCTTATCGCAAAAATGTTCCGCGCTTTCGCTATGTCACGTCGTTCTGCCCGCGGCGCCGCCGCATTGAGCCGCACACGGACTGTATAATGCATCCATGCGATCGTTCCTTCTGATGACGGTTGTTTCTGCCGCCGCATTATCGGCCCAGCAGCCTGGGACTGGTTCGCTGACCGGGAAGATTCTCGATCCCGACGGGGTTCCAGCTCGGGGACTTCCGGTGCAGGCCGTGAATCTGACAACCCGGGCTGTATACAAGGCCACCGTCTCCACGCAAGGCGAATTTTCGATTGCGCAACTCCCGGCGGGGACGTACCAGTTCTCGACTCTAGTATTGGCAAATCGCATGCTGCCTTATGTTCAGGATGATTTGAAGATCGCTTCCGGCCAGACAGTCAAATTCGAAATTCGCATGCAAGAGGGCATCACCCTCAATACCTTGGGTGACGGACGCGACTATTTTCGCGAGGTAGCCGCGGCAACTCACGTGGTTGCGCCGAAAGGAGAAACGCCGCGTATGCCCGACGGCCAGCCGGACTTCTCCGGCTATTGGACCGGAGCGGGCGGATCGAGCGATCTTGGCGCGCCCGATTTCCAGGATTGGGCGGAAGCGCTCTCGAAAGAAAGATATGCGAACGATCTCAGAGATTTGCCCGGTACGCGATGCCAGCCGAACGGTGTGGTGCGGACCATCTTCCAGGGCAATGCGCAAAGATTCCTGGAGACTCAGGGACTATTGGTGATGTATGCCGAGGGCCAGCTCCCGCGCCAGATTTACCTCGACGGGCGAAGCCATCCCAAGGATCCCAACCCGGCTTGGCTGGGACATTCGATTGGACGTTGGGAGGGAGACACGCTGGTGGTGGATAGCGTGGGTTTCAACAACAGACCCTGGGTCGACTCGAGTCACTCGTTAACGGAAAAACTGCATCTGGTGGAGCGGTATCGCCGGCCGGATCTTGGCCATTTGGAGTTGGAGATGATCGCCGAGGATGCGGGAGCGCTGAAATCGCCCTGGACGATCAGGCGCACCTACGTGCTCGATATAAATGATGACATTATGGAATCCGTCTGCACGGAAAACGAACGGGACGCGCAGCATATACTCCCGAAGTAGAACTCATTTCGCCACCACTCTGGGCAGCGTGGTGCCGCCCACCAGGCCCATGCGCCCGCGCGGCGTGAACAGCCAGTCGCGGTCTTAAAAAATGAGCTTTTGGCCGAAACGTTTAGTTGGCAGCCGAAGGGCGATACGGAAATTCGCTTGGCAGGCAGGACGCCAAAATGAAAGTCGGATCTATATTCAAGGCGCTGGGCTCGATCGCCATTCTTGCCATTTCATCTCCACTCGTCTCACAAACCAAAGACAAACCAACTGAGTCCGAGCACCGAACCGGTCCTCACGGTCTACAGGGGTGGACACTGGAATCGCCTTGGCCCGATTCAAGCTACGGCGATGAGCGCTTTGCGTTCACTCTCGTGCTCGCGCGCAAGGGCCACAGGCCACGCCGCATTGAGGGATCTCCGATTATCTGGAAATGGATGTTCTGGGCTGACGGTCGGCAGGTGGCATATGAAACTGGGCCCCTGCACTTTGGAATGTCGTGTGTTCTCGCCGACGCGAAGACCGGACGCCAGTTGGAAATATTGGACTGCTATCATAAACTGCCCGCGAATGTTCCGGCGTGGGTTAGTGCATTGAATCCATAGCTGCTACAGCGCTGGACCAGAGAAGAGTGAAAATCAACGCGCGGCGGCTTGCTGCTTTCTAAGTGACATGCTCGTCCTTACTAACTAAGAGTAGACTCTTATCAGGGCGTGACTCTTACTGCGTGACTCTTACGGCGTTGACACGCAAAGTACTGCCAGATAATCTCGAAAGGGAGGTTGCGCATGCGTCCATGGGTCTACTCGTCCGTTCTGATTCTGGCTGGAATGGCGCATACAGCAATGGCCCAGGCCCCCGCCGCTGCCGGTGAGGAGCTATTCGAACAGAAAATTCGTCCGGTCTTGGTAGCGAAGTGCTACGCGTGCCATTCGAGCCAGTTGAAGGCACCGATGGGCGGTTTGACAATGGACACTAAGGCCGGTCTGGCCGCGGGTGGCGCGCGCGGCGCCGAAGTGGTGCCAGGAAAACCCAGCGAGAGCCGCCTTCTGCGAGCGCTCAGTTATACGGATAATAATCTTCAAATGCCGCCCTCCGGAAAATTGGCAGATAGCGTCATCGCCAATTTCCGCCAGTGGATCGAACTGGGAGCTCCGGACCCGCGGAAGGACGCAGTGACTGCGGGCGGCGCTCGCACTCCGCTGAAAGGCATGAGCATCGCGGATGGACGGAAGTGGTGGTCGTTCCAGCCGGTGAAAGAACTCCCGGCCCCAGTGGTTAAGAACACGACCTGGCCTCGTACCAAACTGGATGCTTTCATCCTATCCAAATTGGAAGAAAATAAACTGAAACCCGCGCCCGAGGCGGACAAGCGGATTTTAGTCGAGCGCGCCTACCTCGACTTGGCGGGCATTAAGCCGACATATACCCAAGTACAGGCATTCGTGAAAGACTCGGGTCCCAATGCCTACACCAAACTGATCGAAGAGCTTTTGGCCTCCCCTCGTTACGGAGAACGCTGGGGCCGTCGCTGGTTAGACGTAGCCCGGTACGCGGAGGACAATTCGACGTCTGAAGCCACGAATCCGCCGTTCGCCTTCGCATGGCGTTATCGGGACTGGGTGATCGAGGCCATGAACAAAGATGTGCCGTACGACAAGTTCATCAAACTTCAGTTGGCCGCCGATCTCATGCCCGGAACGCCGCGCGACGATTACCGTGCTCTGGGGTACCTTGGCGCTGCCCCCGTATATCATAAGGAGCCGCGCCTATCCCAAGAGGTTCTCTATACCTTCGCCACCGATGACTGGGACGAGCGAGTGGACGCCGTCGGGCGGGGTCTGCTGGGACTGACGATTTCATGCGCACGCTGTCACGATCACAAATTCGATCCGATCAAACAGACGGACTACCAGGGACTGGCTGGCGTGTTCGCTTCTACCATGCGAGCAGAACGTCCGACGCGCGCCGATATTGATCCGAAGCTTGAGACCCGTTACCTCTGGGTTCAACAGCGCCTGTTCGATATTAACGTCATGGCGGGTATTCTTGCGAATGAAAAGCAGACTAATAAGGAATGGGCGGCCAAGAAACTCGAAGGAATGAAGATTGAGCAGCAGAAGTTGCTGGCCGAAGTACAGACGTTGAAGGACCGCTATCCGGAGTTGGTGGCACACGTGGCCAAGATCGGCACAAGATCGGCGCCTCTCCCCGTTGCTCTTCAGGCGGATACAAACGCAGCGACTCCCGGAACTGCTGTGGGAAGGCCCGGAAGGCGCGGTCCAACCGCCTCCGACGAGCCGTTTATGAACAGTGTTTACGATGCTGCTCTCTACGTGGACGGCAAGGATCCGTTCATGACTGAGATGGACTATCGGCCGGGTGAAGCTCGCGACCTTCCGCTCTTCAAAGCCGGAAACGTGGCCAACCCTGGCGACATCGTTCCTCGCCACTTTCCGACGGTCCTCGCCAAGTCTGAAGAAGAAAGCAAGTTCCTGCAAGGATCGGGGCGGGCGGAACTCGGCGACAAGATTTTCAGCGATGCGGCCCCTCTCGCGGCCCGCGTGATCGTGAACCGCGTTTGGGATTGGCATTTCGGCAAGCCGCTGGTGGGCACTCCCAGCGACTTCGGAACACAGGGAGATAAGCCCACTCATCCGGAGCTGCTCGACGACCTTGCAGCGAGGTTCATCGCCAATGGCTGGTCTCTCAAGTGGCTGCACCGGGAAATCATGCTGTCCTCAGCCTACCGGCAATCCAGCGCTCCCCGCGAAGAGGCCGAACAAGTGGATTCCACGAACAAACTTGTATGGCGCATGAATCCGCGGCGGCTGGACATTGAGGCGTACCGCGACTCGATCATGCATGCCTCGGGCACCCTCAGTGATAAGCTTTACGGTCCATCGATCGATTTCGACGATGCGGATAACAACCGGCGCACCGTGTACGCGCGTATCAGCCGGGGACGACTCAACACAGTTTTGCGCCTCTATGATTTCCCGGACCCGATGCAGAGCAGCCCGGGGCGGGACTTGACTACCACACCGCTACAGCAGTTGTTTGTAATGAACAGTCCCTTCATCCAAAAGCAAGCGGAAGCGTTCGCTCACTCGGTGGATCAGGAAGCGGACAACCCGGCAAAAATCCGCAAGCTATTCGAGACGATCTTGCTACGCGATCCGAGCCCGAAAGAGTTGGATCTGGGCACGACATACTTGTCCCAGTCGACGCTCGCGCAATATGCACAGGCTTTGCTTTCCCTAAACGAGGTGATTTTTTGGCCATGACAACTTCGCGGCGTGAGTGGATTCAGTCTCTTTGTGGCGGACTTGGTTCGGTCGGGTTGCTGGGTTCGTTGGCGAGTCAGTCGGCCAAGGCTGCATCGCTGGGACATTACACCGGGCCGGCGATTGCCGCCAAGGCGAAACACGTCATTTTTCTTTTCCTGACTGGCGGGCCTTCGCAGTTGGACATGTTCGATCCGAAGCCGATTCTTGCGAAATACGCGGGGCAGCGTCCTGCCGCCGTGAGTGGCTTTCGCACGGAGCGTGAGACCGGCGGACTGCTGCCGTCCCCGTTTCAGTTCAAGAAATACGGGCGAAACGGCGTGGATGTCAGCGAACTGTGCCCGCAAATCGCCTCCGTCATCGACGATGTCTGTGTCATCAAGTCGATGTACACGTTCAACCCGACTCACACACAGGGCAAGAACCTGGCACACTCCGGGAGCATTTTGGCTAACCGGCCCAGCATTGGTGCGTGGGTAACTTATGGACTGGGTACCGAGAATGAAAATCTTCCCTCTTTCGTTGTGCTCAGCCCGAACACAGAAGGAAGCTCGCTGTGGCGCGCCGGGTTTCTCCCATCCGAGTATCAGGGCGTCCCATTCAACTCGAGCGAGACGGACCCCGAGAAGATGATCCGCGACCTGCGCAACCGGCAGTTGGATCCGCAGGCACAGCGTAAGCAGCTTGATCTCATCCAGGCGATGAACCGGGACTACTCCGACAGCTTCGGGCCCGACTCGTTCCTTGACGGCCGTGTGAAGGCGATGGAATCGGCTTACCGCGTGCAATTTGAGGCAATGGATGTGTTTGATGTCCGTAAGGAGTCCGATGCAATCCGCGAAGAGTACGGGAAGAACAGCTGGGGCAACAGTTGCCTGCTGGCCCGCCGTCTGGTGGAACGTGGTGTCCGCTATATCCATCTATACCCGTCGGGTGCGCCCGACCCGATCGTTCGCCCAGATTGGGACGACCACAAGAATATTTTCACCTCGCTTCAGACGCGCTGCCCTAACATGGACCAGGCTGCGGGCACTCTGATCCGCGATCTGAAACGGCGTGGCCTGCTGGATGAAACGCTGGTGGTGTGGGGCGGTGAGTTCGGCCGCACGCCGGTTTCAGAAGCCGGCGACGGGCGCGATCACAATCCTTATGGCTACACGATGTGTCTGGCGGGCGGCGGCGTAAAAGGCGGCATGGCCTACGGCGCCACCGACGAATTCGGATTCCGCGCGGTGGAAAATCGTGTTTCCATTCACGATCTGCACGCGACCATCCTGCATCTGCTGGGAATGGATCACGAGAAGTTGACGTATCGCTACGCGGGCCGCGATTTCCGCCTTACCGACGTATACGGCGAAGTGGTGAAGGACATCATCGCCTAAGCTCGTCTTCCATACGCGTGATCAGTAAGCGGCGTGACATAGCATGATCGCGATCAGCAAAATTTGAAGCTTCTGGAATTCACCATCCGGAGCAAAGATACTGTCTGGGTGCGCCGTAATACAGGACTTAAGGGCCGGCTGATCGGTTCTCCGGTTTAAGAACCCTACCTTTTGCTTGGTTCGACGGCTGTGATTTTCACTCTGTGGTTTGGCGCCAATCAGGCCTGATCGCTGTATACTTGAAGCGAAAATGGAGGCAGAATGCGTTTTCAAGATCTCCCCTTTGTAGTAGCGCTGGCGGTGGTTACCTCGCTGACGGCGGGACGAATCGCGGCCCAGACACAAACGGTAAGCGCAAAAGCCAAGACAGCGGGCCGGTCTTGGACGCCGCCGCGCGCCCCCGATGGCCACCCGGATCTTCAGGGAGTCTGGGCCAATAATAACGCAACACCGCTCCAACGGCCGAAGGCGTTAGGAGGCCGCACAACTCTTACGGATGCGGAAGTGGCAGCACTGAGAAAAAAGGCTGCTGAGCTCTACGACGGTAAGGGTGACACCGAGTTCGGCGACACGGTTTTCGAGACCGTGTGGACAGCTGTACAGAATCACGAATCCGGCAGCCACAAAAAGGGACTCAATGGCGTGGATGCTAAGACCGGCTTCGACGCCTCCACCGGCGACTACAGCTCTGCCTGGATTGTCGGCAGGGACTGGGATAACAGAACTTCGCTCATCATAGATCCGCCGAACGGCCTCCTCCCGGAGATGACACTGGCGGGGAAACAGGCACAAGCTAATCGCAAGTCGTATGACGAGTCGTCGGTAGGCGGAAAGCGCCCTGACAGCTACGAGGATCTATCGCTCGGGGTGCGATGTATCACGTTCGGATCACCACGGCTTCAAGCGGGTTACAACAGCTATTATCAGATTCTGCAGACGCGAGATGCGGTAGCTATCCAAATGGAGATGGCTCACGATGTCCGCATCATTCCGCTCGATGGGCGTCCTCATTTGCCATCCGCGATCCGGACATGGCTCGGAGACTCGCGCGGCCGGTGGGAAGGCGATACGCTCGTCGTCGACACGACAAACTATAGGGCAGGAGCCTTCATGAATGCCAGCGAGAAGCTTCACGTGATTGAGCGCTTTTCGCGGACGGGTCCAGATGTTCTTCAGTATCAGGTCACCATTGATGATCCGGAGACTTGGACGAAACCGTGGACTGTAATGATCCCGCTACGGCATTCCAAAGATCCGATCTACGAGTACGCATGCCACGAGGGGAATTACGGTATGGCAGGCATTTTAGCGGGAGCCCGCGCCGAAGACCAGAAAGACCAGGAAAAGTCAGGAGCTACTGGCTCGAGGTAATGCTTGTTTTCACCGCATCAAAGGTGCGCGTGACCGTCAAGCTGGCTTCGGAGAACGGTCGAACGAGATGAAAAATTATTGGGTCATCTTTCTGGCGCTTCTATCGATTCCAGGCGGAGCCGTGGCGCAGGATCTGGCTGCGGGTCAGAAGCAATTTGCCGCTCTTTGCTCCGGCTGCCATGGATCGGATGGCGGCGGCGGAGAGCATGGCCCAAGCATCGTGGACCTTGGCAGGCGTGGTCCTGGCCGAGGCGGACGTGAGAACCTCGCCAA